>Ga0209474_10000083_pt1 | contig 110089 bp, 95 predicted proteins | sample GraSoiAngelo_145_FD_185902 | JGI IMG/M metagenome (GOLD analysis project Ga0209474, IMG submission 185902) | Grasslands soil microbial communities from the Angelo Coastal Reserve, California, USA - 14_1009_05_20cm (SPAdes) (version 2) | ecosystem: Environmental > Terrestrial > Soil >...
GGGAGTCGTACGGCTGCCGAAGGTCCCCATATCGAAAGGACATAGTTCTGTATCCGCCATAACCATCGTGATTGTGTTCACTGGGACATGAAGTTCTTCGGCCACTTGCTGGGTCAGGGAAGTGCGGATGTTTTGTCCCATTTCGGTCTTACCCGTGAAGATGGTCACACTGTTCTGAGGACTAATGTGAATCCAGGAAGCGATGTCGTGGGGAGTGCGGTCGGCTTCGTTGCCAGAAGCGCGAGCGCCGGACTCTTGGCCGCGCGAATCAACGGCACAGACCAACAGTCCGGCGCCCACCAGTTTTAGCAGTTCGCGGCGGTTCAGCAGAAAGCTACGTTGCACAGATTCAGGTGACTGTTGCAGGACTTCGTCGTCAAAGCTCATCGAGAACCTCCTGAACGTTCGGACATGCCTGGAATAGCAGCTTTGGTTCCGGACTCGCCCGCGGCACGTTGGATCGCCGCGACAATGCGCGAATAGGTTCCGCAGCGGCAAATGTTCCCATTCATTCCGCGAACAATTTCCTCGCGGGTGGGCTTAGCCTTCCCGGCGAGCAGGCCCACGGCGGAGATAATCATCCCTGGCGTGCAATAGGCGCATTGAAAGGCTTCCTCGTCAAGAAAAGCTTGCTGCACTCTGTGCAGCTGCCCGTTGTCACTAAGTCCCTCGATGGTTGTGATCTTCTTGGCGGCAACCGAAGCAGCACGGGTATGACAGGATCGTATCGGTCGCCCATCAACTAGAACCGTGCATGCTCCACACTGTCCTTCACCGCAGCCATACTTTGTGCCGGTTAGGTTCAGCCTCTCGCGCAAGATATAAAGCAGCATCTCGTCTTCCGATGCGTGAAGATGGTGATCAACACCATTGATGTGCAGGAGGATCTCAGCCATTCTCTCCACCCCCGGCAGATATTTTCGCGCAATCAGCGATTCTCTGCAGGAAGTCGGGATGCGCCTTCCACATAGATGCTGGCAACAGCGGGGACTCCGGTAAAGGGGTTCTGCGGCTTTACGAACTCCTTATGACCTTCTGCCTACAATTGAGAGGTCGTGAGCGCTCTGTTCCTATTTGCGGTCAAAAGCCTGGTTGCCCTTTTTCTTTTGGGGATGGTAGGTTCGCTGGTTGTAATCGTGATCACTTTTGTTGAAGATTTAGAGCTGGTCATCCGCGACGAGGAGTCGAAGGACCAGATCGGCTGAGACCTACCAGTGGTCAGTCTACTCATGCCTCAGAGATTCAAAGCGCTGCTCGGGACCATCTTGTGTGGCACGCTTGCTCTCGTAGTCTCAGTGATGGGACAAGCCAAGCCGGGAAAATCCGCATTGCCTATATGGTTCCTGGCAGCTGTGATGGTCATTGTTTTTCGCTTTGGCTCCCTGGCAGGAGTATTGGGAACCGTAGTCTCCGGAATTATCTTCGCGCTAAATCTTTTCGAGCCGCTCGGCCGCCTTGCGGTTCACGATCAGGTTCAGAAGAACAATCTGATGTGGATGGTCCTTGTCGGTCTGGCCTTATCGATATTTGGGCGCCCGCCAGAGAAGAAAACTGGCTCTTCGAACGAAAATCCTCATTAATGGTTCTTGCTCGAATGGTTCTTGCTCGGCTTGGCCAGGGATGGCGCAGACTGACAGAGTTCTACTCGAGGGAGCAGGCAAAGGATGCAGGTGTCTGGCGCATAACGGCTGCCCATGGCACAGCTTGTCATGGCCGATGGTTGTCCGATCGTCAGATAATTCCGAATCAGCCTGTGAACCGCAGAAAGTTGCGAGCTTACAGACGGGTCCTCCACGCCGCGTGACCTGATGAACAGGACGAGCGCCGCTGGAGGACCTTCTATTTCCTGCCTGCGTCGTGCGCAAATGGGCTTAAAGCCTGCGTGGCGTAAATTGTTGGAGAGAGTAGTTGGCGTAAGTTGGCCTTTGCTACGGCAACATCAATGTTATGATTTCCAGCCACCGGGGTGTTACCCGGGGCTATTTTCGAGCGTGCCGCAAACGGCGGGGCACTCCCTTCTTGAAGCTTGCAGTTCAGGTGATCCCATCCTTCTTAAACATCCTCTTCACCCCGCGAAGCGCCTGGCGAGTTCGCTCTTCATTTTCGATAAGGGCAAAGCGCACTGAGTCGTCGCCGAATTCGCCGAAACCTATGCCTGGGCTCACTGCGATTTGCGCTTCGGTAAGCAGCTTCTTCGAGAACTCGAGCGATCCTATCTTGCGATAGCTCTCTGGAATCGGAGCCCATACGAACATCGTTGCCTTCGGGCTCTCAACCTGCCATTTCAACTTGGCCAAGCCATCGACCAGGCAATCGCGTCGTTTTCTGTATGTCTCGCAGATTTCTTTCACGCATTCCTGCGGACCGTCGAGTGCGGCGATGGCTGCGACTTGGATTGGCGTGAACGTTCCATAATCGAAATAACTTTTCAGGCGAGCAAGCGCTGCGACGAGCTTTGCATTGCCGACCATGAATCCTACGCGCCAGCCCGGCATGTTGTAGCTCTTGGACAGAGTGAAGAACTCCACCGCGATCTCGCGGGCGCCTGGGACCTGCAGAATCGACGGCGCACAGTATCCGTCGAAGACGAGATCTGCATAGGCGAGGTCGTGCACTACGAAGACTCCATACTCTTTGCACAGCGCAATGATGCGCTCGAAAAAGGTCAGGTCGACGCAATGCGTGGTGGGATTCGAGGGGAAGTTCAGGATCAGAAGCCTGGGACGGGGATACATCAGGCGTATCGCCTGTTCGAGCTCCGCGATGAAATCCACGCCGCTTCGCATGGGAATGGAACGAATGTCGGCTCCGGCGATCACTGGTCCGTAGATGTGAATCGGATAGCTGGGATTCGGCACGAGCACGGCATCGCCGCGGTCTAACACAGCGAGGCACAGATGCGCGATTCCCTCTTTGGAACCGATCGTGACGATCGCTTCCGTTTCGGGATCGAGTTCTACCTGGTACCGCCGGCGGTACCATCCGCAGATCGCGCGCCGCAATCGGGGAATCCCTTTTGAAACTGAATATCGCTGTGTGCCCGGTCGCTTCGCCGCTTCCACCAGCTTAGCAACTATATGCGCGGGCGTGGATCCATCAGGATTACCCATGCTGAAGTCAATCACATCCTCGCTACGTTTGCGCGCAGCGGCCTTCAGTTCGCCGATTACGTTGAAGACATAGGGCGGGAGCCGGTTAATTCGGGCGAATTCGGTCATGGGATGCCATTACTCTATCCCAGGCAATTGAGAAGTCTTCCGGGTGAATCAAGGAGCTTAATTCGCGATCCGCTGCCAATCTCTCTAAGACATTTGCATGTTGAGCGGAGGAGGGTTCCCGCGCGTTTCCGGGGCGCTATCGAGCGCTGGTGCTGCGCTCGATGGGGCGGGCGCGGGAGACCGGAGTCGAATTTTGCTTTTCGCCGGCGGGGCCGGGGGTCGCGATTTTTAGACATGGAGAAAAAGCAAAGCGCGCGGGAACCCGCTCAACATGCCAACGTCTTAGAGAGACTGGTTTTGCTCAGGACCGTAGCTTCTGAAATATGGATACGGATGCACAAGGAATTGCAATCGACTAATGGCTAACTCTGCGTAGCCGCAGGTTGCGCCGCCAGGTCGGCGCGCCGGCGACGCAGGCCTCGCATTCGCGTCTCTTCAGGAAGTTCCGAGAACAGCTGCGCGGCTCGAGCCAGTGCGGCTTGAACGTTGGGGCAGACGTTTCCTGCACCCACATGTTCCTCAAACTCGGCGCGTTTCATCAGCTTTGCTGGCTGGGAAGGAGCGCCGCAGAAGATCAGTCCTCGACCGGTTGCATGGACTGCATCGGCGAATTCCTGCAGGGCTTGCAGACCGGTTGCGTCGAGAGCAGTCATGTTTCGCAGCCGCACCACGATGATCGCCGGCATCTCCGGAATGCTCTCTATGATGTCGTTGATTTTATCGCTTGAGCCAAATAGAAATGGTCCATGAATACGCAAGATCGTTACATAGGGTGGAATCTGCTTGTCTTGAAGGATGTGCAGGCGTCCCGCTTCGAGATATTCGCCTGTGACCTCGGAGACTGTGGTTGTCGCGGTGACATTCCGGATATAAATCAACACCGCCAGAATCATTCCCATTTCGACTGCCACCGTGAGATCGGCAAAGACGGTCAACAGCAGTGTGATCAGCCACACTACAATTTCCAGCTTGCTGAGGCGCAGCAATTCGGGAATCTGCTTCCACTCGCCCATGTTGTAAGAGACGACGAACAAGATTGCCGCGAGCACGGCCAGCGGAACGAACTTGGCTAGAGGAGCCGCGAAGAGCAGGATGGCGAGCAGAGTGAGAGCATGAATCATTCCCGAGACGGGAGTTTTAGCGCCGGAACGAATGTTGGTTGCGGTGCGCGCAATCGCTCCTGTTGCCGGTAAGCCACCCACCAGTGGGGAGGCTACGTTAGCGATGCCTTGCGCAATCAGCTCGACGTTGGGATTGTGGCGATCGCCGCTCATGCGATCCGAGACCACCGCCGACATCAGCGATTCGATCGCGCCCAGCATGGCAACTGTGATCGCCGGTGAGATCAGCGGTCGAATGAGGTGGAACTGCAAGGGAGGAATCGCTAAGTTGGGCAGGCCAGAGGGGATTCCGCCGAAGCGTGTGCCGATCGTCTCGATCGGCAACTTGAGCAACGCAGATACTACTGTGCCGGTTAAGAGGGCAACGATATATCCGGGCACGCGCTTCAGGTAGAGGGCGGCCAGCAGGATGATGGCCAACGAAATTACCGCCAGCGAAGTTGCGACCGGCGAGAGCGTGCGAAAGTTGTGGGCGATCGCTGTAATGCGTCCCCAGAAGTCGCCCGGGACTTGATCGATCTTCAAGCCGAAGAAGTCTTTGACTTGCGTGCTGGCGATAAGGATCGCGATCCCGTTCGTGAAGCCGACCACGACCGGACGCGGAATGAACCGCACCGCAGTGCCGAGTCCTGTAACGCCCATGAAGATGAGAATCACTCCGGCAAGAAGCGTGCAGATGTAGAGCCCTTCAATCCCGTAACGGGCAATGATGCCGGCCACGACAACCACGAATGCGCCAGTAGGTCCGCCGATCTGCGTGCTCGAGCCGCCGAGAGCAGAAATTAACCCGCCGGCAAAGACCGCGGTGTACAAGCCTGCGTGCGGCGGCATTCCCGAAGCGATTGCGAACGCCATCGCCAGAGGCAGCGCGACGAGTCCGACGGTGATACCGGCAAGCAGATCTGCAAAGAACTTCTGCGGTGTGTAGCTCCGCAGGCAGAGAACAGACTTCGGTAGCCAGTCGGATAGATTCGCCATAGGCTGAGAAATGAGTTGGGAATTCTATGCTAGGGATGTAAGTCGATACTTACAATAGGCAAATTCCTTAGAGCCTGACTCTGCCAATCAACCGGGAAAATCTTCCATGTAGAATGCCGAGCGACTCCACGACCACCATTCCAGAATGTCCTCTTTATTCACTGCTTTAAAAATCGTTCGCGATCTCGGTCCAGGCTGGGCTCTGAAGCGCTTGAAACTTGCTGCGGAGGTGCGCCTTGGCATCGTCGGCAGAGAACTGCCGTTTCGAGACTGGGAATTCCGGAGAGCGGATTGGGCCGTGTTGGACGGAACGAGGAATTGCAATAGCACAGCGCAAGCACTCACGAAGTTTTTTTTCTTTTCCGAAGAAACGTCTTTTGCACGATCAATTGGGAATGCTGTTTCTCATCAAGCTGATCGACTCCTGTCCGGGGAATGGCCGTTCTTCTCCAGGCAGTGGTTGCAGCTCGGATTCCCGCCAGACTGGCACTTCAATGCCTTAGCGGGTACACGCCTCGATGACAATTGTCATTGGTCGGAGTTCGCACTCAATGCGATTGATGACGTGAAATTCGTCTGGGAACCGAATCGCTTTTCCGTGGCATATCTATTGGCCAGGGCTTATGCCGGCTTGGGTGACGAGCGGTTTCCCGAGGCGTTCTGGAGCTTGACTGAAGACTGGGCAGAGAAGAATCCTCCAAACCGAGGTGTGAATTGGGCAAGCGGGCAGGAAGTTGCGCTTCGAATGATGGCGTGGTGCTTCGCTCTGCATGCTTTTGTGAAATCTCCATCGTCAACTGACGACCGGGTTGCGAAACTTCTTTGCATGATCGAGACACACGGGAATCGGATTGCCGGATTTATCAATTACGGACTCTCGCAACGAAATAATCACGGAATTGGTGAAGCCGTCGGGCTGTTCACGATTGGAATCCTGTTTCCCGAGTTTCAGCGTTCCACCGAATGGTTGAGGTTAGGCCGGCACCTGATCCAATCCCAGATTCACGAACAGGTTTACGCAGACGGCAGTTACATTCAACATTCTTTGAACTATCAGCGCGTCTTTATCGATTACCTTGTCTGGGCTTTGCGCTTGGGAGAACTAAACAACGCTCCTTTTTCGAAAGAGAGCTATCAGATTCTGGGCAGAGCAGTGCATTTCATGCTTCCCATGTGTGATCCAACTACGGGCAGAATGCCGAATTATGGTTCCAACGACGGCAGTCTTGTCCTGCCACTAAGTTCGTGCGACTTCGTTGACTATCGACCCTCGCTGCAGGCGGCATACTTCCTGGTGCACCACGAGTTCTACTTTGGGAAGGGTGAGTGGGATGAGCAATGGGAATGGCTTTTCGCTCGGCGATCGGCGCAAGAGGCGAGGACCCGGAATGGACTTCCGGATGTGGAGACTCAAAAGACTCAGTCAGACTCCGGATATCTGAAACTTGTAGCGGCAGAAGGTTATGCGATGCTTCGGGCCGCGCGATACGCAGATCGTCCCTCGCAAGCCGACCAGCTTCACCTCGATCTTTGGTGGCGTGGAGAGAACATCGTCTGCGATGCCGGCACGTATCTCTACAACGGACCTTCACCATGGACGAACGCATTGGCGACTACATCCGTGCACAATACGATCACCGTGGGCAATCAGGATCAAATGACGCGGGCCGGCCGCTTTCTCTGGGTGGATTGGGCACAAGCAGACTGGCGGGAATACGAGATCGGGAATTCATGCGGGGCAATTGAGGCCTGGCATGATGGCTATTCGAGAATAGGCGCGATGCACCGCCGTTCCATTGCTTACCTGCAAGAGAAGGACATCTGGATTGTCGTTGACGATGTTTGTGGATCCCGAGCTCGAGATGTCCGGCTGCATTGGCTATTCGCAAATTATCCATATCAATGGGAATCAAACGAACTCCGCCTGGCGCTGCGGACGCCTGTCGGTGAATTTCAAGGGTCTGTCTATTGTTCCACACCGAACATAACGAGATTAATAACCGGCGGAGAAGTTTGTTTCTCGAATGCTTCGAATGTTTCGGAATTCAATGAGCGGATTTATGGCTGGCGATCGCAGTACTACGGTTGTAAGGAGCCGGCCATTTCGCTGGCTGTAGAGACGCAGGGCACGCTGCCGGTTCGATTCGTCACTGTTCTGGCTCCATCCACATCAAAGCTCATCAACATCGATGACAAGTTCGTGGAGGTCGAGGCGAGTAATGAGAGATTCGCCTTATCTTTACTTCCGGTCGGCTCTGAAAGAATTTGTTCCCGAGGCTGACTCGAATCGGGATTCTGCTTTCTCACCATACCTGATCGCCGGTTTCAAGCATTTGCTCTTCAGCGATGATAGGAAGCTCAATCCATCCCTGGGCCGGCAATGAATCGATTGGAAGCTGTTCGCTTAAAATGGCGAAGCGAAGCAGAAGAGTGTCGCCTAACTGGGCTCCCAAAATGGAAAGCGGAACCTTCGCCCGAAGTACCTTTTCAAGGCTGCTTTCGACTCGTTCCGTCTTGAGGCTGAAAGCGCTCCCGTTGCTCTCGCTTGTGCTACGGCGAGATAAATCGGCCCTCTGCATTTTGCCGCCAGAGAGGTGGAACCTGACGATAAAAGTCTTTCTCGCCTGTTCCGTGCTGGGTGGTTGTACCTCTATGCGCGTTTCTATCTGATGACTGCCGTGCAGTTGATTTGCAAAATCAACCCGGAATGAGAAATCCTGCGCGTTGATACCTGCGTATGCTCTTTCCAGCAGGAACTTCTTCCCGTGCATTGAGGAGCCGCGACGATCGGCGGTGAAACTGGCTGCTCCCAGCCAATCAAAATATCCGATATTGGGAGAGCTGATTTGCGGGGAAATGAATGCCGTTTGCGGGATGGTGCGCGTCTTTCCGATGGTTTCAGCCGAGATTGGGTAATGCAGATGGTCGGGCGGATTCGCTCCAAGCAGCCGATAGACGTTTGACAAGTGATTGCGATATAGCTCGTCAAAATCGCGATCGTTGGCAGAGTGATGCTCCGGACCGTACCACCAATTCCAATCGCTTCCTTCTGCAATCAGTAATTCCTCATATGCCAGGCGACGGGACTCCTCAGTCGCATTTTGAGAGTGGCGCTCATAAAACTCTCGCGCTTCCGCCAGGTAATCCCACGCGAGATTGTCTTCTGGAGCTCCGATCCACACATTGAAGTTCGCATTGATCCATGATCCTGGGACGAGAGAGGAAAGCGGCCTCGCGTCCTTCGTTCGCTCGATGACCTCCGAGATCGTGAGCGGCTCGATTTGCGGATCAGAATCAATCGCGTGGTACAGCCGTCGCAGAAACTCCCGGCCTGATTCGGGAAAATGCTCCCAGGCATTTTCCCCATCGAGGATAATGGGCACAATAGCATCATCTCCTGCAGCCAGCACGGATTGCGCCGATGCCTTAATGCTCTTTACGAAGTGAGTCGCTGCTTCTTTCGGCGGGACACCGGAATAAACGAATCCAATAAGGTCGGACAGGTTGTGATCACGGAAGAGAAGCAGGACCCCGGCTCCATCTTCACCGTGGCGATAGAGTCTATAAAGGCGGTCGGCTGAATCAGGCATGAGATGGCCGGCGGAATTCCGCTCAAAGAAGCTGCGCGTTGATCGCCCCAGGACGCCTTCGTCTGTTGCCATCCACTTTAGTCCGACCTGGCGCGCGAGCTTGAGCACCTCATCCGAAACGCTTCCCTCGGAGGGCCACATGCCCGCGGGAGTTTTTCCGAATGTCTGCTTATGGAAGTCCACTGCGCGTCTCATTTGCTCGAGAGCGTCGTTCGCCTGCAGAAAGCGCCGGCGGGGAAGAGGCAGTCCAGGATTGCTGACCCGGCCGTTGTTGGTATCGCAGAGCAGTGGAAGGATCGGGTGATAAAAAGGCGTCGTCGATAATTCGACGCCTCCACGGTCAGCCGCCCCACGATACGCTGGAATAACGGTGCTCAACAGACGCTTTTCAAGCTGAATCAGCGTCTCCTGATCGGCGCGATCAAAGTTCCGTCCTTTTTTTGTGAGCTCGGCAACTTCGGGTTCATCGAGGAAAAACTCATCAAACCACGCGAGTTGAGAGAGTACTTGTAGATCAGCAAAATCGTGCGCGTTCAAGTGCCGGAGGGCCTGCTCGATCGATGCGTAGGCGGCGTGCTTCTGCAGCAGCTCTGAATACCTTGGATACCTGGCGATTTGGTGGGTCTGGTTCGCCTGGAACAGGTATCTGAGTGCGAACTCCTTTTCCTCAGGTGTGAGATCAGTGGCGGGCTTCCCGATTACGCTTCTCCATGCGTCTTTCGCCTCGCCGGCTACGTAGTCATTGATCTGTACGATGAGCGAAGGAACCAGGTTGAAGTTCTGGTGGACGCGCGGGAACTCATCCAGCAGCTTCACCATGCCGTAGTAATCCTTAAGCGCATGCATCCTGACCCAAGGAAGACGATATTCGCCTGTGACCAGATCCTTGTAGAACGGCTGGTGCATGTGCCAGAGGAATACCAGACGAATGGAAGGCATCGTTTTCTAGTGTAATCAAGCTGCAGAGTCACTCTCAGATAGTTGTGGAAAGCGATGCTAGACTGGGCTATAGATCGGCAACATGAGGATCCTTACTCGCTACATTCTGTGGGAGGTTTTCTCCCATGGCGTAATCGGCGCCGCGCTGTTTACGTTCGTGATCTTCATGCGCGACGTGGGCCGGATACTGGAACTGGTTGTACGTAACAGCGCTCCGATTCCCAGCGTTGCTGAAATCTTCTTTCTCACCATTCCAACCGCCCTCACCTTTACCTTGCCCATGGGCGTTCTGGTCGGCATCCTGATTGGGCTGTCACGCATGGCCGCGGATAGCGAGGTTACGGCATTGCGGGCAAGCGGCGTTGGTGCGTGGAGGTTTGTCGCGATCATCGGCATCTTTGCTGTCACTGCATTTGGCGTCGCATTGCTGAACAATCTCGTGATTGCTCCCAGATCAGCGGCTGCACTGGCAAGCCTGCAAAACTCTCTAAAGACCTCGCAGATTTCCTTCGAAGTGCAGCCCCGCGTTTTTTATGAGGATTTGAAGGGCTACGTACTGTACGTGCAGGATGTGGAGCCTGTAACTGGGGCTGCGTTGTGGAAGAACGTCTTTCTTGCTGATATCAGCAACCCTGCCGCTCCGAAAGTAACCCTAGCCCAGCGCGCAGTCGTCGTCACCGAGGACGACACTTTGCGCATGCATCTCGAGAATGGAAGCCAGCAGGAAACCGAGCCCTCGCATCCAGATCAGTACACGATTTCTACATTTGATCAGACCGATATTCCGATAGCCCTGCCGCCTGTGGGTCCTGCACCATCGCGCGATCTGGTTCCTGCTGCGGAACTCAAAACAAGTGAGCTGTTGTATCGTGCGCGAACCGAGCACCCGGCAAAGGCTCGGTGGTACTGGATTGAATTTCACCGGCGATTGGCGTTGGCTGCGTCCTGCCTTGTGCTGATGCTGGTAGGAATCCCGCTTGGGCTGTCTTCCAAAAAGGGAGGCAAATCAACCGGCTTTGTGCTCACGATCCTGCTCGTGTTTCTTTACTACTTCTCGCTGAGCGCCGGGATTGCCTTCGCGAGGCAAGGAAAAGTGCAACCTGCGTTGGGAGTATGGAGCGCGGACATTTTGTTTGCACTTGCCGGGCTGGTGCTTCTGCGACGAGTGCAGCAGTCGAGCATCGACGTAGTCTCGTTTCGAATTGCCTGGAGCGATATTGCGAAGAGATTTTCGCGAGAGAAATCAACGGCGGAAGCTTCAACGATTTCCGCCCCGCTGCGCAAGGGAAGCTCCCGCTTCCCCCAGATCCTCGACGATTACGTGCTTCGCCAGTTCCTCGAGTATCTGGGACTGATTCTTTGCACATTCGTTGTGCTTACGCTGGTATTCACGTTTTTCGAGTTGCTGGGCGACATCATCAGGAATCGTATTGCCCTCATCACTGTCGGAGAGTACCTGGTCAATGTAATTCCCTCGATGATTTATCTCATGACGCCTCTGAGCGTTCTCATCGCCGTCCTGGTCACATTTGGACTTTTGCAAAAGTCCAATGAGCTGACAGCGATGAAGGCTACCGGGATTAGTTTGTATCGCCTGATCGTGCCGGTAGTGGCCCTCGCTGCCGGTTTGTCGTTCGCTCTGTTCTTGTTCGATCAGTTTTATTTGCCGCACGCCAATAAGCGGCAAGACGCCTTGCGCAATGAAATCAAAGGCAAACCGGCGCAGACATATCTGAATCCACAACGCAAATGGATCTTCGGCGCGCATCGCGAGATTTACTACTACGAATTTTTCGATGGCGAGCGCAATCAGTTTGCCAACTTGTCTGTCTTCAGTATTGATCCCAAGGCGTTCGCACTAATAGCGCGCACCTTCGCTTCCCGCGTGTTCTGGAATGAGTCATTACATAAATGGGTCTTCCAGCAAGGGTGGGTTCGCACGCTCACGCCCACCGAGGTCCAGGATTACAAGACCTTCGACGTAAGGACTTTCGCCGACGTCGACGAGCCGCCTAATTACTTCAAGAAAGAAGTAAAGCAGTATTCCGAAATGAATTTCGACGAGCTGAAGGCCTACATTCGCGAACTGGAGCAGGGCGGCTTCGATGTAGTGCGATTGAGAGTGCAGCTGTACCGGAAGCTTTCATTCCCATTGATCACACTGGTGATGTCGATCCTGGCGATCCCATTTGCGGTTTCTGCGGGACGGCAGGGAGCTCTGCGCGGCGTGGCCACGGCGATCGGCATTGCCGTCGTCTACTGGGTGACGAGCGGCTTGTTCGAGGCCATGGGAAATGTGAATCAACTGCCTGCCGCATTGGCCGCTTGGTCCCCAGATTTGATCTTTGGTCTGGCAGGCGGATATTTCATATTGAAGGTGCCGACATAATTTTGGTTGAAGCGCGCTAGCGGCTCATCACGTCTAACAGTTCTGGACCAATGTTCAAGAAGCTCGACCCACTGAAGCCGTATGTGTACAAGTACCGCGTCCAATTCTTCTGGGGCGGGTTGGTACTTCTCCTCAATAACCTGATTTGGATTTTCTTTCCCCAAGTCATTGGCCGCGCCATTAATGACCTCAATCAGGGAATAACGCAGCACAAGATCGTGACGTATTCGCTCGCGTTAATAGCCATTGCTCTCGGCAAGGGCGTCTTTCAATTCCTGATGCGCTGGATCCTGATTGGCATCTCGCGCGAGATCGAGTTTGATCTGCGCAACGATCTATTCCGGCATCTCGAGTCCCTGTCCTACTCCTACTACCAGCGCACGCGCGTTGGGGACATCATGGCGCGTGCGACCAACGATCTGAATGCTGTCCGTATGTTGCTGGGTCCGGCGATCATGTATACGGCCAACACCATCGTCTTCACAGCCGGCGCTCTGGCTTTCATGCTGAAGATCAGCCCGCGGCTGACGATGTTTGCTTTCCTGCCGCTGCCGGCCGCCAGCATCCTGGTGCAGTACTTCGGTCGGCGGATTCATGAGCGCTTCGAGCGCATTCAGGCAACGTTCTCCGACATTTCTGCGCGGGCGCAGGAGAACTTCTCTGGTGCGCGATTGGTTCGCGCATACGTTCAGGAAGAACCCGAGATCGAGCTTTTTGAGAACGCCAATCGTGAATACATTGCTCGCAGTCTGAAACTCGTCCGCCTGATCGGAATGCTCTGGCCCACTTTGGAAATGCTTCTTGGCCTCGCGATCATCCTTGTGCTGTGGCTGGGCGGAAGGGAAGTGCTGCTGCACCGGATGAATGTCGGAGACTTTGTCGCGTACAACACCTACATGGTCCAGCTCACGTGGCCGGTGATTGCGCTGGGATGGGTGATCAACATCTTCCAGCGCGGGACGGCATCGCTGGCACGAATCAATCAAATCTTTTCTGAGCGACCGGAAGTGACTGACGACGGCGTGGCTCCCGACCTGAAAGAGACTTCCGCGATTCATGGCGACATCGAGTTCCGCGGATTAACTTTCAGCTACGCGAATGGTGCCGAGGTTCTCCGTGGGATCGATCTGCGAATTCCTGGCGGCACGAGCCTCGCAATCGTTGGTCCCACCGGTTCAGGCAAGAGCACGCTTGTGAGCTTGATTGCGCGCATTTACGATGCGCCTGCGGGTTCGCTGCTAGTCGATGGCCGCAAGATCACCGATTTTCCCCTCGAGACTCTGCGTAAAAATATCGGATTTGTTCCGCAAGAAACTTTCCTCTTCAGTTCGAGCATTCGCGAGAACATCGCCTTCGGCACTGAAAGCAGCAGTGATGAAGAAGTCGAGGCCGCAGCGGACGCAGCGAGCCTTTCACAGGAGATCCACGGTTTCCCCCAAGGCTACGCGACGGTGGTTGGTGAACGTGGCCTAACGCTCTCGGGTGGACAGAAGCAGCGGACCGCGATCGCGCGCGCCATCATTCGCAATCCTCGGATTCTCATTCTCGATGACGCTCTTTCCAGCGTCGATACGTACACTGAGGAACGCATCCTGAATCATCTGCGGGAGATGATGCAGGGACGCACCACGATCTTCATCTCGCATCGTGTCTCGACTGTGCGCGCGGCGGATCAGATTGCCGTTTTGCATGGTGGCGAGATCGTCGAATTGGGCACCCACGAGGATCTGTTGGCGCTCAACGGCTACTACGCCGATCTGTACAACAAGCAGTTGCTCGAAGAAGAACTCGCGAAAGTCTAGAGTGCCCATGAAGCGCGTGGTTACGCCCGAACTGCTCGACGAGGATTTGGGCACGCCCGAAGAGATTCGGCAGACGCTTCTCGACCTTCGCGGCTTCAATCAAAACTTCGGAGGATTTCGCAGCGTCGCCGCCCTGATGAGAAATGCGGTGAATAAGCATCGGCTGCGATCGCTATCTTTTCTTGACGTTGCGGGCGGAACGGGCGATGTCGCGGAATATGTACAGCGCACCTTGAGCAGTGAAGGCGTACCTGTGAAAGCTACGCTCCTCGATCGCGCGGTATCGCACATGGTCGGCAGTGCTGCGCTCGAGCGAGTGGCGGCCGATGCTCTGCGATTGCCGTTTGCTCCTGCGAGCTTCGACATCGTGGGTTGTAATCTGTTCCTGCATCACTTGGAACCGGGTGATGTGGTTAAGTTTCTTAATGAGGCGTTGAGAGTCGCCAGATGGGCGGTGATCGTCAGCGATTTGCGTCGCAATCTGTTCCACTGGGCTGTTGCCTACGCGGGACGGATTATTTACCGCAGCCGGCTTACTCGCAATGACGCTCCAGCGTCGGTTCGTCGAGCTTACACATCAGACGAAATCTCTGCTCTCGCGGCGAAAACCGCAGCCGTTTCTTTCGACATCAGCACTCAGTACTTTCAGCGTTTTGGATTGACTCTGTGGAAAGCGTGATATCAGAAAGAGTCTTCGATCTCGCCGTGATCGGCGCAGGACCTGCGGGCACCTCCGCCGCTATAACGGCGGCGCGGGCTGGCTTCCATGTCGTCCTGTTTGAGGCCGGCAGTTTCCCGCGGCACAAGGTGTGCGGCGAATTCATCTCCGGCGAGGCGGTGCCGATTCTGCACTCACTGCTGGCTGACGCTGGATTGCTGGCCGGCGCGCCTCGCATCCACAACGCGCGAATATTTCTCGACGGCAGAAGAGCAGACTTTGCTGTCACGCCTGCTGCGATAAGCCTTTCACGCCATGATCTCGATCTCAATCTGTGGAACTCCGCCCTCGGAGCAGGCGTTCACGGACGCGCTCGCACGCGAGTGATCGCGATTAAAACAATCGAGTCGCTATTCTCGATCAGCACTGAAGGAGAAACCATACATGCGCGAGCGGTGATTAATGCGACTGGGAGATGGTCGAACCTCGCCAGCCCAAAGGGAGTAAATGCCGAACACTGGATCGGGCTGAAGCAGCACTTCTTTGAAGACGATCCCTCTCCGCGATGCGACCTTTACTTCTTCTCCGGCGGTTATTGCGGGGTGCAAAGCGTGGGAACTGGCACGATCAATGCTGCCGCAATGGTGCGATCCGATGTAGGACGAAATCTCGCCGCTGTCTTCCAACAGAATCCCGATTTAGCAAAGCGTTCTCGAATATGGCGAGCCGCGATTGAACCTGTCGCTACCTCTCCGTTATTGTTCAGTACGCCGAGAACTTCCAATTCGGGAACATTCCTGGTCGGCGACGCAGCGGCTTTCCTCGATCCGTTTGCTGGGGACGGCATCTCGATCGCCCTACACAGCGGACAGTTAGCGGCAATCACCATCGCGCCATACCTTCGAGGCGAGTGCTCGCTTCAGGAAGCTACAGATCGCTATGACCGCGCTTATCGGGATCTTCTGCAACCCGCTCTGAAGGCGGCTGCTCGACTGCGCTATTTGTTGCACCTTCCCAAGGCGCTGAGGCTCGCGGCGCTTTCGTTGATTCAGTTCCCGCCATTGTCACGTCTGGCGGTAGAGACGACGCGCGTGCGAAAGGTTGCGTGAGCCGCACTACGGTTGCGGATTCCCATTCTCAACCGATCCCATGAACTCAGGCATTGTGGCGTAGCCCGGTCGGTTGATTCCTTCGCCTCGCAGTACTCGCAGCAGAGTCAAACAGAGAATGTTGAAGTCGAGCCATAGACTCTGATGATCGACATACCAAAGATCGAGCGCGAATCGTTCTTCCCAGCCGATTGCATTGCGACCATTCACTTGCGCCCACCCGGTGATGCCGGGCAAGACTTCATGGCGCCGGCTTTGTTCTGGCGAATAGCGATGGATGTAACACATCAGCAGAGGCCTCGGACCGACAAGGCTCATGTCGCCTCTAAGGACGTTCCAGAGTTCCGGGAGCTCGTCGAAGCTGGTGCAGCGCAGGAAGGCACCAAGTCTGGAGATCCGATGTTCGTCAACCATGGTTCCGGAATCGCCTGCGGGGAACATGGTCCGAAATTTGTAGAGTACAAAGGGCCGGCCTCCGAGCCCTGGTCGCTGCTGGCGAAAAAGAATAGGACTTCCCATGGTGACTCGCACGCACACAGCAACAACGAGCATCAGTGGCAGTGCCAATATCAGGCACAACGAAGCGATCACGAGGTCCAGGCTGCGCTTCCAGATTGGGATTTGTGAAGAGTTTCGACCCAAGTTCAGTCCTGGAACAGATTCAGGGGATTCACGACCGCATAGAGCTTCGCATACAATCTCACCCCGTACCAGAGTCTCTGACGGAGTCGAGTGGGTCACGCCAACCATGACGGTTCCTTCACGCTCCATGCAGCGCCTGACGAGCGATACAAAATCTCTGGCTACGGTGCGCCCCCGGGTATGTATCTGAAATCCGCGACCGCCGGCCGAGAAGACGTACTGGAAAGGGGCTTAGTCCTGCTACCAACCGAAACCTTGATCTCGTGTTTGCACCGGGAGGCAATAGCGGCGTCATCTCAGGTGCGAACGACAAACCCGATCCCGGCATGACAGTAGTCCTCGCCCCAGAACAACGCCTTAATGGGCTGTCGAATCGATTCCTGGCAGTAACTACAGATCAGAATGGACGTTACCAAGCTCAGGGGCTGCGGCCTGGCAGCTATCGCATTTACGCATTCGAGCATATTGAGCCCGGGAATTACGATAACGAGGAATGGTTAAAGGGATTTGCTGAACAGGCCCGTACGGTCAAGATTTCCGAATCTTCCCAGGAGACGCTAGATTTGAAGTCCATCCCTGGCGGCGCCGAAACGCCGCAGTAAATTGAGTGGTTCTATCGGCCATTCGGGTGTAAAGTTACACCTTCCCTCGCTATAATTTGACCAGCATGCCGAAGTATTCAATCGTCGTCCCTTTTCACAACGAACAGGAGAACGTTACTGTTCTCTACGATCGTCTGAAAGGGGTCATGGAAGCGTATTCCGAGAGCTTCGAATTGGTGTTTGTAGATGACGGAAGCACGGATCTGACTTTTCACCTGCTCAGCGAAATTGCCGCGATCGACAGCCGAGTGACTGTCGTAAAGCTGCGAAGAAACTTCGGTCAAACATCCGCACTAGCAGCCGGTTTCGATCACGCCTCCGGGGAGTACATCATTGCGATGGACGGAGATCTGCAGCACGATCCGAACGATATTCCCGGCTTTGTCGAAAAGATCGGCGAGGGATACGACATCGTAAGCGGGTGGCGCAAAGAACGAATCGATAACTTCGTTCTTCGGCGGGTACCTTCGCGTTGTGCAAATTGGCTCATGGCTAAACTCAGCGGCGTGGATATCCACGATTTCGGCACTACCTTTAAAGCCTACCGTCGCGAGATCATCAATCAGGTGCCGCTTTACGGCGAACTGCACCGGTTCATTCCCGCACTGGCATCCTGGTACGGCGCCTCAATCTGCGAGATCCCAATTCGTAATGTGAATCGCGAACGTGGCGCGTCGCACTACGGAATCTCGCGGACATTCCGGGTTTTCTTCGACCTGATCACGATCCGGTTCCTGCTCAGATATCTCTCGCGCCCACTGCATTTCTTCGGAACATTCGGGTCAACGGGCATTCTCTCTGGTTCGACCATCGCGTTGTGGCTGGCAATGGAGAAGTTCCTTCACCACAGAAATGTGATGGACGATCACGGTCCGCTGCTTGTGTTTGCTGCGGTATTGATCGTCGCTGGTGTGCAGCTTCTCGCGCTGGGTTTGCTGGGAGAGATGCAGGTGCGGCACTACCACGAGCCTGCGCGGCGAGCGCCTTACTCAGTAGATCGCGTTCTTCGTTCGCATACCGGCGAGACAGTCAACGACTGACCGTTTCTTATCCGAATTCCTACGCCAACATTCTCATCCTTCGGCCAAGAGGGCCACAGGATGACAGTGGTTTAGAGGTTTGTAGATCGATATCAAAGAAGATATCGTCTATCGCGTGAAGATGTCCTTGATCGCCTGCTTCATTACCTGCCCACTCACTTCTGAAATCGCATCGGTGAGAGGAATGTCTTTTGGGCAAGCTTCGACGCAGTTTTGTGCATAGCCACACTCCTGGATTCCGCCGTCGCCCATAAGGGCGTGCAGGCGATCTTCCTTCAAGGCTCCGCCGGTGGGATGAGTATTGAAGAGGCGTACCTGGGCGATGGTTGCTGCACCGACAAAGTTAGTCTTGTCGTTAAACTGCGGGCACACTTCCATGCAGCAGCAACAAGAGATGCATCGTGAGAGCGGATAGGCCTGCTCCTGCTGGCGAGTAGTTTGTCTTGGGCCCGATCCCAGATCGTAAGTTCCATCGATCGGGACCCATGCCTTGACTCGTTTCAGGTTCTCAAAGAGAACCGAACGATCGACAGCGAGGTCGCGTATTACAGGAAATTTCGAAAGAGGCTCGAGCGTGACTGGTTGATCCAATTTGTCGATCAGGGCAGAGCATGCCATGCGGGCGCGGCCGTTGATGCGCATCGCGCAAGAGCCGCAAACTTCTTCGAGACAGTTCGAATCGTAGGTGATCGGGCGCGAGGGTTTGCCGTCGCGAGTTACGGGGTTTGCGGCTATGTCCATCATCGCCGAAATCACGTTCATGCCCGGCTTCCAGCGCAGAGAGAATTCTTCCCAATAAGGATTGGAATCAGGAGACGCCTGACGCTTGATCTTGAGGACGACGCTCTTACCGTTCTGGGCCATTTCTCTCCGGATGCATATGAGTGCTGTTCGTCGACGTTACCTCAGTATTTGCGCGGGCGGGGCTTAATCAAGGATGTATCCACAGGTTCGAATTCGAAGCGCGGCTCATCGGCGTCAGGCGCGAAATATGCTTTCGTCGTTTTGAGGAAATTCACGTCATCGCGTTCGGGAAATTCAGGCTTATAGTGCGCGCCTCGTGATTCATTGCGCCGCGCCGCGCCTTGAGCGATTACACGCGCGAGCTGCAGCATGTTGTAAAGCTGGCGCGTAAAGACGAAGGATGTATTGGCCCACAGCTCTTTGTCGCTGAGGTTGATGCGCTGATAACGCTCAAGTAATTCGACAATCTTTTCGTCGGTCTGCGCCAGAGCCGCGTTGTAGCGAATGACGGTGACGTCTTTGGTCATGATCTCGCCCAGCTCACGCCAAATACGGAATGGATTCTCGCTGCCCTCCGAACTCATGAGCCGCGCGTTGATCTCCTGCTGACGCTTGCGTTCCGAATCGAAGGCTCCGTTTGCCGCGGTACTGGACTTAGCTTGATTCTTCGCATACGCAACCGCTTGCGGGCCCGCCACAAAGCCGCCATAGATGCATGAGACCAGGGAATTGGCTCCAAGTCGGTTGGCGCCGTGATAGCTGTACTCGCACTCTCCGCAGGCATAGATCCCGGGAATACTCGTCGCCTGCCTGAAATCCACCCAAAGACCGCCCATGGTGTAGTGCATACCGGGGAAGATCTTCATGGGAGTGTCGCGAGGATCGTCGCCGACGAACTTCTCGTAAATCTCAAGTATTCCTTCAAGTTTGCGATCAAGCGTCGCGCGATCGATGTGGGTCAGATCGAGGTAGACCATCGGCTGTCCATCGATGCCGAGGCCATGCTCATAGACAACTTTGTGGATCGCGCGCGTGGCTACGTCGCGCGGCACTAGATTGCCGTACTTCGGATACCACTCCTCAAGAAAGTACCAGCGCTCCGATTCGGGAATGCTCTTGGGATCGCGCTTATCGCCAGCCGTCTTCGGAACCCACACACGTCCGCCTTCCCCGCGGGCTGATTCGGACATGAGCCGCAGCTTGTCATCCCCGGGGATCGAGGTGGGATGCACCTGGATGAATTCGCCGTTCGCGTAATGCGCACCCTGCTGATACAACGCAGACTGGGCCGATCCGGTGCAGACGACCGAGTTTGTGGATTTTCCGAAGATCGCTCCGATGCCGCCCGTGGCCATAATCACAGCGTCGGCAGGGAAGGTGCGGACCTCCATCGAGCGCAGATCCAGGGCGCAGATTCCGCGACAGACGCCTTGGGAATCGAGAACGGCGGAAAGGAACTCCCAGGTTTCAAACTTGCTGACGCGGCCTTCCGATTCGTATCGGCGTACCTGCTCGTCGAGCGCGTACAGCAACTGCTGACCCGTAGTTGCCCCGGCAAACGCGGTGCGGTGATAAAGCGTTCCGCCAAAGCGGCGGAAATCGAGAAGTCCTTCAGGAGTGCGATTGAATGGAACTCCCATGCGGTCGAGTAGATCGATGATCCCCGGCGCTGCTTCGCACATGTCTTTCACCGGAGGCTGGTTGGCCAGGAAGTCGCCGCCATAAATCGTGTCATCGAAGTGCTGCCAGGTAGTGTCGCCTTCGCCTTTAAGGTTCTTGGCAGCGTTAATACCGCCTTGAGCGCAAACTGAGTGCGAGCGCTTCACCGGGACGACGGAGAACAAATCAACATTGCCGCCGGCTTCTGCGATCTTGATGCTGGCCGAGAGTCCTGCCAGCCCACCACCTACGACGATAATTTTTGGATTTGCCATGATCTGAAATCGAGAGATCTTGTGAGTTGTTATCAGTCAGTGCGGCGTATTCCGTTGGTTGTTATTCCACAGGCTGAGCTTCCACCTGCTTCGACGTAGCCGGATCGGTTCCCATATTGCGCCAGTCCGGATTACGAGGAGCCACAAATGCCTTCACGGTAATCAGACCGATCACTACAAACAAAACGCCAATCGCAAAGCAGACTACGCCGGCCCTTCGCCTGGCCCGTTCTCCCTGAGTGATTCCCCATTTGGCACAGAACAGCCAGATTCCATAGGCAAAGTGCCACGACGCACACACAATGGCCGCTACATAAAAAGCCAGCATCCATGGATTCGCCAGCTCATGCTGTACTTTGCCGAATCCTGCACCGGGATATTCAACGAGGTGAACTCCGGTAAATCGCAAGCTGTAAACGTGCTGGAGTATATAGGCGAAGGCGATGATGCCTGTCCAGCGCTGCGCGGTGTAAAGCCAGTTGCCTTCCCAAGGGTAAGAGATGACGTTCGATTCCCCACGGTACCAAATGAAGATTCCGTAGAGCGCGTGGTACAGAATTGGGATGTAGATGAGTCCCCACTCGAGGAATGGCACGAAGGGAAGGGAGTTCAGGAACTTGATCTGAGTCGCGTACGCGTGAGGTCCGTTCGTGGCGTACGCGTTGGAGACAAAATGTTCGATTAAGAAAGCGCCGATCGGAACGATTCCGCTCAGCGAATGCAGCCGGCGAAGGAGAAATGAGTGACCCTCGCCCGCGCGCAGCGGTTTCACGCCTTTCCATTGGTCCTGCTCGTAACCGGCGCTCGGAGGCGCTGCCGTTGCCATCTTGTCCTGAGGCTCCTCAGTTACTTTTAGATGTTGACACTAAACCTTTTATTATCCTGGTTCGCTTGAAAGGCAGTCAAATAAGTGTGTTGATATTTGCATTAGAACAATGCCGAATGTCTGTCGATTTTTATTGGGCAAGTCGATACAGTTTAAATTTCGTGAGGAGAGCTCTCCTTGGCATCGTCCACACTTCCTTTTACCCAGCTCGGCGATCAGTGTCAGGCAGCCGGACTAACACCGGAAAATACGGCACGAATTGCAGGCGAGTTGTCTCGCCGCTTCGGCGTTCACGATGATGAAGTGGCGATGCTCAAGCTGGAGCAGAACCAGCTCAGGTTCATCTATCCACCGCAGCTGTCGAATGTCGGCATGATTCCCCTGACGCACTCGCATTCTCTGGCTGCGCGAACCGCGAATACAAAGCGTCCTGAGATTGTTAACAACTTCGCACAAATGCGGCACGCCAGCGTGTTCGAGTCTGTGCCGGTGGAGTCAAAGACATGCACGGGAAAAGCAGAACGAAATGCGATGCCGGTGCAGAAGGTGATGAGTGTTCCTGTGAGCGGATCAGCAGGAGTCCTCGGGGTGATTCAAGTCAGTCGCAAAGGTTCTACCTCGAAGGCTACGGGAGCAGACTTCTTTCCTTCAGAGCTTTCGCGCTTATCAGCTGCAGCCTCGGCGCTTGCCAAGTGCTTCAAGTAGCTTGCCAACCGCTTCGAGTTGTTTCGTCTATCCAGTCCAAGAACAGCCGGAAAGCCTTTCCTCGATGACTCACTCTCAGCTTCTCTTCGCGCGAGATTTCCGCGAACGACTTATTTAGGCCAGGAAAATAGAACAGCGGATCGTAACCGAAGCCGCTGCTTCCTTTAGGTGCGTGAAGCAAGATTCCGCGAGCATCTGCATTGAAGGTGTTCAGTGTTCTGCCGTCACGCCCGGCCGCGATGGAACAAACGAAGGCACATTGTCTGTGGGAATCCGGAAGGTTTGCTGTTCTCTCCAGCAGGAGCTGGTTATTCGCCGCGTCCGGTTGATTGGTGAGGATACCTGCGTCTTGGGCGTACCTCGCCGATCGCACGCCCGGCTCTCCGCCGAGCGCATCGACCGTGAGCCCGGAATCGTCGGCGATGAGAATCTCTCCTGAAGAATGCCGGCTGTAGTACTCGGCTTTTAGGCGGGCGTTCTCTGCAAAAGTCGCGCCTGTTTCTTCGGGAGCAACCATTTTCTCGATCCCAGGCAGCGAACGAATATCGACACCATGCTCTTTAGCGGCAGTAGCAAAGTCTGCGAGCTTGCCTTTGTTTGAACTGGCGACATAGATGATGGTCATCAATCTCGATCATAACTTGCAGGCGCCGTTGTTCCTCAACCATCTACCATTTCCTGCTTTACACTTTTGATATGACAGTCGTCGTGAATGGGGAGCGCAAAGAATTTTCCAGCGGCCGATCTCTGGCTGAGTTTATCGAGCATCTTGGGTTGAAAGATGACCGGATCGCTGTGGAACTCAACCGTAAGATCGCTCCTCGAAATCGTTGGACCGAGATCTCACTTGCCGAAGGCGACCATTTGGAGATTGTCCATTTCGTCGGGGGTGGACTCGATTATGAGAGTCCGCAGTCTGCTCACGCATTTCCCGCACGTTGAGGCTTTTCGCACACGGCTCTGCACCCTCCAAATCACCTGATATCACTTGACATAAAACACCCAGGGTGTATTTTGTTTGAAACATTTCTATTATGAAATGTTTAAAGCTGATCGATGCGGACCCCATCACAAAGCGGCAACGGCCAAGAGGTCCGAAGCCTTGAGGGCCAGGAGTTCACATCGGCGGATGTAATCGAATTAACGGGCATTACGGCGAGACAGCTTCAGTGGTGGGACGAGCGCAAGATCGTCGTTCCGCAGCGGCGGGGAAGAAATCGCGTTTACAGCGTCGATGACCTCGCCGAAGTCGCAGTGATCTGCGAATTGCGAAACAAGGGTTTTTCACTTCAGCGAGTACGTCAGGTAATGCGCTATCTGCAGCGCGAATTGGGCAAGCGGCTGGTCGAGACGGTGACCTCGGGCAGCGAATATCACCTGCTTACCGATGGCAAGCGAATTTATCTGGAGAACTCTGAACGGCAAATTGTCGATCTGCTAAAGAACTCGCGCCAACCACTGCTGTCAGTCTGCCTGACCGACGCAGTACAGGAGGTCCGTGCCCAGGTGCGTAAGCGCAATGGGATGCGGCGTCAGCGGGGCGGGGAAGAGCGATCGACTCAAAGCAATCGGCGGCGTCTTCGGCGTACGGCCTGAGCGCAACCTGCCCTAACTGGTCGGAGGTGACCATGGTGGCTGAGCTGAACATCCTGACGGAGTGGATCCCTGAACAGATGCAACCAGGCACGGTCTTCGTGCTCGAGAATGCCGGCGAAGTCGGCAAGAACGAGGATCCTTACTGGGCGGTGCTGGCCTGCCCGGCATGCGGCACGCTGGGCCTTATCACTCGAAGGCAGATGGCCGGGATCACGCCTGTCATTTGCGGCTCGGACAAATGCTCAGCTCACTTCTTCATTCGCGATGAGGATGTGCGGGCTTGTAAGCCCAATTAACACTAGCTATTTGTGGGGCTGAGCGGCGGCTGCGATGGTAGAGATGGGAACCTGTTCGACGATTTCGATACCGAACCCTTCGAGTGCCGGAACTCGCCGCGGATGATTGGTTAGCAGCCGAATCCGGCGGAGATTCAGATCAGACAGAATCTGAGCTCCCAATCCAATCTGCCTCTGCGTTCGGCGCTGATGTTCTGGGTTTCGAGCCTCGCGGCTCTCATGTTCAAACGTTAGCGCACTGCCCCCAACCATCTCCCGCACGTTGAAGCCTTTTGCCGTCTGATGCAGGTAGATGATGGCTCCTCGACCAGCGTCGGCAATCATCTTCATGGAGCGATCCAGTACAGCACTGCATTCACAGAGAGTGGTTCCAAACACGTCTCCAACCAGGCAATGTGAGTGAACTCGGACCAGAACGGGACTATCTCCTTCGCCGGCATCGCCATAAAGCAGCGCAACGTGGGACTCGCCTCCATCCACTTCCGACTCGTAAGCGACAAGACGAAACTCTCCATAACGTGTGGGTAGAATACCCTCACCAATGCGCTGGATGTAGCGCTCATGCTGCATGCGGTAACGGATGAGTTCAGCCACTGTCAGCATCTTCAATCCGTGTTCCTGGCAGAACTCGGTCAGATCCGGCACCCGCGCCATAGTGCCGTCTTCTTTCATGATTTCGCAAATGACGCCGGCGGGAATGAGGCCGGCCATACGGGCAAGATCTACGGCTGCCTCGGTCTGTCCCGCTCGCACCAGCACACCGCCTTTGCACGCGCGTAATGGGAAGGTGTGTCCCGGTTTTACCAGGTCTGACGGTCGGCTCGCAGGATCGATCGCAACCTTGATCGTGCGCGAGCGATCGTACGCGGAGATGCCGGTGGTTATGCCATCGCGTGCATCAATACTTTCGGTAAAGGCAGTTCCATACTGGGAGGTATTGTGGGCGGTCATCATTCCCAGCCGCAGATAGTCGAGACGATCTTCGGTGAGCGCCAGGCAGATGAGCCCTCGCCCATGTTTGGCCATGAAGTTGATTGCCTCGGGTGTTGCAAACTCCGCCGCGATGGTGAGATCGCCTTCGTTCTCCCTGTCTTCATCGTCCACGACGACGATCATCCGTCCCTGACGAATTGCGGCGAGGGCGGTCTGGACGTCGGTAAAGGGGCTATTCATGACCTTGATATGGAACTCGTGACACAATTCTAGTGCATCAGGCAGCCGGGAGGCTGAGCCGCCTGGGGAGTTTCAGGACGGCGCCAGAATGTCATTCCACGGGTGAATAACGCGCGCACCGCGCGGGCAAACACTCGGATCAGAATTACCGTGAGAACCAGAAGAACGAGGACGATGGCTGCCGTCCAGTAGGGGTGCACCGTGGCGAACCACGTGAGGCCCACCGCAGCTGTGTCTTCACCGACGCTCAGCGCTATGTTGGAAAATGGTTCCGGAGACGGGGTAACCGCCGCTCGAGCGGCAAACTTGCCCGTGTGTGCTACGGCAGCGATCACGCCGGCCAATGCGGTACTGGCTACTTGAGTGCCAGGACTCAGCTGTGATGTCGCTCCATATGCGACTAACGCTGCGAGTGGGATTCGTATAAAGGTGTGCATTGAATTCCACAGGAGATCAAAGGCCGGGATCTTATCCGCAAAGAAATGCAACACGAACATCGCCAGCGATGCCGCGACAACCCATGGATTCTCGATTACGTGCAGGGTCTGCGGAAGCTGTACGACCTGAAAGTGACCCAAAAGTCCGAGCATTCCGCACATCGCATAGACGTTCAGCCCAGCGGCAAAGCTGGCTGCAATCACCAGTGAAATAATTTGCGCTTCGTTAAGACCCATACGAGCCGACTCTATTTTCGATGACTGGCCGACAGTAATGCCAACAGTTTCTATGCAAAGTGAAAAGGCCGCCTTGCGCGGCGGCCTTTTGAGGAACAACTCTGGTTACAGAGTCGATTCAATTTCAAATCCCCAAGCTTCCAAGAGGGGCTCGGGAATGTATTTTGAATTCTTGTTTTTACGAGCCCACTCGCGCAGACGCGTGGAACGCAGATACTGGTCGGGCAGGAGTTTGAACTCCTTCACCGCCTGCTCAAACGATGTAACCACGGGAACTACCGGGCCAATGGGCTCCGGCTTTCCCCAGTTCGGATTTCCGCGACGCTTAGCCATGATTTCTACCTGCCTTTATTATGATCAATTATTTCGATTACTAGCTAACCCCTCTGGATTCAGATAAGCACGACCGAATTTGACCAAAGCCGTTGCTCTCTGAAGGCTCCAGAACGACCCGTAAAACCTCCGATATTATGAATAATCGGCCTGAAAAGCAATGAAAAATAGTAGATTGCTACACAAATTAGGATTAAGACCTTAATCAATGAGACATCCAATACTGCAATTTTGAAGGGCCGCACATGTGCCTGCTAGAGGAAGAACGCTATTTTTTCAGATTTATGCGGTGGATTTAAGAGCTCTGGAGGTTTTCGAAGAGAATTGCTAGACGGACGCTTTTAGCAAGGCAAAAATTCCAAACCAGACCACCGTTATCGCATGCCAGTACCAGGCTGTGATGTCGGTCATCACTCTCCGCGATTCGACGCGTTGCCCGGCAAAGCCCGCGATCATGCACAGGATTAGGACGCCAATGCCTCCAAGCAGATGCAGCCCATGGAGTCCGGTTAGAAAGTAATAGAACTGGCTACTGGGTCCGCTGCCGAGGAATACTCCCTGAGCTCGAAGCTTGCTCCATGCGTCGAGCTGCCCGGCGATGAAGCCGCCGGCAAACAGGATTCCCAGGACCTGCCATGGAAAAGCTCGGCGCAGAGCCGATCGTGTAAGACCGAGCCATTCCTCCAGCAGAGCTGTGTCGCGAAAGTATTCTCGGCGCGCCAATTCCAGCGCCACGCTACTGAGGACCAATAACAGGGTGTTCCACCAGAGAAGGGACGGGATGGAGATCGGTTTCCAGACTGGAATGTATGTCTGACTCACTCGGTCAAAGACAGTTTCTCCGCGTCGCAGACATAGATAGCCGATGGCGAGCGTCGCAAAGAGCGTTACCGAAGTGGTCATCAACACCGCAAGAGCAACCCGTGCGCTTTTCAACCGGTCTCCGGGACGCGGTGCAGGCTGGTGGCTCCATTCACCGTCACCGCCGCCGCCGGTGGGAAGTTTGCTATGCGGGCCGCGCCCGCCGGAATCCGGTGCACTGACCTTCGAAGGGACCTTGGTTTCTACTGCAGGCATGGCGGTATGCCATCACAATTTGAGCACGGTTTGGGGTTGTGCGCCAACAGAATCAGGAGAATCGGGTGGTCGGGCCATCGGGTGATCGGGATGAAGCGAGAACCGAATTTTCCAGGCTCCAGCTGGCACTTCAGCAGCCGCTTCCCTGATCACACTTCTAATTTCACCGAATCTGTCCGATCACTCGAGTTCTTCTGCTCCCGGACCATGTTCAAGAACAGCTCATGGACGCGGGTATCGGCAGAGAGCTCAGGGTGAAACGTTGCGGCGAGAGTCTTTCCTTGTTTAACCAGCACCGGATGCTGGTCACGTTCAGCGAGCACTTCGACTCCTGAACCAGTGCGATCTATGCGTGGAGCCCGGATGAAAACCATCTCCATCGGCTCCCCATCAAGGCTGGTTGGGCAAGTCATGATCAAGCTGTCGATCTGCCGGCCATACGCATTTCGTTGAATGCCAATATCCAGGACGCCCAAGCTTTCCTGCTTTGGATTGGTAACCTCCTTCGCCAGGAGTATTGCGCCAGCGCAGGTGCCAAAGGCAGGCTTCTGTGCGACGAAATCGCGCAGCTTGGTGAGAAAGCCCTCACGCTCGAGAAATTTGAGAAAGGTTGAAGACTCCCCACCGGGGATGATGAGACCGTCAATATCGTCCAACTCCTCAGGCTTACGGACCAGAACGCTGTTGACAGCGAGGCGGCTCAGCGTCTCCCGGTGAGCGTCATAGTCGCCCTGGAGGGCGAGAACTCCGATTGTGAGTTGATCGGACACGTGTATTTCGATGACTAAGCGAGCGAAAGGCTTCAGGACAAGCAGGTGTTTCCCATCCAAGATTTTCGCCAAGGATGGGGGCCCGATTTACCAGCCGCGCTTCTGCAGCATATCCGCTTCCGACATCGCAGCGACGGCCAGTCCCTTCATTGCGCCGGTGCAGTCTTCGCTCGCCTCGAGCAAGACTTTGGAATCGTCGAAGTGCGTGGTCGCGCGCACGATAGCGCGAGCGCGGATCTCTGCTTCCTTTGCAGGAGCAAAGTTGATGGAGTCGCTCATGAAAATGCCCGAGCCGACGAATACTGCCTCAGCTCCGAGCTGGCGTACAAGGGCCGCGTCTGCCGGAGTAGCAATTCCACCCGCAGAGAAGTTCGGAACAGGAAGCTTGCCGTTCTTCGCGACCATACGAACCAATTCGTAAGGAGCGCGCAGCTCTTTCGCAGCCGCATAAAGTTCTTCTTCGCCCAGCACCGTCAGCGAGCGCATATCTTTGACGATCTGGCGCATGTGCTTCACGGCGTGCACTACGTCGCCGGTTCCTGCTTCACCTTTAGTACGAATCATCGCCGCGCCTTCGGCGATGCGGCGCAGAGCCTCGCCCAGATCACGGGCTCCACAGACAAATGGAACCTTGAAGGCCTGCTTGTCGACATGATGCGCCTCGTCTGCCGGCGTGAGAACTTCGGACTCATCGATGTAGTCCACCCCGAGTTCCTGCAGAACCTGTGCTTCAGTGAAATGTCCGATTCGACACTTGGCCATGACTGGAATGTCGACAGTCTGCATGATCTCGCGGATCACGGCGATCTTCGCCATGCGGGCGACTCCGCCTTCGGCGCGGATCTGAGCGGGTACACGCTCGAGCGCCATCACCGCTGCCGCACCCGCGCGTTGCGCAATCTCGGCTTGCGCGGCGGTGGTGACGTCCATAATCACGCCGCCCTTCAGCATTTCCGCAAGACCTGTCTTGAGTCTCAAACCATTTCCATTCATGTCAGACATAAAGCACTCTCCAGGCGCACCTCTCCCTCCGGTCATCGCGACTGGATGGAAGGGAACTCTAATTTTAGCAGCTTGGGCAAGAATGGGCTGGTTTCAAATGCGAGCGGAAGGAGTGGCATAATCTCTGCACGGCAGGACGTTCGGAACGCCCAGGGAGTGACCATGGCCAGCACAGTCGTCGAATCTCGACCGGCCGCAGCGACATTCACGCACCTCCCGACTAGCACGCGCCTCACCTCGCTCGACGGCTTCCGCGGCCTAACGATCGCCGGGATGATTCTCGTGAACAACGCGGGCGATTGGGAGCACGTCTATTGGCCGCTGGAGCATGCAAAATGGAATGGCTGGACGCCTACCGACCTCGTCTTTCCTTTCTTTGTCTTCATCGTGGGTGTCTCCATGGTGTTCTCATTCGCTGCGCGTGTCGTTCGCGGCGATTCCAGGAAGACTCTGCTCCTGCATGCGCTGAAACGCAGCGCCATCATCTTCGCTGTGGGATTCTTGCTCCACGCATATCCCAGCTTCCATTGGCACACGGTTCGTTTTCCGGGAGTGCTGCAGCGAATTGCCATGGTTTATCTGATCACATCGTTGCTCGTCCTCTACACCGGACGCGTCACGCGAGCCATCGTGTCGGCTGCTTTACTGATCGGCTATTGGATCCTGATGGTGCGAGTACCTGTGCCCGGCTACGGCGCCGGAGTTCTCACCATGGATGGAAACCTAGCTGCCTATATCGATCGCGCCGTTATGTACAACCATCTCTGGATCGCACATCGCTTCGATCCTGAGGGAATTCTCAGCACACTTCCGGCGATTGCGACGTGTTTGCTCGGCGTCTTCTGCGGCGAGTGGATGCGATCCGCGAGAAGTCCTTTGCAAAAATTAGCTGGAGTCTTCGCCGCAAGCGCGGTCGGACTCATCGCTGGGGAGATCTGGAACCTGTGGTTCCCGATCAACAAAATGATCTGGACCAGTTCTTATGTCCTGTTCACTGCGGGCTTTGCATTATTCGTACTAGGCGTTTGCTATTGGCTGGTAGATCTTCGCGGGTGGAAAGGCTGGAGCACTCCGTTTGTGATGTTCGGCGTCAATCCCTTATTCCTTTATTGCTTCGCGAGCTGGCTCGACTCTACGCTGCACGTTCTTCGTTTTCACGGGAGCGCAAGCAAACAGGTTTTGTACAAAAACCTCTTCGCACCTCTTTTCAGCAATCCGTATTTGGCCTCGCTCAGTTGGGCGGTGAGCTTTGTGTTGGTTTGCTTCTTTGTGGCGTGGGTTCTCTATCAAAAGCGGATTCTTGTGAAGGTGTAGGCGGAGTCGGCATGTCCTGACTAAATTCCACCCTGCGCGAACTTCTGCTTCAACTTCTCTGGGTCTACAGCAATGAACACACCCTGGCTCCGCGCCAAAACCTGACCTGCTTCATCGCGGATCTCAGCTGCGTTGAAATGGCGGCGTCCCTGAACCTGCTGTTCAGTTCCTTCCACCAGCAACGTCTTGCCGAGCGGAACCGGCTTCACATATTCGATTGCCATCGATGAAGTGAGCGCGACTACTGAGCGGAGTTTGTTGACCTTGCCCATGGCCTCGTCGAGCAAGGTGGCAATGATGCCTCCATGCGCGTGACCGGGAGGGCCTTGATACTTCCTTTGCAGCCTGACCTTGCACCAGGCGCGATGGTGACCTTCGTCGAAGAAGAACTTCAGACGCATTCCTTGAGGATTGTCCTTACCGCAAGCGAAACAATGATTTTTGGGAAGCGAGATGTGCTTGGTGTTATGACCAGAGAGACGTTTTGGCATTTCACAAGATTATAGGTGTGTTCCTCCGCGACCTCGGGTTCGCTTCGCGACCGAAGCCTGCCTGAGCGCAAGTGAACGGTGTTCGCTCCTCCCTGGTTCCACTCGCATGGGACCCATAGCCCTGTAACTTTCCACGCACTTCCTGTATACATTCCGTTTCACTTTTGTCAGGAGCGTGCGTGTTGCGAAAACTCGCGTCTACTTTGGTCTTCCTCGCAAGTCTCGGTTTTTCTCAAGACAACACTCCACCAACACCACAATCCACTCCGTCCTCAGATCAGGCGACGCAGGAGAAGGCTTCGACGACGGCGAAGCCAGGACAGAAGAAGGAAGGCGATGAGGAAGTCCCTCCTGGACGCAAGCCGAAGCGCACGGAACCTGCTCCACCCCAGCCACTACCAGCGGCGGCAGCGAAGCCCAGCGAGAAGAAGCCGGCTGACCCACTCACCTCGGCCGATACGTATAAGGGATTGCGTCTGCGCAGCATTGGTCCGGCATTTGTTTCTGGTCGCGTGACCTCGCTGGCAGTGAATCCGTTCAACCGCGCGCAGTATTACGTCGGAGTAGCCTCCGGTGGCGTGTGGAAGACCGATAACGATGGGGAGACCTGGACTCCTGTCTTTCAGAACGAGGGATCATTCTCGATCGGCGATGTAAAACTCGATCCCCGCGATCCTGCAATCGTGTGGGTTGGAACTGGAGAGAACAATTCACAACGCAGCGTGGACTATGGTGACGGAGTTTACAAATCCGAAGATGGAGGAAAGAGCTGGACGAATGTTGGTCTGAAGCATTCTGAGCACATCGGCCGAATTGCGATTAGCCCGAAAGACAGCAATATCGTCTTCGTCGCCTCGGAAGGGCCGCTCTGGTCACCCGGCGGCGATCGCGGACTTTACAAAACGAGCGACGGCGGCAAGACCTGGAAGAAAGTTCTGAACGTAAGCGAGAACACCGGCTTTGCCGAAGTTGTCATCGACTCCGACGATCCGGACACGATCTATGCCGCTGCATACCAGCGTCGCCGTCATGTGTGGACTCTGATTGATGGTGGACCCGAAAGCGCGATCTATCGCTCCGTCGACGGCGGAAACACCTGGAACAAATTGAAGTCAGGTCTGCCGACGGTGGATATGGGCCGCATCGGCCTCGCGATCTCGCCCCTGGATCACAACATGGTGTACGCGACGATCGAGGCTGCCGAGGATAAAGGCGGGATTTTCCGCTCGTCTGATCGCGGAGCCACATGGGAGCGGCGCAACCCCTACGACACCACGGCGATGTATTACGGCCAAATCTTTGCCGATCCGAAGAACGTCGACCGTATTTACCTAATGAACGTGCTGATTCGTGTTTCCGACGACGGTGGCAAGACACTCCGTAACCTCGGCGAGAGATACAAGCATGTGGACAATCACGTGATCTGGATTGATCCGGCGGATACGAACTATTACCTCGTGGGCTGCGATGGCGGCGTGTATGAAAGTTTCGATCGCGGTGTGAACTGGAGCTACAAGAACAATCTGCCGGTAGCCCAGTTTTACGATGTCGCCGTCGATAACTCGAAGCCCTTCTACTACGTTTACGGCGGTACGCAGGACAACGAGAGTGTAGGCGGACCCTCCAGGACCCTGAAAGTCAGCGGCATCGGCAATGAAGACTGGTTCATTACTCAGGGCGGCGATGGATTTCGTTCGGTAATCGATCCTGAGGACCCGAATACAGTCTACGCGGAGTACCAATATGGGAACCTGACGCGTTTCGACCGGCGCACGGGCCAACAGATCGGCATTCAACCACAGCCCGGTGCAGACAACGTTCCCTTGCGCTGGAATTGGGACTCGCCCATCATCATCAGCCCGCATTCGCGCACACGCTTGTACTTTGCTGCGAACAAATTGTTCCGCAGTGACGATCGCGGCGACACCTGGAAGGCTGTCAGCCCGGACCTAACCCGCCAGATCGATCGCGACAAGCTTCCAGTTATGGGACGCCTCTGGGGACCGGACGCCGTCGCCAAGAATGCTTCCACATCCTTTTACGGCAACATCGTGGCGCTCGCCGAGTCGCCGCAGAAGGATGGACTGGTCTACGCTGGCACCGACGATGGCTTGATCCAGGTGACCAACGACGCAGGAGGGAATTGGACGAAGTACGACAAGTTCCCCGGCGTGCCCAATATGACTTACGTGAGCCGACTACTCCCCTCGCAGCACAATGCCAACGTTGTTTACGCGAGTTTCGACAACCATAAGATGGGGGACTTCAAACCCTATTTGCTGAAGAGCAGCGACAACGGCCGCACATGGAGTTCGATGTCGGGCAATTTACCTGAGAACGGAGTCGTCCTTGCCATCGCTGAGGATCCAGTCAATCCGCAGCTTCTCTTTGCAGGCACCGAGTTCGGCCTGTTCTTCACGCTGGATGGAGGCAGTCACTGGACGCAGCTCAAAGGCGGCATGCCGACGATTGCGGTTCGTGACATCGTCATCCAAAAGCGCGAAAACGACCTTGTGATCGCGACCTTCGGTCGCGGCTTCTATATCCTTGACGATCTCACGCCACTGAGAAACGTCAACGCGCAGCGGCTTCAGCAAAACGCTGCTCTCTTCCCGGTCCGCGACCCATTGATGTACATCGAGCAGCGTCCTATCGGCGGCAGACGCGGGCATCTGGGGGCCACGTACTTTGCAGCGGACAATCCCCCCTACGGCGCGACCTTCACCTATTACTTGAAGGACAAATTCAAGACCAAAAAGGAAACTCGGCAGGAACAGGAAAAGAAGCAGCCGGGCAAAGAAGGTGCTCAGACCACCGAGAACAATGGGAAGAACAAAAAAGCCGAGGACCAAAAGGGAACTGCGCCAGTCAGCTATCCAACCATGGATCAGATTCGCGCGGAAGCCGAAGAGCAGCCGCCTACGGTGTACGTTGTCATCTCAGACGCAAGCGGCACGCCGATCCGTCGAGTCGCTGCTAGCAATGAAATCGGCATCAACCGTGTCTCGTGGGACCTGCGTTATCCACCATCAGAACTCCACACTCCGTCGCCCGATGAAGCAGATTTCGGCGAGTTCTTTCAGCCTCCGACCGGACCGCTGGTCATGCCGGGGCAGTACTCTGTGACATTGGAATCGCGAGTGGATGGCAAGACGCAGCGCCTCGCTGGTCCTGTGCAGTTCCAGGTAAACGCACTCGGTGCAGAGCAGATGAACGAACCCGACAGAGCTGCGCTCCATCAGTTCCAGCAGAAGGTCGCGCGACTTAATCGTGCGCTCACCGGAGCTGTGCAGATTGGAGGTGACGTTGATAAGCGGCTGACCGCGATCCGGCAATCGCTGCGGGATACTCCAGGCGACATGTCTTCGCTCGTTTCTCGCACAGACGACATCCAGAATCGTCTGCGCGACATCATGCGCGCGATGAGAGGGGACACAGTGCTGCGCCACCGTCAGGAGAACACGCTGGTAGCAATCAACGATCGCATCAACCAAGTCGAAGACGAAGAGCGCTTCTCGACCGGCCGTCCAACACAGACGCACATCGATTCTTACAACGTGGCTGCACAGCAGTTCGGCGAGCAGCTTTCGAAACTCCGTCAGTTACTCGAGGCCGATCTGAAGAAGCTCGAGGACGATATGGAAAAGGCGGGCGCGCCCTGGACTCCTGGCCATGTACCTGAGTGGAGCGATAGATAGATAGAGACTCAGCGTGCTTCGTCTCCAGCTGGAGGACGCTAAAATCCAAGACGCAGGTGTAACCCTGCGGAACGCGAAGGCACGAAATATAAAGAGGCGGCTCTCTCCAAGCAGCATCGTGAAGACGCAGCATTCTGCGTCTCTAGCAGGTATCGGTATCTATGGGTGCAGCAGCCCTTCCGAGAGCTGCCGAGCTTTGGCGGCCAGATTGTGAGCGCGCTCCAGATCCTGATCCTTCAGCGCTGACTTGGCCTGATTGATGTAGCTGCGGATTGAAGACACGATATTCAACTCATCGGAGCTCAACGTGCGATTCAGATTCCGTAGATTCTGCTCGGTTGTATCAATCAGCTGATTGGTGCTCTGCTGCGTCTGCGAAGCGGCGCGCTGTGACATATCCGGCGAGATCTGTCCTACTCCCGACTCTGGCGCTGCAGGAGCCGTCGCTTTCGCTACGGCCGTGTTCGCAGGAGGAGCACTGGTTGCGGGAGGCGGTGTCTTCTTCGCGGTCGTCCCAGTTGCGGGCTGCTTCTGCCCATTTGCGGCAGTGGCCTTGTGCCGCTTAATCGGCGAGGGTTTTTGCGCTTTTACTTCAGGTGCTGGAGTTGGAGTCGTCGTAGCAGGTTCTTCCGTCGTCGGCGTCGGCTGCGGAGTCGTTGGCGCCGGAGCTGTCTGAGGTTCTTGCTGCTGCTGTGGTGTTGGCTGAGTAACTGTCGGTGCCTGAGCCTGGGCTGCGGGAACCTGCGGCTTCTTCTTGTTGCAGCCTGAGACGAGCAACAGAGTGACTGCGAGGCTGATTATGCAGGAACGCTGATAAAAATGAACGTGCATGATTAAGACTGTGCCACGAGGTCGCGCTGCTGTCCTTGCTCTGTGCGAACTAGAGGAAGATTCAGGTAGAACGTAGTTCCTTCACCACTTCGGGTATCGAAATGTATTGATCCATTATGCAGCTGCAGGATGCGGTATGTCATCGCCAGTCCGATGCCACTGCCACTTTTTTTCGTGGTGAAGTAAAGGTTGAAGACTTTGTCACGGATCGCGGGTGGTATTCCGGGGCCGGTATCCTGGATCTCAAGTTGTGCTTCATCATCACTGCGCAGCGCACGGAGGGTGAGCGTGCCTCCGTTTTCCATGGCCTGCGCAGCGTTGATAATGATATTGAGCAGACCCTGTTTCATTAAGTCGGTATCGACTTTGGCCATCAGCGGCTCGGATGTGATTTCTGTCACCAGGTGCACTCCCTGACGCTCGCAGTCCGGCTTTGCCACAAACGCGACTTGCTCGACCAGTGTGCGAAGATCGGTCTCGCTAAGCCGCAATTCGACTGGACGAGTGAAGTCGACAAGCGTCTGCACGACGCGGTCGAGCCGCTGAATTTCGGTTTCGATCACGTCCATGTGCCGTTCAGTGTCGGCGTCGGGTTGATTCAGTTTGTTGCGCAGTATCTCCAGGTGCACCACGATGGAATTGATAGGATTCTTGACCTCGTGGGCTACGCCGGAGGTGAGTTTGCCGATATTGGCCATGCGCCGGGAAACTTCGATTTCGCCTTCGATCTTGCGCATCGATTCCATGTCGCGCATGGTGAGCAGCGCTCCCAGTTGCTGTCCGCCTTCCTCAATGAAGTCGAGCGAGACCTGAACCTCGGTCCCGTTATCGCCCGTCAACTCGACCATGTTCATAGGTTCGTGACCGGCAAAAGCATTCAGCACGCTGCGGCCTACCTGCGTGTGCCGGGAAAAGATCTGCTCGGCATAGCTGCCCAGCATCTCGGATCTTGGTTTGCCGAGGAAGGTCTCGATCGAGGCGCTCACAAGCACGGCGCGCTGATCCTGTGTAAACAGCATCAGGCCATCCTGGAGATTGGCCATGATCTGATCGACATTCTCCTGCAGCGCCGCAAATACTTCGTTGACCGTGCGCATCTGCCTGCCGATGCGTTCGATCTTCGAGCTGACGTTTCCATATTCGTCAGCGCGATTGAGTTCTGTGGGAGGAGGTGAAGTTATCTCGCCGGCGCTCATCTGGTCCAAGCGACGTGAGATTGCAGCCAGCGGACGAAGCGCAAAGCTAGAAAGCGTTGCTGCGAGAACCAGGGAAACGAGAATGGCGATGGCCGAAAACGTGAGCGCACGATTCAAAGGTTTTTGCAGCGTCGTCTGGATGAAAACTGACGAGATGCCAACCTGAGCCGAACCAAAGGGCTGGTTATTGCGCTCGAGCGGAATCTTGATTGCGTAGGTCTTAATTGGGCCGTAGACGACCTGTAGCTGCCGCCAAAACTTGGCATGTTCGAGTTCGCCCAAGCTCGGCCGGTCCGGCACGGGTTTACCCACCTGAAGAAAATCGCTGTGCAGAATTGCGCGACCATCAGGTCCAACTACTGTGGCATCACTGATGATCTTGGAATACCCGATCTGCGACTCGAGCAGGTCGTTGAGTCCGCCATCCATCTGCAGGCTTTCTACGATGAAATCGTTGATCTGCTTTTGGTCGGCTGGATCGATCTTCGTGGTATTCAGATCCTTCAGGTCTCGATCGATGGCGTCGCGGGTGAAATGAACGATCTGGTTCGCGGCGTACTCGCCGTTGTCGACGCCGTCGCTGATGACGTGGTGGACAAGCTGGGCGACGTAGATAGTCGAGAGCGTCAGCACGATGGCAACCACCATCAGGCTGATCGCGATTACCAGCTTGATCTTCAATCGCATGGAAGCTCACAAACCCGCCAGAGCGTTCGTGCGGAATTAAGTATTGGCAGCTTCGGCCAAGTTGCTGCCGTTCGAACCGTACTCCTTCAATTTGTTGTGCAGAGTCTTCAGGCTGATGCCGAGAATCTCTGCGGCTCGCGTCTTGTTGTTGCTCGTGCTCGCCAGCGTGCGCAGAATGAGTTGCTTTTCTGCTTCTTCGACGGTCGTGCCTACGCCAAGATGGATCGCGTTCGGATCCAACTCTGCGGTTCTCACCTGCGCGGTGCCGAAGCCCGGAGGCAAGTGTTTCGTCTCAATGACTCTGCCGCCGGCAAGGATAACTGCGCGCTCGATCGTGTTCCTCAGTTCGCGTACGTTTCCCGGCCAACTGTAGGTCTGAAACGTCTTCATCACCGAGTCGTCAACAGTCGAAACCCCAGTTCCATGCTTCTCGTTCAGATCGTCGATAAGCGCTTCCACCAGATCGGGCAAATCTTCCTTGTGCTCGCGCAGGGGAGGCATGTGAATGTTGAAAACGTTCAGGCGATAGTACAAGTCATTTCTCAATTGCCCTGCCGCTACCGCTTCTTCCGGAACCTTGTTGGTTGCCGCTAGCACGCGAACGTTGGCCTCGGTCTCAACCTTACTGCCCAGACGCCGGAACTTTTTGTCTTCGAGAACGCGTAGCAGCTTGGCTTGCGTAGCGATGGGCATCTCGCCAATTTCGTCGAGAAGTAGCGTGCCCTCTTCAGCAAGCTCAAAGCATCCGGCACGGCGCTCAAGGGCTCCGGTGAAGGCGCCTTTCTCGTGTCCAAAAATTTCGCTCTCGATGAGTGTTTCGGGAATCGCAGAACAATTGATGGCGACAAAGGGCTTCGCTTTGCGCGCACTGAGATCATGCAGCGTGCGCGCAACGACTTCTTTTCCCGTTCCACTCTCGCCGGTGATGAGGATGGATGCCGTGGTTGGAGCGACTCGCTCGACCAGAGCGAAAATCTCCTGCATCTTCTTGGATTTTCCGACCATGCGACCTAGCGCTCCGGAATTGCGCAGGTTCCTGCGCGTGACTTCAAGTTCGCGCTCAGTGTCCTGCAACAGCGACGCGTTCTGTAGGATCGCCTTCAGACGTTTGAAGTCGAGAGGCTTCGTGATGTAGTCGTAAGCGCCCAGCTTCATGGCCTCTACGGCCGCTGCGATTTCAGTGTTGGCCGTCACCACAACCACCTTTAATTCCTGTGGCTGTTCGGCGAGCCTTTGGATGAGTTCCATGCCATCCATTCGAGGCATCGCGAGGTCGGTCACCACGATGGAAGGAGACCAGGCAATAACTTTGTCCAGCGCCTCAAGGCCATCCTTGGCCATTTCGGTGCGGTATCCCCAGGACCCCACCAATTCGGCGACGCCTGTACGTGCGGGCTCTTCGTCGTCAACTATTAAGACTTTCTCGGGCATGCAAAGAGAGTGCCGGAAGGCAATCGTGATATTCAGTGTTCCGGCAGGCTTTCAGTTTACAGGCTATTCTGCAGCTCTGCTGCTACTTCTGGAACTCTAACAAGCACCAAACGTTAGCGGAAGTTGCCGTTTGACCGCTAGGTGAGATGCAGAACCGCCACTTGGAGGCTAATTTGGGGGAAGGTTCCCCGATCAGGGTCGGATGCGGGCAGCAGATCAACTCTGAAATGCATCCCAAGCTGTTGGTGTAAATAGCTGCTTCTCTCCTGGACCGGTGATGCGTTTTTCCAAAGCTGCCTTTTTCGTTCTCTTATTTCTCCCGCTTTCGCTGTTTGCGGCGAAGTTGCGCGAGATCGCGATGCTCGATATCTCTGGCCGCCCCGGATTTGAGACGCTCGCCTTCGCCAAAGGCTATCTGGTAATGGCGCACGATGGGGCGGCCAAGGTGGACATCTTTGATCCGGCGAAGCGGCGGTTTGTGGCTGAGATCTCCGGGATAGTGAGTCCCCGCGGTGTCGCCGTTGACGATGCGAACAATCGGGTTTACATCGCCGATGCTGGGACGAACTCTATTGAGGTGATCAACAGCACGAACTGGCAAGTTGAAGAGCGCATTGCACTCAGCCGCGCACCGGAGAACCTGCTGCTTCTTCCCGGCACAACGAATCTGGTTGCGACGAATCCGTACGCCCGATCGCTCACTCTTGTCAGCCACCAGATCAATCGCGAAATGCAGATCATCGACGTGAGCGGCGATCCCGATCTGATGGTCTACGATCCACTTCGCAATGCCATTTTTGTGACGCTGGAAGACCAGAACATGGTAGTTGCGTATCCCGCCTCGCTAGAACGCGACGCCAAGCCAATTCACACGATGAAGCTGAAGGCATCGCAGCCGACTGGAATCATCCTTGTTTCAACATCGCGAACTTTGTTCGTCGCAGTTCGCTTCGCAGTTCTCGCTCTCGACGCAGATTCCGGCGCCGAACTTAGCCGCATTCCTGTAGCCGCAGGCACAGACCGTTTGTGGCTCGACTCAGCGGGGAACGTGCTATACGCCGCCTCAAGCGATGGCACCGTAACCGTTATGCGCGTGAAAGGCCGGCAGCTCCAATACGACAGTGAGCTGAAGACCGACGTAAAAGGACACAGCCTGGCCTTCGATTCCGAGCGCAAACTCATTTACGTTCCCGGTGGGCGCGAAGGCAAATCAAAGATGGTGATCCTGAAACAGTTCGGCGCTCTGCCCATGGTGTCGGAAGAGGTGACTACGGCAGCAGTGGCGAGCAGTCACTAGCTACTAAGCTGCTGAGCTTCTAAGCCGAACTGATCAGGAGAAATGATTCCGGTTTCTTGCTGCAGTTTCTGCATGAGGCTTTTCCAAGAAACCGCTACACGATTGTTATCTTGCAATGTGATCGGGAGACTTGCTCTTAGAAGCTCAGGAGCTCAGCGGCTCGTTTCACGCTGCCGGCTTCTTTGTCCCAGTTTGGGACGCGAAGCGCATTGCGTGAGTCCCTGGATCCTGGCCTTCGGTCTGGCCAGTGTGCGGATCGATCACGAACAGCAGGTCACTTAGATCACTGGCGTGCTCTTCTTCGTCGCGCAGGATCGCTTCAATAAGAATGCGAGTCGTGGGGTCGTTGTCACCGAAATAGCGAATCATTTCCGTATAGACTTCGATGACGATCCGTTCCGCGATCAAGTCTTCCTTGACCATCTCTGCGAGATTGCTGCCTTCTACGTACTGCGAAGCTGAGCGTTCGAGCAGCGATTTGGGATTGAAGTCCGGTTTGCCGCCGAGCTGCTGAATGCGGTCCGCAATCTTGTCGGCGTGCTCGCGTTCGGCGTCGGCATGCTCCTTGAATTCGTCACGTACTGACATTGCATGAACACCGGTCGCCATGAAGTAGTGGTGCATGTAGCGGAGAACGCACACAATCTCCGTAGCCAGAGCTTCGTTCAGGATCTGGATCGTCTTCGGGACATCACCCTTGTAGGCTTCGGTTATCGCGCCTTCCTCGATCTTCTTGCGCGCTCGATTGCGGATTTCTTCGACATCGGCCGTGAACGTCGGCATAAGTTCTTCCTCGCGGGAATAGGACTCAAACGAAGTTGGAAGCGCAAACGCAGGAGCAGAGATGTCCGTCTGTTGGCGATGTCGCGATTCGTCGATTACGAAAATGCCAACAGCGACAGGCTACAATGCAAGGTTCACATAGGTCTGAACGAGGAGTCTGTATGTCCACGACTATCGAATCAGCACAGAAGACCTTGATCAACTTCCGGCGGGATGCCGGCGTTGCCATTCTAGAAATGAACGATCCTCCGGCCAACACGTATACGTATGAGATGAATCGCCAGCTTGATGAGGCGATTCTGCGGGCCCGCATGGATGAGGACGTGCATGTGATTGTGCTCACGGGCGCGGGCGATAAATTCTTCTCCGCCGGCGCGAACATCAATATGCTCAGCAGCGTCGATCCGACTTATAAGTACTATTTCTGTCTGCATGCGAACGAAACGTTGCTGCGCCTGGAGAACACGCCAAAACTGGTAATCGCGGGGATTAATGGACATTGCGTTGGCGGCGGCCTTGAGATCGCTATGGCGGCGGATATTCGCATCGCGCGCAAGGATTCAGGCAAGATTGGTCTTCCCGAAGTGAACCTCGGCGTCTTGCCCGGCACAGGCGGAACACAGCGATTGTCGCGACTCGTCGGGAAATCGAAGGCAATCGAGCTGATGGCACTGGGTAAGACGTTCACTTTCGCGGAAGCGAAGGAGCTCGGAATGGTCAACGACACTTTCGAGCGGGACAACTTCATGTCGAATGTTCTGGAGTACGCCCGCCAGTTTTGTCCTCCGAACAAGGCCGCGCTGGCTGTTGGTCGCATTAAGCGGGCGGTGCAGAGTGGGTGGGAGGTTCCGATTGAATCGGGTCTTGCACTGGAGCGCGAGAATCAGCAGCTTCTCTTCCAGAGCGACGACGCCAAGGAAGGGCTTAACGCCTACATCGAAAAGCGCTCGGCGGTCTTCACCGCGAAATGAGCTCCACGCTCGGCGAGCTCATGGTTGCGGTGGCTGCGCGCGAGATCCACGACGGCGAAGTGGTCTTCGTCGGCATGCGCCTGCCTCTGATCGCCTTTGTTGTGGCGAAGCGAACTCACGCGCCCAACTGCGTGGGACTGTTCGAAAACGGTGTGATTCGGACCAAGCCGGTGCCAGAGTTGATCTACACGATGGCGGATCCTCCCAACCTTTTAAATGCGACTCAGTGCTTAGACATGATGGGCGTTATGAGCCTGCTTCAGGCTGGTCGAGTAGACCTGGGTTTTCTTGGCGCGGCCGAAATAGATCGTTTCGGAAATCTGAATTCCACGCAGATACAAGGTAAGAACGGTATCGTGCGTTTGCCCGGTTCGGGGGGAGCGTGCGATATCGCTTCTCTGGCCCATCGCTTTGTAGCGATGATTGACCATGAAAAGCACCGTTTGCCGGAACGCGTCTCGTACATCACCAGTCCCGGAAACGGAAATGGAGCCGGATACCGCAAACGCGTTGGCCTGCGACGTGGTGGTCCTTCAGCAGTGATCACCACAAAAGCGGTTTTACGTTTTGGTCTGGACGGGGAGGCGTACCTGCACTCACACCATCCGGGTGTGAGCGTCGATGAAGTGGTGGCTTCAACAGGATGGAAGCTGCGCGCGGCAGATGGCGCAAGCGAAACCATGCCGCCATCCGTTGATGAATTGAAGGCAATTCGCGAGTACGACAAGCAGGCATTTTGGACGTCTTGAGAATCGGTGCCAGAGCACAGTGAGTCGATGGTTACGTGCTTCCAGCCGCCCTCGGCCGGTACAAGGAGGGTCCGAATCATGAAGTTTGCGATTCCGGCACCTCCCTGGGAAAAAATGTCTTAAGTTCCGTATACGGTTCTCAGGTATCGGGCAGTGTCGCTCGAACAATCCTTGTACCGGCCGAGGGCGGCCGGAAGCACGTTGTTCGGCTTTCAGATGCACGAGTTCTAAACGAATGAAATCCGCAGACCCATCGCGAATTCAGCTCCTCAGTGAACCCCCGTTCGCACGCCTGATCCTCGTCCATGGCAAGCAGAACGTCATCGACATTCCCATGATGGAGGAGTTCGCTCGAGCGATGGAGCATATTGAATCCCAATCTGAAATCTCTACGATCGTGATCTCCGGCTCAGGCGAGCACTTTTCCTCTGGCGTGGACATTGAATCGCACGCGCCGGACAGAGTTCAAGAGATGCTGGAGAAATTTCACGGCATAATCCGAAAGCTTGTGCGAACGCGAAGAGTGACTCTGGCCGTCGTGCGCGGCTATTGCCTCGGCGGCGGGGCAGAACTGGCAATGGCTTGTGACATCGTTGTCACCGCCGAGAGTGCGCATTGGGGATTTCCCGAGATTAAACTCGGCTGCTTCCCACCTGTTGCTGCAGCCGCTCTTGCCGCAGTTGTCGGCCAGAAGCGAGCAGCGGAGTTGGTCCTGACCGGACGTATGTTTGATGGCAGAGAGGCTGTGCAAATGGGACTTGCAAGCCGCGCCGTTCGGATGAAGTTGGATGAAGCGGTTTCTGAATACGAGCGGCGCTTGAAGGTCCTCAGCCCGGCAGCGCTGGCGCACGCTAAGCGCGCTCTCTATTCCTGGGACGCCGCACATTTTGAAAAAGGATTGGCGCGTGCCGAGGAGATTTATCTCAAAGAACTAATTCAGACCGAAGATGCTCGGGAAGGAATTCGCGCCTGGATGGAAAAGCGCGAGGCGCAGTGGAAGGGAAAATGACGCCCGTGACGAAGCTCCGTTCCATGCGTGACGCCATTGCAGAATTCGTGCCCGACGGCTCATCAGTTGCCCTTGGATTGCAGCTTGAACAGATGATCCCTTTTGCTGCCGGACATGAAATGATCCGGCAAAAGAAGCGCGACCTGCGCCTGATTGGTCCTATCTCTGACTGCCTATTCGATCAACTCATCGGCGCCGGATGCGTGAAGGACATCGTCGCCGCATGGGTAGGCAATGTCATGATGGGACAGGCCTACAACTTCCGCCACGCGGTTGAAGCAGGCGAGGTTCGCGTCTTCAACATGACGAATTTCACGATTGCGCTGGGGCTGCAAGCCGCGGCCATGGGCGTGCCTTTTCTTCCGACACGGACAGCGATGGGCAGCGATGTACCTAAAGGCAATCACTTCTTCTATCAGATTATTTCCCCTTTTGAACCTAAGGAGACACTCCTGGCAGTTCGCGCAATCGTACCGGATGTAACCATCGTCAATGTGCAACGAGCAGATGCCGAGGGCAATGCACACTGCTGGGGAAACTTCGGAGTCATGCTTGAGGCAGTGCGCGCAGCGAAGAAGGTGATTGTTGTTGCGGAAGAGATTGTCGATCCTGAAGTGATTGCAAGCGATCCGAATCGCACGGTGATTCCTGGATTTCTCGTTTCGGCCGTTGTCCACGAGCCATTCGCGGCGCATCCCTCGCCGGTGCAGGGATATTACAGCCGCGATAATGACTTCTTTCGCGCATACCACGTCGAAACTAAGACGTCGGACGAGTTTGAACGTTGGCGTTCCAGGTGGGTTGATGGAGTGCGTGACCGCAGTGAATACTTAAGAGTGTTAGAAAGCGAGCGCGTGGATGGGTTGAAGGTCAAAAAGCATTCTTATTCGGCGCCTGCAGATTACGGATATTAACCAAGGAAGGGGCGAATACGAATGTCACGAAGAAAGGAAAAATCGAAGGCCACGAAAAGCCCTTGTGACCTCTTGTCTCGACTTTGTGGCCTCGTGCTCGCTCCCCCTTCTTACTGATGGACTACGAAATCCAGCCTGAAGAAGTGAAACGCCTGCGCGATGCAGGCGAGGAGTTCACGTTTCTCGATTGCCGCGAGCCTTGGGAGTATCAGGCCGCGCACATCGACGGGACTAGACTCATTCCCATGCAGGACATTCCCATGCGTGTTCAGGAACTTGATCCTGATGATCACATCGTCGTCATCTGCCATCGCGGGGTGCGATCGATGAACGTTACCGCGTGGCTGCGCCAGCAGGGCTTTGAAAAGGCGCAGTCGGTTGCCGGAGGCATCGATCGCTGGTCGCGAGTCGTGGATTCGAGCGTTCCGATTTATTGAGAACAAATCCCGACATGTGTAGGCACGCAGAGATCCCGCAGGAAGCGAGTATGCTTAGGTAGTTTACGTAATGAAAAAAGAGCTGATCGAGTTGCGGGTAAACGGCAGGTCGCGTGAGGTGGCTATTGAGCCCTCGAAGCTACTGCTGGATGCGCTGCGCGAGGACCTGCAGCTTACCGGCTCGAAGCGCGGCTGCGACGACTCGTCCTGCGGAGCGTGCACCGTCTTGATCGATGGCACTCCCATGCTCTCCTGCACGATGATCGCCGCTTCACTATCGGCTGACGATGAAGGACGCGGGCCCGAAATCACAACCGTAGAAGGTGTCGCTGAGCATGGCGCGATGGCCGCGATCCAAAAGGCATATGGAGACTGGGGAGGGGCGCAGTGCGGATACTGCACGCCCGGTTTCATCATGACCGTGAAGGCACTGCTCGAGCGCAATCCCGAACCTAGCGACGAAGATATCCGCCACGCGCTGAGCGGGAACCTATGCCGTTGTACCGGCTACACGCAGATGTATCAGGCGATCAAAGCTGCGATTCGGGCTGAGCAGGAAGGAATCGCCAGCGCGGGACGGTAAATTAAGAAATGTCAGAGTTCTCAGTCATCGGAAAGCCGGTAGCGCTTATCGACTCGGCCGGTAAGACCACGGGAGCAGGGAAGTACGCTGACGATCTCACCCTTCCCGGAATGCTCATCGCCAAGATTCTACACTCGCCGTATCCGCATGCAGTCATCAAGCGCATTGACGCGACTCGCGCGCTGGCTGTCGACGGCGTAGTCACAATCGTGACGGGCCATGACGCTCCCAACAAGTACGGAATTCTTCCTGTCGGGCACGATGAAACCGCGCTTGCCGTGGACAAAGTCCGTTACGTCGGCGACAACGTGGCTTGTATCGTCGCCGAGTCGGAGTCGGTTGCCGAGCGCGCTCTCGAGCTCATCGACGCCGAATATGAGCCACTGCCGGCGTATTTCGATCCGGAAGAGTCGATGAAGGCCACTTCCGACTTCATTCATGCGGAGAAGCCGAACAACGTTGAGAAGGATTATCACCACGTCTTTGGCGACCCGGATCAAGGATTTCGCGAAGCGGCGTACATACTCGAAGATCGATATCTTGCCAATGAAGTGACACATGCGGCGATGGAGCCGCATTCCACTCTCGCAAGCTTCGAGTTCGATTCCCAAACTGGGCAACCGGGACGGCTGACCGTATGGTCGTCGACTCAGGTTCCGTACTACCTTCAGCACAAACTTTCCATCGTCCTCGAGATGCCGATGGCGCAGATTCGCGTCATTAAGCCCCTTGTGGGCGGCGGTTTCGGCGGTAAGAGCGAGATTATTCCGCTGGAAATTATCACCGCCGTTGCGGCTCGTAAGGCCAAAGCTCCGGTAAAGATCACCTATACGCGCGAAGAGGTTTTCTGGGCACATCGCGGAAGACCGCGAACGATCGTCGATCTCAAAACGGGAGTTAGGAAGGACGGCCGAATCACCGCCGTTGCGGCGCGAGTCATTCAGGATGGCGGCGCTTATTGCTCTTATGGAGTCGTTACAATCCTCTACTCCGGGGCGCTTCTGGGCGCTTTATACGACATTCCCAATATCCGTTACGACGGATATCGCGTGCTTACCAACAAGCCTGCGTGCGGAGCCATGCGCGGACACGGCACAGTAAATGTTCGTTTCGCCTTCGAATCGCAACTGGATGAATTGGCCGTTGCGATCCATATGGATCCTGCAGAAATTCGTCGCGTGAACCTGCTCAAGCCGCCTTGCATCACGATCAACGGCCTTCGCGTACAGAGTTATGGGCTTCCAGAGTGCATAGATAAGGTTCTCCAAGGCTCAGAATGGGCGTCCCGAAAGGGGAAGCTTGGGCGCGGACGCGGTCTGGGAATGGGTTGCAGTCACTATGTAAGCGGTGCTGCGAACTCGATTATTCGTTCGGATATGCCGCATTCGACGGTGAATATCAAGATTGATCGCGATGGCGGCGTGGTTGTGTACACCGGAGCATCGGATATCGGCCAGGGATCGGACACCATGATTGCGCAAATTGTGGCCGAAGTGCTCGGATGCACCCTGGCAAGAGTGAAAGTTGTGGCGGCTGACACGGACCTCACTCCGGTCGATATCGGCTCTTATTCGAGCCGTGTGACGTTCATGAACGGCAATGCTGCGAAGCGTGCTGCGGAAGAAGTGAAGCAAAAAATCGTCACTGCGGCCGCGCGCAAGATGGCTTGTGCGCCGGAAAAAATCGCGATGCGCGATGATTTGGTAACCAAGAGCGGCGCGGCTTTGGTGCTTCCGGACACCGCAGCCAGCGTCTCCGGACGTGTCGAAGGGCAGATTCTGCGGCATTCTGTGCAGCAAAAGCGCAAGGATGAAGGTCCAAAAGACCAGATGTCGTTCGAAGAAGCGGTCGTTGCGGCTATCGATTTCAGCGCTGCGCTGACCGGAACCGGATCTTACGCGCCCCCTGCAGAGGCTCGTGGAGGCAAACATAAAGGCGCTGGAGTCGGTCCTTCGCCTGCTTATTCGTACTCTGCGCAGGTTGCCGAGATCAGTGTGGACGAGGAAACGGGTGTCGTTACCGTCCATAAGATCTGGGCTGCGCACGATTGTGGGCGCGCTTTAAACCCTGTAAGCGTCGAAGGACAGGTTATTGGCTCCGTTTGGATGGGTTTAGGGCAGGCATTACAGGAGGAAATGGTCTGGAAGGATGGCCTATTAATGAACCCTGGACTGCTCGAATACAAGTCTCCGTCGGCGGTTGAATCGCCTGAAATCATCACTTATATCGTCGAAAGCATTGATCCCGAAGGCCCTTTCGGCGCCAAAGAAGCGTCGGAAGGATCGCTCGCGGCGTGCATTCCCGCCATTTCCAACGCTATTTTCGACGCGATCGGAGTGCGTTTAAGGGAAGCTCCGTTCACTCCAGACCGCGTTTTAGCGGCAATTAAGGCGCGTAATGAGGCACAAAAAGCAGCTTTCCGCGGCTCGAATGAGGCCTCAAAACCCACACAATTCCGCGAACACGGTGGCAGTTTATGGTTTAAGGGGCGCGGTCCGATGCGCCATCCGGCGGATCCGGCACGGGCGGGAGCTACCAACGAACCGGATGCGGGAGACGATTGATGTCATTCCTACTCCAGATAATGGTATCTGACGAGATGCATCCTTGAGCCTTCCGCCATTCAAACTCCTACGCCCACGCTCGATTGAAGACGCCGTCGGCTACCTTGCTCAACACACGCCCGACATCCAGATTATCGCCGGCGGGACCGACCTGCTGCCATCGATGAAGCAGCGGTTGTTTACGCCGAAGTATCTCCTCGACATCCGTGGCATTGAAGAACTGAGGAGTATCCGTTCCATTTCGGGATACGGCACCGAGATCGGTGCGCTGGTGACGCTCAGCACGATCGAGGATTCGGAGTTCATTCGACGCAGTTATCCCGTATTGCGCGAGGCGGTGGCGACGGTGGCATCGCCGATCCTGCGCAATATGGGTACGATCGGCGGCAATATCTGTCTGGACACGCGCTGCCTTTGGTATAACCAGTCGCTCACCTGGCGAAAGTCCTGCGGCTTCTGCATAAAGAAGGATGGCGATCTCTGCCATGTGGCGCCCGGGGGGAAGAAATGCTGGGCAGCCTTTTCCGCGGATTCTCCCGCCGCGCTGCTCTGTCTTGAAGCAGAGTTAGAGATCGCTGGAGCAACGGGCAATCGCCGCCTTCCTCTGGCCGAGTTCTACACCAACATCGGCGATGCGCGCGTTAAGCTCGCAAAGAACGAGATGGTAACGCGCGTCTTTTTGCCGGAACGGATGGCTGGATACGAAGGTGTCTATCAAAAGCTGCGCCTGCGAGGATCGATCGATTATCCGCTCGCCGGAGTCGCAGCGGCACTGAAGAAAAACGCTCAAGGCATCATTGCCGATGCGCGCATGGCGATTACAGGAGTGAACCCAGCGCCACTGCTGGTGAAGGAAGCGAGCCACGCGCTGGCTGGCAAGGCACTCAACGAACACGCGGCAGCCGTGGTCGGCGAGTTGGCGGCAAAAATGGCCAAGCCTCTCACCACATCGCTGCTTACTCCGGAATATCGTCGCGAGATGATTCGAGTATTCGCTAAGCGTGCCGTGCTGGCGGCGGCAGGCATGGGCAACGGTGCGACCCGGCAGATGTAGTCGACGGAGCGTCCTTACTCCAGAAACTCAGGTTATAATCTGCTCCCAATAATTCGAGCCACGGCTCCATATCTGATTCAACGAAGCGAGTTCCTATGAAATCTTTCATCCTCACCCTCCAGACTGTCTTAGTGTGTGCGCTCCTCGGCCTTTCGGCACTTGCGAGTCCCGCGCCGGATGCTTCTCCCGAAAAGATCCAGACTCCCTCGCAGTTCCTGGGCTTCGAAGTCGGGGCAGATCGCAAGCTTGCCGACTATCACCAGATCGTTTCTTATTTCAAATACCTGGCGTCAAAGTCTCCGCGGATTCAGGTCGAGAACATGGGCCAGACAACGTTAAGCAACGAGTTCATCCTGGCGGCGATCTCGACGAAGGAGAATCTGCAGAACAAGGCCAAGTATCAGGAGATCGCGCGCAAGCTTGCTGATCCTCGCGGACGCTCCGAGCAGGAAATTGATGGCCTTGTTCGCGAGGCCAAAGTAATTCTGCTGGTGACCTGCAATATCCATTCCACCGAGATCGGCTCTTCACAGATGGCCATGGAGTGGGCACACGCGCTTATTACGGCGGAAGATCCTGAGACGCTGCGCCGATTGAGTAATGTGATCCTGCTGCTGGTGCCGTCGCTTAATCCCGATGGAGAGATCATGGTCACGGATTGGTATCGCAAGTACGTCGGCACCAAATACGAAGGCGGACGCATGCCGTGGCTCTATCACTCCTACGTTGGTCACGACGACAACCGCGACTGGTACATGCTCACGCAAAAGGAAACGCGAGCCATGACCCACGCCGCATATCACGAGTGGTATCCGCAAATATGGCTGGACGAGCACCAGATGGGATCCATTGGACCGCGGCTCTTTGTGCCGCCTTATACTGACCCGATCGCGACCTCAGTGAGTCCGCTCATGTGGCGTGGCATCAACGTGATTGGATCAACCATGGCGTGGCGCCTCGAGCAGCAGCATAAGCCGGGTGTCGTCTATGGATATGTCTACGACCAGTACTGGCCGGGGGCTACCGAAGGCACGCCGCAGTTCAAGAACATCTTCGGACTGCTCACCGAAGCAGCTTCCGCGCGGATTGCGACGCCCATCACTCTGTCTCCGACTGAACTCTCCGGAGGCGGCAAGGGCCTCATTGATTACATGAAGACCGCCAATTTTCCCAATCCATGGGCCGGCGGCACCTGGCGGTTGCGCGACATCATGGATTACGAGCGCATCGCCTCAGACGCGATTCTTGAGACGGCCACGTATCACCGCGAAGATTTTGTGCGCGGAACAGAAGAGATGGCAATGGAGCAGATCAAGGACGGCAAGCCGGATGAATTTTGGCGAATCCATCGCGACCAGCGCGATCCGGTCACCGCGGCCAGGCTGGCGCATCTTCTGGAAGAACACGGCGCAGAGGTACTCGTTTCCGCAAATGGGAATGACTTCCTCATCCCCACCGCACAGCCTTATGGACGGTTCGTAGGCGAGCTGCTGGGCCGCCAGCGCTATCCCAAGGTCCGTGTGGCCGTTGGGCAGCCGCCTTTGCGTCCCTACGATGTGACTGCATGGACATTGCCGCTGTTGATGGGTGTGGATGTCACCAAAGAGCTGTTGCCGCCGGAAGTATCCAAGGGAGCGCGAAAGATCAACGACTCCGACTGGCCGCAAGGACGAGTCGAGGGCGGCAGCCCGATTTACGCTCTCTCACCACAGACCAACAACAGCACTCGGTTGCTGAACACGGCCTTGAGGACGAAGCATTCGGTTTCGATCGCCAAAGAAGGATTTGCCGCCAATGGCGTTCACTATGCCCCGGGCACGCTGCTGCTTCAGCCATCGAGCGACTTGCAGCAACTTGCGGCGAAGTATCACGTCGTAGTGCGAGGCCTGGATCCAAAACCGAATGTTGCAACCGCCACGCTCAAGGAAGTGCGCGTCGGACTCTACAAGCCCTGGAATGCCTCCATGGACGAGGGCTGGACGCGGTGGCTGCTCGAGCAATATGAGTTCAACCTGAAAAACATCGATAACAAGACCATGAAGGCGGGGAATCTGAACGCCTCATTCGATGCCATCGTCCTTCCCGATATGGAAAAGAATATGATCGTCGACGGCAAGCCGAAGCCCCAGGACGGGAGCTCGGCGGACTACTTCGAGGAGCTGCCGCCGGAGTACGCCGGCGGCATTGGCAAAGAGGGTGTAAAGGCGCTTAAGGATTTCGTTGAGGCCGGAGGCACCCTGATCACGCTTGCGTCTTCCGGGGAGCTGCCCATCGAGGAGTTCAATGTTCCGGTTCGGAACATCCTGGCAAAGGTACGTCCAGAAGAGTTTTCTTCTCCTGGTTCACTGCTCCGCATCGATGTCGATCCGAAAAATCCGCTGGCCTACGGAATGCCGGAAGAGGCTGCGGCGTTTGTAAGCGATCCGATTGCGTATCAGACGACAATTCCAGGAGCAGATATCGAGCGTTCTGTCGTTGCCTGGTACCCGACAGATTCGGAGGACATCCTGCTGTCGGGCTGGATCAACGGAGCAGATCGTCTGGCTCGGCATGCTGCAGCCGTCACGCTTACTTATGGTAAGGGGAGAATCGCCCTGCTCGGATTCCGAGTCCAGAATCGGGCTCAGACCGAAGGAACGTTCAAACTGCTTTTTAACGCCATTCAGTGGGCGGGGACCGAGCACTAACCCTTAACGCGAGATGGGAGACAAGCGCCGGGCTGCAAGCGCCACTCTGCCGCAGATTTCGTGTGCGGCGACTGGCTTTGTTCGGCTCATCGCTTAGCTCCGAATTCGATCCCGGGCGTAGCGATCTGGACTTTGTCGTCGAGTTCCAGCCGCTGGCTTCGGGGGGCAGTCGTTGCTCGATGAATGGATTCCTTAACTTTCATGATCACCGACTGCCACGTTCACATTCAGCCTATTGAGATGTTCAAGCCGGCGGCACTGGCTGTGATGAAGAAGAAGCGGGCTAATTTTGACGAGATCGTTGAGTTCTGTCGCTCTCCTAAGAAATTCCTTCATCACCTTGACCAGATCGGCGTCGATCGTGCAGTGCTCATCAACTATGTGGCTCCCGACCTGATGGGCTTCACATCTGGGGTCAATGAGTTCGTCGCCAATTACGTGAAAGAGAATCCGAAGCGCTTGATTCCTTGCGGCAGCGTTCATCCACGACACACGGCAAATGTCGAAGGCGACATGGAGCAGATCGTGCGCTTGGGGATACGCATGATCAAAGTGCATCCGCCGCATCAGTTGCTTTATCCGAACGACTATCTAAATGGCATGAAAGAGTTGGAGACCGTCTATCGCGTCGCTGAGCAGAGCGGTATTCCTGTAATGGTCCATACGGGAACCTCAATTTTCCCCGGTGCCCGAAACAAGTATGGCGATCCTATCTATGTGGACGATGTGGCGGTTGATTTTCCTAAATTGAAAATTATTTTGGCGCATGGCGGGCGGCCTTTGTGGATGGAAACGGCGTTCTTTCTGGTCAGACGGCATCCGAATGTCTACCTGGACATCAGCGGAATTCCTCCAAAGACGTTGCTGAAGTATTTTCCCCGGCTGCAGGAGATTGCGGACAAAACGCTGTTCGGTACGGATTGGCCGGGTCCTGGGGTGCCCGAGATCAAGCAGAACCTGGAGGATTTTCGCAGTCTGCCTATAACCGATGCAGCGAAGCAGCAGATTCTGGGTAAGACGGCATTGTCGATCTGGCCCAGTTAGAAAACCCACAAGCCGAACACGAAGGCCACAAAGGCAACTGAAGAGGTCACGAAGAACGGCAGGGCTTAGGCTCTCGGCTGATCATCTCTTTTCCGCGTTTAGCACGGCAGCAAGCGACTCGCGACTCCAGACACCCTCGACCAAGCTTCGTGACCTCCGGTGTGTGCTTCGTGACCTTCGTGTTCGCCTTTCCGGGTTTGCCGCCCTAAAAGGTTTTCGGATATAACAGAGGGTTGCTCTCTGCGCGATGCGGCTCACTGTGGTCGCGTGCTTGCTTTGGGTCAAATCGAGAGCGTTCGAGGTCTCAATGTCGACAACGCCCGCCACAAAAGGTCTTGAAGGAATCGTCGCCGCTAATTCTGGAATCTGCTATATCGATGGTGACGAAGGCGTTCTTGCTTATCGTGGCATCGACATCCACGAACTCGCCCAGAACTCCAACTTTGAAGAAGTCTGCTACTTGTTGTGGTTCGGAACACTTCCTAAACGAGAGGAACTGGAGCACTTCCGGCAACGGCTGGCGGAGTCGCGCAAGGTCGATCCTGGCATCATCGAGATGATGCGGAGCTTCCCGAAGAGCGCCACGCCGATGGAGGTTCTGCGCACCACGGTTTCCGCGTTGTCTTTCTACGATCCCGATGAGAAAGCGGTCGATCACGATTCGAACGTGCGCAAGGCATACGCACTCACATCGCAGATCGCGATGATCGTTGCCATTTACGATCGAATCCGAAAAGGGAAGAAGGTGGTGGATGCCGATCCGAAGCTTTCGCATGCCGCTAATTTTCTGCTGCAGCTCACCGGCGAGAAGCCTTCTGCGACCGCAGAAAAAGCCCTCGACATCGCCCTCATCCTTCATGCCGACCACGAACTGAATGCATCCACATTCGCTGCTCGCGTGACTGCTGCGACTTTGTCAGACATGCATTCGGCGATCACCAGCGCCATCGGCGCGTTGAAGGGGCCCTTGCACGGTGGAGCCAACGAGGCGGTCATGCGCATGCTGTTCGCGCTGGACAAAGCCGGGAGGGACCCAGTGGAACATGTGACGGGCATGCTGGCGGACAAGAAGAAAGTCCCTGGCTTCGGGCATCGCGTCTACACCACGGAAGACCCCCGTGCCACGCACCTGCGCAAGATGTCTGAGGATCTGGGACGCTCCAGCGGCAATCCCAAGTGGTTCGACATGTCGCGTAAGATCGAGAAGTACATCAACGCCGAGAAGAAGCTGAACGCCAACGTGGACTTCTACTCGGCGTCGACTTATACGACTTTGGGACTCGACGTCGATCTCTTCACTCCTGTCTTCGCTGTCTCCCGTATTGCAGGCTGGGCGGCGCACGTCATCGAGCAACTCGACGACAACCGATTGATTCGGCCTCGCGCGGAGTACATTGGGCCGCGGTACCCGAATAAATACGTGCCGATGGATAGACGATAGACACGAACGTTTGAAGCTGGTTCAAGCCGCGCTTCGTCGCGGCTAGTTGCTGGAACTGCAAATGGTATTATGTGATGGCATTTGCCATTCTAAAATGGCATAATTCCTGTTTATGAATGTTCGTGTCGACAAGGCTGGGCGTATCGTTCTTCCTAAACCTCTTCGAGACAGGTTAGGTCTAAAGGCAGGGTCCAGCCTGGAGCTCTCAGAGAATTCCGATGGTCTCTTGCTTCGACTCGCTGTTTCCCGAAGCAGTCTAGTCAAGCGAAATGGACGCTGGGTGTACACAGGAAAGGCACCGCGGGATATCAACTGGGAACGGCTCGTGGAAGAAGACCGTGAGCTTCGCGACAGGGAACTTTACGAACGGTGAAGGTCTATGTAGATACCAATATCGTAGTCGCGAGTATTGTAGACACTCACGTCCACTACGGGCGGTGCAAGCCGCTCATGGACGATATCGGCGCGGGAAAGTATCAAGGTTTCATCAGCGCGCACGGGCTTACCGAAATTTATTCGGTGATGACACGAACACCCTTCGTTCCGCGTTTCCGACCAATAGACGTCTGGCAAATCTTGTCGGACGATATCCTGCCCGCGTTGCAGTTGGTCTCATTGAGTAATAGCGACTATCGAAGCATCGTTGAAGATTGCGCAAGTATGGGATTCGTGAGCGGTCGCGTTCACGATCTCGTTCATTTGAGGGCCGCCGAAAAGGCGGGCTGTCAACGAATCTACACTTTCGATGTACGCGGTTTTCAGGCACTCGCCCCGAGCCTTAGCAATCGCATTGTCATGCCACACTAGCTGGATCATTCGCCTACAATAGACTCATGCACCGGGTATACCTCGACAGTAATGCGACCACTCCGCTTCTTCCCGAAGTGTTTGAGGCGATGCGTCCGTATTATTTCGAGGAGTTTGGCAATGCTTCGTCGATTCATCATCACGGACAGCACGCGCGGGCGGCGGTTGAGCGGGCGCGGGAGTCCGTCGCCAAACTGCTCGGATGCCGCGCTGCTGAGGTTGTATTCACCAGCGGCGGCACGGAGGCCGACAATCTCGCCATCTTCGGCATAGCTCGGGCACGCGATCACATCATTACTTCCCAGATTGAACATCATGCCGTGCTCAATGCCTGCAAGCGGCTGGAGCAGCGGGGCTTTGAGGTCACATATCTGCCGGTGAGTGAGCAAGGGCTTATTGATCCAGATGAGCTGAGGGGGGCGTTGCGGCCGAACACCAAGCTTATTTCCATCATGATGGCGAACAATGAAACCGGCGTTTTGCAGCCGGTGGAGGAGATTGGGCGGATTGCCGCTGAGGCTGATGTTTATTTTCATAGTGACGCTGTGCAGGCGGCCGGCAAAGTTCCGATCGATGTAAAGAGGATTGGTTGTGACCTGCTTTCCATTTCGGGACACAAGTTTCACGGTCCTCAGGGAACTGGCGCCATGTACATACGGCGCGGAACGTTGATTGAACCTTTGTTTTTTGGGGGAAATCACGAACGCCAGCGGCGTGCAGGCACAGAGAACTTGCCGGGAATCATTGGGCTCGGTTGTGCTGCCGAGATTGCTCTGCGCGGATTTGCGGACGGCAGCGTAGGGCGAATTCGTGGAATGCGCGATCGGCTGGAATCGAAGCTGTTAAACGATACTGATGCGGCAGGAGTGAACAGCGGCCGCGCTCCGCGTGTTCCAAATACAAGCAACGTCTTTTTCGACCACATTGAAGGAGAGGCGATGGTGATCGCCTTGGATCTGAAAGGGCTGGCGGTTTCCACAGGTGCGGCTTGCTCTTCGGGCGCAATTGAACCATCGCATGTGCTGACGGCGATAGGTCTCGCGCCGGAACGGGCGCGGGCGAGTATTCGGTTCAGTTTGGGTAAGCAGAATACGGAGGAGGATGTTGATTTTGCCTTGTCGGTGATTCCGGCGACGATTGCGCGTTTGCGGGAATTGTCGCCCACCTATAAGGCGAATCCGGCGCCGGCAGCCAGATAGCGTTCGTAATTTTGCCAGCATGGTTCCGGCCGCCCCGGCCGGACACGGCTTAAATTACAAAAATCCCTTCCTGAGCGAATATTCCCTCACCGTCAGATTGAAGATTGGCGAACTCCTCGTCGAATTCGACCACCTGGGATATCTTCAGCTCTGTACCGGCCAGGGCGGCCGGAACCACGTAACCAAAACCACGTTAACCAAAACCACGTAAACTAAACCAAGTAAGCTCAACCACGAAAACGAACATTATGGTGCCGGCCCACGTTGCAAGTGGCGCGTGTGCTCACCCTCTATTTACAATCGTTCCAGTGGACCAAATACATTCGGGAGTTGGGATGAAGTTTTCTCGCTTGACCACCCTGGCTTGGGCGGCCGTTTTTTCCCTTCTAATATGCGGTTGTGGTGACACATTCAGGCCGGTGGCGACTCCGCTGCCGCAACCCTTTCCCGATCCTCAAAGCTTTCGTTTCGCGGTGATGACGGCTTGCCAACTTGGAGGTCAGGGATTGACTTCCTGCAATCCTGCCGGAGTCACGAGCCAGGCCAGCGACATCAATGTTTCCGGCGACACCGTGGATGGAGTTGTTCCGGTAGGTCTGAGTCCGGTATTTGCGCTGGTGCAGAATAACGGAATCACCGCCCAGGTGACCACGGCAGACTTCGACAATGACACGATCTCACAGCATGTCGACCAGCACAGCATTACAGCGGGCCAGCCTGTCAGCGTGTCGGCGCCAACCACCATCGGTTTGCCGCCTGGAGCGCATCCGATTTCGCTGGCAAACGCCGCCGGTTTCGTCTACGTAGCCGAATTCGGACGGCGCGTCGTGGGTGTGCTGGGCGGATTTCCACTCGCCCTTCAAAGCGAGATTCAAGTTGGAGCCAATCCCGTGAATCTCGCTGCTTTGCCAAGTGGCAGTAAGATCTATGTTGTGAACCGTGGCGATAATTCGGTAACCGTGGTCTCTACGGCTGACAACAACGCGGTAGCAACGATTCCTGTGGGATCGAGCCCGGTCTGGGCGGTTCCTTCAGCTGACGGCAGCCGCGTGTTTGTAGTGAATCAAGGTTCTGGAACGGTAAGTCTCATTGACGCTACGAGCGACAGCGTGATTGCTACCCTGACGGTTGGAGCTTCGCCGAATTATGCTGTGTTCGACGCGAGAAACCAGCGGGTTGTAGTCACCAATCCGGGATCGAACACGGTGAGCGTAATCAACGCCGATCCCACCTCTCCGGCGTTTAAGAATGTAACCAACGTGGCTGTAGGATCGAATCCCGTTTCGGTAACGGCGTTAGCCGATGGCACCCGGCTGTATGTTGCGAATAGGGATTCGAATTCGGTCAGCGTAATCAACAGCTTGAGCCTTGCTGTCTCGAAGACGATCTCACTGTCTTCCACGATCAGTGCGGCCGATCAGACGCCAAGTCCGGTTTGGATTGCGTCCGATTCAGAGAGCCTGAAGGTCTTTACCGCGAATCGCGATTCCCGAAATGCATCTGTGATTCTTACTTCAACCGATTCGGAACTCCCCGATGCGAACGGCAAGCCGATTCGCATACCGGCTCCGAATATCGATCCCACAGATTCGACATGTACAACAACCTCGTGCAGGCTTAGTCCGGTGTTTATTGCCGTGGGAGGATGAGGGAATCGGGTGATCAGGCCATCGGGTCAAGTAGCAAGCAGGGCTGTCAGCAATCGGCCATCAGCTTTCGGCCAATGAACGGTTTCTGGAGTAACAACGAAACGGCTTGCAGGCCGACTGCCGAGAGCCGAACGCCGAAAGCCTAGGGTTGCTACTTCGCCCGATCACCCGATTCCTTTATCCCACGACTGCTGCCGCGCGCTCTTCTTTTCGTCTTCGCTTGTAATGCATCGCGATATTCATGAAGACGCTGCCTTTTGCTGTCTCGAAGCACATCACCAGGGCCTCGGTTTCTTCGTTGCCGCTTAGGCCGTGCTCGGCGGCATGAACTTGCGGTGGCGAGATCTTGAAACGGAATCCCTGATCGTTGAGGCTGGTGATGGCATTTCCGATGACCATATTGGCGAGTTCGCAAATGGTTTCCCGCACCAGATCGTCTGAAGAGTCCACTTCGCCTCCGGCAAGATGAGCGGCGATGTGCATGGCAGTGCCTGGGTCGGTATCGAGGATGATGCGTCCTTCGATGTCACCGTTAATCTCGATAATTGCGGCGACGCCTTTACGGCGATAGATCTCGTCTTCCATGCTCACGTCGCCGACACGAGTCTCGCATTGCAGGCTCTGGGCGAGCACAGCGTCGGCGGAGTTGATGAAAGGCTGGATCAGCTCCATCTTCATGACTATTTTCCTCCAGCGCTCACGGTTTGCGCGGTGAGCACATCGTCTCCCATGACGTAGCGGACGACTTCATACAGAACGTCGGCCTTGACCGGCTTCTGCACGAAATGGCGAGCGCCCTTCTGCAGCGCCGCCACGATGTTCTCCTGGTATCCCACCGACGATACCATCACTACGCGCGCATTTGGATATTGGCGCACGATGCGCTCCGCGGCCTCGATGCCTTCCATCTGGGGCATGGTGATGTCCATGAGTACCAAATCGGGATGTACGCGCTCGTACTCGGTGATGGCCGTGCAGCCGTCGCCGGCTTCACCCGCAACCTCGCCGCCAAAGGACTCCAGCATCTTGGCGAGGTTTTTGCGCGCGAAGATCGAGTCATCGACTATCAGGTAGCGCAATGGTTTGTTGTCCTTCGCCTTAACCAATGCAGCAAATTGCTCCATGATCGTTTCTCCTTACAGCTTTGCCTTATGCTTCCAATCCAACTTCTGACTGTTCGGGCTGCTTCGACGGATTGCAGTGACGAATCAACAGATTCGCCAGCGCATCCAGCGAGACCACCCGCATAGCATGTCCGCGTTCAATTGCAGCTTTGGGCATGCCGAACACCACGCAGGAGTACTCGTCCTGGGCTACTGTGAGCCCACCTGCGCTCTTAACTTCTCCCAGGGCATCGGCGCCATCCTCTCCCATTCCTGTCATCAGAAGAGCAATTCCGTTCGCTCCGAAATCGTGTGCGAGCGAGCGGAAGAGAACGTTCGCGGATGGGCGATGTCCATTGACCTTGTCATCGTCGCCGAGCACCACCATGTCGCCGAGCGGCATGCGCTTCACGCGCATGTGCCGGTTGCCGGGGCAAATCAGTGCGCGCCCGGCGAGCAGCAGATCGCCTGAGCGAGCTTCCTTCACGTCGATGGCGCAGGACTCGTGCAGACGCTGCGCAAATAACTCGGTGAATCCTTCCGGCATGTGCTGAACCACTACGATCGCTCCGCCGAAGTTGCCTGGTAACTGCGAGAGCAGATACTGGAGGGCGTTTGGTCCGCCGGTAGAGATTCCGATCGCGACCACTTTCGTCGGAGCTTTATGAACCCGCTGCACGGGCTTCTTTGGACGAGAGTCGTGAGGAACACGCAGTCGCTCGTGAGGCATCCCAAAATGGGCGGCAGCCTTCACTTTGCTGACTAACTGTTCGGAGACTCCGTCCATGCGGGCCTGCGCTGCGTCGAATGGCTTGGGCACGAAATCGAAGGCCCCGAGAGAGAGAGCTTGAAATGTGGCTTCGGCGCCGTTGATCGAATGGGCGCTCACGACCACAACCGGCAAGCGGTGCTTGCGCGTGAGCTGACGCAGAGTCTCTATGCCGTCCATGCGTGGCATTTCGAGATCGAGCGTCACCACGTCGGGCTGGAGCTCTTCGATTTTTTTCAGGCCGAAATTGCCATCCATCGCTGTACCTACGATTTCAATGTCTGGATCGCGCGACAAAATCTTCGGGATCAGCTTTCGCATCAGAGCCGAGTCGTCAATTACGAGAACGCGAACCTTGCCGGAGCCGTTGTTCACGCCGTGACCGCCTCCACCAAGGCCGGTGCTTTCCCAAGTCTTGCCACGACCGCAGCAAGATTGAGAATGAGTACTACGCTGCCGTCTCCCAAAATGGATGCGCCGCTCACGAACTCGGTCGCGGCGATATGGTCGTCCAAAGCTTTGATCACGAGTTCTTCCTCGCCCACCAGACGATCGACGATAAGTCCGAACTTTCTCTCCGCGATCGTGACGACTACCACGAATATCTTGTTGTTGACGGGCAAGGGCCCGCGATGTACGAGCTGTCCCATGCGTATGAGCGTCAGCACCTGGTCGCGCAACTGCATGACTTCATGCTGATCTACCCGGTGCACATCAGAGGCGGAGGCGCGCGCGATCTCCAAAACGGAAGCTAGCGGAACCGCGTATAGGCGATCGGAAACGCGGAACATGAGCGCCTTGATGATTGCGAGCGTTAAGGGAACCTTTAACAGGAATGTAGTGCCGGCGCCTGGTTTTGAATCGATGGAGATCGTACCCTTCAGCTGTTCGATTACGCTCTTGACGATGTCCATGCCGACGCCGCGTCCGGAGATCGCAGTCACCTCATCTGCAGTGCTTAATCCAGGATGGAAGATGAGGTGGAGGGCTTCGTTGTCCGAGATTCGTTCGGCTTCATCGTGCGTGATGATGCCTTTCTCGACTGCCTTGCTGACGAGCTTGTAACGGTCGATGCCCGCCCCATCGTCGGAACATTGGATTACGATCTGGTTGCCTTGATGGAAGGCATTCAGGCGAATTGTGCCTTGCGGCGCTTTGCCGAGGGCGACGCGCTGCTCGGGAGTTTCGATTCCGTGGTCGGCTGAGTTGCGCACGAGGTGTGACAGAGGCTCGGCGAGGGTATCGAGGATGCTCTTGTCGAGATCAGTTTCTTCACCGGAGACCTGGAGAACAACGTTTTTACCGCAGGTCCTCGCGACGTCGCGGACAATGCGAGGAAAGCGGCGAAACAGTTGCTCCACCGGCACCATGCGGATTTTCATCACAGACTTTTGCAGGTCGTTCAGGACGCGAGCTTGAAATGCCAGAGCATCTGCAAATTTCGTCCGCAACGGGTCCTTTTTAAAGCGCTTGTCGAACTCGCTGATGTTCTGCATCAGCATTGATTTCCCAATCACGAGTTCGCCGACAAGGTTCAATACGGTATCGATTCGTTCGGCATCGACGCGCAGCTTCACGCTGGTTGATTGCGCAGTCGCGGCAGTAGAACTCTCAGTCGATTCCGCGTTTGCGTCCGCGATGCCAAGCACGTCGGCGGACTCATCATGCACCGGGACTGCCGCTGCTTGCTCGATGGGACTCTGGGCACTGGCTGCTTCGACAAGAACGTCGGAGATTATCGACGGGATGCGGCACTTTGTTGTGAACACGTCTTCTGATTGCTCGCTTGCGACCGCAAATTCCATTACATCGATGTGCTCGGGAGGGATTGAGGAATCCGGAAACGCCGCAAGTATGTCTCCGAGTTGAGCCAGAACGTTCTTCACGAGCTGCATCGCGGCGCTCTTCATCGGACATGTTGGATCAACCGCCAAGGCTATGTGATAGACGGTCTGTCCCTGGCTGTGCGCGCGCTCGATGGCGATATGTTCGTATTCCGTCCAGGCAAATCGCCCACTGAGTTTGTAAGGAACAATGTTCTTCGGTTCGGGACGCGCGACAAGTTGCCGAATCTTTTCCCGAATTGGAGCAGCGGAAGGAAGCTGACCCTCGCCGCGATAAGCATCCAGCATCGAGGAGAAGACGTCGGCCGCAGCGAGAACAATTTCCGCCAGTTTTGCGCCATTGTTGCGCGCAATGTCGGGAGTGAGTACATCCTCCAGATCGTGAGCGAGGCTGCTCAGTTCTTCGAATCCACAGGAGCCCGAGTCTCCCTTCAGCGTATGAACAGTGCGGCGCACCTCGCGCACGAGTTCGGCGTCGGCAGGGCGCTTTTCCAGACTGAGTCCCTCTTCGTTGAGCGCCTGCAACAGCTCGGCCGCGGTCTCAAAGAAGAGCTCCTTCAACTCGGATTGCCGTTCATCGGGAAACAAGCTCAAACCGTAGCCTCAATTCGTTGATAGGCAGTGCCGTTGTTCTGGTGGATCATGCGGAACTTATCGGTGAGTCCGAACAGGCTCTCCGCGTGACCAACAAACAGATAACCTTCAGGATTAAGACAGCGATAAAATTTGTCGATGAGGCGCTTCTGCTCGGCTTCGTCAAAGTAGATCATCACATTGCGGCAGAAAATCACGTCATTGCGCTGCGGGAGGAACTCGGTCTTGAGGTTGTGAAAGTCGAAGTGCGCGAGCTCCTTCAGGTTCTTCTTCAGGGCATAACGTTCTCCGAGTTTGTCGAAGTAGCGCAGCCGGTAGCCGTAGTCGACCGGCTCCATCTGTAAATCCGAATAAGAAGCTTCCTGGGCAGTTCGCAGCGCGGAATAACTGATGTCGGAAGCCAGAATCTCAACCTTCCAGGGAGGAGGAATCAGCGGCTTCGGTGTCGGCATCTCGAATGGAAGAGGATTGCGCAGGTAGTAATAGGCCAGGGCGTCGGCGATCTGCATAGCCATTGTGTATGGCTCTTGTCCCGTCGAGCAGCCTGCGCTCCAGCAACGCAGACTCCAATCGCGCCGCGACTGCTTGCGGTGCAGAATCTCTTCCAAAATGGTTTTCTGAAATAGATCAAGCTGCGCCCGATTGCGGAAGAAGCTTGTCTCGTTAACCGTGAGGTTCTCCAGCAGAGAGCCGAGCTCCGCCTTGCCCTCGCGGCTGGTGAGCAAACGGTAATAGCTATAGAAGCTGTCTAAACTGCAGGCCCTCAGCCGGCGCTGCAGACGGTCCTGAAGGAAGTGGATGCGACGCTCATCGAAATGCATGCCGCACTCCTGGTAGACGAGGGTCTGCAGGAGCTTGAGTTCGGCGTCGCTGATGACAACAGGAACACTGATAGTGGCCATTGCGCTCTCTTAAAAATCTCTTTACCGCTGTAACCGTCAGGAGTCGGCCGGAGTGCGCTCAGGCAGTCGCTGCTGCGGCGAGGTCTCCCAACCGCCGCAATTCGCCTTGCTGCAGAATCTTCGTGAGGTCAATCAGGATCACGAGGCGTCCGTTCAGCTTGCCGACTCCGGTCACGTACTTCACTTCGCTTTCTTCAAAGACTTCAGGGGGAGCTTCGATCTGGTCGTGGGGCAAACGGAGCACTTCGGAAGCCGCATCCACGATGAGCCCCACCTGCTTCTTATCGATTTCGGCAACCAGGATGCGATTCTTGCGCGTGGATTCAATTCGCACTTCGCCGAATCTCTTGCGCAGATCGATGACCGAGATGATCTTCCCCCGCAGGTTGATCACGCCTTCGACGTAATCTGGCACGTCGGGCACGGCCGTGATTTCCGGGACACGCACAATTTCGTGCACCAGCCCAATCGGAACGCCGAACGTTTCTTTCCCGATACGGAACCCAACGAGTTGGAGATCTTTCGCCATGCGATCCTGTGCCGACGCTCAGTTGATGCTGGACGCGTAACGCGAGGCGTTGTACTCCTGTCCTCGCGCTCCGCCGGTGACGCTTCCATTGGCACTGCCGTTGCGATGTCCGCTGCCATTGAGAGACTCGAGGACAAAACGGTCCATGGCATCCAGCAGCGTGCGCGACATCTTGGACATCTGATCGGCTGAGGCCGCTAATTCCGTCGATCCCGAAGTAGAACGCTGGATCAGTTCGCGCATCTTCTCCATCGCGCGAACCACCGCCTGAGCACCCGAGGCCTGCTCTTCCACAGACGAATTGATCTCGTGCGTGATCTCGTTCAGTCGAGTTGTGGCGCGCGCAATCTGCGACGATCCATTGGATTGCTCGTTCGTCGCTGCGCCGATCTCCTGCGCGAACTTATATACCTCGGTCACCACGTTCGAGATCTTCTTGAGCGCCATGTTCAGATCGGTTCCCTGTGAGAGACCGTCGTTCACGATCGATCGGCTCTTCTCCATGTTCTCTACAGCCTTACGGGCCTCCTTCTGAATGCTCTGGATGAGATCGGAGATTTCACGCGTCGACTGCGCAGACTTTTCCGCGAGTTTGCGAACTTCATCGGCAACGACCGCGAATCCGAGTCCGTGCTCGCCGGCTCGCGCAGCCTCGATAGCGGCGTTCAGAGCCAGGAGATTTGTCTGCTCAGCGAGGTCATCGATTACTTCCACGATCTTGCCGATGTTGTCTGCGCGAGCTCCGAGCTCGCCGATAATGACTGATGAGTTCTGGATGGACGTATTAATGCGGTTGAGCCCATCAGTGGCTTTTTCCATGGTCTGAATGCCGCTGTGGACCTCTTCGCGCGAGCGCTGGGAAATATCGAGCAGTACTTTCGCCGTGTCGGCTACACGCTGGATGGAAGTGACCATCTGATCGATCGAAGCGGAGGTCTCGCTCACACTTGAAGCTTGCGTTTGCGTGTTCTTCACCATGTTTTGCACGTTGATACTCATCTCGTGCATGGTGCTGGTGACTTCATCGATTGCCGATGCGGCCTGGATGTTGATCTTGGCCGACTCATCGGAAGCGCTGGCGACTTCGGTTGAGCCGCCTGCTACCTGCGACGCGCTCTCCCGGACGCTCCTTACCAACTGGCGCAAGCCGATCGTCATTTCGGAGAAGGCTTTCCCCAAAGTGTCACTTTGGGAACGTGGCTGCACCTGCAGGGTGAGATCACCGCCGGCAATGGCCTCTGAGACCGCCGCCATCTCCTTCAGATAAGCGATCATTTTGTTGAAGGTCTTGCTGAGCTCGCCAACTTCATCCTTGCGATTGAGATCGATCTTTTGATCGAGATCACCGGACTCGCCGATCTCACGAGCCACCATCATCAGATGTATGAGCGGCTCGCTGATGGAGAGCGCGGTCTTATAGGCGATGGCCATTCCGCCTCCCACTGCAGCTATCCCCGCCAGGATGGAGAACCAGAAGCTCAAGGTGCTCTTCGTGCTGTCGGCGATTTGCTGCTCCTGAAGATCGGTTTCCGTCGCCGCCATGGTTTGATCGATCGGATCTTTTACTTTCTTTAGCCAGTCGCCAGGATTCAGTTGAAGGTAGAAGATCTGCAGCTCGGCAACCGTTCCATTTCCGGAATCTACGTGCCTGCGTTTTTCGATCAGCGGGCGGGCAAAGTGCTCGGCCCAGTCGTGCTCCGCTTCGTTCAGTTTCTCCAGCGGAATCTGCTCCTCGGCCGTGGCTTTGGCCTCGGTACGGTGGATGGCTTCGTCGAGTTGCGTGACGCCGCTGAGCACCTTCTCCGCTTCACCGGAGTCGCCACTCAGGAGGTAGTTGTTCAGGTGGATCTGGTTTTGGCTGAGCAGGTACTGAAGAGTCGAAGTGTCGCGCAGCAGCCGGAACGAACGGTCGGTCTTGCGCTTCGCCGCCTGCTCGCGCCAGAGTGCGAATTGATTTACCAAGGCAAGGATCAAGGCGAGGGCGATCATCCCGCCAAATCCCCAGTAAAGCTTCTTTGCGATTGTCATTGCCTGTTCACCTGCTCGCTTTTCACAGCGAGATCAATTGCCCATGCCGAAACGGATTTCCACGAATTCTGTGCCTTCCTGGCCGGGTTCGTACTTCCACTGCTTAACTGCGTTCTGGGCCGCGTCGATCAACAATGGGTGTCCACCGATGGTTCTCACGGATTTCACCTGGCCGCTCGCTGCGACCACTAACTCCAACTTCACCGAGCCGATGATGTTCATTCTTTTGGCGAGTTCGGGATATTGCGGGCTGACTTTTGTTCTGATTTTTCTGGCGGCGTCGTCACCGTGAGATAAGAGCGAAAATCCAAGAACGCAGGCAAATAACGCGATAAAACGAAAGGGCTTCCAGCAGAAGGGGTTAGACACAGCAGTCTCCTCCGAGATGAATTCAGCTATCAGAGTGCACGGTCGCTGCCACCGGAAGCAGATTGTGACCTCAGTAATCGGATCTAGTTAAGTTGCTGATTCCAAGGAGCTAAACCTAGGGGATTTTAGAGAGATCCGGGCAATAGAAAGCGGATCGGCGTCTCACGAGGTCCAATTATGTCAGCTTGATGTCTCACGCTGAGAAAACCTGGGGCAAGTAACTGGTTACCTTAGGTGCTCACATATCTGGTTTCGTATTGACTCAAATTGAGAATGCAAGCTACCGTCGCATCTCGATTGGTTCGTTTTGAGACGAACTCCGCACCCGAATGGCACATTTTGCCCCTCCAAAACCTCGCGACTCGGAGTCGCGCGAGACATCGACCGTGCCGCCCGGTTCGGTAGAGTTTCTGCTCACCTGCGTTGAAATATTGAAGGCCCAGACATGGCCCAAGGCCATCCTGGATCGCCTTGCGGAACAAGCGCATGCCTATTTTTATCCACTTCCGGTGGCGCTGATCACCGAGGAGGACGGTAGGCTTTATCTATCTGCTTTTGCGTCTCAGGATGAGAGGTCTCACGCGCGCGCGATCGAACAGGATCTCGCCACACCTTACCAGTCTCTTACAGCCAGCGTCCGCAAAGCGCTGACTGAAGAGCGAACAGGCCTGCAGTCACTCGAGCTTGCTGATACCGGCTTCTCTAGCATCTTCACGGCTCCGATCCGCACGTCGCAATCAAGCACTGTTTTGGCGCTGCTCCTGACCAGTGGCCAGCAATTAGCAGAGGCTGATCGCGCCCTCGTTGCCGCCCTTGCTCAGATCGCGAGCATGGCACTGTCCGACAAGGAGATGTCCCAGCTGTTCATGCGCATCACTCGGTCGAGCCGGCAATGGGCAGGGATGTTCGATTCCATCTCCGATTTCATGTTGCTGCACGATGAGCACCAGAGGATCTCTCGAGTAAATCGCTCGCTCTCGGAAAAGTTGGGGAAGCATCCGGCTGCCGTGCTGGGCCTACCGGTGCGCGAGCTGTTTGGACTGTCGTCCGCTTCACAGGCATGTCCGTTCTGCCTCGATATGCGTAGCGGCGAATTCCGCGAAGAGTTTCGCGAGCCTAAGACAGGCAACATATACCTTGTGTCGTCTTCCCGCCTGCGTGGCGTTGGCGAAGATACGCAGCAGACGGTGCATGTTCTCAAAGACGTCACTGCGAACCGACGGGCGGAGCGGCTCTATCGGGAACTATTCGACAACATTCAGGAAGGAGCCTATTTCTCCGCTCCGGATGGTCGTTTATTGGAAGTGAACGACGCCTTGGTGCGCATGCTCGGCTACAACAGTCGGGAAGAGTTGCTGAAGGTAACTGCACACGATCTATATCTCGAACCTGCACACCGCGAGCTTACCGCGCGCGCATTGAATCAATTCGGTCGTTTGAGAAACCACGAACTGGCGCTGTTGCGGCGGGATGGCTCGATTATTTACGCGCTGGAAAACAGCTTTGTTGTCCGCGACGAGACTGGGAAGGTGGTCGAGTACCGTGGCGTGCTGCTCGATATCACGGAGATGAAGAACGTACAGTCGCAGCTTTTGCGCGAGCACGATTTCAATACGCAGATTCTGAACCACACGCAGAGCCTAATTGCAGTTGCCGACACCGCCGGCTTGGTCAGCTATGCCAACCGTCGTTGCAGCGAGGTCGCCGGTGGGGAAGGGGCTGATCTCGTAGGTTCGCGACTGGAGACTATCGTTCTCGAATCGCATCGCCCCGTATTGCGCGGTGCCATTGAATGCGTTCTCGAAGGCAAGGCTGTAAACAACCTGGAACTTCCGCTCGCTCGCGGACGGCAGACGATTGGCAGCTTCTCGGTGAACCTGAGCCCAATGCGGAGCCCGAGCGGCGAAGTGAATAGCCTGGTCGCCGTGATGACCGACATCACGGATGTCGCCATCCTGCAGGCAAAGTTGATGCACACGGAAAAGATGGCGGCGGTCGGCCAGCTTGTCTCCGGCGTCGCCCACGAGGTGAACAATCCGCTCACAGCCATTCTTGGATTTGCTGATCTTCTACTCGAGAATCCTGAGCTCAACGATCAGGTGAGAGACGATCTGCAAGTGATTGTGCAGGAATCGCAGCGCACGCGTGAGATTGTGCAGAACCTCCTCAGCTTTGCCCGTCAGACTCCACCAGAAAAACACGCGGTCGATGTAAACCAGGTTGTGCGGCGGACGATCGCGCTGCGCTCCTACGACATGGGCAGTCACGGCATCGAGCTCATTGAACGGTTCGATTCGACCTTACCGGAGATCGTCGGGGACGCTCATCAGTTGCAGCAGGTGTTTTTAAACATCCTCAACAACGCTTGCGATGCGGTCCGAGAAACTGGACGAATCGTTATCGCCACGGAGCAGTCGGCCGGGCTGGTCGAGGTTCGGTTCCGGGATAACGGTACTGGAATAAGGCACCCGGAACGAATATTCGATCCCTTCTTCACGACCAAAGAGGTCGGAAAAGGAACTGGGCTCGGATTGAGCATCTGCTATGGCATTGTCCGGGAGCACTGTGGAGAGATCGTTTGTTTCAACAATCAGGATTCTGAGGGTGCTACGTTCACGATTCGCTTGCCGTTGATGAAGAGCAAGACCGGCAAGGCTATGGCGAAAGCGGCAGCCTGCGTGAATTAAAGAGTAGAACGACTAAACGAAGACCGTTTAAGGGAAACCACAGCCAGCGATGAGCAAACTTCCGCTACTGATTATTGAAGACGAGAGCGCGGTGATGTCGTTCTTGCGGGCCGCTTTGGAACGAAACGGTTATGAGATCGTTGGCGCGTCCTCCGGCGCTGAGGGATTGAAGCTGCTTGAGAGCGGCAAGTATATGGCAGTTATCAGCGACATGCGCACGCCCGGCGGCGTCACTGGCGCCGATGTTCATGCCTGGATCCGCGCGAATCGTCCAGAGTTGCTGCATCGCATTCTTTTCATAACCGGAGACACGGTGAACCAGGAGACCATGGCGATCCTTCAGAAAACCGGAGCTCCGTGCATCGAGAAACCGTTTCGCGTTGGGCAACTGCTCAAAAGTGTAGAAATGCTGATCGCAGGCGGAGGCCAATAGATGGCTGCAGAAAAGCTTCACCTGATGATCGTGGACGACCAGGAGAGCATTCGTAAGCTGTGCATTACGGTTGGCGGCTCGCTTGGCCTGAATTGCACCCAAGCGGAGAGCGCCGAAGTAGCTCTTGCACGGCTAGAAGCTGAAGCTCCCGAAATGATCCTCGCGGATCTCATGATGCCCAACATGTCAGGGCTCGACTTCCTCACCGAAGTGAAACGCATGCTGCCGCACACGGAAATCGCGATCATGACAGGACACGGCTCTATCGAAACCGCGGTTCAGTCCATGCGATCAGGCGCGTACGACTACATCACCAAGCCATTTCGCATCGAGGAGCTAAAACTACTTTTGCAGCGCATGCAGGAGAAGGTGGAGCTCGTCACTGAGAACCTGTTTCTGCGTGAGCGTGTGAATACCGAAATGGATCTGAACGGCATCGTCGGTTCATCGGCGAAGATCCAGGACTTGCTGCGAATGATCGCGCGCTTGAAGGACACGCGAACTCCGGTCTTGATCACAGGTGAAAGCGGAACAGGGAAAGAGTTAATCGCGCGAGCGATTCATTTTCGCGGACAATATGCCAAGCGTCCGTTCGTCGCCGTAGATTGCGGAGCTCTAGTGCCGACTCTCATCGAGAGCGAACTGTTCGGCTATGAAAAAGGCGCATTTACGGGCGCCGCAAAGAGCAAAGAAGGACTCTTCGAGAGCGCGAATGGCGGCACGATATTTCTCGACGAGATCGGTGAATTGCCTTTGGAGATGCAGGCGAAACTTCTCCGCGTCCTGCAGGAGAAGGAGGTACGGCCAGTCGGCAGCAACAACAAGGTGAAAGTCGACGTGCGAGTGATTGCGGCGACAAACCGCGACCTTGAAGCGGCATATCGCGAAGGCACATTCCGCAAGGATCTGTATTTCAGACTGAATGTAGTCACCGTGCATCTCCCTCCGCTTCGAGAAAGAAAGGCCGACATTCCTGCGCTGGTGCATTGGTTTTCAAACCGGTTTGCGCCCGGCTTGCCGATTCAGGTTACGCAGGCTGCGATGCGTGACATGTTGCAGTACGAGTGGCCTGGAAATATTCGCGAATTGGAGAACTGCATCGAACGCGCGGTGGCCCTTGGCAGCCAGAATGTGATCGATGTTCACGATCTTCCACCGGCCATCCGCAGGCTTTCTGAAGATCAGGATGCATCAGTCGCAGTTGAACTGATGAATTCGACTGACCTGGAAGAACTCGAGCGCGAAACCATCATGCGAGTTTTCGAACAGACGAAAGGCGACAAGGCGCTCACAGGACGAATGCTTGGTATTAGCCGCGCGACTCTGTATCGAAAGCTGAAGCGTTACAACATCGGTTCAGCTAGCGCGATGGCAACAACTCCGAGCTAGCACGGTAGAGACGCAGCGTGCTGCGTCTCTAGCTTTGCATGAGACAGGTGTTTCAGTGTGAGACGAACACATCAGTCTCATAAGCGAACCGCTTGAGACTCCCCAAGATAATCAGGCACTTACGGGAGAAGCTAGTTTGGCAGCCGCTTTGCACATTCTTTACTGTCGCATTCTGCCTCGAGACATGGAGTGAGGGCGGTAGATGGGATTTCTCAGAGAAGCGGATAACCAAAGGCTCGGCACGGGCGTTGGGACGGAAGCTCGCAATGCTGGAAGTGCTGAGATCGACCGGCTCGCGCAGTTTTTTCCGGACGGAACGAAGGTGAAAGTGCCGGTTCAGGTGGCCCGATTACCGCTGGGTTCGGAAACGACGAAAACAGTTCTCGAGTACGGAACATCACGCGAAGTGATCTTCCGCTGCACGCTGCCGGTGGAATTTGGCGACCGCGTGCGGCTCACGAACAAGGATGGATCGCTCGATGCCGAGGCGGAAGTGACGGCTGTGCAAATAGGGACTGCAGAAACACTGGTTGCTGTCAGATTCGTTACGGAAATTCCGAACTGGATTATCAAAGCATGAGCACCGCGACTGTGTCCCTGGTTGAGATCGCCGCTGAATGGCGCACCGCGCGCAGACTCTATCCGTTTTACTCCGCGCTGATTCGGGAGTTTCAGCTCGATGTACCACACTCGAAAGAGTTGGAGAATCCAGTCGATAGACCCGAGCCCCAGGTATTGGAACGAGTGCAGAAGTGGTTTGCTGAGGTTGATCGTCACATACAGGTGGCGCAAATCCGCCAGCTGCTACAGGGTCAAAACTTCGGCGAGGAAGCGACGCTGCGGGCGCTCTTGTTGCGTCATCTTCCGCAGGATCGCAAGGACGAAAACCTCCGGGAGAAGCTCGACTACCTGCTTGTGCAGTACTTCGCGGCGGTTACGCCCCATCATCCTCATGAAGCGAACGTCAGAGCAGCGGAGGTTCTGGAAGCTCTGCAGCCCGTTTTGGGACACATGGAGCTTCGCCAATATCCCTGGAGCAAAGAACTCGATAAGGTAGCCGATGCTGTAGATAACTGCGCAACGCTTTCGGAATTGCTGGAGAGCGGCCTGGTAGAGCTTGGTCGCAATACCAAGAGCAGTTTAGGCGAGTCCTATTTCCAGCCTGCGGCTTTGATCGAAGTTACGCGATTCAATTTCCGTCTTCGCCTTGGGTTCTTCCGTCTCATGCACTCGGACCTGCATGCGATCCGCAAAGCTGTGCAGGAGCTCGAGTCGATGGACGTGATGACGGTGGATTGCAGGGAGGCTGGACTGGGGTCAGAAGAGCCTCTCGCGACTCTGCGGACACTTTGTCAGCAATGGAAGAAGCCTTTCCGCGAAGCCTACAAAGCCGGGCAATCGTTCCGGCAGCTTGGCATCGTGCGTAACATTCTTTCAAAGAAGGTAATGGCTCGTTGGGCGAAAAGAGCCAAAGACAGTTCCGCCCCACTGCAAGGCCCGGCAGTTGTAGCGCCATCTCAACCCCAAGCGGCTCAGCTGGAACCGGTCTTGCCCACTCTTCCAGAGGCCGAGGCGAAAAACGGCGATGGAGATCATTCCCATTTCAGCAACGTCGAACAGGTGCTGGAGATCATTTCGGAGCAATTGTTCGGGAGTAAGCAAAAGACCACCGTTTCCACGGTCTCAATCGGCGAATCAAAGCAAGTGCTTGCGTCGTGGGAGGTCAATGCCTTCGTGCGTGGAGGTGACGACGCCTTCTGCGGTGCTATTCAGCGCGCGGTTGGGGCGCGCGCGTTGCTCTTCGAGTCTAAGGAAAAAATTAAGCGCGGCCACGCGAATCGGCTAGCTGAGGCATTGGACTGCGCGCACATACAGGCCGCGATCATTCAGGAGCAGGTTGCAAAAGCAAAAGATAAAGGGGACATCGATGCCGCTGTCAGCCTGGCTGCGACCGCCAAGCGCCTGCTCTCGGTGATCGAGGAGACGGAGAACTTGAAGGCATGAAGCAAAGAACCAGCGGCACGACCATCCCCCAAAGGGTATTGGTCAGCTCCGACCAGAACGGCTTTTCGCGTGACTTGATCGCCCGCTGGCAGATGCAACCGCAGGTGCCGGAATTCACCGCGCTCAGCAGCGATCTGTTACGAGGCAGCGCGTCGTTGCCGTTTGATGTAGCAATTGTAGGAGACGTAAGACCAGAGAGAACCGCAGCTGTGCTTGCTCAGTTGAATCAGAGTCCCGTTCCGACGGTCTATGTCGCTTCTGTGGGGGAGCCGGTGCACACGCTGCGTCGTGATTATCCGAGAGTGATTGTGGTTTCGCGTCACGATGCATGGTTGGACACTGTGGTGTTGCTGACGGAGGAGATTTTGAGGCGAGCTGAACTCTCTGGGCATATCAGTCGCGTTGAAGAGGGGGCCAGGGCCGGATACAAGCTGGCGACTCTTGGGCGCTACATGGTCGAGATGCGCCACAGCTTCAACAACGCGCTGACGTCGGTTTTGGGAAATGCCGAACTTTTGCTGTTGGAGACAACTGCCCTCAAGCCAAGTATGCGAGACCAGTTGGAGACGCTGCATGCCATGACGCTGCGGCTGCACGAGATGATGCAGCGTTTTACTTCGCTCGAGGTGGAAATGCAATGCACGGAGAAGGCATCGCGCTCCGAGAAGATGATCGAGCCAATTTCATACGCAACACGCGTTTAGTCACAGGTAAAACAAAGTGAAGAAGATTCTCATCGTCGACGATTCGCTGGCTGAAGTGAAGCTGATGCAGTCTGTGCTGCAGCAGGCGGGCTATTGGCCGGTCGCGTTACACGATCCACGCAAGATCGAAGCCACCGTAGCGGCGGAGCGCCCGAGTCTCATTCTGCTCGATGTAGTGATGCCCGAGCGCAACGGCTTCCAGGCGTGTCGCGAGCTAAAAGGAAACGATGCATTTCGAAACATCCCTGTAGTGATTGTCAGTTCAAAGAACACGGACAGCGATAAATTCTGGGCGCAGCAGCAGGGCGCCGATGGCTATGTAATTAAACCGTTCACGCCAGCGGAGTTGCTGGGAGCGGTGCAGAGGTTTGTATAAACGTGCAGGAAGAACCAGCAGCACCAGAGCAGTTAGAACCGATTTCGCCGGAGCAGGAAGAGCTTCTAGCGGCGGAAGAGAGCCTGCCAAAACGCCAGTATTGCGTGTTTCGCGCAGGGCGCGAGCGGTTCTGCCTGGGAGTGCTGGATGTTGAGGAAGTGGTCGAGTGGCCATCAGTGACGAAGATGCCGTTGTCCCCAAGTTTCCTGATGGGAATTTTTAATCTGCGTGGCTCGATCGTGCCGATTGTGGATATTGCGTTTACAGAAGGACGGCGGCCGGATCTCTTGCCACGGCATGTAGTGGTCGCTTCGCTGCCCGGAGACGAGATACACGATGAGGTGCGGGTCGGCATCGCGGCTGATGAGGTCTTTGGCACTTTCAGTACCTCGGAGCCACTGATTCTGACGGATGCACCACGAGAAGTTCCGCATTGTCGCGGTATGCTGCGGCACGAAGACCGCCTGGCATTGACATTGGATTTGCGGCGGCTGGTCGACGTATTCCCAGTCCCGGTAATTTGATTGGAGTAACAATGGAGTTCAGGTTTCGGAGGCTGTTATGAAAGGTCGGCTGAATCAAGCCATGTGGACGCTGGGCGCCTTCAATGCGATCGCGCTGTTTGTCGTCCTTTACTTAGCGTACACGGCAGGGGCGAGTGCCAACGGTGCCGCTGGTATGGGCATTAGCGATGCGATGTCGGCGAGCGGCAAGGCGCCGATGCTCCTGTTCATCGCTATTTTCATTTGCTTGTCCATGACATGCGCGCTCTTGTTTATGCTCTCGAATAAGGTCGCCAAGCCTGTGAACGAGCTGGTGGACTACTCGCAGAAGTTTGCGAAGGGCGAGTACAGCAGCCGTCCGCAGATTGATTCGAACGATGACTTCGGGCTGATCGCCGAGAATTTTACCCGCAGCTCTGAGCGAGTCTCGCGCGCGGTCGCAAATCACGATGCCCAGGAGAATCTACAGAAGAGCGTTACGGAATTCCTTACGGTTGTAAGCCAGATTGCCCGCGGTGATCTCACGTTGCGCGGGCGGGTTACCAACGACGCGCTCGGCAACGTTGTTGATTCCGTGAACTACATGCTTGAGAACTTCATGAAGGTGCTCGAGCGCGTGCGTAAGGCCGCCGTTGACGTTTCCTCCAGCGCGAACGAAATATTGCTCTCCTCGGAAGATATGGCCAGCGGCGCCGTTCAGCAGGACCAGGAGATCACCAATACTTCCTCCGCAGTGGAAGAGTTGACGGTGTCGATGAAACAGGTGTCGAACAACGCTGAAGCCTCCGCCGAAGCGGCGCGCAGAGCGCTGGACGCTGCCGAACAAGGAAACCGCGCTGTGCGCGATACGCTCGATGGTATGCAGCGCATTCGATCTTCGGTGCAGGCTACGGCGAAGAAGATCAAATCGCTGGGCGATCGTTCGCTGGAAATTTCGGAGATCATCAACGTGATTAACGACATCACCGAACAAACAAACCTGCTGGCTTTGAACGCCGCGATCGAAGCGGCGCGAGCCGGCGAAGCTGGACGTGGATTCGCCGTCGTCGCGGACGAAGTCCGGAAGCTAGCCGAACACTCGCGTACCGCGACGAAGGACATTGCAGCGTTGATCAAAGCCATCCAGGCGGAAACCAACGAGGCTGTGGTGGTGATGGAAGAAGGCACTAAGGAAGTGGAAGTGGGAGCGCGGCTGGCAGATCAGGCCGGCAAGGCGCTCGATGCTATTTCCAGCGTGGTGCGCCAGTCAGCAGAGCTGGTACAGGAAATTTCGCTGGCCTCGAAGCAGCAGGTGCGCGGCACAGAAGGCGTGGCGAACGCGATGCAAATTATCTCGAACATCACTCGCCAGACCTCACAGGGCGCGCGGCAGACAGCACGCACAGTCGAGAATATGGTGAAGCTCTCAGAACAGTTGAATGAAGCCCTCTCCCAATTCCGCACGGCGGGGAGCGGTCCAGTGGAAGTAAGAGGTGTTACAACGGCGGCATTTCACGCCGTCAAGGCGTAATGGCGAGCCGATGAATAGATTTTTCGGCCCTGAATGAGCAGCTTGATGAAGGATGGAAATACAGCGGCATTGACTGAGCATGAGCTCGCAGAGATTCGTCTGTTCATCCTGCGGCGTTCAGGGATTCTATTCGACGAATCTCGAACTAGATTCCTGTCCGACCGTGTTAGCAAGCACCTGAAACATCGCGGCTTGGCACACGGTACTGATTTACTGCGCTTGATTGGCGGCTCCAACGCCGAATACGAAGGGCTGCTGGAGATATTGCTCACGCAGGAGACCTCGTTCTTCCGCTACCCCTCGATATACGAGGCGCTGGAAAAACGAGTGCTGCCTGAGCTGCACGGCAAGAAGTTTTGGCATAACCCTCGCTCGTTGCGCATTTGGACTGCGGGATGTTCTACGGGTGAGGAGCCATATTCGATAGCGATCAGCTTGCTCGAGACATTGGAATTTCCGGAGGCTTGGAATATCGAGATCCTGGCGACAGACATCAGCCGTCATGCTCTGGATATAGCTCAGCGCGGGCAATATTCACGTCGCGATCTCGCTTCGATGGTGCCCGAACACATTGAAGCGTACTTCACGCCCATAGCGGGTGGTGAGTATCGGGTTAAACAGCGGCTGCGGAAGATGATCGCCTTTGCGCAGATGAATCTCGCGCAAATGGTGTACATGGGCCGCTTCGATTGCATTTTCTGCATGAACGTTTTGATCTACTTTTCGGATGAATTACGAGCGACGTTGATTCGCAGCTTCCATGAGTGCCTGGAGCCGGACGGCTATCTCTTTCTTGGTCACGCGGAGTCCATCGCGAAAGCGAAAGTAGATCTTGAGCCCATCGTCATCAGCGATTCGCTCATTTATCGCAAGTCGATGCGTAGCGCCCTGCAGGAGAGTCTGTGAACACGCCCGGACAAGAATTCGTCGAAGTGTTTCTGCAGGAGGCGTCGGAGCACCTGCAGTTCCTGCGAGAGTACTCCGGAATTTTGCAGGATCCTTATCCGGTTCCCGAAGACATCCAACGGTTGTACATCTCGTCGCATACGCTCGAAGGCAGCTCCGGTTCGTACGGCTATCCACTATTTCGCGAAGTCGCGAGCAAGCTCAGCCACATCTTCCAGTATGCGATGAATGCCGTCATTGCGCCGGATGCAACCGCGGCCCTCGTCGAGTTTATCTCCGAAGGGATTGCCGTTCTCGAATCCGACTTGCTGATGATCAGCGCAAATGGAGTCGAGAACGCGGAAGAGATCGCGACTTTTAAGCAGCGATACGCGTTTGCCTTTGAGCCTGCTCCAGCGACGCCGGAGCCTGTTCAGGAATACGTAGCGCCTGTCCACCTGCACAAGACGCCGGAACTGCCGTTGTCGGCAGAGCACGCTCCAACGGCACAGCCTTCAGTCCCGCAAGCGAGCTCTCACGAGACGGAGCCTGCAACCTCGTCCGGAATTGCCGATCTGGAGCCGGATGGAGAGATTCCTCCGGAGATTCTTGAGTTCTTTGTTCCCGAAGCGGAAGAGCACTTACAGCTAGTCCAGGATTGCCTGTTAGGAATCGAAACCTCAAGCGATCCGGAAACGGTTCACCGCCTCTTTCGCTCGATGCACACAATCAAGGGCTCGGCAGCGCAGGTTGGATTGCAGCGAATCTCTCGTGTCGCGCATAGCGCTGAAGATCTCATCGGTCGCGTGCGAGATGGAGAGATTAAGCCAACGCAGCAGGTGATTGATCTTTGTCTCGAATCGGCTGATGTAATCAAGAAACTGATCTATGGGCAATGGCCGGATGAGAGCACGCTTCAGCGCAGCGTCAAGTCGCTGCTCGGTCGGCTGAAGCAAGTCGCATCGGGAGGAAATGCCGCCGCCTCGGGACAAAAGCAGCTGGTTCACACTTCTAGCCAACCTGTCCCGCCATCGTCGGTTACGCCGCCAAAGCAAAGCAGCGCGCAGGCGAAACCACACGTAATTGAGCTATCCGACGCTGAAGTGGAACCGGAATTTATCACTGGCTTGCGCAGCAAAGAGCCTGCCGCGCTGCCTCAATCTAAATCAGTACGCATCGCGCTCGACCGTCTTGACAGCATGATGAACGTGGTTGGCGAGCTGGTCATCAATCGAACACGCATGTTGGGCCGACTGGCGGAGCTCGAGCGTCTGGCGGATGTCCTCAACTTCTCCAAGGGAAGAATGTCCGACAAGATCGGCGAATTCCAGGAGAAGCATGAGTTCAACCGGCTCGTGGGCGGATTTACGTCTTCGTTCTCATCGCAAGCCGCCGCCGGCTTCGACGATCACTCCGAGTTCACTGAACTCGAGATGGATCGCTATGATGATTACAACATTCTTTCGCGCTCGCTGACGGAAATCTCCGCTGATGTAACAGAAGTTCTCACGCAGCTTGACGGATTCGTACGCCGCGTTGATTCCGACATCGATGAGTTCACCGGACTTGCGCACCGGCTGCAAGACGAAATTACGCAGGCGCGAATGGTTCCGATTGGGAACCTCTACACGCGCATTTCACGCACAGTGCGCGATGCCGCGAAGGCGTCGGGCAAGTTAGTTGAACTCAATCTTGCGGGCGCCGAAACGGAGCTGGACAACAGCATCATTCAGCAGATCTCCGATCCACTGATCCATCTTGTCAGGAATGCAGTTGCACACGGACTGGAAACCACAGAAGAGCGCTATCGCGCCGGCAAGACCGATCACGGCAATGTAGCCGTACGGGCGTACCATCGCGGCAATCACATCTACATCGAAGTAGAAGACGACGGAAAGGGAATTGAGTACGAGCGCGTTCGCAAGGCAGCAGTAGACCAGGGCGTCTATTCTCAGGAGCAAGCCGAGAAGCTCGGAGAGAGGGACTTGCTGGAGCTTCTATTCCATCCAGGTTTCTCGACCGCGTCGCGAAAAACAGAACTTGCCGGACGCGGCGTCGGACTCGACGTAGTTCGCGCCAATCTGACAGGGTTAAACGGCGAAATCGATGTCGACACGCAGGCGGGTTTGGGGACGCGCTTCACGCTGAAGGTTCCGCTGACGCTGATCATTTCGCAAGCGCTCTTCGTGCGCTGTGGCGAGATGAGCTTTGCCGTACCGCTTTCTTTCGTCGAAGAGATTCGTCGCGTTCCCGCCGGAGCTGTTGAAGAGGTTGGCGGAAAATTGTTGACAAAGGTCCGGGAGGCAGTCACCGAGGTTGTCCGTCTCGATTCCCAGCTTGGGCTGCCTAAATCCGAGCCCGTGAATGGTTATTGTCACCTGGTGCTGGTCACCGTTGCGGGTCGCTCCGTCGGAGTGGTCGTCGACGAAGTGATTCGAAAAGACGAAATCGTTATCAAGAACCTCGGTGAGTATCTGCGGAATGTGAAGCTCTTTCCGGGGGCTACGATTGCCCCCGATGGCAGTCTGATCCTGCTCATCGATGTAAATCGGCTTGTAGCAGGAGAATCGATCGAGAAGCGTCCGCTGATGACCAGCGCAACGGCAGCGCGGATCTTCGCGCCAGGTGCGGCAGCAGTGGCCGCTGGACACATCCCCCGGAGCGCGATTGAACAGGTGGCTGTCGAAAAAGTGGTCATTCTGGCAGACGATTCCATCAGCGTGCGCAAATTCGTCGGTCGCATGCTGGAGAAAGCCGGTTACCGCGTGCGCTTAGCGGGAGATGGTCTTGAAGCCCTGGAGATTGCCCTGCAGGGACAATGCGACTTGATCATCACGGACCTGGAGATGCCGCGCACCAACGGTTACGAGCTGATGATGCACCTGCGTCAGACTCCAGAAACGAAACACATTCCCGTAATGGTGGTTACGTCCCGCGCGGGCGAGAAACATCGTGATCGCGCCATCAAGGAAGGCGCGTCGGCATTCCTGACCAAGCCTGTTCAAGACGAGCAACTGATCGCGGCTGTACAAGAGCTGATTGGCGTAGCCCATAGTGGCTTACTGGGCATGGCACAAACGGTTTAAGCATGACTGGTTCGAAGAAAATTCGAGTACTCATCGCCGATGATTCGGCGTTCATGCGGAAAGTGCTGCATAGCATTCTTCTGGCAGAACCCGGATTTGAGGTCGCAGGTGAGGCGCGCGATGGACGCGAAGCCGTATCGCAGGCCGAGGCACTGAAACCGGATGTCGTAACCATGGATATCAACATGCCTCATGTGGACGGTCTGCAGGCGACGGAGCAGATCATGTCCATTAATCCACGCCCAATTCTGATTGTGAGTTCCGAATCGCGCGAGGGCGCGGAAGTAACTCTGAAGGCGCTCGAACTTGGGGCGATTGACTTCGTTGCGAAGCCAACCAGCGGCGTCGACTTGGATATGAGCAGCGTTCGCGATGAGCTAGTGCGAAAACTGCGGGTCGCTGCGAAGGTGCGAGTCGTCAGGACGGCATCACGAACCAAATTGGGACATGACGTGGCGAGCTCGGCTCCGCGCACGGAACCTGGCTCGGCGCCCGCAGCAAAATCTGAAGAGCAAAAGCCTAATGGCGCTCCTACACCACCGCGATCTCAGAACAAGTTCCCGCTGGTCGTGATTGCTGCTTCTACCGGCGGTCCGGCGACGCTGATGAAGTTCTTCCCGCTGTTTCCACGGGAGTTTCCCGCCGCGGTCATCGTGGTTCAGCATATGCCGCGGAATTTTACCTCGCAGTTCAGCCAGCAACTCTCCGAGACCTGCTCCATACGTGCCAAGGAAGCGGAGGCTGGCGAGATCCTCGCTCCGGGAACGGTGTACGTGTGTCCCGGATCGCACCACATGCGTGTTTCCTCGACTGGGCGGGTAATGCTCGACGATGGTCCACGAATTCTTGGCTATCGTCCGTGCGCAGACGTGACTTTAGAGAGCGCTGCGGCCTACGCCGGCACGATGTGCATTGGAGTGGTCCTTACCGGAATGGGAAATGACGGCGTACGTGGAGCACAAGCCGTCAAAGACGCCGGAGGTTGCGTAATCGCCCAGGACGAAGCCACCTCGGTCATCTTCGGGATGAATGGCGAGGCAATTCGCGCGGGGGCCGTCGATCAAGTATTACCGATTGACGATGTCTTCGGGGCGATCGAGAAAAGAATTCTTCAGATTCACAGTCCGGCTCGCGCGGGTGCCGTATGAGTGTCAGCCGGGCTTCGAGAAACGAGAAATCGGGCGCTCGCAGCGGAGAGGCGGTGATCCTGTTCTCCGTCGCTGGCATGAAGTTTGCGATCGCGGCAAGTGCTATCGAGGAGATTCGCGATTTTACCGGAGTTCAGAAGCTTGGCCTGGGAACTATTCCGGAAAAGTTTTCAAAGGTAAAGCAGATACTCGAGCGGCAGGGACAACGCTACTTCATGGTTGACGCATGCGAGCACTTTCGTCTCGCGATGGCGCGTCCAGCAAGGGTGCTGGTCCTACGCCACGCACGGGCAGCCGTGAGCGTCGATGCTATCGAGTCCATGCTCGAGCTCAACGCAATGCAGGCTTTGCCAAAAGCTTTTTCAGGCGAAGAGCGAAACTGGTATCGGGGTCTGGCGCTGATCAAGGGGAAAGTGATTCCCGTCGTCCGGCCGGAAGCATTTTTGAGTAAGGCTGAGGTCGCTCTCATTGAAGCGTCCTTGCGCAGTCGCGAAGCTGGAGCAAGAGCGGTGGCTGGAGCATGATAAAGAAGAGCAAAGCAGGAGAAAACTTCGTTGTCTTTCCCATGGGGAAGAAGCGCTTTGCTCTTTCTGCCGAGCAGGTGAGCGAGTTGTCGCGTCAGCGAGAGCGTGGAGCAGAGGAGCAGCAGACGTTTCCTCACACTACGCGAATGCTTACCGGAGTCGTGTTGCGTCGCAACCAGATTGTGCCAGTTGCCGATATAGCTCCCGTGTTGGTTGGGCCGGAGGTGCCCGAGCGAAAGTTTTACCTGATCATAAATCTTGGTGGAAAGAGCGGACTGACTCGAGCCGCCGTGCCAGTGACCGGAGAATGCGAACTCGCGCAGGCGGAGCGTCTGCCAGGAAACGGCAAGCTGGCGCCGTACGTATCGGGATTGCTGTCGTTCGATGATGAAATCGTGGAGGTGCTCGACCTCGAACGCCTGATGGCGGCGGAGGTGCGCGCATGAGTCCGCAAACCTCTCCGAAGATCCTTCTGATCGATAGCAACGTGTTCTTTGCGAAGCGCCTGACTGACGCCATGAAGCAGGAAGGTATGGAGGTAACCCACAGCACGCAGGCAGCGTATGCGCTCACCATGCTGGAGTGGGACGCTCCTTCCGCCATTCTGTGCGCCACAAATTTGCGTGAGATGAATGCCTTTGATTTGCCGCGCATCGTTCACGCAGACATCAAGACCGCACACATTCCCATCGTGGCACTCGGCGATGGCGGAGACCACGCCTTGATGGCCGCCTTCCGCGCCGGTTGTGACGATTACGTGGATCGCAAGCTCGGGCCTGAGCATATCGCGTCGCACATGCGCGCCTTCTTGAAGAGCCACGAAGAAGGGTTCCAGCCAACGCAGATGCTGGGGGGCTCCGATACGGCGTTGAGCGGAAGTCTCTCGCATCTGGATCTGCTTGGAGTCATACAGATGCTGTTGCACTCGAGACAATCGGGCGCATTGCATATCAACGCCGCTGATCTTGATGGTGTTCTGTTCTTCGACGCTGGCGATATCTCTCATGCGGAAGCGGGAGAGCGCATCGGCGACGAGGCTGTATTGGAAATTGTGAAGCGCACGAATGGAATCGAGAACGGAGTGTACAAGTTCGTTCCTGGAGCAACCGCGGCGACACGCACCGTGCTGCGATCCGCGACGGAACTCATGCTTGATGCTCTGCGTGAGCTCGACGAAGGCGCGAGCTTACTGGATGAGGAGGTATAGGTGGCTAGCACCCCTACTGTGGTTTTCATCGACGACAGCGCCACGATGCGCGAAGTCATCAAGATCGCGTTTCGGCGCGAAAACATTGAGGTTGTCGCTTATCCGGATGCAGCCAGCGCGTTGCCAAGCATCGAGCAAGGCAATCCGGACGTGGTCATCACCGACGTGATCATGCCCGACAAGGATGGCTACGAGGTCTGCCAACACATCAAGCAGCATCCTCGGCTTGGCAACACGCCCGTGATTCTCATGTCGGGGGTGGTGAATCGGGCAGTGGCGGAAAAGGCTTTTTCGGTGAAGGCCGACGAGCTCATTCGCAAACCCTTTCAGCCGCAAGATTTAATTACGCGAGTAAAACATCTACTTAAGTCGGAAAGCAGTCCTGCTGCCTCACAACCACAAGCTAATGCTGCAGCGGCCCTCAGCAGCATCTTCTCGGGCGCGCCGGTGAATGGTGGCGCTAAACCGCGACCGAGCGCAGCAATTGGAGCGCAGCCTCCGGCAACGGTAGCGCCAAGTCCGGCTCAGGAGATACCTGGCGCAGCTGCCCCGCCGGCGCAGTCATTGGGCAATGGAGCCACAGCAAAGGTAGGGGTCAGTGCATTGGGAGATATGGGTAAGTTGAAGATGGAGATTGCGCGTTTAGAAGGATTGGTGAAGAAACTGCAATCGGAGCTGGCCGCTGAGCGCGAATATGTCCGCTCATTAGAGGAGCACTTCAAGACCGCACAGCAGGGCTAGATTTATCGAGCCGCAGCCGAGCCGGAAAGCGCGCTAGGTTATCAGGATTTCCTTAGATCGCAAATCCTTGATCGTATCCCGGAGCTTCGCCGCCTTTTCAAATTCAAATTTCTTGGCGGCCTCACGCATCTGTGCTTCGAGACGAGAAATATAACCGTCCAAATCCTGTTGAGTTCCGAATTCTGGAACGGACTCGACCGCCTCGGTGAGCTCCGTAGCATCGGGATCGACGATTTGCGCCAACGAGTACTCGAGCGGCCTCACGATGGATTCCGGCGTAATCCCGTTTTCCTCGTTGTATGCGCGCTGAATAGCGCGACGACGTTCAGTCTCATCCATTGCGCGCCGCATAGAGTCGGTCATCACATCGGCGTAGAGAATAGAGCGGCCGTTTAGATTCCTGGCGCACCGTCCGATAGTTTGAATAAGCGATCCACTGGACCGCAGAAACCCTTCTTTATCGGCGTCCAGCACCGCGACAAGCGATACCTCGGGCAAGTCAAGGCCTTCACGAAGTAGATTGATTCCGATCAGCACGTCGAACTCACCGCGCCGCAAGTCCCGCAGAATCTTGATGCGTTCAAGGGTTTCGATTTCGGAATGCATGTAGCGGCAGCGCACGCCGACCTCGCTGTAGTATTCGGCTAAGTCTTCCGCCATGCGTTTGGTGAGAGTAGTAACAAGTACGCGCTCTCTGCATTCGACACGCAACCGAATCTCGTGCAAGAGATCATCGATCTGTCCTTTTACAGGGCGAACCTCAACTTCAGGATCTATTAATCCGGTGGGCCGAATGATCTGCTCGACTACAACCCCTGCCGACTTCGTCAACTCGTACGGGCCGGGTGTAGCCGAGACATAGATTCCTTGATTTACCCGCGTCTCAAACTCCTCGAATTGCAATGGACGATTGTCCATTGCTGATGGCAGACGGAAGCCGTACTCAACCAGGTTGGCTTTGCGTGAGCGGTCCCCATGCCACATCGCGTGGAGTTGGGGGACAGTTTGGTGGGACTCATCGATAAAAAGCAGGAAATCGCGCGGCACATAATCGAGCAGCGTCGGCGGAGCCTCGCCGGGCAACCGTCCGGAAAAATGACGTGAATAGTTCTCGATCCCATGGCAGTATCCAACCGACTTGATCATCTCGAGATCGAATCGCGTGCGCTGGTGAACTCTCTGCGCTTCCACAAGCCGGCCCTGTTGCTCGAGTTCTTTCTCCCACCACGCCAATTCTTCCAGAATGGAATCGATCGCACGCTTCTTGCGATCCGGCTGCAGCACGTAATGGCTCTTCGGATAGATCGGCAGGCGCGCGTACTTCTGCTTCACTGTGCCAAACAGCGGATCGATCTGCGAGAGAGATTCAATCTCATCGCCGAAAAGTTCAATCCGGTACGCCATGTCGTCATACGTTGGGAAGATCTCAATCACATCGCCGCGTACTCGAAACGTTCCACGACGAAACTCCGATTCGTTGCGCTCGTAAAGGATTTCGACCAGCCGCCGAGTGATGTCCTCCCGTCGGATTTTCTGTCCTTTCTCCAAAAAGAGCAGCATGCCGTAATAGGCGTCCGGCGAACCGAGACCGTAAATACAGCTAACGGAGGCAACAATTATGCAATCGCGCCGCTCAAACAGCGACTTGGTGGCCGAGAGCCGCAGCTTATCCAGTTCATCATTTACGGTGGCTTCTTTCTCGATATAGACATCGCCAGAAGGAATGTATGCCTCAGGCTGGTAATAGTCGTAGTAAGAAACGAAGTATTCAACCGCGTTGTTAGGGAAGAACTGTCTGAACTCGTGATAGAGCTGGGCGGCCAGAGTCTTATTGTGGGCTAGTACCAGGGTCGGACGGTTGAACCTCTCGATGACCTTGGCCATCGTGTAGGTCTTCCCAGATCCAGTCACACCGAGAAGGACCTGATGCTTCTCGCCAGCGTAAAGACCTCGCGACAATTCCTCAATCGCGCGGCCCTGATCACCGGCCGGCTTGTAATCGCTTACCAGCTTGAAGTCCATAAACGGAAGCCCACAGAGCGAAAAATCAGCGAGTGGGTATCTCAGTATTGTGACACAACGGGCAAGTGGATTTTCTCAGGCTAAATCCGTTGCGTGCTGCGCAGGGCGGTGTATGTAGAGATCGCTGCAAAATCGCGGTCAAGCTGCCAGATAGTGGCGTCGTTCTCAATCGCGATTGCGGCGATCAACAGTCGATTGAGGAGCGGATCGTATAGCCTTTCCTCCGGCCAAGCCGCTAAATTTTCAGATGCGAAAACGAACGTTTTGATGTGAATAGGGTCCGCCAGCACAAGATTTGTACGCTTCATGTGTATATCGTAGACGAGTCGTTTCGGAGTTCCTGATTTTCGTGCTGCGACTCTACCTGGTCTGAACGGCTTTCTTCCCTTTAAACAGTTTGACCCAATCGCGCGGACTGTCCACAAGCACGTCAGGGGGAGCGGTTTCTAATGTGTGTGGGGCGAGGCCGTACGAGCATCCAACCGAATAGATTCCGGCGTTCTGTGCCGTAACCACGTCGACATCCGAATCCCCGATCAACACCGCTTCGGAACCTTCGCAGTTCGCTTCACGAAGCAGTTTCCGAACTCCAAATGGATCGGGCTTTTTCGTTTCGAAGCTATTGCCACCGTACACCTGGAAGAAGAATTCATTCATGCCAAGCGCATCGACAATGGCCCTGGATGGCCCAACCGGTTTGTTGGTTAGTACGGCCATCTTGCGGGGGAAGGTATCCGTGGAGCAGAGGGCTTTGAGTGCATCGATTACGCCGTCATACACGTACGTTGTGTCAAGCTTGTGCTTGCGGTAGTAGTCGAGGAAGAATTGCAGGGCCACGTGAAGAAAATGCTCGTCTTTGGGATCGCCCAAAGCACGACGAACCAGCATGGGGGCGCCATCGCCAATGTACGAGGCAATCACCTCCAATGGCAGTTCATGCCGTCCAAAGTGGCGGAGCATCGCATTCACCGAATTTCCCAGGTCTTGCCGGGAGTCAACCAAAGTTCCATCAAGGTCGAAGATCAAGAGCCGCAGCTGGCGAACTGGGATTTCACGATTAATCTTCATTTCTCTCAGTTTATCTGTGGGAGCGAATCGAGATAAGTCCTAACGCGCACTGCATCTATGATGTTGCGCGAGATTTCCTTCACCGATGAACATACCATCTAAGTTTTTCGCGCTTCTCCTGCTTTCGTGCGCTGTTTTCGCCCAGACTCCGGACGCCGGGATTCTTGCGGAGGCACTCCGCATCAAGGCGATCGACAACCATTCACATCCGCCGAAGCTAGTCGCGCCGGGAGAGAAGGACGACGACTTCGATGCGTTGCCATGCGATCCGATCAGCCAGATGGATCCGCCATTTCAGACCCGTCCCGAGAATCCCCAGGTTCTGAAAGCCTGGAAGGCGCTATGGGCGTATTCCTACAACGACCGCGATCCCGAGCACGTTAAAGCGCTCCTTGCAGCCAAGCAAAAGTTAAAGCAAGAGCGAGGGGATAATTATTCAAACTGGGTTCTCGATCAGCTCGGCATCCAATCTCAGTTTGCAAATCGAGTAGCGATGGGCCGCGGATTGCAAGCGCCGCGATTCCGTTGGGTACCGTTTGATGACCCGCTGCTCTTTCCGGGAAAGGGTTTGACTCCCTCCTCTCCCGACCGAGAGTACTTCTATCCTCGCGAACGTCAGTTGCTCAAGCGCTACATGGACGAAGCCGGCGTGGCAGCAATGCCATCGACTCTTGAGCAGTACAAAGAGCGGGTGATTACTCCCGTTCTGGAGCGACAGAAGCAAGCTGGGGCTGTAGCCATCAAGTTTGAAGCCGCCTATCTTCGCGCCCTGGACTTTGGTCCACCGGCCAGCCAGCTAGCAGACGCCGACCCAATTTATCGCGCGGCGCTCTCTGCCAGGGTTCCTTCGGATCAGGAATATTTGCGTCTCCAGAACTATCTGTTGCGATACATAGCAACCGAGGCTGGCCGGCTGGGAATGGCCGTTCACTTTCATACTGGCGGTGGATGCGGAAGCTATTTTGATCTGCCAGGCTCAAATCCCGCTCTGCTTAGCTCGCTGATCGACGATCCGGCTCTTCGCAAAACAACGTTCGTCCTGGTGCACGGAGGAGCGCAGACTTTCAGCAAGGAAGTTTCCTATTTGCTAAGTAAGCCGAACGTCTATGCCGATCTATCGGAGCAAACCTGGTTGCTTTCGCCGCGTGCACTTAGTCTAGTGCTTCGAGATTGGCTCGAATGGTATCCCGATAAGGTCCTTTATGGCACCGACCTCGCACCCGGCACTCCAGAACTCGATTGGGAGGAAGTGGGATGGATCGAAAATCAAACGGCGCGCCAGGCACTTGCGATCGCGCTGACGGGAATGATGGAGGATGGAGAGGTAAACCGGCAGCAAGTGTCTAAAATCCTGCAGATGGTTCTGCATGACACTGCAGCAAAGCTGTATGGATTGCAATAGCTAGCGTCGCGCGTTTCGAACCAACAGGTATGCAACCGTGAGGAGCAGGAGATAAAACGGGCCGCTTATAACGGTGATCCGGGTTTGCGGTACGAACCAGGTTGATCCGATGGCAGCCAATAGAGCTACGAATCCGAAGATGGAAAGTGCTCCTCCGCCGGGCGCATGCAGCGGCAATTGCGCGAGTTGATCCGCAGGGAAGCGCCTTCGAAAGCTGATATGGGCGGCCAATGTGATCCACCAAGCCAGCATTCCTCCGAACAGTGACGCTCCGATGATGTAGAGATAAGCTCCCTCCGGCGCGTATGTCTGCACGAGAATGGCCACGAGAATCCCGAATGCGGAAAGACTCAGAGCCACGTGCGGCGAGCCGGCTGCGGTCACTCTTCCGAGAGAAGCAGGGGCGTACCCGCTGCGTGCGAGGGAAAAAAGCATCCGGCCAGCGGCGAAGATGTTGGCGTTTGCTCCTGATAAGGCCGCCGTGAGAACGACGACATTCATCAGCAGCGACGCCGCAGGTATTCCAGCAATGCGAAATACGGTCACAAATGGACTCTGAGCCACGCCTGCCTGAGTCCACGGCATGACTCCGACTAGTATTCCTGTGGCTCCGATGTAGAGGACAGCAAGCAGGGCAAACATAATTCGCGTCGCGCGAGCCACAGCGGCGGGGGACTTGGCCTCTCCGGAAGCGATCGCTACAAACTCGAGTCCGAGAAAGCTGAACAGAGCAAACGATGCCGCCAGAAGCGGCGAGCCGGGGCCATGGGGGAAAAACCCTCCAGAGACGCTGTACTGAGCGGGTACTCGCTTTGAAAGAAGCAGAGCCGCTCCAACGACGATGAATGCTGCTATCGTGACAACCTTCACCATCGCGAACCAGTATTCGAATGTTCCGTAGTCGCCAACTGGACGCAAGTTGATCAGCAGCAGCAAGACTGCAAAGACGGCAATCCATACCATCGGAGCCGTCTTGGGAAACCAGACCCGCATGTAAGTCGCTGCCGCGACCAACTCACCACCGACGGCTATAACGACTGCAAACCAATAGCCATAGCGCGCAACGAATCCTGCCCAGTTGTTCAGGTAGAGCTCGGCATAGACGCCGAATGATCCAGCCGCCGGGTGGGCGCTCGCCATCTCGCCCAGAGCCATGGTAACGGTGAATGCGATCGCGGCTCCGATTACGTAGCTGAGTACGACGGCGGGTCCGGCGATGTGGATGGCTGCGCCTGAGCCCAGGAGCAGGCCGGTGCCGATCGAACCTCCGACAGCGAGCATGGCCATCTGGCCGGCGGAGAGTTGTCGATGCAGCCCAGCTTCATTGCCGATGCCTTTGGCTGAGGCAGAGACTTGTTGGACTGAGCTCAAGTGGATTGAGTGTATCGAATCTTCTCTTTGTACTTTACTTGCTTACGTGGTTCCGGCCGCCCTCGGCGGTACAAGGATTAATCGGGCCATGAGCTGTGAAACACGCGTACGCTCCGCGAAAATTTAGCGCTTATGTTCCGCATTACTGTGCTCAGGTATCAACCTTGTCGCCCAAACAATCTCTGTACTTGGCCGCGGGCGGCCGGAACTACCTTGCTTTCTTGGCCAAATCTGCTGCTTAGTGCTTCGGCTGGGGACGTGGAATCTCATCGATCTTCGCTGCAAGAATGAAATCGCTTTCGGTGAGACCATCAATCTTGTGCGTCCAGATCGATACGGTCACGTTCCCCCAACGCAGCAGGATGTCGGGATGATGGCCTTGCTCTTCGGCGATGGCGCCAATTGATTTCACAAATTCAAGCGCGCTCACGAAATCGGAAAAGCTATAGCTCTTCGAGATGTGGTGCTCATCGATTACTTTCCACCCTTTGACCTGACGCTCCAGGGCGGCCAGCGCTTTCCCTTTGAGCGGCGGAACTCCGCCTTTGCAGGGAACGCAGGTACGCTTTGCGAGTTCTGCCATGACTGAGCAATATAGCGCATTCACGTAAGAGAGCTCTCCGCATGGACATTTATAATCGCTTCTTTGCGACGCAATTCATATGTCCGACCTGGTAACCACAATACATTCATCGGGTGGTGATCCGTTAACCGTTGGACGCGAATCAGAGAGCAGATCTCAGAGATCCATTACAAGGAGAGGAATGAGCGAAATTCGAGAGATTCGTGCGCGAGAGATTCTCGACTCGCGCGGCAATCCAACGGTCGAGTGCGATGTCTTCTTGAACAGCGGAACAATGGGACGTGCCGCGGTCCCCAGCGGAGCCTCGACTGGCGAGCATGAGGCAGTCGAGCTGCGCGACAACGATTCGCAGCACTACCTCGGCAAAGGAGTGCTCAAAGCGGTTGAGAACATAGAGAGTGCGATCGCGCCTGCTCTTGGGGGGATGGATCCTTCAGATCAACGATTGATCGATGGCACGATGATTGAACTCGATGGCACCCCGAACAAGGGACAACTCGGAGCAAACGCAATTCTCGCCGTTTCCATGGCCTGCGCCCGTGCCGCTGCCAATGACTTCAAGCTACCGCTCTACCGCTATCTTGGTGGAGTAAATGCCAACATCCTGCCTGTTCCAATGATGAACATCATCAACGGAGGCGCCCACGCCGACAACAACGTCGACTTCCAGGAGTTTATGGCCATGCCCATTGGCGCGGAAACCTTCGCGGACGCGCTGCGCTGGGGCGCCGAAGTCTTTCATACCCTGAAGGGCGTATTAAAGAAGCGAGGTTATAGCACGGCAGTTGGCGATGAAGGCGGCTTTGCGCCTTCCCTGAAGTCGAACGTGGAAGCTATTGAAGTAATACTTGAAGCTATTGAGAAGGCGGGTTACAGGGCAGGCGAACAGATCGCCATCGCCCTCGATCCCGCGGTCAGCGAGTTGTACAGCGACGGCAAGTACGTTTTCAAGAAGTCGGATAAGAGTGTTAAAGATTCGGAACAGATGGTGCGCTTCTGGTCCGACTGGGTGAAGAAATATCCCATCGTTTCAATCGAAGACGCACTCGCTGAGGACGATTGGGCAGGCTGGAAGATGCTGACGGATGAGATTGGAAAGACCATTCAGTTGGTCGGTGATGATCTATTTGTGACCAATACGGAACGGCTGCGTCGCGGCATCGCAGATGGTTGTGCAAACAGCGTTCTCATTAAAGTGAACCAGATTGGAACCGTGACTGAAACGCTGGAGGCGATCGAGCTCGCGCGTCGCAATGGTTACAGCGCTATCATCAGCCACCGTTCTGGCGAAACCGAGGATACCTTCATTGCCGACCTCGCGGTTGGTACTGGCACCGGCCAGATTAAGACGGGATCAGCCTCGCGGACGGATCGCATCGCCAAATATAACCAGTTGCTGCGGATCGAGGAACAGTTGGGACGCGCGGCTGGATTCCTGGGTGTCGAGGCCCTGAACTATCACGGAGTAATCGGCAAGGCAGCCTAGTTAACGGTAGAGACCGCCCGCCACGGGGCTCCCTCGTTGCGAAGCGGCTTGGGGGTCGAATACATCGGACGAGTATCCCGATATGCATGCTGGAGACGCGGCATGCTGCATTCTCTACCGATTATTACAGAGGAGTTCCAAATGAAGCCGCTTTTCTCGAAATGCCTGGTAAGCCTGATGTGTCTTGGGGGAGCCCTGGGCCAATCTGCCCTCATAATGTCCGTTCCATTCTTTTCTACTGAAGCCGTTGCCCAAAGCGATCCCGCCTCCGAACCGGCGAGCCGTGAAGATGTGCAGAATCTGTTCTCCGTTCTCAAGCTCGATCGCATGATGCAGGTCACCATGTCCGCGGCTGCGGATCAGATGAAAGGGAATTTGCCCGAGCTGATGAGACAGCAGAACGTTGAAATCCCACAAGAGCAGCTAGACGCCATGGCTGACGACATCTTCCACGACTATCCGATGCAGGCAGTGTTGGATTCAATGGTTCCCGTCTACCAGAAGCATCTGAGCAAGGCAGATATCGGCAACATCCTCCTTTTTTATCAGACGCCGACTGGACAGAAGATGTTGAACGAAATGCCGGCGATGTCGAGGGAAGCGATGCAGGCTGCGAATCCGGTGATGAAGGAATGGATGGCTAGGATGACGCAGCGCATGCAGGATCGGGCACATGCAATGGCGCAGCAGAACGCATCGCAGAAGTCGGGAACGAATTCAAAGCCAAAGTAGGTCGTATGAAAACGTATTTTCTAGGCCTCGCGCTATTGCTGAGCTGTGCTGCGATGGCGCAGACTGCGTCGTCTCGAGCATCCAGTCCCGGGGCGAATCAGGGTGATACTGGTCAAGCCGCCAAAAAAGCTGAGATTCGTCACCTGATCGAACTTACCGGGGCGGCGAGCGTTTCAGCAGATGCACTGCGCCAGATCATCGCTCCATTGCGCAATGGCTTTCAGCAGGTTCCCGAAGAGTTCTGGGATACCTTTATCAAAGAAGTTCGCTCTGACGAATTGATCGATCTCGTCATTCCCATTTACGACAAGTACTACACGCGCCAGGAAATTCAGGATCTAACGACCTTCTACAAGTCGCCAGTGGGTCAGAAGACGATCAAAGTTCTTCCCAAACTCTCTGCCGAAGCGATCGATGCTGGGCAGGAGTGGGGACGAATCGTCGCCGACCGTGCGATGCGCAAGCTGCGCGACAAAGGCTACGACAAGTCCTCGTCGATGCCTTCTCCCGATTCTCCTGTCGGGCAATGACGATCTGAATAATGAAGAATACTCCACTCGTTCTCATCATCCTCGATGGTTGGGGATACCGTGCCGAGACTAATGCCAACGCGATAGCGCTCGCGCGAAAGCCGAATTACGACGCGCTGCTGCGCGATTTCCCCAGCACGCTTGTGCACACGAGCGGCCGGTATGTTGGTCTCCCGGCCGGCCAAATGGGAAACAGCGAGGTTGGTCATCTCAACATCGGCGCGGGACGTGTGGTGTACATGGACATCACGAAAATCGACGTGATGATTGAAAAGGGCGAGCTCTTCTCGAATCCGGCGCTGATGTCGGCGATGAAGAATGCGCGTTCTGGAGGACGACAGCTACACATCTTCGGGCTGCTCTCAGACGGCGGCGTCCATTCGCACCAGAACCATCTCTACGCACTGCTGCGCATGGCCAAGCAGAACGGAGTCGATCGCCTCTTCGTGCATGCGTTTATGGATGGCCGTGACACGCTGCCCACGAGCGGCGCCGGATACATCGAGCAGCTTCAGCAGAAGATGCGTGAGCTCGGAACTGGACACGTTGCAAGCGTCAGTGGCCGCTACTACGCCATGGATCGCGACAAGCGTTGGGAGCGCGAGCAAAAAGCGTTTGACGCGCTGGTGAAGGGTAAAGCTGAGGGCGGCACTTACATCGACCCCCTTCGCGGAATGAAGGAATCGTACAACCGCGATGTGACCGATGAGTTCATTGTTCCGTTCGTCTGCGTGGACAATCGCGGCGAGCCGCTGGCCACAATTCGTGACGACGATAGCTGCATCAATTTCAATTTCCGGGCAGACCGCGCGCGCCAGATCACCCGCATTCTCGCGCGCAACAGCGGCATCACGAAACAAAATGGTCAAGATTTGCCGGACGCTGAATCTCTTGAGAAAACAATTCCGGCAAGCGAGGCACCGACGAATCTGATTTACATCTGCATGACCCGATACGACAAGCAGTTCGAATTGCCGTTTGTCGTGCCTCCAGATTCACTCACGAACATTTTGGCGAACGTCATGGCCGGGGAGGGTCTGCATAATCTTCGCGTTGCCGAGACAGAGAAGTACGCGCACGTCACGTATTTCTTTAACGGTGGAGTTGAGCAGCCGTTTGCCGGTGAAGAGCGCGTTCTAGTGCCCTCACAAAAAGTTCCGACGTACGACCTAAAGCCGGAGATGAGTGCCGAGGGAATCGCAGACGCGGTAGTGGACGCCGTTGAACGCGGTAAGTTTCAGGTCATCATCGTCAATTTTGCCAACGCCGACATGGTGGGTCACTCCGGAAAGATCGAACCTACAATAAAAGGCGTGGAAGCAGTGGATGGATGCCTCGGCCGAATCTACAAGGCAGTCACACAAAAAGGCGGATCGATGATCGTGACCGCCGACCATGGCAACGCCGAAATGCTGATCGATCCAATTACCGGGGGTCCGCACACGGCGCACACGCTGAACCCAGTGCCGTTCATCATTGTGAGCGACGACAACAAGAGGTTTGGCCTTCGATCCGATGGAGCGCTACAGGACATTTCTCCGACTGTGCTCGGAATGCTCGGCATCCAACAACCGAAGGAGATGACAGGACACGACTTGCGGGCAAATCGTCGTTGATCATCAAGCGCGTGCCCTTGGCCATTGCAGCGGCCCAAGCTCGGAGATGAGCAGATCATCGGAGTGTCATTACCTCTTTAAATTCCCAGCGATTCTTTTCGTAGCACTCCGCGCATAATAGCTTCATGTCTCCTCTTCCTGGTCACCACATGGTTTCTACTACGTTTGAACTTCCCCGGTATCGCGTGGTGCGCACATTGGGTGTTGTCCGAGGAATCGTTGTGCGGTCCCGTTCCATTTTTGGAACCATCGGTGCGAGCCTGCAGACGCTCGTTGGAGGCAATATCACGCTGTTAACGAATCTGTGTGAGAAGACACGCGGCGAGGCTTTTGATTTGATGCTGCAACATGCTGGTGAACTGGGAGCCAATGCGGTGTTTGGCGCGCGCTACGACGCGACTGAAATCATGCAGGGCGTCACTGAGGTGCTCGCTTACGGTACTGCGGTCGTGGTCGAACGCATCGCTTAGACACATGCTTCGGGTTGTGCCGCAGACGCTCAGCTGCCTAATGCTGGCCAAAGCAGCCGAAAGGCAGCTCTCGCCAGCATTCAATTTGACCTTCCATGGGAAAAACCATGACTTCTGCGGCGCATCCACTGAACCTAAGGAGGCGGCTATGAAGAGATTTGTTTCCACGTTCGTCATGGCTGTGCTGCTGGTCGCTACCGGGGCAAGTGCCCAGCAGTCGTCGCCTGAATCGAATCCGGATCGCCGCAGCGGCGTATCTTCGGCGCAAAGCAGTCCCGGCCAGGTGCCCACTTCTCCAAACACGCAGCAGCAGAGTAATCCTCAAGGCGGATCACCCGAGTCGCCGCTGCCAGGACGAATAACCGGAGCTACACCAGAGCAAGTACAACAGGCGCTTGATCGGCAGCTACCTGCGAACGCACAGGTCACCGCAAGCGTTGTCGATGATGGCAGCTTGAAGTTAACTGGCACGGTTCGTAGTGAAGCCGATAGATCCAAAGCCGAGCAGATCGCAAAAGAGAGCACCAACAAGAGAGTGGACAACCAGATTCAAGTGAAGTCCGGTTCGACTTGGGACGAGAAACCGAAGAAATAAATTCTCTGGTGAGGGAAACCCGGGCCGGCGCAAGCCGGCCTTTTTTTCCTAGAGCAACCTCAGACCGGTTTTTCACTCACCCGATCACCCGATTTCTTTGTTGTATTCTGCTCTGAAGTGAGCTTCGAACTCTTCATCGCGGCGCGATATCTTAGGGCCAAGCGCCGCCAGGCGGTAATTGGAGTCGTCACGGCGATCTCAATCGTGGGCGTGGCTGCGGGTGTTGCGTCGCTCATCATTGCGCTCGCCATCACTAACGGATTTCGTCAGGACTTGCAAAACCGGTTGCTCGGATCAACCGCGCACGTCAGTCTTGAACGGGTGCGCGCTGATGGCATTCGCGATTGGCGTTCTCTGCTGCAAAAAACTCAGAGTCAACCGCACATTGTTGCTGCTTCTCCGGCTTTGTACGAGAAAGTCCTGGTTTCGCGCGGTGCGCGGGCGAACGGGCTCCTGCTGAAGGGTGTGATCCCGCAATACGAATTGCTAGTCAGTGAGCTGCTGGGGGATGTGAAGATCGGTTCGGCTGAGGCGTTGAAGGCTAGCGATGCGTTCATCAAGGGAGCTGCGCAGGGCGCATTGGAGACGCAGGCAGACACCCAGGCGAACTCGGGGTCCCCAGTTACGGTTGCTGGGGCGCAGGCGACGTCCGGACCCAAGAAGGCGGCCGGAACCACTGAATCAAGCGCTCCCTATCCGCCCATTGTGCTTGGGGAGGATCTTGGAAACGACCTCGGCACGACTCTGGGATCGGTGGTGCTTGTAACCAGTCCGCAGGGTGAATTGACTCCATACGGGCTTGTGCCGAAGTACAAGCGCTTCAAGGTGGTTGGTTTCTTTAAATCTGGATTTTTCGACTACGACAGTTCCTGGGGACTGATTCGGCTGGAAGATGCGCAGGCGCTGTTTGGGTTAGGCGATATTGTGTCAGTTATTGAGACCAAAATTGATGACATCTACAAAGCGCCAGAAATCAGTATTGAATTAGAGAACGCTGCCGGACCGGGCTATATGACCACGAACTGGCAGGAGCAGAATCGGCCGTTGTTCCGTGCGCTGCGGCTCGAGGGCGTGGTTACGTTTATCACTATCAGCCTGATCGTCTTTGTGGCAGCGTTGAATATCCTGATTTCGCTGACCATGATGGTGATGGAGAAGACAAAGGACATCGCGGTGCTCATGTCGATGGGTACGCGCAAAGTCCAAATACGGAAGATATTTGTCTATCAGGGACTCCTGATCGGCGTTGTCGGGACGATTATGGGGCTGGTTGGCGGGTACGTTCTTTCCTATGCAGGCGGTCACTATCACTGGATAAGGCTCTCGGCAGAGGTCTATTCGATCGATTACGTTCCTTTTGCACCTAAAGCAGTGCATGGAGTGCTGGTTGCAGCCACAGCGATTTTGGTGTCGCTGCTTGCGACCATCTATCCCTCCTGGTCAGCGGCACGGATTCTGCCTGTGGAGGCGTTGCGATATGAGTAAGGTAGCGATGAGCGATAAGCGATTAGCAATTAGCGAAAAGCGGGTGTTTGCGGCTCGCTTGCAGAGGCCCAGGGGCCATGAGGTTTGGCTAATTGCTTATTGCTTATCGCTAATCGCTGCGTTTCCGAGTGCAATTTCTTTCACAGTAACCGCTCTCATGACTTCGGTAACACACCGGGGGCTTGCAGAGAGTGTTCTAATTAACATAGGAAAAGTCTATTCGGGACAAGGGCTAAAGGCGCTTCAGACCGCGGAATACAAGGCTTTGGGGCACCTCCATTGCTCCTTTGGCGAGGCCACTTGCATCCAATAGACCGAGTAGAGCTTCTTCGGGTCCAGAATCTGAAGAAGGAATATAGGTCGGGCGAAAGCCGGCTGGTGGTCTTTGAAAATTTGTCCTTCGTTGTGAGATTGGGGGAAATGCTGGCGATTGTGGGCGAGTCCGGCACGGGTAAGAGTACGCTGTTGCACATTCTCGGAACTCTTGATAGGCCGTCGGAAGGTGACATATACTTCGCGCAACTTTCGCTGAAGTTGTTGTCCGATGAGCAGGCTGCGGACCTCCGCAACCGCGAAATCGGCTTTGTCTGGCAGTTCCACTATCTGTTGCCGGAGTTCGACGCGCTGGAGAATGTTGCGATGCCGTTGTTGGCGCGAGGCGAGAACCCGAAGCAAGCTCGGGCCCGAGCAGCGGAATGGCTGCGCGAAGTGGGCCTTGGGGACAGAATGCATCACCGCTCAGGGGAGCTTTCGGGTGGCGAGCAGCAGCGAGTGGCACTGGCGCGGGCGCTGGTGACCGGTCCGAAATTGCTTCTGGCGGATGAGCCGACAGGAGATCTCGATACCGGAACGGCCGAGAAGATATTCGATCTCATTGCGCGATTGCATTTACAGCATCAACTCACCTCGATTATCGTCACTCACAACCTGGAATTTGCGAGGCGCTGCGGGCGGATTCTTCGCCTGCATGCAGGACGACTCGAGGAGCTTGCACCTTCTCGCATGGCCTGATAAAGATTGCAGTAAGGAAGGACAGATGTATTAGTTAATCTGCGGGTAATCTGAAACGATACTCTCAGACAGGGTTTAAACAGGAGTAAGTTCTTCCCAAAGAGCTGGCGGTTTTAGGGATCGCAGGCGCGGAGGTGGAGAGGTAACGTGGGCCGCTCGGAATGAGGGCGGCGGGTTTAGGGACCTTCAAGGGGGAACATGTTCGAACGCTACACAGAAAAGGCGCGGCGAGTAATCTTCTTTGCTCGTTACGAAGCCAGCCAGTTCGGTTCACCATATATCGAGACCGAACACCTGCTGCTGGGCTTGCTGCGCGAAGATAAGGCATTAACTAATCGCTTTCTGCGTTCGCATGCCTCGGTTGAATCCATCCGCAAACAAATTGAAGGACACACCACGATCCGCGAGAAGGTATCGACGTCCGTCGACCTGCCGTTAAGCAACGAGTGCAAGCGCGTCCTTGCCTACGCCGCTGAAGAAGCTGAGCGGCTCTCCCACAAACATATTGGAACCGAACATCTGTTGCTCGGACTGCTGCGCGAAGAGAAGTGCTTCGCCGCCGAGATATTGCATGAACGTGGACTGCGTTTGAGCGCGATCCGCGAAGAGCTGGCGCGCAGCACGCAGGAAAAAGCGCAACCGCAGCGTTCGCGTGAGTCGTCGCTGCTGAGTGAGTTCTCGCGTGACCTTACGCAGGCCGCGATGGACAATCAGCTCGATCCGCTGGTTGGACGCGAGGGAGAAGTTGAGCGCGTCGTTCAGATTCTCTGCCGCCGGACAAAGAACAATCCCGTTCTGATCGGCGAACCAGGTGTGGGTAAGACGGCCATTGTGGAAGGTTTAGCGCAGCGCATCGCCGACGGCGATGTGCCGTCGTTTCTCGCCGAAAAGCGCATTCTGGCGCTCGATCTTTCATTGATCGTTGCCGGAACCAAATACCGCGGACAGTTTGAAGAGCGTCTGAAGACCATCATGAAGGAGCTGATGGAGAATCAGAACGCCATTATCTTTATCGACGAATTGCATACGTTGGTTGGAGCAGGATCCGCAGAAGGCTCGCTCGATGCGGCAAACATCCTGAAGCCCGCGCTATCGCGCGGCGAGATTCAGTGCATTGGCGCGACTACGCCTGGCGAATACCGGAAGTCGATCGAGAAAGATCGCTCACTGGAACGCCGCTTCCAGTCCGTTAAGGTTCCGCCGCCGAACGAAACCGATGCAGTGAAGATCATCAACGGGATTAAGGAACGCTACGAGAAGTTCCATGCGGTCACCTATACCGAAGAAGCGATTGAATTTTCGGTATCGCACTCGAACCGCTACATTCCTGATCGTTTCCTGCCGGATAAGGCAATCGATCTGATCGATGAGGCAGGCGCGCGCGTCAAGTTGCGCCAGACTTCGCTGCCAGACGAGATCACGGATGTGCAGAAGCGGATCAAGTTCATCGTGCACCGCATGGAGAATGCCATCGCGAGCCACGAGTTCGAGAAAGCGCGCTTCTACTCCGACGAAGAACGCAAGGAACGAGAGAATCTGCGCGGATTGCGCGAGAAGTATCACCTCGACGAGTCATCGACGGGAGTAGTCACGCGCGAAGACATTGAAGATGTGGTTTCACGCTGGACTGGTGTCCCGATTACCTCGATAAAGGAAGAAGAGACGCAGAAATTGCTGCGCATCGAGGAAGAGCTGCATCGTCGTGTGATCTCTCAAGAGAAAGCCATTTCAGCCTTGGCGCGTGCCATTCGCCGCTCACGTGCTGGACTAAAGAGCCCGCATCGTCCGATTGGATCGTTCCTGTTCCTTGGGCCTACTGGGGTGGGCAAAACTGAAGTTGCACGCACACTTGCGCAGTTCCTTTTCGGAAGCGACAAATCGCTAATCCGCTTTGACATGTCGGAGTTCATGGAGAAGCATTCAGTCTCCAAGCTGATCGGATCGCCGCCGGGATACGTTGGTTACGAAGAGGGCGGACAGCTGACCGAGCGCGTAAAACGCGCTCCGTATTCCGTTGTCCTACTCGACGAAATTGAGAAAGCGCATCCGGATGTGTTCAACATCCTGCTCCAGGTCTTCGAAGATGGACAGCTGTCGGATGGTCTCGGCAATACGGTCGATTTCAAGAACACCATCATAGTGATGACGTCGAATATCGGGGCACGTCACCTGATGAAGCGCTCCGGCCTGGGCTTCCAGTCAGACAAGGAAGACATGGTCTCAAGCAAGGTTGAAGAGCTGGTGAAGAATGAAGTGAAAAGGACGTTCAACCCAGAGTTCTTGAATCGCATTGACGAAGTCATCCTGTTCAACGCCCTGGCAGACACCGATCTGATCCAGATCGTCGAGCTGATGGTGCAGCAACTCAATGCGAACTTGGCTCAGAAGGCGATCACCATCTCGGTGACGGATGAGGCCAAGAAATGGGTGCTCGACAAGACGCTCGGCGACCGCAGCTACGGCGCCCGTCCACTGCGTCGCGCTCTGCAGAAGTACATCGAGGATCCGCTGTCAGAGGCGATGATTCAGGGCACAATCAACACGCGTCCCGCGTTCATCGAGGTCTTCCTCGAAGGCGACAAGCTCTTCTACCGCCCAGTGGGCGAAGAGAAGCACGAAGGTGTGTTGCTGTACAGCAACGGTTAAATTGTCGCGAGTCCAAAATGAAACGGCTGCTAAAAAGCAGCCGTTTCGCTTTTGCGCCGACATGTCCGGCGGGCATTATTTGCTTGTCTTTTCCTTCAGGGCAGCAGGCTGTACTTCCTGCTTCTTGCTCTTCTTGTTCGCTACAACAGGTGCCTGTTCGGTTTCCTGTACCGTCCAGAAGCTCGGATTTGCCGCGACCATGCTCTGCCCGGGATGACTCAGTTCCGGCTTCACGCGATAAATGACACTTTCGATTCCGAGGACGTTTTCACGGGCATATGACATTTCTCGCTCCCGCAAACCTGCTGGAACCGCTGCCTCAACGGCTTTTGAGTTGTCCACGTCCAGGTCGGCCAAAGACTTCAAATCTCTGACGATCACGTAGGTTGTTGCTGGCAGCCCATATTGAACTTGATAAACAAGCCAGTGCTCGTCAAAGTTCGCTGCTTTCAGTTGCGCATCGATATCCTTTCGGATCGACACTATCTGGGGTCCGCTACCCGGCTTATTGCGGTGATAGACCACACTCCAAAACTTGGCATGTGCTGGGTCGAACTTCTCGGGGTTGTACGACAAGTCGTCTCGAAGCTTCGCAATAATCGTTCTGCCTGACTCTTCCGAATCCGCAACCGTCTGGTTGAATTCAGCGCTCATAAACAACGATCCAGCCGCTTTGCCGAATGCGGCATCTGCCTGCTCAATCTCCGCAAAACTGTTCGCAAATTGGAAATAAGTCTCCTCATTGTCAGCACCGGTAAACGCAGTCGCGGTAATCCAATTGAGGTTGGGATCGGCCTTATGAACTACTTGACGCACCTGCTTGTCTAGCCCTTGATACTGCGCGATTTTCCCTTCCTTGATGCTTTGCCTGGAGATGAGAAGGAATTTGGGTGCGCTGGTCGACTGTGTCCACGCGAGTGTTGCCAGAAACATCATTGCGAAGGCGATAGAGATCGCTTTCCTCATGGAAGTGCTCCTTTGTGATTCTTAGTTTTGGGGGCCTGCGCGAAACGCGCGATCGGAGATTTCGACGCGGACTGTACACCCGCGCCGAACCACTGTCAATTCCTTGTCTCCGCCAAAATACGGAGTAGGACTACCTGCTGTGAACCTGGGAGAAGACGCCAAACGGGCATTACTAAAGTGACTTGGCGCAACTCAGTTTGGCATCCCGACATGCACTAGACACACTAATACTTATAGGGACTAATAGCTGTAGAGCCGCGACTTCCCGGAATTTTCGACAATCTAATAGCTGTAGAGGCGCGAGTGCCGGGAATTCCCAAATGATCGCGGTAGTCGGAAATGGCGATGAAGATTGGCTCCATTTCGATCTGGAGACGGGCTGCACTTGGCATTGCGGCGGCAAGCGTAGTTTTTGCCGGTGGCCTAGTGACCGGCTCCCGTTTGATTACTTTTGAGAGAACGCCCTATCCCAGTTCCGAACTGCTGGGACGTGTGAACCAGCTTGATGCTGAGTTGAAGCAATTGCGGAAACAGGAGAAGCAGCCTTCCGACATCATTTCCAGCGCCCGTAATTCTATCTGCTTCATCGTAAGCAGCTACAGACTGAGTGCGTCAGACGGGCCACCATCGCCAAGTTTGCACTATCGTCTCTTCGCTACGGGTTTTCTCACGGATGACGGCATTGTGGTTTCAAACCGCCATGTAATGGAACCGTGGTTTGGTGATGCCAAAGCACAACGTCTCATTTTTCAAGGATTCCTTCCAACGCGCGAACGAGTGCTTGCATATTTCCCGAGTCTGGCGACTCCCGCCGAACTTTCCGACTTTGCTACCTCGAGCGAGGCGGATGTCGCCACCGCGCATGTGCACCTGCCTGCGCGTGCCGCAGTTTCTCCGTTACGCCTGGCTCAACTGCCCAGTGCTCCAGGCGACCCAGTGTTGGTGATCGGATATCCTCTGGGTGTTACGACCATGCTGGCCAAATCAACCGCACTGCCATACGAGCTTTCTGGATTGCGGTCCGACGAACGGCAGGTTGATCGCCTTGCTCAGATTAATCTGATTCGCCCTTCGGCCACTCAGGGGCATCTCTCCGACGTGATCGGCATGTCGCTCATGTATGACGCCAGTACGGCGCATGGCAGCAGCGGCGGCCCGGTTCTAAACATGCGAGGAGAGGTGGTCGGAGTGAACGCAGCATTGATCAATGGTTTCAACGGGACATCGCTTGGAGTTTCAGTAGAAGCGCTTCACGATCTCCTACATGCAATAGAACTGCAAAGACGCGCCGCTAGCTCCCAGTCGAACAGATAAATCAATTGCGGGTTGGATCAAAGCCGAGAGCGGCTCCAAACGCGGCTGTAGCCGCTCAAAAAGTTCAAAATCGCCTCGGCCAGGCGCGGATGAAATCCGTGTCCCTTCCTAAAGCGATTTGCGTTAATGGTTGTCCTAGACTGCTACTCGCTCTTCTTCGCTTCCCACGAGTTGCGGTTTGCGTTCGCGTCCCCGCTCTTGCAAGGTCCTGAGGGTCACGTACAGAATCGGGATGAAGAGTAAGTTAAGCGTGGTTGCGGCTAGCATCCCTCCGAACACTGTGGTGCCGACTGATTGACGTCCATTCTTACCGGCGCCAGTAGCGAGCACCAGTGGCAGCACCCCTAGGATGAATGCAAATGATGTCATCAATATGGGCCGCAGCCGAATGCGGGCTGCCTCAATGGCGGCCTCGGTGATTGAGAGACCACGCTGTCGCAACTGCTCGGCGAATTCCACGATCAGAATGGCATTTTTGCCGGAGAGTCCGATCAGCATCACGAGTCCAACCTGGCAATAGATGTCATTGATCAGGCCTCGCAACGACTGTGCCAAAACGGCACCCAGGATCGCCATCGGCACAGCGAGAATCACGATGAAAGGCAGCGACCAGCTTTCATATTGGGCTGCCAAGGTTAGATAGACGACGAGGAGGCCAAGAGCAAACAGCATCACCACCTGACTGCCCGACTCAATTTCTTCGAGCGACAATCCAGTCCAGGCGAAGCTATAGCCCTGTGGAAGAAGCTTCTTGGAGAGTTCTTCCATCTTCTGGATCGCCTGGCCCGAACTCTGTCCTTGCGCGGCCGATCCGTCGATTTCCACTGAGCGGAACAGGTTATAGTGACTGATTACTGGTGGGGTGATGGTCTGTTCGATCTTGACGATGTCTGCGAGTGGAATCATGCCTCCGCGATCGGAGCGCACATAAAACTGGCGCATATTATCCGGAGACATGCGCCACTTCGTGTCTGCCTGTGCGTACACACGATAAGCGCGATTGTTGAAGTCAAAATCATTTACATATACCGATGCCATGTAAACCTGGAGCGTATTCGTAATCTGCGAGAGCGACACGCCCAGGCTCTTGGCCTTCTCACGGTCGATGCTCACCAGAAATTGCGGATCGGTTGCGCTATAGCTGGTGAACAGTCCGGCCAGGCCGCTCTTTGGATCCCGACCAGCGCCTACCACCTTGTAGGCCACCTGCCCAAGCTGCTCCGGCGTGTGGCCGCCTTCATCCTGCAGGATGTATTGGAATCCGCCGAAATTTCCTAAGCCGTTAACGGATGGCGGAGCAAACGGCACCACGATAGCGCCGGAGATGCCGAATAGCGGACCGCGTAAACGTGCGATCACGGCGTCAGCAGCATGCTGTGAGCCTCTACGCTCCGCCAGCGGAGCAAACGTTCCGAACACCATGCCGCGATTGGATGCGGAACCGCCGAAGCTGAATCCGGACACGGCGAAACTGCCAATGATCTCCTTTTGCTTCATCATCTCGACTTCCACTTGCTTCGCAATATTCTCCGTGTACTCGATCGAAGCGCCCGGTGGACACTGGATGAGCACCATGAACCAGCCCTGATCTTCCTGCGGAACAAACCCGCGGGGCACGCGTTGGTAATACCAGTATGTAAATGCCAAACCGGCAAGGAAGACGAGTACAACCGCCCATCTGAGCGGAATAAGATGTTTCAAGGTGTCGCGATAGGCGTTTGTCGTCTTGTGCACCCCACGGTTGAACAGCCCAAAGATCCCGCGATCAGATTCCCCAGTATGACGGCCGAGCATCAGCGCCGATAGTGCAGGCGTAAGCGTTAGAGCGTTGAACGCCGAGATCGATACCGAGAAAGCGATCGTAAGCGCGAATTGCCGGAACATGATTCCGGTAGTTCCGGGAAAGAATGCCACCGGCACGAACACCGAGACGAGCACCAGGGACGTCGCTACAACCGCGCCGGCCACTTCGCTCATTGCCACTGAGGCCGCGTTGTGGGCTTCGGTGATTCCTTCTGAGATGTGTCGCTGAACATTCTCGATGACCACGATCGCATCATCCACCACCAGACCAGTCGCCAAGGTGATGCCAAAGAGCGTTAGCGTATTGATGGAGAAGCCCAGCGCCTTGACGAAGATGAAAGTGCCGACCAGGGACACTGGAATCGTGACCGACGGAATAACAGTGGAGCGCCAATCCTGCAGAAACACGAATATGACGATGATCACCAGCGCAATGGCTTCGAGCAGGGTTGTAACAACGTCTTTAATGGAGTCCGCGACCACATTCGTCGTATCGAAAGCAACGTTGTACTTCAATCCCGGAGGAAAACTCTTCGAGAGCCGCTCGAGTTCAGCGAGTGCCTGCCGATCTACTTCGAGAGCGTTCGCATTGGAGAGCTGTGTGACTCCGACGCCCACTGCGGGATATCCATTGAACCGCAGTCCGGAACCGTAGCTCTCAGCCCCGAGTTCGGCGTGCCCGACGTCCTTCAGCCGGACAATGGTTCCGTCATTCGCAGTCTTCAGAATGATGTTCTCGAATTCCGAAGGTTCAGTCAGCCGTCCCACTGCGCGTACGCTGATTTCAAAAGCTTGGTTCGGTGGTGCGGGCGCCTGTCCTACAGCCCCAGCGGCTACCTGAACGTTCTGTTCGGCAAGCGCGCTGACTACATCGCTAGCTGTGAGCTGGCGACTAGCCATGCGCACTGGATCGAGCCATACACGCATTGCGTACTTGCGCTCACCAAAGATGAATACCTGTCCAACTCCTTTTATGCGCTTGAGAGCGTCGCGCACGTAAATATCGAGATAGTTGCTGATGAAAAGGCTGTCGTACCGATTGTTTTCGGCGTAAAAGCCGGCTCCGAAGACGAAGTTGTTGGTCGCTTTTACTACACTTACGCCGGTGGTCTTTACTTCGTTCGGCATGCGGCCAAGAGCTTGATTCACGCGGTTCTGCACGTCCACGGCAGCAAGGTCGACGTCACGATTGAGATCGAAGACAACGCTGATGCCGCTGCTGCCGTCGTTGCCGCTCGTTGAAGTCATGTATTTCATGCCTTCGACACCGTTGATGGCTTGCTCAAGTGGCGTCGTAACCGAGGTCTCGACCGTCTGCGCGCTCGCGCCGTTGTAAAAAGCGCCGACTTGCACCGTAGGTGGCGCGAGATTAGGGAACTGCGCGATAGGGAGCGTCGGAATCGAAACGGCTCCGCCAAGAATGATGAGCAGAGCGCATACCGTAGCGAAGATCGGCCGCTTGATGAAGAAATCGACGAACATATACCTCGCCTAACTTCCCTGGATCTGGGCGTTAACTGGCATGCCATCTGCCAGCATTTGCGTATCCGACACGATAACTTTGTCCCCTGGTTTCAATCCATCGGTTACCACATAGTTATTGCCGTTCATCGGGCCCACTCTGATCTGCCGTTGATGAGCGACGCTCTTCCCACCGCTACCTTCGGCTACGTACACGAAGAACTGTCCTCCAATACGAGAGGCAGCCAGAACAGGTATCTCAATGCCCGGATGAGTTCCCCACTGCACGCGCGCGTGCACCGCCTGGGCGGTACGGAGCAGGCCGTTGTCGTTGGGAACTGTGGCTTTTGCCAGGATAGTCTGGGTCATGCTGTCTACTTGCGGAGAGATGAACGTAATTTTTCCTTGAGCGATCTTGTTCCCATCGGTATCGAGGATCTGAACTTCCTTTCCCATTTTGAGATCGGCCGCACGTTCCACCGGCACCTGCACGTAAGCTTCAAGGTTTCCAGGCTTGTCGACTGTAGTCAGAAGCGTGGAGGTTGTAACGCGATCTCCGACGTGCACCGGAATGTCTCCGATCATGCCGGACATCGGTGCGACCACTTTGAAATAGCGGAGCTGCGTCTCCTGCTCGTTCACTCCAGCTTGCAGGGCGGCGAGCTGGGCCTTGGCGGCATCGAGGTTGGCGCGCGATTGATCCAGCTCCTGCTTGCTGATCACGCCGGCCGCGGCAAGCTGCGAGTTACGGTCATACTGCTGCTGTGCCCATTTCAGATTTGCTTCCTGAGCAGCAGTGCTGGCCTGCTGGTTGCGAACCGTCGCTTCTTGCTTCAGCGGATCGATCTGGATCAGAGCAGCGCCCGAATTGACCCGCTCACCGGAGTGCACAAAGATCTTGGTGATCACACCTTCCACCTGCGGACTTATGTTCGCCGAATCGCGCGACTTGAGCATGGAAACGTACTCCGACCAGTCAGTGACCGGCTGGTTGGTTACCTGGAGAACTTTCACGGGCATCGCGGGCGGAGGTCCCTGGGCCCTTTGTTGTTTTCCGCTACAGCCGATCAGGTTGGATAGTGCGAGAAAGCCCGCTAAAGCCAGGAAGGAACGATTTGCCGTTAACACATGCATAGCCCTCAAATATGTCGACAGGACCAAGAATACTTTCTTCTACGATCATAACCACTTAAGAATGCGTCAGCTTGGCCAGCTCTGCACGAACAGAAGCCAAGGCGTTTCAGGCTTCCAGGGGATCTCTAAATGCTAAATGTCGGAACTGAGCGCTGTCGAGCATTTCCCGAGATGGGCGTTTCCAGCATATTGACGCGATCGGGGTGCAAAAGTCGACAGCTCAGAAAGATTTTACAAATTGCCAACACGTGCCAGAGTCGAGGCTCGCCCTTTGGACCGGTCCTTAGGCGCCGCAGACTGTCTGTTTTCGTTGGGATCAATGCAGTTCAGATTGAGGCTGAGACCTGCGGCGTGTTCCTGAATGCAGACCTTGGCATTCAAGGCGCATCCTATTAGGTTTGCACATTGAGAGACTTGGATGCCGCGCGAGCAAGAAACCACGGCCCTAAAGCAAGAGCCTGCCCTAATACGACAAACGCAGACCATGGTAGGAGATCCCGTCTGGTACAAGGACGCGATCATCTATGAGGTGCACGTGCGCTCGTTCTATGATTCGGTGGACGACGGCATGGGCGACTTTCCCGGCCTCACAGAGAAGCTCGACTATATTCAGGATCTTGGCGTCACCACGATCTGGATTCTTCCATTCTGCCCGTCACCGTGGAAGGATGACGGCTACGACATCTCCGATTACACGAGCGTTCATCCTGCCTATGGCTCGTTGCGCGATTTCGAGGCATTTCTTCACCAGGCCCACCGCCGTCGCTTACGGGTAATCAGCGAGCTGGTACTGAACCACAGCTCCGACCAGCATGCGTGGTTTCAGCGCTCCCGCCGCGCAAAGCCTGGATCCCATTGGCGAAACTTTTATGTTTGGAGCGATACGCCAGAGAAGTACAAAGAAGCGCGAATTATTTTCAAAGACTTCGAGCCCTCAAACTGGACGTACGATCCGATCGCTAAGGCATACTACTGGCATCGCTTTTTTGCACATCAGCCCGACCTGAACTACGACTATCCCCCTGTGCGAAAGGCCATGCTCCAGGCCATGGACTTCTGGCTGGATATGGGCGTCGACGGTCTGCGACTTGATGCTGTCCCTTATCTCTTCGAACGCGAAGGAACCAACTGCGAGAACCTGCCGGAAACACACGACTTTCTGAAAGAACTGCGGCAGCACATTGAATCGAAGTACCAGGATCGCATGATCCTCGCCGAAGCGAATCAATGGCCCGAAGACGCGATTGCCTATTTCGGGAATGGCAACGAGTGCCATATGGCCTTCCATTTCCCGCTGATGCCGCGTCTTTTTATGGCGCTGCGCCTTGAAGACCGCTACCCGATCGTCGATATCCTGCAGCTCACGCCGCCAATACCTGACAACTGCCAGTGGGCGCTGTTCCTGCGCAACCACGACGAACTCACGCTGGAGATGGTCACGGATGAAGAGCGCGACTACATGTATCGCATGTATGCCGAGGATCGCCCGATGCGGATCAACCTCGGGATCCGTCGTCGCCTGGCGCCTCTCCTTGGAAATGACCGCCGGAAGATCGAGCTGATGAATGCTCTGCTGCTCTCGTTGCCCGGAACCCCGGTCATCTACTACGGCGATGAGATTGGCATGGGTGACAACTTCTATCTAGGCGATCGAAATGGCGTGCGAACTCCAATGCAGTGGACGGCTGACCGCAACGCGGGATTCTCGCATGCCAATCCACAGAAGCTTTATCTGCCGGTCATCATCGATCCGGAGTATCACTATGAACCTCTGAATGTTGAGGCTCAGCAGAGGAACAGCAACTCCCTGTTATGGTGGATGAAGCGCATTCTTGCACAACGCAAGCGCTCGAGGGCTTTTGGCCGCGGGACGCTCGAGTTTCTTACTCCAGAGAACCGGCGAGTGCTCGCATTCTTCCGCCACCACGAGAACGAGCGCATTCTTGTCGTCGCAAACCTCTCAAGGTTCATTCAGCCAGTGGAACTGGATTTGCGAAATTATTCTGGTTGCAAACTGGTGGAAATGTTTGGAGGGAATGAATTTCCCTGCATTACAGAACGGCCGTATCTGCTGACGCTCGGTCCGCATGCCTTTTACTGGTTCACGCTCGAGCCTGGGGAGACCATTGCGGAAACCGTAGGCCTGCGATTCGGTGAGAAACGTGACCGCCCGATTCGAGTGACATCCTGGGAAGAGATCTTTACGGATTCCGTGCAGGCGGATCTGAATCGCCTCTTGCCGTCCTTCCTGCGCTCCAGGCCCTGGTTCTTAGGCCGAAATCGTAGGATCCGCACCGTGGAGCTGGCCGACGTCCTACATCTGCCCGAGACTAGTGCCCAGATATTGCTGGTCCGGGTTGAATTCGATGAAGGCGAGCCGGAAATTTATCAGTTGCCACTGTCAGTCGCTCGGGGCCAGGAAGAAGTAGATCGAATAACAGCCAGCCTGCCTGAATTCATTCTTGCTCATCTCGAGTCGGACGATGGCACCAAAGGTGTCTTGTACAGTGGTTTCCGCGATCGCCTTTTTCCTGACGCCTTACTCGGGATGATTTCACGCCGTCGTCGACTTCGCGGAGTGCGCGGAGAGTTCGCCGGTTCGCACACGCGGTCGTTTCGCCGGATCATGGGAGCCGATCGACCTAATTTGTCGGCATCGGTGCCGCGTCCATCACCTCAGAACAACACTGGTATTTATTTTGGTGATCGCTTCATGATGAAGGTCTACCGGCGGCTGGAAGCTGGTCCCAATCCAGAGCAGGAGGTTTTGGAGTGGCTCACGGCAGAGGGATTTGCTAACGCTCCAACTCTCGCCGGGCACATTGAGTATCGCAACAGCGTTGGCGAGTCAGTGACAGCGGCAATTCTGCAGTGCTACGTAACGCATCAGGCCAATGGATGGAATTACGCGCTTGATAACCTCGGACTGTTTCTCGATCGCGCGTTAGCGGCGCAAGGGGATCCGCGGCTGGCGCAAGTAAAGCACGCGCGTCCTTTGGAACTCG
>Ga0209474_10000084_pt1 | contig 109737 bp, 91 predicted proteins | sample GraSoiAngelo_145_FD_185902 | JGI IMG/M metagenome (GOLD analysis project Ga0209474, IMG submission 185902) | Grasslands soil microbial communities from the Angelo Coastal Reserve, California, USA - 14_1009_05_20cm (SPAdes) (version 2) | ecosystem: Environmental > Terrestrial > Soil >...
TCGTACAGCTTGAGCCCGGTCCACGGCGCTTCCTCGGCGGGCTTGTAGACGACCGCATTTCCCGCGACCAGCGCCGCCGCGGACATGCCGGTCGAGAGCGCGAGCGGAAAGTTGAACGGCGCGATGCAGGCGAACACGCCGTAGGGCCGGAGTACGTCGGTGTTGCGCTCCACCGGCGTGACCTTGGCCATCTGACGGAGAAAGCCGTTGGCGTCTTCGACCTGCTGGCAATAGTAATCGATCAGGTCGGCGGACTCCTCGGCGTCGCCCATCGACTCGAGCCGGCTCTTGCCCACCTCGAGGCTCATGATCGCGGCGAGCTCGAACTTGCGCTGCCGGATCAGCCCGGCGGCGCCGCGCAGCGTCGCGACCCGCGCCCGCCACGGCGTGTGGGCCCACCCCCGCTGCGCCGCCCTGGCCGCCGCGACGGCCCGGTCGACGTGCAGCACGCCGGCGCTGGCGAAGCGCCCGAGGACGATCTCCCTATCGATGGGCGAGGTATCGACGATCGGCGCCGCGGACGAGGTGATCGGCTCCCCCCCGATGTAGAGCGCATAGTCCCGGCCCAGCTGGCCGCGCACCCCGGCAAGCGCCTCGTCGAACTGGCGGTGGAACGCCTCCCAGTCGACGTTGGCCGTGGTGTAGGTGACTTTGGACGGGGGGGCGGCGGTGGTCGCCATGGGCTCAGCGGGCTCCGGCGTTGACGGCCGAGACGGCCGCCGTGTGCGCCGTGGTGAAGCGCGTCACGATCTGGTCGATCTCCTGCTCCGTGATAATGAAGGGTGGCGCTACGACGACCAGGTCGCCGCTGACGCCGTCGGCGTGCCCCACGTTGGGCCAGACCACGAGACCAGCCTCCAGCGCGGCCTCGGTGAACGCCTCGGCGAACCTGGCCGCCCGTGGGAACGGGGCCCGGCTGGTCTTGTCTTCCACGAACTCGATGCCCGCAAGCAGGCCCCGTCCCCGGACGTCCCCCACGTGGGGGAGCCGCGTCAGCGCCGCGAGCCGCTCGTGCAGCACCCGCCCAAGGCTGGCACAGCGCTCCACCAGCCGATCGCGCTTGAGCAGGCGGACGGCGGCGAGTCCCGCCGCGCACGCCACGGGGTGAAATGAGAAGGTCTGGGCATGCAGGAAGCTCCCCGAGCCCTGCGCGATCACGTCGACGATCCGCTCGGGCGCGGCGACGGCCGACAGCGGGGCGTAGCCGCCGGAGATCCCCTTCCCCATCGTCATGAGGTCCGGCGTCGCACCGTATTGATCGACCGCCCACCAGGTGCCCGTGCGACCGGCTCCGCACAGGATCTCGTCGGCCACGAACAGCACCTGATAGCGGTCGCAGATGTCCCGGATCGTGCGGAAATACTCCGGGCGCGGCGTGGACGCCCCCGTCGAGGAGCCGCCCACCGGCTCCGCGATGAACGCGGCCACCGTGTCGGCCCCCGCCCGCCGGATCGCGGCCTCGAGGGCGGTGCCGCTGCAGGTCGGGCACGCCGCATCCGCGCCGCGACATTCGCAGCGGTACGCGTAAGGGGCGGGAATGCGCGTGACGTCCACCAGCCATTCGCGGAACGGCAGCTTGTACTGCTCGCGCGCCGATGCCGAGAGGGCCAGCAGGGTGTTGCCGTGATAGGAGGGCGCGAGGGCGATGATGCGGTGCTTCCCGGGCTTGCCGGCCTCGACCCAGTATTGCCGGGCGAGCTTGAGCGCGGCCTCCACGGCCTCCGATCCGCTGGAGAGGAAGTAGAGCTTGTCGAGATCGCCCGGCAGGCTCGCCGCCAGCTCGCGGGCGAGCTCTTCCACCGGGCCGTGGGTGAACGCCGTCGCCGAGAGATAGCCGAACTCGCGTGCTTGCCGCGCCAGAGCGTCGGCCACGTCGGGGTTCGAATGGCCGAGGTTCGCGACGTACGCGCCGCCGACCGCGTCCAGGTAGTCCTTGCCCTGCTCGTCATACAACCAGCAGCCCTGGCCGCGCACGATGCGCGGGTAGCTGCGGCCGAGCTTCCGGTAGAAGACGTTGCTGTCGGGAAAACGGTACGCCGTCACTCCTCCCCCTGTCTTCCTTCAGGCCATATGGAACCGCGGAAAGCTACGATGCGGGGCGGCGCCCGGCGAGCGATACATCTCGCCACCATCCGGACGTCGCCGTAGCTTGGTCGAACCTACCACACCGCTGAGACCCTGTATGCCGAGCTGGCTTCGTCTCCTGCTTGCCGTCGCCGCGCTCGTCCCCAGTCGCGCGTTGGCCCAGACTGGCGCCGCCGCGGCGGGGCCCGAGAATCTCGTGATGGACGGGGTGCCGCCGATCCCGTCGCGCATCGCCGACGTGGCGCGCCGCTACGGGGAGTTTCGAGCCGCCGACTTCTGGGACTGGCACCCGACGCGACGCGAGATGATCATCGCCACCCGGTTCGGCGACGCGCCCCAGCTGCACCGCGTCGCGTTTCCGGGCGGGGCGCGAACACAGCTGACGTTCTTCCCCGACCCCGTCTCCGGCGCCTCGTACCAGCCGACCGACGGTCGCTACATCGTGTTCACGAAGGACGTCGGCGGTGCGGAGTTCTTCCAGAAGTACCGCTACGATGTCGCGACCGGTGATATCACCGTGCTGACCGACGGCAAGTCGCGGAACGTCGGCGGCGCCTGGTCGCACAAGGGCGACCGTTACGCCTACATGTCCACGCGGCGCGACGGACGCGATCTGGACCTGTGGGTGATGGACCCGGCCCAACCGGCGAGCGACCGCATGGTGCTCCAGTTGGAGGGCGGCGGCTATGAGCCCGCCGACTGGTCCCCGGACGACCGCCAGATCCTGCTGGCGCAGGCGATCTCCGTCAACGAAGGCTATCTCTGGCTCGTCGACGTCACGAGCGGTGCGAAAACGCTGCTCACGCCGAAGCAGCCGGGCGACAGTGTCGCCTACGGCGCAGCTCAGTTCAGTCGCGACGGCAAGGGCATCTACGTCACGACCGACCGCGAGTCGGAGTTCCAGCGCCTCGCCTACTTGGACCTCGCAACGGGACGCTATCGGTTCCTCACGAGCGGCATCCCGTGGGACGTGGACGAGTTCGACCTGTCGCCCGACGGACGCTCCATCGCCTGCGCGACCAACGAAGCGGGGGCCAGCGTGCTCCGCGTGCTCGACGCGGCGACGGGCATCGAGCGCCGCCTGCCCAAGCTGCCCACAGGACAGATCTTTGGCATCCGCTGGCGACGCGCCGGCGCCGAGCTGGGGTTCACGCTGAGCTCGGCGCGCGCCCCCGCCGACGCCTACTCGCTCGACCTCGGTAGCGGCAAGCTCACGCGCTGGACCGAGAGCGAGACCGCGGGCCTCACCACGCGTGACTTTGCCGAAGCCGAGCTGGTGCACTGGCCCAGCTTCGACGGGCGGGAGATCACCGGCTTTCTCTACAAGCCGCCCGCGCGATTCGCGGGGCGCCGCCCGGTGATCATCAACATCCACGGCGGGCCCGAGGGGCAGTCGCGCCCCGGATTCCTGGGCCGCAACAACTACTATGTCCAGGAGCTGGGGATCACCCTGATTTTCCCGAACATCCGGGGCTCGACCGGCTTCGGGAAGACGTTCCTGAAGCTCGACAACGGCGCGCTGCGGGAGGGGGCATACCGAGACATCGGAGCCCTGCTCGAGTGGATCCGCACGCGACCGGACCTCGACCCCGACCACGTGCTCGTGACGGGCGGCAGCTACGGCGGTCACATGACGCTCGTCACGGCCACGCGTTATGACGGGCCCATCTGCTGTTCGGTGGACGTGGTGGGGATCTCGAACCTCGCCACCTTCCTGCAGAACACGTCCGGCTATCGCCAGGACCTGCGGCGCGTCGAGTATGGCGACGAGCGCGATTCGACCATGCGTGCCTGGATGGAGCGCACCGCCCCGCTCAACAACGTGGACAAGGTCACGAAGCCGCTCTTCATCATCCAGGGCATGAACGACCCCCGCGTCCCGCGGAGCGAGGCCGAGCAGATGGTCGCCGCTCTCAAGCGGCGCGGCGTGCCCGTGTGGTATCTGATGGCGAAAGACGAGGGTCACGGGTTCCGCAAGAGGGGCAATCAGGACTTTCAGTTTTCGGCGACGATTCTCTTCACTGAGCGCTACCTGCTGGGCCTCACCCCCTGACCCCCTCTCACAACGCCGAGAGGGGGGAACGAGGGGGTCACCCGTCCACCAGCCGCATTCCGGTCTCCGCGTACCGAGCCCCCGCGGCTACGCCCTTCGGCGCCATCGCGTCGATCCGCGCGAGATCGCTCTTGCGAAAGGAAATGCCGACCGCCTGGGCATTCTCCTCGAGTCGGGCCCGCTGTTTCGTGCCGGGGATCGGCACGATGTCGTTGTCGCGCGCCAGCAACCAGGCCAGCGCCAGCTGCGCCGGCGTACAGCCCTTCTCGCGCGCGATCTCCTGCACCTTGCGGACGAGGTCCAGGTTCTTCTGGAAGTTCGTCCCCTGAAACCGCGGAGAGCCGCGGCGGAAGTCACCGGCCGGGAGGTCGTCGAACTTCTGGAACCGGCCCGTGAGGAACCCCCGCCCCAGCGGACTATAGGCCACGAAACCGATGCCCAGCTCCCGGCAAGTCGGCAGGACTTCGTCCTCCGGGTCCCGGCTCCACAAGGAGTACTCCGTCTGCAAGGCGGTTATCGGGTGGACCGCGTGGGCGCGGCGCAGCGTCGCCGGCGCCGCTTCCGAGAGGCCGATGTAGCGCACCTTCCCTTGCCACACCAGCTCGGCCAGCGCGCCGACGGTGTCTTCGATAGGGACCTTGGGATCCACGCGGTGCTGGTAGTACAGATCGATGTGATCGACGCCGAGACGCTTGAGTGACGCCTCGCAGCAAGCGCGCACGTACTCGGGGCGCCCGTTGACGCCTCGCGCCTGGGGATCGGAGCCCCGCACGATCCCGAACTTGGTCGCGAGCACGACCTGGTCCCGCCGGCCCGCGATCGCCTGGCCCACGAGCTGCTCGTTGGTGTACGGCCCGTACACGTCGGCGGTGTCGAGGAAGTCGATGCCCAGATCGAGCGCGCGGTGGATGGTCGCGAGGGACTCGACCTCGTCCGTTGGGCCGTAGAACTCGGACATCCCCATGCATCCCAGCCCGAGAGACGATACCATCGGTCCCTCGCGTCCCAGTCTGCGCTGCTGCATACGAACCTCGCTCATCGCGCGATCTCGGACTGCGTTGAACTCCCCGGACAGCGCTAGGTTCCGCGCATCGCGGGCGCCGGTTCAGTCGCGGTCCCGCAACAGCCGCCAGGCACAGTCCCCGGATTGGAACCCGTCAAGGCGATCCCCGGTCCACGACGTACACGTTGCGCTGCGCCGTCGGCACGATGATCAGGTCGAGGATGTTCACGTGCTCCGGCAGGTTCACGATGTAGGCGATCGTGTCCGCCACGTCATCCGCCGTGAGCGGCTGAAGTCCTTGGTAGACCGTCTTGGCGCGCTCGCGGTCGCCGTGGAACCGCACCTCAGAGAATTCCGTCTCCACCATTCCGGGGTCGACTGCGGAAACCCGGATCGGCGTGCCCGCCATATCGAGGTTCATGCCCTCCGTCAGCGCGCGCACGCCGAACTTGGTGGCGTTGTACACGTTTCCCATCGGATAAGTCTGGTGCCCCGCTACGCTTCCGATGTTCACGACGTGGCCCCGGCGCCGCGCCACCATGTGGGGCAGTACCGCCCGCGTCACGTTGAGCAGCCCTTTCAGGTTGGTGTCGATCATGCGGTCCCAATCCTCGGGATCGCCCTCGTGGATGTTCGACAGCCCGCTCGCGAGGCCGGCGTTGTTGATGAGCACGTCGGGCACCTGCCCGGCCGCGACCAGCGTCTCCGCCGCCCGGCTCACCGCGGCGCGATCGCGCACGTCCACCTCGGCGAGCTGCGGGGCCACGCGATGCTGCTTCTCGAGCGCGCGGGCGAGCGATTCCAGCCGCGCGCGACGCCGCGCCCACAGCGCGAGCTGCGCACCTTCGGCCGCGAAGCGGCGCGCGCACGCCTCGCCGATTCCCGAGCTCGCCCCCGTGACCAGAATGAGCTTTCCCTTGATGCGATTCATCCCGCCCCCACGATTCTCCGTGACGTTTCTCCGCGACGTCTTTTCGTGACGCTTGTGCTGTTTGTCTATCGCATATTGCCGGTATGCCCGAGCGAATATCTGCCCGGCTGCGGCCAGACGCAGAGCCCGTGCGGCTCGCGCCCCACCTTGATGCGGTGCGTTAGCTGCCCCGTCCCCGTGTCGAATACGTAGACTTCTTCGTCGTAGCGACCCGACACCCACAGCTCCGTCCCGTCCGCGGTCACGTTCCCCATGTCCGGGCTGCCACCGCCCGGCACCACCCAGGTCGCGACGATCTGCTCCGTGCGCGGATCGAGCACGGTGACGGAGCCCGGGCCGCGCCGCCCACCCGCCGTGGTGTTCCAGCCGCGATTCGTGATGTAGAGCAGCCGGCCGTCCCGGCTCGGGTAGATGCCGTGCGTCCCCCGCCCAGTCGGGATGAACCCGACGCGTCGGAACGCCTCCGGATCCACGAGAAACACGCCGTTCGCTTTCATGTCGGCCACGTAGAACACCCGGCCGTCCGGGGAAGACCGGATGTCCTGCGGCATGGCGGTGCTGTCGAGCCCCCCGGGGTCGAGCGTCAGATATCCCACCACGGCGCGCGCCTCCAAGTCCACTTTCACGAGCTGACCCGAGAACTCGCACGTCGCGACGGCGAACCGGCCGTCGGCAGTGAACTCCATGTGGTCCACGCCCTTGCACTGGACGGGCAGGGATTGCACCAGGGCCATCGTATGCGCGTCGCGAACGTCGAGCCGGCGGCGGCGCTCCGCCACTACGATCGCGAACCGGCCGTCGGGGGTGAAATACAGGTTGTAGGGATCGTCCACCGGCACGCTCGCGCCCTCCTGCCCGGTGGTGGGATCGATCGGCGTGAGCGTGCCGCCGAGATTGTTCGCGACCCAGAGCGTCGTGAGATCGTACGCGGGCACCACGTGCTGCGGCAGCGCGCCCGTCGGGAACGTCCGCAGCACGCGATACGTACGCGCGTCGATCACGGTCACCGTGCCGTCCTTCGAGTTCGGCACGTAGACCAGCGGGCGCGCCTGCGCCGCCCGCGGCGACAGCCGGTTCGCGCCTGCGGCGGCGTACAAGTTCACCGTATCGCTCCGCGCCGCCGTGTCGGGGGCCGCGACGTGCCCGGCAGCTGCCGACCGGTGGTCTCCCCGGCACGCGACGGCGAGTACGAGCGCCCCGGCGGCCGCCGCTAGTCGCGTGGCCATGCGATCAGGATCTTGCCGACGTTGCGGTTCTCTCGCATCCGCTGGAACGCCTCGGCCGCCCGGTGGACGGGGAACACCGTGTCCACGGGCACCCGCAGCTCGTCCGACGCGAACGCCGCAAGGATCTCCCGCTTGAAGCGCGCCACGATCGCCCCCTTCTCGGCGCGGCTCCGCGCCCGCAGCGTCGAGCCCAGCAACCGGGCGCGCTTGCGCATCACGAGGGCGAGATCGACCTCGGCGCGCGCGCCCGCCATAGTCGAGATGAATACGACCCGCCCCCGCCCCCCGGTCGCCAGGACGCGCATATCACCCGCGAGGCTCGGCGCGCCGATGGGATCGAGCACGACATCCACCGCGTCGCGCCCCCAGCGCTCCTCGATCTGCTCGGCGAAGTCGTGCCGCCCCGTGTCGATCGCCAGATCCGCCCCCGCGCTTACCAGCGCCGCCAGTTTCTCGGAGGTCCGCGTCGTGGCCGCGACCCGGGCGCCCAGCAGCTTGCCGAGCTGGATCGCCGCCAGGCCGACGCCCGACGCGCCGGCGTGCACGAGCAGCGTCTCGCTCCGGCTGAGCCCTGCCTCCATGACCAGGTTGACGAACGCCGTGAGAAAGGCCTCGGGAATGCCCGCGGCGGTCACGAGGTCGAGACGCGCGGGCGCCGGGAACAGCTGTCCCGCCGGCGCGGCCACGTACTCGGCGTGCCCGCCCCCGGCGACCAGGGCGCACACCGCTTCTCCCGCCGCGTCGCTGGTCCCCGACAGCTCGAGCCCGATGATGTCCGGCTCACCCGGCGGAGGCGGGTAGCGCCCGGCGATCTGCAGCAGGTCGGCGCGGTTCACGCCGGAAGCCGCGACGCGCACCAGGACCTCGCCCTCGCGCGGCACCGGCCGCGCGGCCTCCGCCAGCGAGGCGACGTAGCGACCCTCGAGCTCGCCGACCTGGAGGACCCTCATGGCGCGAATACTAGTGCCGTTCCAACGTGATGGGAGTGGGCAGTCGGTCGCTCGCGAGTCGCATCAGAAATCGTTGGAACGGCACTAGCCGGACGGGGCACGCCCGTGCAAAATTCGGGCGCCATGAAACGACGTTGCTGGACCGGGGACGACGCCGAGCCGTTGATGCTCGCCTACCACGACGAGGAGTGGGGTATCCCGCTGCACGGCGATCGGGAACTGTTCGCCAAGCTCGTGCTCGACGGCTTTCAGGCCGGCCTCTCGTGGCGGGTGATCCTCAACAAGCGGGCGCGCTTCCTCGAGGTGTTCGACGGATTCGACCCGGAGCGCATGGCGCGCTACGATCGCAAGAAAATCGCCCAGCTGCTCAAGGATCCGGGGATCGTGCGCAATCGCCAGAAGGTCGCGGCCGCGGTATCCAACGCGCACGCCTTTCTCCAGTTCTCCGAGCGCGAGGGACCCTTCGGGCGGTTTCTCTGGAGCTTCGTGGGGGGTGTCCCCAAGCAGAACCGGCGCCGCACGTTGCGCGAGCTGCCGGCGCGGACGCGTGAATCCGACGCCATGAGCGAAGCCCTGGTCGACCGCGGGTTCCGCTTCGTCGGGCCGACCATCTGCTATGCGTTCATGCAGGCGGTCGGGATGGTGAACGACCACCTCGTCACCTGCTTTCGTCACGCCGAGATCCGGCGGCTGGTCAGGGGGTGAGGACCGCTGTCGGCAAGAACTTCGGTGGTCGCCTTGCCTTGGTGGCCTGCTCGAACGCGTAAGCGAACTTGATCAGGGCCGCCTCGCTCCAGGGACGTCCCACGAACGACAGCCCCACCGGCAATCCGGCCACGTAACCCATCGGGACCGTCACGTGGGGATAGCCGGCCACGGCCGCGGGACCGGAAAAGCTGCCGCCGCCGCCCGGGTCGCCGTTCACCAGGTCGATGAGTGAGGGCGGGCCGCCCGTGGGGGCGACCAATGCGTCGAGCTGATGCTCCGCCATCACGGGGTCGATGCCCTGGGTGCGCGCGAGCAGGTGGTTCTTGTCGAGCGCCCGCAGGTAGTCCTGATCGGTGAGCGGCCCTTTCGCCTCGGCCTGCGTGAAGATCTCCTGCCCGAAGTAGGGCATCTCCTGCCCCTTGTTGCGGTCGTTGAACGCGATCAGGTCCGCCAGTGTCTTCGCAGTCGCTCCCGGCGCCCATTCGGCGAGATACCGGTTCAGATCCGCCTTGAACTCGTAGAGCAGCACGGCAAACTCGCTGTCGTCGAACTGGCCGGCGGTCGCGATGTCCGCGGGATCGACGATCACGGCCCCGAGCCGCTTGAGTGCGTCGATCGCGCCCTCCATGACGGCGTCGGTGCCCGGGCTGTAGCCCATGAAGTGCGAGCGGCACACGCCGAGGCGGGCGCCCTTGAGCCCGGCGGGGTCGAGCGCCGCGGAATAGTCCGAGGCTGAATGGCCGGCGCTCGCGGCCGTCGCATCATCGCGGGGATCCACGCCGCTGAGCGCGCCCAAGAGCGTGGCCGCGTCGGCGACCGTGCGAGCCATGGGACCCGCGGTGTCCTGGTTGTGGGCGATGGGGATGACGCCGGCCCGGCTCACGAGGCCGACCGTGGGCTTGATCCCCACGATCGAGCAGGAGGTCGAGGGTGACACGATGGACCCGTCGGTCTCCGTCCCGATGGCGGCCGCGCACAGGCTCGCCGCCACGGCGACGCCGGAGCCCGAGCTCGACCCGGACGGCGTGCGGTCGAGCGCGTAGGGATTGCGACACTGCCCTCCCCGCCCGCTCCAACCGCTCGACGAGTGCGTAGAGCGGAAGTTGGCCCACTCGGACAGATTCGTCTTGCCGAGCAGCACCGCGCCCGCCGCGCGCAACCGCTCCACCAGAAACGCGTCGCGCGGCGGGGCCACGCCCACGAGCGCCAGCGAGCCCGCCGTGCTCTGCATGCGGTCCCGGGTCGCCACGTTGTCCTTCACCAGGATGGGGATGCCGTGCAACGGCCCGCGCGGTCCCTTGGCCTTGCGTTCCGCGTCGAGCGCGGCGGCCTGCGCGAGCGCGTCGGGGTTGGTCTCGAGCACCGAGCGGAGCCCCGGTCCCTTCTTGTCCAGCGCCTCGATGCGCTGCAGGTACAGCGCCGTGATCGAGCGGGACGTGTACTTTCCCGATGCCATCCCGGCCTGCAGCTCCGCGACGGTCGCTTCTTCGAGCTCGGACGGGTCGGCCGCTCGACTCACCCCGGGCGCAAGCCCGGGGATGAGCAGAGGGATCCCGCTCACCGCGGTGCACTCCAGAAACTTCCGGCGATCGATCGTCACTCGGCGCATGGGCCCGCTCCAGGGTAAATGACAGGGGGGTGGCAGGCGGCTAAACTAGCCACGATGCGGGTGGGCGGACAGTCGGAAGTCGGGAGGCTTCTCTCGGTGGCGGTCAAGCCCGCGGACGACGCGTTCCGGAGCGCAGCCACCATCGATGTCCAGTGGCGCGACCTGGGCTATACGGCGGCGCCGGAGCTCGGGGCCGCTAGCCCCGAGTACCGGAAGTTTCTTGCCCTGCTCGAGAGCGCGGGGGCGGAGGTGCTGTGCCTTCCTCCGGACGACAGCGTGGGTCTCGACTCGCTCTATGCCCGCGACGCGTCGATCGTGTGCGACGCCGGCGTCATCCTCTGCAACATGGGCAAGCGGCAGCGTCGCACCGAGCCCGCCGCTCAGGAGGCGGCGCTGCGCGCGGCGGGCGTGCCGATTCGCGGCCGCATCACCGGCGACGGCCGCCTCGAGGGCGGAGACGTCTGCTGGATCGATCGGCGCACGCTGGCGGTGGGCCGGGGCTACCGCACCAACGATGCGGGAATCAGCCAGCTGCGGGATCTGGTGGCGGAGTGCGTGGACGAGGTGATCGTCGTGGCCCTGCCGCACTGGCGCGGGCCGGAGGACGTGTTTCACCTCATGTCGATCGTGAGTCCAATCGCCCGCGACCTGTTCCTCGTCTACGCGCCGCTCCTGCCGGTGCCGTTCCGAGAGGCCCTGCTCGCGCGGGGCATCGAGCTGGTGGAGGTGCCGCCGCCGGAGTTCGAGACGCTGGGCTGCAACGTGCTCGCGATCGCGGAGCGCGAGGTTCTGATGGTGGCGGGGAACCCGGCGACCCGGGCCCGGTTGGAGCAGGCCGGCGTGACCGTGCACGAATTCGCGGGACGGGAGATCTGCCTCAAGGGGGGCGGAGGGCCCACCTGTCTGACGCGGCCGCTAGCCCGGGAGGCCAGATGACCCACGCAGCGGGGCTCCCGGCCTTATATTGGCACAACCCCGCTCTTGGAGGCCCGCATGACGAGGACCATCCTGGCAGCCGTAGGGTTGATCGGATTGGCCGCCTGTGGCGGCGGCAGCCATCGGACGACGAGGACGAAGGCGGCAACGCCGCCCAAGACGGTGACGAAGGCGACCGGGACGACCCAGGCGACCGCGCAGAAGCACAAGGGCGCGCGCCGCGACACCACCGCGCGGAACCCCCTCACCAACCGCTAGTCGGCGGCGCTCAGGCGGACAACGCCCGCAGCTCGGCGTCGACCCGCTCCCGCTCGACGGCTTCGCCCAGCGAGTCGAACAGCTCGCGGGCACGCTCGAGGTAGGCGCGCGCTTCTTCCTGCTGGCCGAGCCGGCTGCGGAACAGCCCGTAGGCGTGGTACACCTGCGCTTCCGCGGCGGGGGAGCGCTCCACCGCGCGGGCGAGCTCGATCGCCTGCTCGAAGAACACGAATCCGGTCTCATCCTGCTGGGCGCCGCGCAGCTTCCCCATCAGCGTGTAGATCTGGGCCAGCCGGCCCGCCAAATTCGCCGCGATCGCCACCTGCTCCGCCCGGCGCAGCTCCCCTTCGGCGTCGAGCCAGCGCGCCATCTCGAGGTCGAGCTCCGCGAGATTCAAGCGGATCGCCAGCTCCAGCCCCGGCGCTCGGGGCTCTCGCTGTGCCCAGGCGAGCGCCTCCCGGTACGCCGCTTCGGCGGCGGTATGCCTCCCGAGCTGGGCGTCGAGCCGCCCCTGGGCGTCCAGCACGCGCGCCATCTCGTCGGCGCGCCCCGCCGCTTCGAACCGCTCGCGCGCGCGCCGCAGATAGTCACCGGCGGTAGCGAGATCGCCCTGCTTGCGGGCCAGCACGCCGAGCCGGCGCTCCAGCCGCCCCATCTTGCCCTCGTCACCCGAAGCCTCGGCGAGGCGCAGCCCGCGACCGTACCATGCCTGGGCCCCCCCCCACTCGCCCTGGGCGCGCGCCACGTCGCCCAGTCCCTCGCACGCCGCGATCGCGCCCGCCTGATCGAACTCCGCTTCCGCGAGGGCGAAGGCGCGCTGGAACTGACGGGCGCCTTCGGCATACTGGCCGAGCCGGAGACACAGATACCCGAGGGCGCGCAGGGCATCCACTTCGGGACGGCGGTCCTGCAGGCCTTCCGCCACGCTGAGCGCGAGCTCGTACCACGCTCGCGCCTGGGGGAACCGCCCCACTTCCTCCTCGAGATGGCCGCCCCGCACGAGCGCGCCCACGACGCCCGCCGCGTCACCGCGTTGCCGGGCTTCGAGCGCCTCCACGTACGTCTTGCACAGCGCGTGCACGTGCTCGGCGATGCGGTGCAGCGCGTGGGGTAGACGGCGCCGCAGCTCGTCGGGGTCGACGCCGCGCTTGCCCAGCGTGAGGTACGGCCCCGAGCTCGACCACAAGGCTCGCTCGTCGGGGCGCGCAATCGAGATCAGCAGCGCGCGCAGCGGGGCGAGCGCCTCGAGCTCGGGCATGAGCTCCAGCGCCTTTTCGACGCGCACCGGAGGAAGCGGCGAGCTCACAACCCGTACTCCTTCATCTTCCTGGTCAGGGTGTTGCGATGAATGCCCAGGATCTCGGCCGCCGCGCCGATCTGCCCGTTGGTGTGCGCGAGCACGCGCGCGATGTAGCGGGCCTCCACTTCCGCGAGCGCGAGCAGGCCGCCCTGCGGGCGGTCCGTCAGCGCCGTCTCTTCGCCGCGGATCTCGTCCGGCAGGTGCGCGGCGCGCAGCGTCTCGTCGTTCGCGACGATGACGCCCCGCTCGATCACGTTGCGCAGCTCGCGCACGTTGCCGACCCACGCGTGGGCACGCAGCAGGTCCATGGCCCGGTCCGAGATCGCGGTGATGCGCTTGCCGTAGCGCTCGGCGAACTGGCGAATGAAGAACGCGGTGAGCAGCAGCAGATCGTCGCCGCGCTCCGCCAGCTTCGGCAGGCGGATCGTGACCACCGCCAGGCGGTAGTACAGGTCCTCGCGGAACCGGCCCTGCTTGATCGCGTCTTTCAAGTCGCGGTTCGTAGCCGCGATCAGGCGCACGTCGATCGGGATCGTGTCGGTGCCGCCCACCCGCTCGATCTCCCGCTCCTGCACCGCCCGCAGGATCTTGGCCTGGAGGGCGAGGCTCATGTCGGCGATTTCATCGAGGAACAGGGTCCCGCCGGCGGCGTGCTCGAAGCGGCCGACCTTGCGGGTCACGGCGCCCGTAAACGCGCCCTTCTCGTGGCCGAACAGCTCACTCTCGAGCAGGTTTTCCGGTATGGCGGCGCAGTTCACCGCCACGAACGCGCCGGAGGCCTTGGGGCCGTGCAGGTGCACGGCGCGGGCGACCACCTCTTTGCCCGTGCCCGATTCGCCCTGAATCAGCACGGTGGCGGTGCTCGCGGCGACGCGCGCCAGCAGCTTGTAGACGTCGAGCATCGCGGGACTCTGCCCGACGAGCGCATTCGGGCCCACGGCGTGATGCTCGACGACGGGAAGCGGAATCGTCGTTTCGCCGGCCGCGGAGCGCAGCCGCTCCAGGGCACGGATCAGGTCGTCGCGGCGCAGCGGCAGGGCGAGCACGTCCAGCACGCCGAGCTTCTCAGCGCGCAGCGCCAGTCCCATCGACGGCGCCTGCGCCGCCGCGATCAACCGCGGGCCACCCGTGGCGGAGCGCAACGCATCGGCCCACCACGACAGCTCCTCGTCGGGGCGCTCGCCCAGCGCGGCGAGGACGACGTCCCACCGCTGGCCCGCCAACAGACGCACCGCCCGCGGCAGATCGGGCGCCGCGTCCACCTCCAGCCGGCCGTCGTCCGCCCACTGCCGCAAACTCTGGAGCAGGGCGGCGCTCCCCGCACCTTCACCCGCGACGACGAGAATCCGCAAGCGCGCTGCCCCCTCCTTCCGCGGCACCGCGGGCAGAGGCGAAGGCTCCATCCCGATCGGACGGGTCATCCGCTCGTCCGGGTGCCGCCCCGATAGCGAGCGACCAGCGCGAGCGCATCATCCGTGCCCTTGCCGTGCTGGCTCAAGATGTGCTCGGCGAGTTGTTGCGGAGGTGCCTCGAACTGCAGCCCGTCACTGAACCCTTCGCGGATGCCATCCGTGGCGAAAATGAGCAAGTCTCCCGCGGTGAGCGGCATGACCTGGGCACGGACCTGCGGCAGGTCGGAGCCGACGATGCCACCGCGCGTGACCAGACTGGCGCGCGCCGGAGCGGGCGCCTTCGCCCGGTCCGCGTGGAACAGCATGCACTCCACGTTGCCGACGCCGGCCCACGTCAGCTGGTTTTGCTGCCGGTTGGCGAAGGCGAGACTCATCACCACGCCGCGCGAGCCCTTGAGCGCCCAGTGGCAGCGCTGGAGCAGCGCCAACACCGATTCGGACGCGTGCTCGTCGAGCGTGGTCACGGCCGTGCGCGCCGCAGTGGCCGCTTCCGCACCATGGCCCAGCCCGTCCACCACCGCGAGGAGCACGCCCGTGGCCACGGGCTTCACGAGGTGCAAGTCGCCCGACTGGGTCTGGCCTGGAAGCGCCGACGAGGCGACACCCCAGTCGATCACGATCGAGGCGTCCACCGACGCCCTAGGCATTCATGCGCCGCCATTTTTTCATCGTCACAGTGGTCCCCTTCCCCGTATCGGAGACCACCTCGAAGTCGTCCATGAGGCGGCGGGCGCCGGGCAGCCCGAGACCCAGACCCCCGGACGTGGAGTAGCCGTCTTGCATCGCGCGGGGCACGTCGCGGATCCCGGGCCCCTGGTCGCGCGCGACGACCACGACGCCCTGACGGTCGCCGTTCGCCACCACGCTGATGGCGATTTCGCCGCGCTTGGCGTACATCAGGATGTTGCGCGCGATCTCGGAGATGGCGGCGGCGATCACCGTCTGGTCGCCGCTCGAGAATCCCGCCTCCGCGGCCAGGTCGCGCCCCCGCTGCCGAGCGGTCACGACGTCCACATCCGCCGCGATGGGGATCAGCAAGTCGTCACCCACGGTCGATGCGTCCCGGTCCGCCGCGCTCGATTCGGAGCTGGGTCTGGACGTTGAGGAACGCCAGGCCTTCCTCCAGGTCGAGGGCGGTCGACACGCCCTTGAGCGTCAGCCCGAGCTGCACCATCGCGAACGCGACCTCGGGCTGGATGCCCACGATCACCGTTTCCGCACCACGCAGCCGCGCCATGTGCGCGATGTCGCGCAGCGTGCGAACGGCGAACGAATCCATCACGTCGAGCGCCGTGACGTCCACGATGACCCCACGCGCCCGAAACCGTCCTACGCGCTCGATCAACGCCTCACGCAGCTGCGACAGATCGGCGTCCGTCAGCGCCGACTGGATGGACGCGATCAGGTAGTGACCCTGCTTCAGAATAGGAACTTCCACGCGCCCCCCGTCGACGGAGTGGTGTGCCGGCTCACGCCTTCGGAGTCAGCTCTTCCAGCGGCACGACCTTGTAGCCCAGCAGCCGCTCCGCCTCCTCGATGCCCCCCTGCAGATCGCCCACCGTCGCCATCTCGCTCAAGTCGACGCCGATCGTCACGAGTGTCTGCGCGATTTCCGGCGAGAGACCCGTCACGATCACCGTGGCGCCCAGCAGGCGCGACGCTTCGACCGTCTGCACGAGGTGGTTCGCCACGTTCGAGTCCATCGCCGCGACGCCCGTGATGTCGATCACCACCACCTTGGCGCGATTGGTCCGGATGGCCCGCAACAGCTGCTCGGTGAGCTGGCGTGCGCGCTGCGGATCGATCACGCCGATGATCGGCAGAATCAGGAGCCGCTCGCGTACCTGCAACACCGGCGTCGATAACTCCCGGATCGCCTCCTGTTGCTGCCGGATGATGCGCTCGCGCTCCTGCACGAAGCCGACCGCCACCGTATTCGCGATGCGGTTGGCGGCCGGCTCGTAGGCGTCCAGGATGCGGTTGAGCTTGTCGAAATCTTCGTGGTACTTGGCGAACAGCGAGCGGGCGAGCACGTCGCGCAACAGCAGCACGATCCCGACCACTTCGTGCGTCTCGACCCCTCTGGGGATGATGCGCTCCGACAGATTGCGCGCGTAGGCCTGCAGGGCCTCGAACGTCCCCGTCTCCAGCGCTTCGACGTAGTTGTCGTACACCGAGGTCGCTTCGGCGAAGATTTCTTCCTCGGTCATCGCCGTGAGCAGCTGGGCGCGCGTGATGCGCCGCGCCCATTCCTCACGCAACTGCGTGCGATTCTGCCGGAGGTGCGCCACCAGCTCGCGCAACAGCGCCGCGGTGGATTCCGTTTGTGCTTGGGGGTCAGGCAGCGACGACTGTGCGTCTTTTCCTTTGGTGGCCATGGCTGGCGCTCCCCGCCTGGTCGAATGTTGCTGCGGCGCAACAGCAAGGCTAGTGCCAACTTGTTGGATCGGCTCGACTACTGTAACTGACGACGCCGAACAGCGTTACAAATCTAGTCGCTGTACAAGGAGAGCGTCAGTGCAACACTTCGAGGCGCGCGCGTGCGGCTTGATGCACAAAAAAAAGGCGCAGGGGAGCGAGCCACCATCGGGGCCCACCCGCCCGCGCACGGCGGCCCGGTGGACGCAATCCGCGAATGGTCAGCTCAGTTGGCCCGCTTCCCCGCGTACATGTCCTGCGTATGGTCGTGGCGCGCCGCGTTGCAGCACCCACGCTACTACGGGTCCCTTCGCAAGACGGATGCCGCGCGCCGTGCGCTGATTCGGGTTTCCCGAGCGGGACGCGGGGCGGCCCGATGTGGGCGGAATGCAGCATCATGCCGCACGAATTGTACGACGCAGTCGCAGCGCCGCCACGGAGCTAGGGAGAGCGCCGCGGGGAGCGGCGTGCGGTCCGCTCCCCGCCGGGCTCTGCATCGGTCATTCGCTGACCTCCGGGTTAAGCACACTGTTGCGACGGCTCATCTGCGTGGACGCTCAGCCGGCGCCGAACGGTTGCGGGATCGCGACCGCGCGGCGGGGGGTGTGGGGCGAGGTCGCCGCCAGCGGGACGTCGAGCTCGAACCGCTCATCGTCGCAGAGGACGCGGGCGATGCGTTCGGCCGCCCGGCCGTCCCACCGCTCGATGACCGGTCGCGCCGGCGAGCGGCGCGCCAGCGCCCGCTCGGCGGCCGCGAGGATCGCGTCGCGCTTGGGGAGTACGAGACGATTCGTGCCGTGGGTGCAGGTGATCGGACGCTCGGTGCTGGGCCGCACCGTGAGACACGGCACGCCGAGAAACGACGTCTCCTCCTGGAGCCCGCCCGAGTCGGTCACGACCAACGCGGCGCCCGCCACGAGGCTGAGCATCTCCAGATAGCCGACTGGCGCGAGTATGCGCAGCCCGTCGGCGTCCGGGACCCGGAGTCCCTGCGACTCGATGCGCTGCCGTGTCCGGGGGTGCATCGGGAACAGCACGGCCACGCGCTCCGCCAGACGCTCGAGCGCCTGCACCAGCTCCCGGAGCACCACAGGATCGTCGACATTCGCCGGTCGGTGAAGCGTCACTACCGCAAACTGGTCACCGCTCACGCCGTGGCGCGCCGGCGCCTCGAGGGCGATCGCCTGTGGCAAGGCCCAGGCGAGCGTGTCGATCATGACATTCCCGACGAAGTGCGTCCGCTCAAGCGCGATCCCCTCACCCGCGAGGTTGACGGCGGCGTCGCGCGACGGCAGGAACAGCAGGTCCGACAGCCGGTCCGTGACGACGCGGTTGATCTCCTCGGGCATCGTCCAGTCGCCGCTGCGCAAGCCGGCTTCCACGTGACCGACGCGCACACCGAGTTTGGCCGCCACGAGCGCGGCGGCGAGCGTGGAGTTCACATCGCCGTAGACCAGGAGCAGGTCCGGCCGGAGCTCGACCAGGATGGGCTCGAGTCGCTGCATCACGTCGGCGGTCTGCCGCGCGTGCGAGCCTGACCCGACCCCCAGATGATAGTCGGGCACCGGGATCCACAGCTCTTCAAAGAACGCGTCCGACATGTCCCGGTCGTAGTGTTGTCCGGTGTGCACGATCACGTGCTCCACGCCCCGCTTCACCAGCTCGCGATCGACGGGCGCCAGCTTCATGAAGTTCGGGCGGGCGCCGACGACGGAGAGGACGCGCATCAGGTCCTTAGTGAATGTGTGTGGCGATCAAGATCGCGGCGGGAATTCCCGCCAGGATCCCGAGGATCCGGAACGTGGACTCGCTGTCGTGCCGCTTGGGCACGACGATCTGATCGCCCGAGCGCAGCCCCATCCCGTCCACGGTCGCGCCGCGCGCGATCGCCTCCTGCAGCTCGCTGCCCGTCACGCCGTCCCGGCCGATCCGGTCGATGCGCGTGCCGGTGAATTTCGCGTCCTTCGTGGGCCCTCCGGCCGCCATCAACGCGTCCGACACCGGGGCGTCGGCCGCGACCGGGTAGAACCCCGGGTGCTCCACTTCGCCCAGCACCGACAGCCGCACCAGCACCCTGGCGTGGACGACGGGGTCCTTCATGTAGCGTTTGAGCTGGTCCTTGAGGTACGGCTCCACCTGCGCGCGCCGCACGCCCGCGAGCGGGATAGGACCGATCACCGGGAGCATCAGGGCCGGTCCGGGACCGACCGTGAAGGCGTGCGAGAACTGGCTGTCCCCTTCCACCTCGAGCAGGATCTGGTCGTTGATCTGGAAGTCGCTGGTGGCGGCCCCGTTTCCCGTCTGGGCGCCGGCGGGACCTGCCAGCAGCATGAGCGCCACGAGGCGCACGATCGTCTTGGCTGTCATAGTCATCACTCGACGGTTACGCTTTTCGCCAGGTTGCGCGGCCGATCCACGTCGCAGCCACGCAGCACGGCGATATGATAGGCCAGTAGCTGCAGCGGAATGACCGTCAGCACCGGCGCCAACAGGGGTGAGCTCGCCGGCACCGCGATCTGGTGGTCCACGAGCCGCCCGAGATCACCGTTGCCCTCGCTGGTGATCGCGATGATGCGGCCGCCCCGTGCCTTCACTTCCTGCATGTTGGACACCACCTTGGCATAGACGGAGTCCTTCGGCGCGAGACACACGACCGGCATGTTCTCGTCGATCAGGGCGATGGGCCCGTGCTTCATCTCCGCCGCGGGATAGCCCTCCGCGTGGATGTAGGAAATCTCCTTCAACTTCAGGGCGCCCTCGAGCGCCACCGGGAAGTTGACGCCGCGCCCCAGATACAAGGCGTTGCGTGCCTGGGCATGGCGCTCGGCGAGCGAGCGGACTTGCGGCTCCACTTGGAGGGCCCGCGCCACGAGCTCCGGCAAGCCCAAGAGCTCCGTGACCATGGCCCGCCCTTCATCGACCGACATGCCGCGCTGTCGTCCCAGCCACAGACCCAGCAGCAGCAGCGACACCACCTGGGCGGTGAACGCCTTGGTGGAGGCGACCCCGATCTCCGGACCGGCGTGCAGGTAGATGCCGCCGTCCGCCTCCCGCGCGATGGTGGACCCGACCACGTTGACCAGCCCGATCACGGTCGAGCCGGCCGCCTTGGCGGCGCGCAGCGCCTCCAGCGTGTCGGCCGTCTCGCCCGACTGCGAAATCGCGATGGTCAGCGTGCCCGGAATCCGCAGCTCGCGCCGGTAGCGGTACTCCGAGGCGTACTCGACCGACACCGGGATCTCGCTCAGCTCCTCGAGGATGTGACGACCCACCAGTCCCGCGTGCCACGACGTACCACATGCCACGATCACGATGCGCCGGATGCGGCTGCATTGCGCCGGCGTCAGGTTCAAACCGTTGAGGCGCGCCGTCCCCTCGCCGGCGAGCAACCGTCCCCGCAGCGTGCTGCGCACCGTCTCCGCCTGCTCGCAGATCTCTTTGAGCATGAAGTGCGGGTACCCGCCCAGGGCGATGGCGTCGAGGTCCCATTCGATGTCGTCCACCCCTCGATCCTGCTCCTGGGCGTGACTGTCGAGTACGCGATACCCGGAACGCGTCACCACGGCGACGTCGCCGTCGTTGAGGTAGACCACCGATCGCGTATGGGCGAGCACGGCGCTCGCATCTGACGCCACGAGGAATTCGCCGTCCCCGACCCCGAGCAGCACGGGCGAGCCCCGCCGGGCCACCACGATCTTCCCGGGATCCGCCTCGCAGACGACCGCGATGCCGTAGGTCCCCTCGACGTGGGCGAGAGCCGCCATGACGCGCTCCTCGAGAGTCTCCCCCACGGAGTCCTCGATCAGGTGCGCCAGCGTTTCCGTGTCGGTCTCGGTCGTGAAGCGGTGACCCTCGCGCTCGAGCCGCGTGCGCAGGACGTCGGCGTTTTCGATGATCCCGTTGTGGACCAGGGCGAGCGTGCCGCTGCAGTCGCTGTGCGGGTGCGCGTTACGCTCGGTCGGGGCACCATGCGTCGCCCAACGCGTGTGGCCGATGCCGCAGCTGCCGTGCAGTGGCGCCTCGGACAGAAGGTGCCGCAGGCGCCCGATGCGTCCCGCCAGCTTGCGGGTCTCGACCCCACGTCCGTTCAGGACCGCGACTCCGGCGGAGTCGTAGCCGCGATATTCGAGCCGGCTCAAGCCCTCCACCAGAACCGCTGCCGCTTCCCGCGGCCCGACGTACCCGACGATTCCACACATCGCTCACGCGTCCTTTGTCTTGAGTTCGAAGAGCGGTTTCCCCGTGATCGCGAGACCGAAGCGGGCGAGCCGGGTGAGCCCGGTGCGGCGCAGGGACTCGGGCGGGGCGCGCCGACGGCGCGGTTGCCCGCGGCGTCGGAGGCTCGGGGTCCTCAACTGCACGCTGGTTCGATCCACGTTCCACTCGCTCCCTTCAAATTTGAGGCCCGGCCGCGCTCCCGCGCCCTGACGCTGCCGCTACCGATTCGCCCGCACAACGGGTTAGCGAGGGTGCACCTGGTTCGCGCGTGCCGCGCTGCGACCGCGTGTCCGTTGCGCTCGCGCGGCAGGGCCGCCGCGTCACGGCCGCGCATCTCCAGGTGGCTGAGGCGCGGCAGAGTCCACGAACCACGGCCCCGTGTTTGCAGATAGCACCAGTGCCCTGACGGGTTATCCCGACACGCTGTTCGCGGGGAGCGAAGCATGAGCGAGCGAATGCCACAAGGCGGATTGCCGCTGGTCCTACTCGGCGGCGACGGCCAGGAGGCCATGCGATGGCTGAAGAGCCTACTGGAGGGCGGCGGTTACGCCGTGCTCCAGGAGCGCTTGGCTCAGCACGTGCTCGAGCGCGCTCGCAGCACGGAGCCGGACCTCATCATCGTCGACGCGGAGCTACCCGACATGCCGGGCGCCGACCTGTGTCGCACGCTGCGTACGGACCCGCGCGTCTCGAGCAGCACGCCGATCCTGCTCGCCGTGCGTGAACCGGCCAGCCGGGCCCAGCGGCTCGCCGCGCTGCGCGCCGGCGCGTGGGATTGCATCACGCCGCCGCACGACGCCGACGAGATTCTGCTCCAACTCGGCTCCTACGTGCGCGCCAAGCTCGATGCGGATCGCGCCCGGGCGGAGGGGCTGCTCGATGCCGGCACGGGACTCTACAACCGGCAGGGACTCGCCCGCCGCGCGCGCGAACTCGGCTCCCAGGCATTCCGCGATCATGGGGCCCTGGCGTGCGTCGTGCTCGTGGTCGATCTCGAGCCCCAGGACCTCGCCCCGGGTCAGCAAGGGAGTGGCATCGTGGGGAGGTGCGTGCAGGCGCTCAAGGCCTCCGCGCGTCTGTCGGACGTGATCGGGCGGTTGAGCCCCACGGAATTCGCGGTGTTGGCACCGGGCACGGACGCCGCGGGAGCGCGCCGGCTCGCCGAGCGGCTCGCCAGCTCGGTGTCCACGCCGAGCACCACGGGCGAGCCGGCGACCGCGGGCTCGACCGCCACGCCGTCGCCTCGGGTCCGCTGCGGCTACGAAGCCGTCGCGAACGTGGGGTACGCGCCGATCGAGCCGGTCGATTTGCTGGTCCGGGCCGCCGCCGCCGTCCGCACCGGAAAGACGGATTCCGGGAGCTGGCTGCGCCGTTTCGACGAAGGAATCGGTACCTCCGCTTCTTAGACCGGAACCCGGGGCGACCCGCTGTTCTCGTCCATCGCTTCATACCCCGGCAGATAATAGGAATAGTACCGGTACGCGCCGCCCGCGGGCACGTCGTTCAGCACCGCTCCGAGCATGCGTACCGGCAGCCGCTGCAGCACCTCCAGCTTGGCCGCCGCCACCTCGCGGTGGCTGTAGCCCGTGCGCAGGACTAGGGCCAGCGTCCCGGTCAGGGTGCTGAGAATGAGGGGATCCACTCCGGCCGCGAGCGGCGGGCTGTCGATCAATACCACGTCGTAGCCTGACCGCAGGCCGTTCACCAGTGACGTCATCGCCGGCGAGCCGAGCAACTCCGGCGCGTTGTAGGCGCGTGTCCCGCAGCCGATCAGCGAGAGTGCCGGGAACTGCGTCGCCTGCACGATGGCGTCGAGCTGCGCTTCGCCGCGCAGGAAATCGCTCAAGCCGGGCCGGCGGCGGACGCTCAGCCGGCGGTGCAACACGCCCCGCCGGATGTCCGCGTCAATCAGCAGCGTGCGGTGCCCGCCGTCGGCAAAGGTGTGCGCCAGGTTCGCCGTGATGAACGACTTGCCGTCGCCGGCCCCGGGACTCGTGATCGTCACCAACAGCGGGGCCCGGCCGCCGTGGGCGTACACGAGATTCAGGCACACGCCGCGCAGGGCCTCCACGACTTCGTTGACGTCGTCGGGGACGCGGGCGCCGCCGCCCCGGCCGCCCCGCGGCAGGTTGCGGAGATGCGGGACCGCGCCCAGGATCGGGATCCCGAGTCCGCGCGAGACCTGGTCGGGATAGCGGACCTTGGGGTCGATCCGATCGAGCACCACGGCGCCGCACAGCCCCAGCGCCAGGCTGGCGGCGAATCCCAGGAACACGACGCGCGGTGCCGTATTCCGCACCGGATCCTGCGGCACAACCGCGTGATCCAGGATGCGCGCGTCAGGTACCGCGCTCTCCTCGGCCAGGCGCGCCTCGTCGTAATTCTTCTGCAGGTTGGTGAAGAGGTTCTCGGCGAGCGTCACCTGGCGCTGTAACCGGGCCTCGTCGATGGCGCGCGGCGGTACCGCCTGCAGCGTCCGCGAGTCCGCCGTCACTCGGCGCCCCAGCTCCGCCTCCCGCCCGGAGAGCTCGGCCAGAAGCTGGCGCGCCAGGGTCGGGATCGTTTGCCGCTGCAGCGTGGCCACCTCGGTCAAGGTCCGCTGCACCAGGGGGTAGGCATCGCTGTACTTGTAGCGCAGCGCCCGCAGCTGCGCCTGCCGCGTGGTCAGCTCGTCGAGCGCCTGTTTGAGCTCCACGTTCTGCTGCACCGACCCGACGACCGCCAGCGCCTCCGGCGACAGCCCCGAGTCTCCCGACTGCGCCTGCGCCAGCACCCGCTCGAGTGCCTCCCGATCACGCTGCACTTGGTCGCGATCGACCTGCATCTTGAAGAAGTTCGTGAAGGCCGGATCGTCGACCGCTCCGGCCTTGGGAACCTGCGTGGGCCGCGCGATCGTGCTCACCTGGAATCGCTCCAGCGCCTTCTCGGCGTCGAGCAGATTCTGGTGCGCCGCCGCCAACTGCTGGTCCAGAATCTTCGTCAGCTCGGTCAGTTTCTGCCGCCGCAACTCCGCCGCGACCTGTACAAAGCGCTCGGCGATCGCGTTGATCGTGGAGGTAATGCGCACGGCGTCCGCGCCCTTCAAATGCATCCGCAGGAAGTTGCCCGCGGGGTCGGCGGCGACCTCGAGCTCGTCACTCAGCGCCCGCGCGGAGTCGCGCACCGTCGCCACCGAGAATTCCATGGTGCGGCCGGCGGGGAGCGAGCCGGCGGGCGGTGCCCAGGTGAAGCCCAGACGGGCGCCGATCGCGTCCCCGACGGCACCGTGCTCCACTTCCACGCCCTTGTCCGTCGACAGCGTGAAGCTCCGTCCGCTCCCATCGATCGCCAGGCGATACACTCCCGGTCGATACTGGTCCGCCACCCGGAACGTGTCGAACAGACTGGCGTCCTCGCGCGCCTTGGGCGTCAGGAACAGGCGTTGGTCACGCACCACTTGATCGAGCACGCGATAGGACTTGAGCAGGTCGAGCCAGGCCTCGGACTCGAGCGGCTGCCCCGCGCGAATCGGGCCGCGATCCACGCCGCCGCGCTGATCGGGCTGATCGATCCACAACGTCGCCTGCACCATGTACTGCGGCTTGATGAAGCGGGTCGCCGCCAGACCGCCGACCGTTCCCACGATGGTCACCACCGTGATCAGCCACTTGAAGCGCCCGACGGCGCTCAACACACGGCGCCAGTCGACGCCGGTCTCCGGCTGGGCGTATCCCTGGCCGAATCCCATGTCGGCGCCCATGGGCGGCGCGGCCGCGGGGGCCACGGCGGGCAGCGAGGAGCCGGCATGAAGGGGGAGGGGACTGGTGCTCATCGGAACGCGTACCTCCACTGTGGTGGCGGGCCGCGCCGGGTGGCGCGGCGACCGCCTTCCCTGTGGCAAGTCCGATACCGCGCGGCACGGAGCCCACACTCTCCCCATGCCGCAAATCGGTGCACCGCATCCAGACGCCGGATGCACCTTGGTGCGGGCGCGACTCCTCGTAACGCCCTGTGACCGGCCGAATTCGTTGTCGTTGTGCGGAGAATCCCTGTCGCTGCGGCCCTGCGACAGGTTGGCCCGAACCCTGCGTAGAGGGGGGTCAACCGGAAATCAAGGACGCCCCGATGTCCATACCGCTTGCTCATGACGGCGTGACTCCCCCCGTCGAGGGACGGGAAGCGTCGGCCATGCTCGCCATCGGGCCGGAGGCCAAGGCCCGCGTGCGGATTCTGGTGGTCGATGACGAACACACGCTGCGGGAGAGCTGCGCGGCGGTGCTGCGCCACGAAGGCTACGACGTGACCGTGTGCAGCCGAGGGCAAGAAGCCCTCGACCTGCTGAAGCGCCGCGCCTTCGACCTGGTGCTCGTGGACCTGTACATGTCGCAGGTCGATGGCCTCACCCTGTTGCGCACTGCGCTCGGGACCAATCACGACACGATGGTCATCGTGATGACGGGTAACCCCAGCGTCGAGTCGAGCGTCGAGGCGCTGCGTCAGGGGGCGTTCGACTATCTGCCCAAGCCGTTTTCCGCCTCGCACCTGCAGGTGCTGATCGGGCGAGCGGTGCACACTCTGCTGGTCGCGCGTGAGACGCGCGAGCAGCGCGATACGCTCGATCAGCTGCAGGTTCATTCGGACAAGATCACGCTCCTGGGCACCGCGCCGTCGTTCCGGCGCGCGATCGAGTTGGCCCGCAAGGTGGCCCCGACCGACGCGTCGGTGTTCATCACGGGCGAAAGCGGCAGCGGCAAGGAGATGATCGCCCAGTTCATCCATCACCATAGCCGTCGCTCCAGCCGGCCGTTCATCGCCGTGAACTGCGCCGCCCTCCCCGAGGGTCTGCTCGAGTCCGAAATGTTCGGCCATCGCAAGGGGGCGTTTACAGGTGCGGTGCGCGACAAACCCGGTCTGCTCGAAGCCGCCAACGGCGGCACGCTGTTCCTCGACGAGCTGATCGAGATGCCGAAGCCCATCCAGGCCAAGCTGTTGCGGGTGATCCAGGACGGTGTGGTGCGGCGCGTGGGCAGCGAGACGACGGACGCCGTCGTGAACGTGCGCTTCATCGCCGCCACCAACGGCGACCCCGAGTCGTCGGTCGAATCGGGCGAAATGCGGGAAGACCTGTACTACCGGCTGAAGGTCGTGCCGATCCACGTGCCGGCGCTGCGCGAGCGCCCGGAGGACATCCCCCTGCTCGCCGATTACTTCCTGTCGACGTACTGGGTGCGGCACCGCCGTAAGGGCGCCCCGTTCCCGCGTCTCACGGATGCCGCGCTGCGCACGCTGTGCGGCCATCCCTGGCGGGGCAACGTGCGCGAGCTGCAGAACGTGATCGAGCACGTGGCCGTCGTGGTGGAGCCGGGCGCGGAGATCCGCCCCGAGGACCTGCAGCTCACCGGTGAGCCGACGCCGGCGGCGGGCTCGAATCCGGCGTCGCTCATCTCCACGCTGCTCGAGGAGAGCTATCACGCCGCCCGCGATCGCGTGATCGCCCAGTTCGAGCGCCAGTACCTGACGTGGCTGGTCAACCGGGCGAGCGGCAACATGTCCAAGGCCGCGCGGATCGCCGGCGTCGATCGGACCACGCTGTACCGGTTGATGGAGCGTCACGGCCTGCAGCGCAGTCCGACGGCAGGCTGGGTGGTCGAGCGGGAGTCCGCCTCAGCCGCGGAGTCGGCGGACTCCGCGGAGCCCGTGGAGCCGATGGACGTGGTGACCGCTGATGCGACCGCCCACAGGGCGCCGGCGACCTCATGAGAACGAATACCGCCGAGCGGCTCGACTGGCCCGCCGTGGAGGTGGCGATCGCGACCGTCACGGACCGGCTCCCCGAGCCCGAGCCGACGCCTCTTCCCGAGCTCGAGCCGCCCGATCTCGCGGCGTGTCTGTCGGGCCCGCACGGGCTGGATCTTGTGGTGGAGCTGGCGCATGACCTGCGCTCGCCCCTCACATCGATCCTGTTCCTCGCGGAGGCGCTGCAACAGGGTCAGGGAGGACCGGTCACGGGGGAGCAGACCCGGCAGCTGGGCCTGATCTACAGCGCCGCACTGTGCCTGTGCGCCACGGCGAGCGACGTGCTCGAGCTCGCCCGGGGAGGGCAACGCCTCGTGGACCGGGCCCCGGCGCCGTTCTCTGTGGCGGAAGTATTCGGGTCGGTCCGGAGCATGATCCTACCCATCGCGGAGGAGAAGCGCCTCGAGGTTCGCCTGGTGCATCCCGTACCCGAGCGGCGCACCGGACACGAGCGCGCGCTGTCGCGCGTGCTGCTCAACCTGGCCACCAATGCCGTCAAGTTTACCGACTCGGGCTTCGTGGAGATCGCGGCGCTGCCCGTCGGCACGCGGCGCCTCGAGTTCTCGGTGCGAGACACCGGGAACGGCATCGACACCGCGCGGCTCCGCACGCTGTATCAGCCCGTACGGCGGCCGCCGGCGGCGCAGCGCGAGCATTTCTCCAGCTCGGGGCTGGGGCTCACGATCTGCCGCAAGCTGGTGCGGGCGATGGGATCGGAATTGCAGATCGAAACCCGCCCGCAGTGGGGCACCCGCTTCTACTTCGAAGTGGACGCTCCCGTGGGCACCGCCGCTGCTTGACGTCGCGGCGGCCCGTGGCACCGGCTCCACACACGACGCCACGTCGCCATATGACGTACGCATGGAGAGCCAAAACCGCGCTGGGGCGCGCCCGCGCACGGTCTTTGCGAATGTCTGAAGCCATGAGCACCACTCTCGAACTCCGACCCTCTCGCCCGGCGAGGATCTCGCTATCGCACCGCGCCCCATTCGGCGCGCTCGACCGCGAGCACGCCACACGCCGGGCCCTCAACATCGTCGTCGCCGCGGTCGGCCTGGTCATGGCCTTGCCACTCATGCTGCTGATCGCCGTGCTGATCAAGCTGACCTCGCGCGGACCCGTCCTGTTCATGCAAAGTCGGGTCGGGTTGGACCGTAGGTCGCTCTCGGGAGCCGGGGGCAACACGCGGCGCCACACCGACCTCGGCGGCTCTCCGTTCACGATGTACAAGTTCCGCACGATGCGGCCGGCCGACGAGACCAACCAGGCCGTGTGGGCCCAGCCGGAGGACGACCGGGTTACCACGCTGGGCCGGGTGCTGCGCAAGCTGCGGCTCGACGAGCTGCCTCAGCTCTTCAACGTGCTGAAGGGCGACATGAACATCGTGGGGCCGCGGCCCGAGCAGCCGACCATCTTCGTGTATCTGCGCGAGCAGATCGAAGGGTATCAGCGGCGCCAGCGGGTTCGCCCCGGGATCACGGGGTGGGCTCAGATCAACCAGGGGTACGACACCTCGGTGGATGACGTGCGCCGCAAGGTGCGGTACGACCTCGAGTACATCCGCCGCCAGTCGGCGCTCGAAGATCTGCGCATCATGGCCCGCACGGTGCCCGTGATGCTGCGGCGTCGCGGCGCCTGGTAGGGTGCCGTGCTCGCCGCTAGGCGAGCACCAGCGCTGCCGTCGTCTCCCCCCCCACTGAGGTTCGCGCGGTCCGCTCCTCGCGAATCAGGGCGTCGACAAGGAACTTTGTCGCAGTGATCGCACCCTTGGGGCGGGGCGCGGACGCGAGCGCGCGCAGCACGGGTCGTACAGGCTCGAGCCACACACGGGCGCCCGTGATCTCGTAGAGGCGCAGCCAGACGTTCGCCATGTGCGCCTGGCCGACGGAACAACACGAGGAGTCGGCGGCCTGCCATCCGGCCGCGAATCGGTCGGGCAAGCGCCCCTCCCGGGCCTGGGCGGCCGCGATACCCGCCGCCGCCCGCCCCGCCAGCGCGATGAGCTGCTCGTCTCTCAGCACGCGACCGCCCTCGAGCAGCCCGCGAATCGCGTCTGCGAGGTCTGCGAGCCCGCGAGAGCGCTCCGGGAAGCGGGCATCTGGCATCCAGCCGTCGTCGTGCTGCAGCCGCGCCACGGCGCGCAGATGCTTGGCCGCCGCCGCGCGCAGTTCAGGCGCGCCGAGCCGGCGACCGGTCTCCGCAAGCGCCCATGCCGTGTGGGGTGAGTGCGCACCGTCCCGCCGCCAGACACCCTCGTGATCGAGGGTCGCAAACAGAAACCGCCCGGCGCGCCGGGCCGCGCCGGCGAACACACCCGACCCGGTCTCGGCGAAGGCACTGAGCCAGCCGAGCAGGGCCCGCCCAGTCCCGACGACACCCCCCCGCACCGCGCCCGAAGACAACTGGAGCTCCACCGCCCGCTGCGCCGCGGACGCGGCGCGCTGCGCGAGCTCGGGACGCTCCAAGTGCCACGCGGCGAGGTACAGGGTTGGAATGACCGGATAGTGGGGCGGGAAGGCACCGTTACCGGTGGTGTCGTGCGCCTGGATCAGCCAATCGAGCGCCACGTCGAGGGTGCCGATCGTCGTCGCGCAATGCAATGCCGTCACGCCAAGCCGTCCCTCTATGGGTTATCCGAGCAGCGCAACGGCCGTGCCTGCGGCTCCGTGGTGTCGAGCGGAACCGCTGTTGTGGCGTGGCCTCTACAGAGGATCGAGAAGACGGAGGGCTGCTCCGCCCCGCAGCAACTCCCCGGCGGCGAGCACCTCCCGCATCAACGGCGCCCACGCAACCTGCGGAGTGCCTCGCCGGATGAGTTGCGCGGTGGCGTCCACCACGTAATAGGCGAGTACTCCGGCCGCCTGTGTGGCTGCTAGTCCCAGGTGGCGCGCTTCAGTGAGAATGGTCCGGCGGCATAGCTCCGCGTCCCGAGCGTCCGAGGCCAGCCGTGCCACCCAGGTGGTCGTGGCCGCAACGCGGGGCTCCCGCAGGGTCCAGCAGTTGCGAACGAAGTGACAAGCGTCGTACAACGGAGTCTGCACGATCCCGAATACCTCGAAGTCCAAGAGCCGCCACGAGCCATGGTGCCACAGCACGTTCCCCGGCCACAAGTCGCCGTGCTGCAGCAGCGGCGGTATGGCGCCGGCTCGAGCGAGTGCGCGCTCGAGACCTTGCAACACGTCCGCGGCGAGGCCGACAGCGCCGAGCTCCCTGAGGGCATTCGCGGCAGCGACGCACAGGGGAGCGGGGGCGGGGGTGGGGGTGGTCAGGAGGCTGGGCAGCAGATTTGTGGCTCGCCTGGAGACCATGCGCGCGACCGAGAGGATCTGCGCCATGGACTCTACCCAGGCGAACTCCGTCAGGCGCGGCAAGGCGCGCTCGTAGAGCCAACCGGGAACGAACTCGTTGAGCTGCAGCTGAACCTCGCCGTCTCGCGCACCGCTGGCCCGGGGCACGATCGTGCACAGCTCCGGGTCGCTATTCAACGCCCGCAGCACCGCGGTCTCGCGCTCCAGGTTCCCATCGGCGATGGGGCGACACTTGCAGAAGTAGCGCGGAGCGTCGTCCCGCCCGAGCAGCACCACGTTGAACCCGCGGTTCCAGACGTAGCAGCCGCTCCTGCGGACGGCGGGAGGGATCGCTCCATAGTTCTCCACGATCAGGATGCCGTCCTCGGGGATGTCCCGGGTCAGATTCCCAGCGCGATCCGCCGCCACCAGGAGCTCGTGGAGCTCGTGTTTCATACGTAGGCGAGGAACATGTGACACTCGAACAGGACCGGGTGCAGCGAGAGCCACGCAAGCCAGCGCCGGCGCCTCGCACTGGTCATCTGCAGTCGCTCGTACGCGAGCACCGCCCGGCGCCGGGCCGGAATAATGCTCGACGGCTGCTGAAACGAAGGATCGATGTAGAACGCCTGAACGCGCGCGAAGCCGGCGGCGCGCAACTGCCGTGGTATCGCGCGCGCCACGGCCAGGCGCTCGACGCGCCGCACTTGCATCGTCGCACGGACCACCATCCGCACCAGAGCCGAGAGGATCCGTCCCGCGGGAAGGACGCTCCCGGGCACCGGACCCGTCGCGATCCCCAAGTACAGGCAGCCGCCCGGCCGCAGCACACGGCGACACTCGGTCAGCACGGCGGCGAGCACGGCCGGCGAGTCCACCAGCGCGACGCCCGGGACGCCGCGTCCGAGGGCGACGTTCCACACGACGCAGTCGAACGTCGCATTGCGGTACGGCAGTGCGCCCGAGCCGGCTTGCGCGCAGGCGACGTTCGCGGACCGGTCTTCACTGAACCGGGCTCGGGCAAACTGGAGGGGCGGCCGCGACGCGTCGACGTAATGCACGGAGGTGAAGTGCCGAGCGAGTGCGGCCGTCATTGTGCCGATCCCACCCTGCACGTCCAGCGCGCGCTCCCAGCGCGCCAGATCGACGAGCCACAGCCAGTTGCCGCAGGCGTCGTCCGGGCGGTGCTCGCTCCGCTGGTCCGACGCTGACGGTTGCGCGACTGCGCTCAACGCCTGGCGCCACGGCATGCCGCGCCGTAGGGTCGCGGCTAACTGCACGAGCTCCTGGTCTGACCACGAACTCACCGGACCCGGTGCGTCCACGGCAACTCCCAGACTGTGGCGTGGGCGCCACGTCTTCGTGCTGGATGAGGCATGCTGGCCTTGGCGCGGAATATGTACCGCGCAGCACCGTGCCCGATAGGGCCCTCATGAGCTACCGCGACTCCCATCTGGGAAAAGGCGCCGACTACGATGCCGCCTTGGCAGGCGATCCATTCGACGCGTACATGGCGCGACGCGAGCGAGAGATCGTGCTCGCACTCCTGGCGCGGCTGCAGCGGGCCGGCGTGCGCCGCTCATTGGATTTTGCCTGTGGAACAGGCCGCATCACGCAACTGCTCGACGGGGTCGCCGAGGCGTGCTTCGCGGTTGACGTGTCCGAGTCGATGGTCGCCGAGGCGCGGGCGAAGTGTCCGCGCACCCAGTTCTTCATTCAGGACATCAGCGAGCAACCGCTGCCGATCGCGCCGGTGCAGCTGGTGACCGCATTTCGCTTTTTCGGCAACGCCGAAGACGGCCTGCGGGCCCGCGCGCTCCAGGCGATACACCGCTCCCTCGCGCCTGGCGGGTATCTCCTGCTCAACGATCACGAAAATCCCTGGTCACTGCACAGGCTGTTGCGACGGCTGGTGGGGGAGCGGGCGCGGGCGGACCTGCACCATTGGAAGCTGCGCCGCCTGTTGCGGCACGCCGGGTTCCGCGCGCGCCGCACGTTCGGAATCGGCTTGTGGATTTACCGCGCGAAGCTGCAGCGTCCCGAGGTGCTGAACTCGCACTGGGCCGACGCGCTGGAGCTGTTGTCGAGCATGCCGTTGCTGAGGAGTTTCTGCCCGGACGCCGTTATCCTCGCGCAGCGAAGCTGAACGGCCCTCCCACGGTCGTGCGGTCCTCGGGGCGATACGGACGCAGCAGCGCGGCGGCGACCTCGCGTGCCACCACGGCGGCCCCTGCCGGCGTGTAGTGCATGTAGTCGTAGTAATTCTCGAGGCTCGGCGCCAGGACGCTCCGCAGATCGCGGTGCTCGATGCCGAGCGTTTCGGCCACTCGGGCCGCCCGAGCGTCCAGCAGGTGCACGACCTGGTTGACGACCTGGAGGGAGAAGTACGTGGTGACGGTCTGTTTCCACGCCTTGCCCATGCCCCCGTGCCAGAAGCACGCGGCCTCCTCGGCGGTGTAATCCTTCTCGAACCACGGCTGACGCAGCACGAGCACGCGGTCGGCGTGAGCCTGGGCCCGCTGGAGCAACCGCCGGAAGTGACGCTCGAAGCTGTCCAACAACCCGCGCGGATCGGGGAGGGTGGTGCGAACGTCGGGCGCCTCCGCCCGCATCTTGCGGGCCGCCGCGAGCCACTTGCCGGCCTGCTCCCGGACCTCGAGCGGACGCAGCCAGCGGCGCCGCAGCCGCCGAGCCAGCTCGATCGTGGCCCAGTGACGCGGTTTCCAGCCGAACCGCTTCTCGGGATGGACGGCGAAGACTTGGTCGGCCGAGAGTGGCGCCGACGAGAGCGTCGGCGGTGCGCCCTCCTCGAACCATTGGAAGATGTCACTGCCGCCGACCATGATCACGATCACGGCGAGACGACCGTATCGCGGGAGCACGCGCTCGAGAATCAGGTCGAGCTCTCGAGACGAGACGCCGGAGCGACCGATGTTTCCCACGTGTACCCGCTGGGCACCGAGCAGGCGGAGATGGTCAGGGGTGTTGAGTATCCGCTCGAGCGCTCCCGGCCAGCTCGCCTCCTCAGTGAGCGCGAGGCACTCGACTGAGCTCCCTCCCGCGGCGAGCACCCGAAACAGACCGGACTGGTCCGGCCGCACGTCGCGGCCCCGCTCGCCGTCCGCGTTGACGTCGAAGCGCACGCGCGGCGCGCGGTGCGAGGACTCGGCGCCATCGGCTCGGAGCTCCAGTCGCATCTCTGGCGGCCACACGTAGTAGCCCGTACGCCGCCGGATCCACCGGCGTGCGCCCAGCTCGGCAGCGACGCCCACGAGCGCCGCGGCGAGCAGCGCCACGCCCCACCACGCGATCACCACCGCGCCCCGCCCCGTTGGCCGACCAGCCGGCCGCGCAGGTCGACGTAGGGATCGTTGCGGTATACGAAGAACACCCACAGCAACCCGAACACCAGCGTCATCGCGACGCCCGCGCCCGTGAGCTGACCGATGCCATGCACGTCGAGGCCGAACTTGAACCACAGGAGCAGCGCCAGGACCGGCAGAGCACCGAGGATCGCCCGGGGCACGACGTAGCGGATGAAGACACCGACCGGCGTCTCGAGCTCCCGGCAGGCCTGCGCCAGGACGACGCCCGAGTACACCACGTTGGGGATGGCGGTCCCCAGGGCGACGCCGGCGAGCCCCAAGGGACCCGCGAGCGCCACGCTCAGGCCCAGGTTGACGAGACCGGCGATGAGGAACCCAATGGTGGGCACACCCGGCTTACCGAGCCCCATCAGGATGGGCAGGGCCACGCCGCGCACCGGCAAAAAGACGAGGTACGACACCATGAGGATCTGCAGCACCTGACCCGCCGGTCGCTCGTATCGCGGGTCGATCCACCACGCGATGAAGCGCGGCCCCAGCACGATCAGGAACAATCCCGCCATCAGCGTGACCGAGAGGGCGATCTTGGACCACTTGAGGAAGGTCTCGCGCAGTTCGGCGGCTCTTCCTTGTGTCTTCAGTCGCGTCGCCGCCGGCATGACCACGGCGGCGATCGCGAGGACGAACTCCATCAGGTAGATCACGAAATTGTTGGCGACCGTGAAGTACGGAATCGCGCTCACATCCTGGAACTTGGCGATCACCAGCGAGTCCGTCTGGAACGACAGCCGCGCCCCGGCGTTCAACACGAGCACGAACAAGCTGAAGGAGAAGATCTTGCGCACCAGGCCCCATTCGAAATCCGCGAGCCGCACGCGCGTACCGGGGTAGCGGCGGAGAATCAGGGCTGCGCACAGGATAAAGTCGAAGGCGAGGCACGCGAGCTGGATGAACGCCAGGACGCTCAGGGTGGGCCGCCACGTGAGCAGGCCGAACGTGAGACCGACGCGCAGCACGGTCCCCGCCAGCTTGGCGACGTTGCGGGGCACGAACGCGTCGTGCGCGGAGAGAATGCCCTCGGGCAGCATGCCCACGAACCCCACCGCCACATAGACCACGGTGAGCGCGAACGCCCAGTCGGCGTCGCGCCGAATGGTGGTGGGGATGTCGTAGCTCAGGTTGAAAAACGCATACAACCCGGCTCCGATGACGAGCGCCACGCCGCCCAGCAGCAGGTAGAGCCCCGTACAGCTCCCGATCGCGCGGTTGAGCTCGCGCGCGTCGCCGCTGGCCACGTGTTCCGCGAAGTAGCGGACCGACGCCATCGGCACGCCAAGTACCAGCAGGGCCAGGTAGCCGGAGATCGATGTGATCAGGGTCCACGTGCCGTACCCGGCGTCGCCGAGCGTGTGGAGTGTGAACGGCGTGAGGAGGTAAGCCGCGAACACGGTCACGACCGTTATCAGCCAGTTGCTCCCGACGTTTCTGAACACGTCCCCAGTTCCCCCGCGAAGCGATTCCGGCCGCCGCCTGTGCATCGCATGTGCCGTGGGCCCGCGGCGGACGCTGGCGGGCCGGTTCTCGCCCGGACCCGTGGCTGTGGCGGCGACGCCACGGACTGCGGGCGGCGGAGACCTGTGGTACGGCTGTCGTGACACCCGCTGTAGCTGCCACGCCACGAGAACAATTCCCGGCGTCGACGGCCCGACCTCTGCAGCAGGCGCTCACCGTGCGGACTCTTACAGAGCCCCGATCCGCCACGGGGAGCAACATGACCTGCATCCCCCTCGTCGAGGCGCTGGCGCGTGATCCCGCCGCTTGGGAGCAGCTGCGCGAGCGCTCGCGCGCCGCGTCTCCCTTCGCGGGCTGGGCCTGGCATCGAGCCTGGGCCGACTCGGCATCGGAGGAGGAGCTGCAGGCGAGCACCGGCATTGTCGTGCGGGACGCGCGCGGACGGACGGCGGCACTCCTTCCCGTCGCAGTCGGGACCGTCACGTTCCGCCGCCGCCCCGTCGCCGGGCTCAGCTGGGCGATCGGGGATATCGGATGTCCGGACCATCTCGACGTGCTGGCCGATCCGAGCGCCGAGCTCGATGACGTCGTGCGGGCGTTGCTGTCGCTGCCCTGGGAGGTCGCGATCCTCAGCAATCTCGCGCCCGCCGCGCCCAACGTGGCGCGACTCGCGGCGGCGTTGACGCGCGCCGGTTGCGCGGTTCGCTGGAATGCCGGGAGCCGGTGCCCGTACCTCGCGCTTCCGGGGACCTGGGACGAGTACTTGAGCTCGCTGAGTGCCAACCGCCGCCAGACGCTGCGCCGCCGCGAGCGCAATCTGGAGCGGGACCACGGCGTAAAGTTGACCGATTACGGCCCGGAGAACCTCGCCGATGGGTGGCGCCACCTCGTCGAGCTGCACGAGCGGCGCTGGGCGACCGGGGGCGGGGGCACGTTCAGCGATCCACGGGTGGAGCGGCTGCACCGCACGTTCGCCGCAGAACTCTCGCGCCAGGGACGGCTGTGGTTGACAACGCTCGACCTGGACGGCACGCCGGCAGCTGCGTGGTATGGGTTCGCCGACCGCGATACGGTCTACTTTTACCAGAGCGGCCGCGATCCCCGCTGGGAGGAAAAGAGCGTGGGGGTCGCCCTGATGGTGAAGATGATCCGGCGCGCCATCGAGCGCGGCTACCGGAGGTTCGACTTCCTGCGCGGCGACGAGGCATACAAGCGGGAGTGGACGGCCGCGGAATCGGTGACGCAAGAGCTGGTGGCGTTCCGGCCCGGATGGCGCGGTCGCTGGCTGCGCAGCCTCGACTGGGCGGGCCGGTTGCGTGCCCGGCTGCGAGCGGGAGCGTAAGCCACATGTCCAAGCCGATGCTCCTGATCGTTTCGATCGATACCGAAGAAGACAACTGGCACCCGTGTCGCGAGGGAGTGACCGTCGAGAACATCCGCGAGCTGCCGCGTCTCGATGCGCTGTTTCAGCGGCTCGGGGTACGGGCGACCTACTTCACGACATACCAGGTCGCGATCCGCGACTGGGCAGCCGCCATCTTGCGGGAGCTGCACGGCGCGGGAGCCGAGCTGGCCGCCCACCTGCATCCGTGGAACACACCCCCGCTGGACGAACCCTTCATCGGGCGCAACACGATGCTCAAGAACCTGCCGGGAGCGCTGCAGGTCGCCAAGCTGGAGCGCCTCACAGGGACCCTGCGCGAGGCATTTGGTGGGAGGCCGGTGGCGTTCCGGGCAGGTCGCTACGGACTCGGCCCCGACACCGTCACCGCCCTGATCCGCTGCGGCTACCGCGTCGACTCGAGCGTCACCCCCTTTATAAGCTGGGAAGCGTACGACGACGGCCCGACGTTCATCGGGGCGCCGATCCACGAGTATCGGCTCGCGGGAGACGCCGACGTACGCATCCCCCAGCCCGGGGGGGCGCTGGTGGAGATTCCCATGTCGGTGGGCTACAATCGGCCCCCGTCTCGGGCGTGGACGAGGGTGTACCGAGCGTTGTCCGCCCCGGCGCTGCGCCCGCTGCACCTGCGCGGGCTAGCGTCGCGCGCCGGTATCGTGAGGCGCATCGGGCTCAGTCCCGAAACGGATTCCGTCGCCAACATGCTGACGCTGTCACGCCGCCTGATCGACGCGGGGCTACGACATCTCCACGTGTTCTTTCACAGCCCCAGCCTCAGTCCCGGCTTGAGCCCGTTCGCTCCCGACCGGGCACGCGTGGAGGGGATGTACCGCGCGATTGCGAGCTATGTGGAAGGGGTGGGCCGCGTGACGCCGTTGCGCTTCGTCACAGTCTCGGAAGCCGCGACCCTGCTCGAGACTGCGGGGTCGTCCGTGCCGGTCGCGGCGTCCCGCTCCTGACGGCGCGCTACGCCGCCCGCTCGACTTCGCGGCGCGTCGGCTCCCAGAGCGGCGTGCGCTCGCCTTTGACGGCCCGGATGGAGGCGTGCAGCGCCGCGACGTTCCCCACCACCAGATAGGCGGGCAGGGCGACGACCTTCGGCAGGCGCCGCTGCTCGGGCCACCACCATGCGAGGGCGGCGCACAGCGCCGCCGCGGCCGCCAGCCCCGCGCCCCACCGTGCCCACGAGAACGTCTGCGCCAGGCACACCAGCGCCACCAACGCCGGTAGGGCAACGTGCGGGAGGACCCAGCGGCACACCTTGTGGCTCGCCAGAATCCAGGAGAAGAACCCGTGGCGGAAGGGGTTCAAGAGGGCCCGCTTGAAATGCAGCGTGTGCCAGCCGCGCACGATCGTGCGCACCTTGCGGCGGTATTCCGTCCGGAGCGACGGCACCCGGGGCACGGTGCACACGGCGCTCTCGACGGAGACGGTGCGCAGCCCCTGCTCACGGGCGAGCAAGGCAGCGGCGAAGTCGCGACTGATCTCCTCCGGCAGGACGCGCAGATGGATCGATGCGCGAACCGCGTGGAAACATCCCGCCGCGCCCGGGATGCCCGCGACGCGCGTTTCGAGCTGACGCACCCACATGTCGTAGCCGACGTACCAGGACTCGCCGTGGTTGGCGTGCCCGTCCACCCGCGCCACGCTCACATAGTGTCCGGAAGCGACGCCGACCGTGGGATCGGCGAAGCTCGCGATCAGCGCCTTGAGGGCCCGCCGCTCCGGACTGGCCGACGCATCGGTGGTGACGATGATGTCCCCCCGCAACAGCGGCAGTGCAGCGTTCTCGGCAGCCGTCTTCCCTCCCCGGCGGGGCAGCCGCAGCAGCTCGACGCCGCGGCCCGCGTACTCACGCACGATCGCGTCGGTCCGATCGGTCGAGGCGTCGGACACGACGAGGATCTGCCGGCGATCCGCGGGATAGTCGAGACGCAGCAGATTCTCGAGCGTCTGGCGCACCACGGTTTCTTCGTTGTAGACCGGGAGCACGATGCTGATCGCCGGCCACTCGACCGGTGATGCGACGGCCGGACGGCCACGCCGGAGCAGTCCGACTAGCCCCAGCAGCAGTGGATAGCCTACGTAGGTATAGGCCGCAAAGGTCAACGCGACGGCGAGCAGCCAGAGACAAACCGAGATCATGCCACACTCCGATAAATGCGTTCGTACTGCTCGAGCCAGGGCCCGGGAGCGAACTCCCTCGCCAGGCGCTCGTTCGCGCGGCGCGCCCGGTCCGCCGCCGCCGCTGGATCCGCGTGCACGGATCGAATCGCCCGCGCCAGCGCCGCCGGATCGTCGGCTCCGACCAGCAGCGCTTCCTGCGGCGAGAGCACGTCCGGGACGCCGCCGACGGCGCTGGCCACGATCGGCGTACGGGCCGCCATCGCCTCGAACAGCACGATCGGCGTGCCTTCCGTGCGCGAGCTGAGCGCGAACACGTCAAACGCGGCGAACAGGCGCGCGGCTTCCGTCCGAGTTCCTACCCACCGCACACGGTCGCTTACGCCCAGCCGGCCGGCCTCTCGCTCGAGCTGCCGCCGTCGGCGTCCGTCGCCCACCACCGATACCACCAAGGGCAGGTCTCCGAGCTGCGCCACCGCCGCGAGCAGCACATCCACGCCCTTTTCCTCCGTCAGGCGTCCCACGCATCCGACATGAAAGCCGCAGCTGGGAACGCCGAGCTCATCGCGGGCCTCGGCGCGCGCAAGGGGAGGAGCGTCGTCCGCCGGCCAGGCGTTGGGAACGGCGTGCAGGCGCCCGGGGGGCACGCCCGTCCGCTCGAGGTCCCGAGCCAGCGGGCGTGACACCGCGACGACGGCGTCGAAGCCGCGCAAGGCCCGTCGCCACAACCGCTCGTACACCCACATCTTGAAATCCCCGCCCGTGAACCCGTGAACCGTCGTCACCGTTGGCATGCCGGCCCGCCGGGCGACGGCGGCGTCCACCACGTCCACGCGGATGCCGTGCGTGTGCACCACATCCGGCCGGAGCCGGCGACACAGCTCCGCGATCGCGCTGCGCTCGCGGATGTAGGCGCGCGGGGGGACAGGGAGCGGAATCGTCTCCACACTGGCCTGCTCGAGGCGCGCCAGGAACGGGTGCCGATCGGCCCCGTTTGCCAGCACGGCGACCACGCGAACGCGATGCCCGGCTCGGTGCTGACCGGTCGCCAGCGCGTGCACGACGCGCTCCGCACCGCCCACGTCTCCGGGAGCGATGACGTGCACCACCGACAGCCTGTCTCGCGATATCACACGGCCAGGTAGAACAATCTCCGTGCCTGAGCCACCGGGCATACCGGAGCGCGCACGAGTGCTGCGTGGGCGCAACGCCTGCGTGGCTGTGCTCTACAGTCGGCTGGTCTAGACCGGTGCGCCCGCGCGGCCTCCCTCTTGCTCTATGCCCCGGGGCTCATGTGCGGCATCGTCGGCATCGTCCATCGCGACTCGACTCATTCCGTCGCCCCTGCCGTGATTCGGCAGATGTGCGACGCCATCCGGCATCGGGGCCCCGACGACGAGGGCGTCTACGTAGACGGTCCCGTCGGCCTGGGCATGCGTCGCCTCAGCATCATCGACCTCGCGGGCAGTCACCAGCCGATCTTCAACGAGGATCGGTCGGCGGTCATCGTGTTCAACGGGGAGATCTACAACTACGCGGAGCTGCGGCGCGGTCTGGTCGCGCGCGGCCACACGTTCGCCACCCAGGGCGACACGGAAACCATCCTGCATCTGTACGAGGAGGAAGGCCCCGAGTGCGTCACACGGCTGCGGGGCATGTTTGCCTTCGCGATCTGGGACGCCAAGGCGCGGACGCTGCTGCTCGCCCGCGACCGCTTCGGGATCAAGCCGCTGTACATCGCCACCGGGCCCTGGGGCATCGCGTTCGCGTCCGAGCTGAAGGCCCTGCACGCGGCGGGCCTGGCGGACCGCACGCTCGATTGGGACGCGCTCGACATGTATTTCCAGGTCGGGTACATCCCCGCGCCGGCCACGCCGTTCGCCGGTGTCACGAAGCTCGAGCCGGGCCATACGGCGCTGTGGCACCGCCAGCGCGGCGTGTCGACCACGCGGTACTGGGACCTCCCCCGCGAGCGCGTCGCGGCGCCGCGCGACGCGGAGGAGTGCGTCAGGGAGTGGCTGGACGAGTCGGTGCGAGCGCATCTCGTGAGCGACGTGCCGGTGGCGGCGTTCCTCTCCGGCGGGCTCGATTCGTCGGCCGTGGTCGCGAGCTGGGCGCTGGCGAGCGACGCGCCGCACGCGTTCACCGCGCGGTACTTCGGCTCGGGGGCGGCGAGCGCCGACGAAACGGACCTCGCCCGGCGACTCGCGGCCAAGTACGGCGTCAAGCTGACGGAGGTGGACATCCATCCCGACGTGCGCGACCTGCTCGAGCCCATCACGCACGCCCTGGACGAGCCGCATGCCGACCAGTCGGCCGTGCCGACGTGGTTGCTGTCGCAGGCGGTGGGTGCGTCGTATAAGGTCGCGCTCACCGGGATCGGCGGCGACGAGCTATTCGCGGGCTATCGCCGTCACATCGGCCTGCTGGCCGGAGAGCGCTACGCGCGGCTGCCGCACGCCGTGCAGCGGGGGTTGAGCGGGCTCGCGAATCTGCTGCGCGAGCCCACCGGCGCGTCGCTCGCGGTCGATCGCTTCAAGCGTTTTCTGCGGCCCGGCAACGGCTCGACGCCCGACCGGTTCCTCGGCTACGTCACGCGTTGCGCCGATGGCGACCGGCAGGCTCTGTACGCCGCCGGATTGCGGGAGCGTACACGCGCCGGCAGGGCGAGCGCCCGGTTTCGCGAGCTGCATCAGGGCTACGGCGCCCCTGCGGGACTGACCGCGGGCCTGTATCTCGATTACAAGACGTTTCTCGCGGACGATGTGCTCGCACTCAGCGACCGCATGGCGATGGCGCACTCGCTCGAGATCCGCGTCCCCTTCGTGGACCACCTGCTCGTCGAACGGGTGTTCCCGCTCCCGGACCGCACGAAGATCGGGCTGTGGCGGAACAAGCGGTTGCTCAAGCGGGCGCTGCGAGGCCGGCTCCCCGACGAGCATCTCCGGGCGCCCAAGCGCGGCTTCATTGGCCCGACCGCCGAATGGCTGCGGCACGAGCTGCGCGACGTGATCGAAGACGAGCTCGCGCCGGAGCGGCTGCGCCGATTGGGGTACTTCGAGCCCGCCGTGGTCCGCGGCCTACTGGACGATCACTTCGCCCGTCGCCACAACCGTGAGGGGATCCTGTGGGCACTGCTGTGTTTTTCGGTGTGGCACCGCGTGTACCTGGAAAGCGGCGTGCTGGCGGGTCGCTGACGCGCATTGCCTCACTCTCCGCCGCTGTAAATGCGCTCGTACTCCCGCACCATCGCGTCGACCCCGAACGCCTGCTCCACGCGCCGGCGCCCGGCCGTCGCATCGCGGGCCCGGCGCGCGGAGTCGCCCAGCGCGTCGCGCCAGGCGGCGGCCAGCGCCGTGGGATTCCCCGGCGGCACGAGGCGGTGTCGCAGCGCCTCGCCCAGTGCCGCGCCGGACCCGCCGACATCGGTCACCACCGGACAGACGCCACTGCTCATGGCCTCGAGCAGACCGAGCGAGGTTCCTTCGCTCCACGACGACAGCGTGAAGATGTCGAACGCGGGGTAAACGTTTTCTACGTCTTTGCGCCACCCGGCCAGCCGGGCCGCGTCGCGCAACTCCAGCCGGTCGATCAGCGCCGCCAGGCGGGCGCGCTCGGGACCGTCGCCCACCAGCACGAGGCTGGGCGGCGCGCCATGCGCATCGCTCCAACCGGCGCGCAGCCGCGCGAACGCCTGCAGCATCACGTCGTAGGCCTTGATCGCATCGAGCCGGCCGATGCTGCCGATGACCGGTGCCCCGGCAGGCAGGCCCAGCTCGCCGCGCACCGACCCGTTGACGGACCGCGGCTGGAACCGGCGGGTGTCGATCCCGTTGATCACGACGCGGATCTCCGCCGGGCGCGGTACCAGCGTCGCCGCCATCTGGCGGCGCAGCGCCTCCGAGACGGCCACGACCACGTCGGTGCGGCGGGCCGCGAGCCCGTCGAGTAGACGCCAGGCGAGTGCGTCCGGGTAGGGCCGGCCGTGGTCGGTGTGGACGAGGCGCGGGACGCCGGCGCGCCGCGCCGCCAGCGACGTCTTGTACCACACGCCGCTGTGCGTATGCACGACGTCGGGGGCGAGCGCGCGAATCGTGCGGGTCAGGCCGCGGGGCCAGATCATGGACCAGCGCCGCAGCGACCGCTCCTGGTGGAGCTGCGCGTGCCCGGCGAGGCCTTCGGCGAAGCGGCCGAAGTCACTCAGTGTCAGGATGTGATTCTCGAACCGATCGCGAGGAAGACGCTCGACGAGGGCGCCGACCAGGCGTTCCAGGCCGCCATAATCGAGCTTGTGCACCACATGAAGAATTCTGAGGCGTCGCGTCACAGGCCCGAGGATCGAATGACGAACCCGTTTTCCGACAAGCCCGAGGGAATGTTTTCCCGCGGCACCGCCCAGCGGTTCACGCGGGTGGACGGGAACCACCCTCCACCGAGAGCGAGCGCGGCGGTGTAGCCCGCCTCGCGCGCAGCGGCCTCCACGGCCGGCGTCGCCAGCCCGTACGGATAGCTCAGCCACGGGATCACGCTCGTGAAGCGCTCCCGCAGCCACACGAGCGGCCGCCGCAACTCTGCTCGCAGCTCGTCGCCCCCCCCCAGCCGCACCAGGTTCGGGTGCGTCCAGGTATGCGATCCGAGCGTGATGCCGGGATGCCGAACGGCGCTCCGCAGCTCCGCTTCCGACGCGACGAGCGCCCATTCCGGAACCGTCGCCGTCGGGATCCGCTCGCGCGCGGCCCAGCCGCGGACCTCCTGATCTTTGCCCCGCAGCTCGTCCAGGGCGCGGGCCCGCAGCGCGGGATCCACCCCGCGCTCCGCCGCCAAGGCATCCCACCAGAACGGGCCCTTCCCCACGAAACTGGGAACAACGAACAGGGTCGCGGGAACGCCGCGCTTCGCGAGCTCCGCCACGCCGAGCAGTACCGCTCCCCGATAGCCGTCGTCGAAGGTGATTGCCGCCCGGGGACGACGCCCGGCGACCGGCGCGTCGAGCACCTGTTCCAGCGGGACGACCGTGTGGGTGGCGAGCAGGCTCTCGAGCTGGCGCATGAACAGCCCGCGCGGGAGGTGGAGCGAGCGGTCGCCGAACCCCGGGGAGGAGTCGGGCACGACGTTGTGGTAGGCGAGGACCAGCCCCCGTCGCGCCCGCGCCGCCCGGTTCAGGGCGGGCACGCCGCTCCGCACCAGTCCGGCCTCGAAGCACGCTTTGAGCGTGGCCCGCGCGCTCATCCCAGACGACGAGGGACGGCCGCTTGCGTGGGCACCGGCGGCCGGGCGAACGACACGATCTTCGCGAGCCCCAGGATCATCCCGAGGAGCGTGTACAGGTAGGCGGAGTACGCCTGGGACAGGAACGAGGCCGTCACGACGAACGCCACCAGGCAGCCGGTCAGGATTTGCGCCAGCACGGCGACCTCAGTTGCCGGCACGCGCCGCAGTCTGGACAGCAAGCGGAAGGTCCCAGCGAAGAGGGCGACGAAGAGAATCAGGCCCCCCACGCCGAGCTCGGCCCCGATCTGAATGAGAGCGTTGTGTGCGGCGGACCAGTGAAAGCCGCGCCCGTACCGCTTCTGCTCGATGGCCTCCGGGGCCAGGGTACCCTCCGCCATGGGGAACGCGGCGGCGCCGACGCCCAGGAACGGGTGATCGACCATGTAGCCGATGCCGCGTGCCCAGATCTCCATCCGTCCGGTTTCCGACTTCCCGCTCCAGTTGTAGTCTTTCGACGGATGCAGGATCGTCTGGATTCGCTCAAAGTACTTGTCGCTCGCCACCGCCACGAGCATCGTGCCGAGGAACGCGACCGTCGCCACCCGCTGGATTTTCGAGACTCCGCGCAACCGCAGGAGGAGATAGGCCACGACCGCCAGGAATCCCAGGAACCCCCCACGTGATTGGGTCTTTCCCAGCGTGACCATCAAGAACACCGTAGCCGCCACCAGCAGGATGCGGGACCACGGCTGCGCCGGCTTGCGCCACAGGTATACGACCAGCGGCAGCGTGCATACGATCAACAAGGCGAGGTCATTCACGTCGTAATAGGCGACTTCCCGCAGGCGCCCGTCCTCTCCCATCTGTGCCCGAGCGACAATCACCGCGGAAAACAGCGTCACGCCGGCGAGCTGGAGCCACGCAAGCCGCCGCAGATCCGCGAGCCCCCGCACACTCGCGGCCACGAGCACCATCAAGAGCACCGTGCGAAGGTAGTCCTTGAGCAGGAAATTGAGGCTGTGCCCGGGGTAGAGGCTTCCCGGCACCGAGAGTGCGACGAGCCCGAGTATCCCGAGCGCGGCCCACACGACGGGCACGTTGACGCTCCCGATGCGACGTCGAGGATCACGGCCAAGCAGGAACAGGCCGATCGCCACCACCGTCGTCAGGATCGGCAGCCCGTGCACCGCTAGAGTCGGAAACAGCTCGTGGACGCGCCACACCTGCAGCGAGACCAGCAAAAACAGGGTCAGCTGCAGCGAGTCCCACGGCAAGCGAGGCGCTACAACGGGCCGCGGCTGGCTGGGGTATGCGATACTGCCGGGAACGGTCATGGAGCTCGGGAGTTGCATGTCACGCCCAAGCGAGCAAGATTTGGGCTGGCGTCGGCTCCTCAGAAGGTAATTAGATCGGCCGCCACCGTTGGTGTTGCGTCGGGGCAACGGTCCGTTGTGCAGGGACCGGCTTCAGCATCCGATCCGCAGCGTGCTCACGACGATGTTGTCCAGGTAACGCTCTTGGGTCGCGGGCGCTCCTCCGTTCCAGTAGTTCTCGAAAAACACGGCGTTGATACCATAAGTGGTGAACGTTCCTACGAAATTCAAGCCCTCCTCCCTCGCCGACAGGTCACCGTTTACCCAGAACTCAAACACGCCGTTGGCTTGGCCCGGGTCGTTCAAGCGCGCGTGCGCCTCGACGCACCACCACTGGCCGACCCGAGACGGGTCGGCCAGCGGCGTCGCACCGCGCTTCTTGCCCAGCCAACGAAACCGGGCGAAGTCGTTGTACTTGGCAGGCCGTACGTTGCCCGACGGGTCGGTGCCCGAGACCGGATCGAGCTGCAGGTAGTTCGTGTCGGGCGGATCACCACCCCACAGGTGCGCGACCATCGCCTCGGCCCACGTGGAGCTGGTGAAGCTCATCGCCCGGGTGAGCTTGGCGCCGACACCGCCAACCCACCCCGGCTGGTAGCGCACGTACAGTCGCCAATAGAGGTCCCGGTAGATTGCGGTCCCTGCATCCACCGGTCGAAAGTACTTGTCCGGCACCTTCCCCATGGCGAGGTGCAAGGAGCCCACGGACGTCTGACCTCGGGTGAATCGCGCCCGCATGCCGAACGATCCCTGCACACCGGCGCCTGCGGCTCGCACGAAGCTCCCGGAGGCCTCATCGTACTCGAAGTATTGCTGGAGCCGATCCTCCTCGAAGTCATCGCACCAGATCCACTCACGGTGCGGAGTCGCGCACTCGTTCGCGGCCCGCGGCGCAGCCTGCGCGCCGGCACGAGACGCTCGCGACGTCATGCCCGTCACGAAAATGATCATGAGCGTCGTCCGTAAGGCCATCAGATGATCGCTAAGCGACCGGGGTCGACGCCGCCGGGCGGATATACAGGAGGACGGCCGTATGATCATCCGTCCGGGCGAGCTCATGCAACTCTGGCCACCCTGCCTCGGCCAGGGCGTGCGGGAGCCCCCCATGGTGGGATACAGATTGGAGCAGGTAGCCGTCGCCGTCCGCCCGCAGCACCCGCCGTAGGTCCCGGAACAGGGCGGCCGGATCGTAGGCGCGCATCGAATCCAGAGTCGCCACGACGCGGTTGAACCCCAGATCCGGAACCGGGAGCCGCTGTCCATCCCACAGACCGAACTCGACCTTCCCGGGAATCTCTCGCAGCCGCTTCGCGAGCTCGACGTGCGCGACCGACCGATCCAACCCACACACATACGCGCGCCCGGCCCGGCGCCACGCCTCTTCCACGATCCACCCGTCCCCGCATTCGACGAACAGAATCCGGTCCCAGGCGCGGATGCGCACGCGGTCGAGAACGAGTAGATCCGAAGCGCGCCGGGCCTCCCCGGCGAGGGGCGTGGCTGCGAGGCGGCGGGGACTCACGTAACAGCGTCTGCGCAATGCTCGTGCCGGAGCAGGGCGCCGGCTTCACGCTCCTCAGCTGTGGCCCCTACTCAACAGATCCGTGACCGAAACGGCGTGGCGAGAGACGCCCGCGACAGCGCCTACGAACGTGGCCTCATCCCGGCCCCAATGATACTTCCCCACGACGGCTTCTCGGCCGCGCGCACCGAGCGTGTGACACCGGTCCGGATCCCTCAAGAGACTCACCACCTGTTCGGCCAGTGCCTGAGTGCTCCCCACGCTGTACAAGACCCCCGCCCCGACCTCCTCCAGGACACGGCGCATCGGCGGCAGGTCGGCAGCGAGGACGGCCAGGCCCGCTCCCATGTAATCGAACAGCTTGTTCGCCAGCGTCACGCGAACGTGCGGGGTGTCGAGGAACGGCAGCAGACCAACCTGACAGTGCTGGTAGAACTCGGCGAGTCTCGCGTGGCGCTGCCACCCGAGCAAGGCCACGTGATCACTCAGGCCGAGGCGTTCGACGGTCTGGGCGATCCGCGGCCGATCCGGCCCATCGCCGACGACGACGAGACAGGCGTCCGGCACCTCCCGCACGACCAACCCGAGTGCCTCCACTGCTTCCTTCACCCCGCGGTCGGCGAGCAAGGTGCCCACGAACAGGGCTCGCGGCCGCTGGGCCCAGGGCCGGAGCTCCGGCGGAAACGGCAGCCGCGACGTGAGCTCGACGACATTGTCCGGCGTGTTGCCCACGACCACGACCCGCTCTCCCCGCGCTCCTCGGCGCACACACCGCAACCGCGACTCCTCCGACACGACCGAAATCGACTGCGCCGTGCGCAGGACGCCAAGCTCAACCAACGCCGCGGCAGCGGGACTGCGAATAACACGGTCCGACCAAGGCCGGGCGGAAACGACGTGCAAGGATTTCAGGAATTCGGGATAGACTTCCGCCATGTCGTAGTGCACTGGAATTCCGAGGAGCCATCCGAGCCAGATCGCGGCAGGTGCGAGCGGCAAGTCCGCGACGACGATGCGGTCGGCCCCGGTGCGCCGGGCGAGTCGCCACATCGCCCACGTCCACATCGGATTCAGGAAGACCGGGAAATTGAGAGCGCGAGTCAGCCAGCGAACGCGCACCCATGGGAGCCGGTGGACCGTGACCTGTTCCCATGTCTCGAGTCGTGGAGCCCCGTCATAGTTACGGGCCAGGAGGTGCACTGCGTGTCCGGCGCGCGCCAAACTCCGCACCTGCTTCGCCACGCGCGTCGCACCGCGCGGCCATTCGCCCTGATAGATGTAGAGGATGGTCACCGCAGTGTCCCGGAAGCAAGACTTGGACCTGGCGGGGTCCAGCGACGGGCCGGAACCCATCGGCATCGACGTAACCCGCCGCCATGTAACGTCTTGGTGCCACGGGACTGGGCGGGGGTTGTGTCCCGGCCCCGGAAACGTGTTGCGGTCGAGCGGCGTCAGCGCGCCCGAGCTCTGCGGGCTAGGGCCGCTGCGAGGCTACGATCAGGTTGTCGACCCACATGGTCTGATCGACGGGCGAACCCCTCCCGATGTAGGGCCCGATGATGAATTGGGCGAACTTGAGGTCGGAGCGGACTCCCGTCCGAAACAACACATCGTGGCGGTCGATGATCAAGTGACCATTGAACCAGTACTGTACCACCCCGTCCGGAACACCCACGCCGCCGCCGATGCTGTTGATCTGCAAGTAGACCTCGACGTGGTTCCAGTCACCCTTGTAGCCCGCGGCACCGGGCGCCGCCTGGAACGTGACCGTCTCGCCGCGGTTGAACTGTTTGTCATTGTACGTCCCGCTGCCGTAGCACTCCGAAAAGACATCCGTCTCCACGACGCCGTTGCAGCCGCTCACGGACCGATTTTCCGTGACGCCGATCAGGTTCATCGGCAAGCTGCCGTAGCTCGCGTTGATCGCCCGGTTGTCTTGCAGGGTCACGCGCGGCGCCCCGGCGCCGTTCACGAAGTTGGTCTCGATGTAGGTGGTGAGCCAATCGTTGGCCAGCGGGGCGTATTGCCCGTCCTGATTGCTGAGCACGTAAAACTCGTGCGGATGGTCACGCGTCGCTGAGCCGACCCAGTTGTCGCCGTACTTGACCCAGTAGCTGACATACAACGTCGGGGTGGGCTGGAAGGCGTGTCGCGCGGCGGCGCCCCACGTGGGTTGCAGCGCACCGGGCATGAAACGGATCTCGAGCGCGCTGGTCGCACCGGGTGCGTGCTGGGCGCTCGTGACCGACATGTTCGGATTGTCGTACCAGCCCCGCGCCGCAAACGCACCGTCCGCGAAGCTCTCCTGGAACAGCACCGCGGGGGGCGGAGGCGGCGGCGGTGGCGGCGGCGGCGGCGGCGGTTGAATAGGCGCCACCGGCTCGGCCAGACACCCGGCCAGCGCCGCCACTAAGAGCCACGAACTCACACGGATCAAATGCGCGGCACGATGCCCGTCTGTTTGAGCGAAAGACATCGGCAAGCCCTCCGGCGAGGCCCGAACGAGGCCGAACCGCCGCTGCTCGAACCCGCCTGAACGCCGTGTTCCCGCGCCACCGCCTTTGCGCGGCCCGCCTTGGAGCACGGCCCATTAGCTCGCAACCCGGACGCGCGAACTCCCGACATGCGCGCCACGAATATCGAATCACACCAGCAGCGACGACATGCTAGCAACTCGGACGCGAGCTGCGCAAGAGGAGGCGCCCAACTCCTAATCGACCGAACCACGGCACCTACCTCCGGCCTTGTGACCGAAGTCACACGGAGCCCGCTGCCAAGTTCCCAGCGCTTCATACGAGCCCGTGCTACCCCCCGGGCGCCGACGTGGGTCCCAGCGGGTCCCTCGGAGAATGTCGCGGACGTAACAGATAGAACAAGGGGAGATCGACCGCCAGGCCGACCTCCCCTCGCTCGTTTCAGCTCGGACTCCCCTACGGATGTTTTGTGGCGATCGTGAGGTTATCGATCCACATGTACTGATCCACCGGCGAGCCGACGCCGATGTACGGCCCGATGACGAACTGGGCAAAGCTGAGGGTCGGCCGCGCCCCGGTCCGGAGCATCACGTTGTGCCGGTCAATCACCAGCGTGCCATTGAACCAGTATTGCAGCACACCGTCGGGCACCCCCACGCCGCCCACGACGCTGTTCATCTGCTCGTAGACCTCGACGTGGTTCCAGTTGCCCTTGTAGCCCGCGGCACCCGGCTGGGCCTGGAACGCCACCGTCCCGCCGCGGTTGAACTGCTTGTCGTTGTACGTCCCGCTCCCGTAGCATTCCGAGAAGAGGTTGCTCTCCATGATGCCGTTGCAGCCGCCGACGGACCGATTCTCCGTGACCCCGATCAGGTTCAGCGGGGTCGTCCCCATGCTCCGGTTGATCGCCAGGTTGTCCTGCAGCGTCAACCGCGGCGCGCCGGCGCCGTTCACGAAGTTGGTCTCGATGTACGCCGTGAGCCAATCGTTCGCCAACGGCGCATACTGTCCGTCCTGATTGCTCAGCACGTAGAACTCGTGCGGGTGGTCCATGGACCCGGAACCGACCCAGTTGGCGCTGTACTTGACCCAGTAGCTGACATACAGCGTGGGGGTCGGCTGGAACGCATGCCGCGCCGCGGTCCCGAACTGCGCATAGACCGCCCCGGGCGGCATGTGGATCTCGAGCGCAGCCGTGGCGCCCGACATGTGCTGCGCGGTGGTCACCGGCATGTCCGGATTGTCGTACCACCCCCGCGCCGCAAACGCCCCATCCGCGAAGTTCTCCTGCAACAGCACCGTGCCCCCGCCCGGAGCGCCACCGCCGCCGCTCCCGCCCCCTCCCGAGGACGAGCTGGTGGTCGCACCGCTCGCGGCGTTCGAGAGACCCCCGAACACCGCATTCACGTTGAGGGTGCCCCGGTACGCGACGAGCTCGAAGCTGTACGTCGTGCCCGCCGACAAGCCGAGGACCGTACACGTCCGCTTGGCCCCCACTGACGTCCCAGCGACCGGCGTGGCGCAGGTCCCGCGCGACACGCTGGGCGTTCCGCCCCACGGCATCGTCGCACTGGCGACGTACCGCACGTCATAACTCGCCGCCTTGCCGGCGCCGTCGCTCACTTCCGTGAACGCCAAGGTAGCCGCCGTGTCCGCGGTGCTCGCCACTTTCAGATCGGTCACCGTTGCCGGGCTCGTCACCACCGGTGGCTGCGTCGTGACGGTGATGGTCGCCGTCCCGCTCTTGCCACCGCTGGCGGCGGTGATCGTCGCCGAGCCCGCTGCGATCGCCGTCACCAAGCCGCTGCCGCCGATCGTGGCCACGGCCGCGTTGCTCGAGGTCCAGGCGACGCTCCGGCCGGTCAGCCCGTTGCCACTCGCATCCTTCAGTGTGGCCGCCAGGTGCTGCGTGCCGCCGGTCGTCACTGTCGCCGTCGCCGGCGCGACGCTCACCGACGCCACGGGCGCGACAACTGCCCAGGTGCTGCTGGTCGCGATGTTCGACAGGGCGCCGAACACGGCATCCACTTTCAGGGTGCCGCGATACGCCACCAGCTCGAAGCTGTAGGTCGTCCCGGCGGTCAGGCCCGACACGACGCAGGCGCGCGCGGCGCCGATCACCGTGCCCGCCACGGGTGTGGCACAGGTCCCGTGGCTCACACTCGGGACCGATGCCCCCCAAGTCAGCGTGGAGCCCGCAACGTACCGCACGTCATAGCTGGCGGGCTTCCCGCTGCCGTCCGTCACTTCCGTGAAGGACAGCGTGATCACCGTATCCGTCGCCCCCGCCACCTTGAGGTCCGTCACAGTCCCTGGCGCCGTCGGCGTCACCGGCACGACCGGCGTCCGCGCCGTGCCGCTCGCCACGTTCGAGAGCGGCCCGAAGACAGCGTTCACCATCAGCGTCCCACGGTACGACACCAGCTCGAAGTCGTACGCCGTGCCGGTGGTGAGGCCGAGTACAGTGCAGCTGCGCCGCGCGCCGATGGCCGTTCCGGCGACCGGCGTGGCACAGGTCCCACGCTTCACGCTCGGGACCGCTCCGCCCCACACCAAGGGCGTGGGTAAGAAGCGGATGTCGTAGCTCGCGGGTGCGCCGGTGCCGTCGTCCACTTCAGTGAACGAGAGGGTTGCGGAGGTGTCGGTGGTCGCGGCGACTGCGAGGTCGGTTACACCGGCCGGCAGGCCGGTGGCGGTGGCAAAGCTCGGATGGGTGAAGCCCGGCCCGCTCAGGGCCGGATCCGTCGACTCGCAGGCGCCCAGGATGGCCGCCGTCGCGAGCAGAACGGAGGGCACGCGCAAGCGCGCGATGCGCCGAGAAAGTTTGAAGAGATAGGGCATGTGTTGCACTCCTTCCACAGGTTCAGTTCAGGCAACCAAAAGGGCCGCCAACGCGAAACTCGTCTTGCGCTGGCGGCCCGGCGGACTTGGCGCTGCCTGCACGCTTTAGTCCCGTGACTCTGCGTCACCGTCTTTCGACGGGTTTGCTCTTTGCAGCGACCTTCTGCGCCGCGCCGCGGCGGTTCCCCGCCGCGGCGCGTTATTCATCTCGCCCCGACTACGGCCGACTGGTGGCGATGGTCAGGTTATCGATCCACATGTACTGATCCACCGGCGAGCCGACGCCGATGTACGGCCCGATGATGAACTGGGCAAAGCTGAGGGTCGGCCGCGCCCCGGTCCGGAGCATGACGTCGTGCCGGTCGATCACCAGCGTGCCATTGAACCAGTATTGCAGCACACCGTCGGGCACCCCCACGCCGCCCACGACGCTGTTCATCTGCTCGTAGACCTCGACGTGGTTCCAGTTGCCCTTGTAGCCCGCGGCACCCGGCTGGGCCTGGAACGCCACCGTCCCGCCGCGGTTGAACTGCTTGTCGTTGTACGTCCCGCTCCCGTAGCATTCCGAGAAGAGGTTGCTCTCCATGATGCCGTTGCAGCCGCCGACGGACCGATTCTCCGTGACCCCGATCAGGTTCAGCGGGGTCGTCCCCATGCTCCGGTTGATCGCCAGGTTGTCCTGCAGCGTCAACCGCGGCGCGCCGGCGCCGTTCACGAAGTTGGTCTCGATGTACGCCGTGAGCCAATCGTTCGCCAACGGCGCATACTGTCCGTCCTGATTGCTCAGCACGTAGAACTCGTGCGGGTGGTCCATGGACCCGGAACCGACCCAGTTGGCGCTGTACTTGACCCAGTAGCTGACATACAGCGTGGGGGTCGGCTGGAACGCATGCCGCGCCGCGGTCCCGAACTGCGCATAGACCGCCCCGGGCGGCATGTGGATCTCGAGCGCAGCCGTGGCGCCCGACATGTGCTGCGCGGTGGTCACCGGCATGTCCGGATTGTCGTACCACCCCCGCGCCGCAAACGCCCCGTCCGCAAAGTTCTCCTGCAACAGCACGCTGCCCCCGCTGCTCGCCGCGGTGATCGTAACGGCCGCCGTACCACGGACGCCCTCGCTCGTCGCCGTGATGGTGGCGGAGCCCGCAGCGACTCCGGTCACGAGACCGGTCCCGCTCACCGTGGTCACGCCCGTGTTGCTGCTCGTCCAGGTGACGGCGCGACCCAGCAGCACGTTGCCCGCCGCATCCTTGAGGGTGGCCGTCAGCTGCTGCACGTTCCCGACGGTCACCGTGCCACTCGCCGGCGTCAGCGTGACCGACGCGATCGGCGCCGTGGACGCGCCCGTCGTGGCGGTGGCAACGGTGGAGAGCGCACCGAACACGGCGTTCACCGTCAGCGTGCCGCGGTACGCCACCAGCTGAAAGCTGTAGGTCGTGCCTGCCGGGAGGCCGAGCACCGTGCAGGTGCGCTTCGCCCCGATCGTGGTCCCCGCGACCGGCGTGGCGCAGGTCCCGCGAGTCACGCTGGGCACTGAGCTGCCCCAGGTGAGCGTCGGTGCCGCGATAAAGCGAATGTCGTAGCTGGCAGGCTGGCCGGCACCGTTGTCGACTTCCGTGAACGACAGAGTCGCGGATGAATCCGTGACGCTCGGCGCGGCGAGGTCGGACACCGTGCCCGGGAGCGCGGCCGCTGCCGTGACCGTGACCGCACTCGTGCCGCTGTGTCCCTCGCTCGTCGCGGTGATCGTGACGGAGCCGGCGGCCACACCGCTCACGGCGCCGCTGGCACTGACCGTGGCCACACCCGCGTTGCTGCTGGCCCAGGTGACCGTGCGGCCGCTCAACGCGTTCCCGCTTACGTCCTTCGGCGTGGCCGTGAGCTGAACGGTCTGGCCCGCCTGTACGCTCGCCGTCGCCGGGCTCACGCTCACTGATGCGACAGGTACGGCCGTCACGGACGCGGTGGCCGTGCCGCTCTGTCCCTCGCTCGTCGCCGTGATCGCGACCGAGCCCGCCGTGACTCCGCTTACCACACCGCCACTGACGGTGGCGACGCCCACATTACTGCTGGCCCAGGTCACCGTACGGCCGCTCAACGCGGTCCCGTTGGCGTCCTTGGGCGTGGCGGTGAGCTGAACGGTCTGCCCCGCCTGCACGCTCACGGTCGTCGGGCTCACCGTCACCGATGCGACCGGTACCGTCGTCACGGACACCGTGGCCGTGCCGCTCTGTCCTTCGCTCGTCGCCGTGATCGTCGTGGCGCCGACCGTGGCCGCGGTCACGAGCCCGGTGCTACTCACCGTGGCCGCGCCGGGGTTGCTGCTCACCCACGTGATGACCCGGCCTGCGAGCGCATTGCCGTTGGCATCCTTGAGCGTGGCGACCAGCGACGCCGTGCCGCCCACGGTCACCGTGACCGAGCTCGGTGCGAGCGTCACGGAGGCCACCGGTAAGGGAGATGGATCCATTACGGTGACGGCAGAGGAGTCGCGCTTGCTGCCGCTGGTACCGCGAATAAACAGACCGCCGGCGGCGCGGGCATGGACCACGCCCGTCGAGCTGACCGTAGCGAGGGCGACGTTCGTGCTCGCCCAATTGACGGCATTAGGCGGACGGTTGTTCGACATGACGACGCTGGCGCTCAGCTGCAGGCTGTCGCCCACGAGCACCGAAGCGGTCTTTGGCTGAATGGCGACGGAAGTGACGCCGAAATCGGGATTGCTGCCACTCGTATCGACCGGTACTTCACACGCCACGCTGAGTAACAGGGCGCCAAGCGCCGCAACACTCCGAAAATGCATGACCCTCTCCCAAGTGAGGTTCGGCAACCCGACTGGCGTGGCACGCGGGTGGCGTGCGGTAGCCTCGTGGCTTTGCGTCGCCGGCTTTCGCCGGCTTTGCCTTTGTCGCGCTCCCTCTGGAAGAGGGCGGCGCCCTGCCGAACTACAGTGAATCGACTCCTACACGAACGAAACGGCCGCCAACATCTCGATGACTTCTCGAGTCGCTGGCGGCCCGGCGGACTTAGCGACTCGCGTCGCCGTAGTCCCGTAGCTCTGCGTCACCGTCTTTCGACGGCTTTGCTCTGAGCAGCGTGCTTGGTGCTTCACCGCGAACAGGCATTATCTGTTGCCCGTTCGCGACGCAGCATGGTAGCAACGCCCGAAAACTGGCGCAAGAGTGCAAGCTAGCGGAGCAGCAAGATCAGCAGTTGTGGGAGTGGGCCCGCAAGCAGGCTGCTTTTTTGTGCAAGTGGCCCGTTTCGCATTTGAACAGGAAAGGGGCGTGAGGTCAGGGGACGGCGCAGCGGTATGCGCTAGGGACCGGCCTGAGCCGGACCGATGGGATAGTTGGTGGCCTGCGCGAACAGCGTGTATACCGTCAGCGGCGCGATCCCGGCCTGCAGATAGGTGGCCCCGTCCCAGAACACGAGGCCCTGCGTCGAGCCGTACGTAGCGCCCATGTCGGGCCAGCACGCACTGTCGTAGATCTTCGTCCCGTTCACCCACACCGCGACCGTGCCGCACCCTTGTGCCGTGTACCGGTGGTAGCGATACACCACATCGTACACGCTGCCTTCATGCAGGGACGGATAGGTGTTCGGGAAAACGGAGTCGCCTTCCACGAGGTTCCAGCGTTCGGCTTCGGCGAACAGCCCGATGTTACCGTCGGCGCACGGCACGATCGCCGCCGTGATCCAGCCGTTGGTGTTCGACCCCACCTCGCCGTACACCGACTTGTGCACTTTGAACTGCGAGTTCCGGTTTTCGGACGTGCACGACGTGCCACCGATCGCCGCTGCGGCTCCGGGCGCCAACACGAACCGCACCTCCTCGAACAAGTCCTGGTCGAGCGTCGGATCCTTGGGCAGGGTGGCCAGCTGGCCTTCCCCGAACCACGCCTCGAGTGCCGCCGCGCCGGTCCCGGCGGGAATCGTGCACTGCATCCCGTAGGCGCTCCCCGAATCCGTATAGGCCGTGCTCTTGGCGCAGCTCCCGCCCCCGTACGCGTACACGGTCAGCGGTCCCGGCGTGCCGTCGTTGAAATTCGTCCGGTAGTACGTGACGGGCGGCGGTCTCGCCACAACGCTGATCGCTGCCGAGCCGGTCTTTCCCTCGCTCGTCGCGGTGATCGTCGCCGTTCCGAGCGCGACGGCCGTCACCAAGCCGGTCGACGTAACCGACGCCACGGTCGGGGCACTCGACGTCCAGGTGACTTGCCGTCCGCGCAGCACGTTGCCCTTGGCATCCTTGAGGGTCGCGACCAGCTGCTGGCTACGTCCGACGACGACGGTGAGGCTCTCCGGCGCGACGGCGACGGACGCCACCGGCGCCGTGGATGGCGCAGTGGTCCCCGTGGCGATATTGGACAGGTCGCCGAACACGGCGTTCGCGTTCAGCGCACCGCGGAATGCCACTAGCTGGAAGTCGTAGTCGGTGCCGGCCGTGAGACCGAGGACGGTGCAGCGGCGCGTGGCGCCCACCGCGGTTCCCCCGAGCGGCGTGGCGCAGGTGCCTCGCGACACGCTCGTCGCCCGGCCCCAGGAAATCGGCGTCGCAGCGTAGCGGACATCGTACGCCGCGGGTCGCCGGCCGCCATCAGTCACTTCCGTGAACGCGAGAGATACCGAGCTGTCGGTGACAGCGTCGACCGTGAGATCTTCCACGGTGCCGGGAGGGGGACGCGGGGCGACCGTGATCGTGGCAGCGCCGCTGCGGCCGTTACTCGTCGCCGTGATGGTGGCCGACCCCGGGGCCACAGCGGTGACGAGGCCGGTGGCGGTCACGGTGGCCACGCCCGTATTGCTGCTGGACCATCTCACCGTCGGGTTAGCGCCCGAGCCGGACGCGTCTCCGACAGCGACAGCAGCCACGGTCAACTTGACGGTGTCTCCCACGGAAACGCTAGCGGACGCAGGTGTCACGATCAGGGGACCCACCTCGGTCGGCACCGGCGTCAGACAGCCGACCAGCGCCGCCGACAGCCCAGCCGCGCAGACGAGGGCGGAGGCCGAAGTCAGTGACCGCTTCGCAACGATCGGCGCGTCGTCCATACGGGTTGTAGGTCGTCGATGAGCGAGGCAGGGAATGAAGCGAAGCGGCCGGCCAGGCGCTGTGATAAATGTTGTCGCGCAGTCGCGACAACGGAGGTTGTTACGGATGGGTACGACGAGGACCGGCGCGAGCCCGGAGGTCTAGCGTCCGGCGGGCTGCTGGGCGATCAAGGCGAGCGCCTGCGCCAGTTCTTCCACGCAGCGCTCGACGCGCGCGTACACTCGGGCACACACCTCGGGCCCCTGCTCCACGGGATCCTCGATGCCCCGAGACGCGACGGGCAGTGGATCGAAGTCCCCGAGCTGCAGCACGCCCCGCGGGCTGCGGCCAAAGCGTTCGCAGATCATGCGGCGCTGCATCGCATCCATCACGACGATCAGATCGGCGGCGCGCACCAGATCGGCCATGACCAGCTGCGAGCTGTGGCTCGTGAGATCGACGCCACGGCGCGCCGCGGCCGCGACTGCGTCGGGCGGCGTCGGCCGGCCCGGCCCGGCGAAGCCCGCCGAGTCGACACGCACCCGTCCCAGGCCGCGCAACTCGAGCGCGCGACGCAGCGCCGCGGCCGCAAACGGGCTCCGGAACAGGTTGCCGTTGCAGATCACCAGCACCGACGCCGGGGCCCGCCCCGCCCCTGCCAGGGCCGCCAATGCCGCCCGGCGCCGGCCGCTGTGCAGCAGCCGATCAGGCACGTGGCTGATGCGGCTCAGTAGCCCGGACACGAATCCCCGTTCCATCGGGACTGGAGGCCTCCCCCGGCGGGCGGACACGGTCGTTCTAGAGGAAGAAAGATGCATCAGCAGGTCAACTCCGGCTTGGGCCGCACGTTGCTCCACTCGGTCGGGTAGACGGTGCAGTGGTACGCCACGCACGTCGGGCAACGGGCGTGCCGCAGAGCGGCGCACCCAGCAGGGGGTCCGTCGTGCTCAGTCGCGTCGCATTTCGGCTGCCGCGGGCACGCGACAGCGTGGCCACGTGCCCCCAGGCATGGCGGCCGCGCGGCGTGGCTTGGGCACGTCGTGCCCACCTGAGACGCCCCGAGCGATTGCAATCGAAATCCGTGGTCTCCCATTGCCGCCGAATCGCGTGGAGCGTCGCGACACCTGACTGATCAGGGCCGCGCACGAGCACCCCTGCCGCCGACCCCGTTGCTCCGCCGTTGTGTGAAAATGTGAACCACGTGTCGTGAGCACCACCGCCGGCTACTAGGCTCGGTTGAAGAACTCGGGGAATTCGGCGCGAGACACCTGTGGCGTTTGCGCCACAATCTAGGCGGCGCCCCGCACCGGGACAGGGTGGCGCGACAGGTGTCCGGACGCGCTGGCCGGATTCCTGCAAGGGTAAGGACCAAGCCGATCCCAAGGAAATCACGTGCGCTATCTGATCACTGGGGGTGCGGGCTTCATCGGCTCGCACCTGGTGGAGCACCTCGTCGCTGCGGGAGACGACGTCACGGTGCTGGACGACCTGTCGTCCGGTCGCCGGGCGAACCTCGCGGCGGTGCGAGGTCAGATACGCTTCATCCGCGGCAGCGTCACGGACCTGAACACCTGCCGCCGCGCCGTCGAGCGCGTCGATTGCGTGCTGCATCACGCCGCGGTCACGTCGGTCCAGCGATCGGTGGACGAGCCGGTCGTGACACACCAGGTGAACGCGACCGGCACGTTGAACGTGTTGCTCGCGGCCCGGGACAAGGGCGTGCGCCGCGTGGTGTACGCCGGGTCCACGTCGGCGTACGGAAACCCCGCCACACTGCCGAACTCGGAGGAGCACGTGACCCGGCCGCTGTCGCCGTACGCGGCCTCCAAGCTCGCGGGCGAGGACTACTGCGTCGCGTGCCAGGCGACCTACGGGTTGGAGACGGTCGTACTGCGCTATTTCAACATCTTCGGGCCCCGGCAGGACCCGAACTCGCAGTACGCGGCGGTCGTGCCGCGCTTCATCACCACCGCCCTGGCCGGGGAGCCCCCCACGATCTTCGGCGACGGCAAACAGACGCGGGATTTCGTGTTCATCGCGAACGTCGTGCACGCCAACCTGCTCGCGGCCCGAGCCCCCGCCGCGGATGTGTCGGGGCAGGTGTTCAACATCGGAAGCGGCAAGGGCGTGAGCGTGAACCAGCTGTGGGAGCACATCCGCAGGCTGGCGGGCGTTCCGCTCGCGCCGGTGCACACCCAGGGACGGGCCGGAGAGGTGCGCGATTCGGTCGCGGAGCTGGCCAGGGCTGGACGCCTGCTGGGCTACGCGCCGATCGTCGACTTCGAGGAAGGGCTGCGCCAGACCATCGCTTTCTACCGCGCGCGCCGCGACGCAGCGCGGCGCAAGCGAGCGCGCGCCGTCGTGGTCGCGGCGTAGCGGACACGCTTGCGTCTCACGTCCCGGCCACACGCTCGAGAATCTCGCGCAGCTCATCGAGGCTGAACGGCTTGCGCAGCACGGGCCGATCGGCCTGCTGCAGCGCGTCGCGCGTCTGCAGCGAGATCGAGTCGCCGGTGGTGAACACGATACGCCGCTCCCGTCCCCGCCCTTCCTCCCGCAGCTGCTCGAACAAATCGAAGCCCGTGTGCTCATCGTCCAGATGCACGTCGACGAGTAGCGCATCGTAGCGGACGTCGGGGGCGGCCAGGCGCTCCGTCGCGTCGGCGAACCGCCCCACGGTGGTCACCTCGTGCCCCAGCCGTTTGGCGAGCAGTGCCATGGCGCGGCGGACACTGTCCTCGTCTTCGATCACCAGCACCTTGAGGCGCCGGCTGTCCGCCGCCGAGCCGGCCGCAGACCTTGCGCTCACGTCGCCCGCGTCGACGGGCAGCTCGAACGAGAGCCGGGCCCCGCCGCCCTCCACATTCTGCATCCACATCCGCCCGCCCATCCCCCGCACCAGCCCGAAGCTGATCGCCAGGCCGAGCCCCGTGCCTTGCTCCGCTTTGGTCGTGAAGAAGGGCTCGAACACGCGATCGAGGATGTCGGCCGGCACGCCGGGCCCGGTGTCTTCCACGGTCACGACGACGTGGTTGCCCGTGGCCTGCGCGGTGATGACGATCTGACCCGGGCGACCGCTGGTCTCGATCGCCTGGCGCGCGTTGACGACGGCATTCAAGAGCACCTGCTGCAGCTCCTGCGGGTCGCCCGCCACGGCGGGGACGTCCCGCGGCACGGACACGCTGGCCCGGATACGGGCCTTCTTGAACCCGCTGCGCTGCAACGCCAGCACGCGGTCGGCGATCTCGCCCAGATCCACGGCGGTCTGCACGCGCGGCCGCTGGCGCGCGAAGTCGAGCAGCGTCTGCACGATGCGACCGGCGCGCATCGCTTCGCTCCGGATGACCTCGGCGCTCTCCTGGACGTCGGCCTGGCTCGGATCCAGAGTCAGCGCCTCTCCGAACGCGGCAATCGCCGCCAGGGGATTGTTCAGCTCGTGCGCCACTCCCGACACCAGCGCGCCCAGCTGGGACAGCCGGTCCGCCTGCAGCAGGCGCTGCTGCAGCAGCGACTCGCGCGACACGTCGAGCGCCAGGAACAGGAGCTTGGGCGACTGGCGCATCGGATCCACGTTCACGATCACGGCGCGTACGTCGCGAGGCGGCTCGCCGGCGTACTCGACGGTGAGGCGCAGCTCCTGACGCTGTGTGACCGCCTCCCGCAGCGCGGCCGCGAGAGCACCCCGCTGGGCGGAGGGCGTCCAGTCGCCCATGGGACGCCCCCGTAATGCCGCCGGATCGGCCACGCCCAACAGCTTGACGCCTTCCGGGTTGGATTCGAGGATTTGGCCGTCCACGGTGAGCACCAGGGCCGGCGTGGGCAGCGAGCTAAAGAGCTGCAGGTACAGACGGCGCTCGGTCTCGAGCGCGCTCATCACGTGGGCGGCGCGCGATTCGGGTCCGAGCTGCTCGCGCACCTGCCGGAACACCATGATGAGATGGTTGTGCGGCCCCCGGCTCACCTGGGTCTCGAACACCATCCCCGGGAAGTCGGTCGCGGCTGCGGGCGCCAGGTACATCTGCGGCTTGCCGTCGTGCAGCACTTCCTGCAGCACCCGCTCGATGTGGGTGGCCCTGGCCGCAGGGAACGCGACCCAGAAGCTCTGCCCCATCACACGCTCGGCAGGCAGACCGGTGATGCGCGCGGCCGTCGCGGACCAAGCGGCGATCGTCCAGTCGGGCGCGATCGCCACAACGCCGTGCTCGAGACTGTCCAACAACTGTTTCGCGTCCATAGCCTGGCCCTCGCTGTAAGACACGAGGCCCCGTTGGCCGTATCGCGGGCGCAACGGGGCCGATGGTGCTGCTTCAGGAGCAACTAGGGTGGGGACGCACAGGTCGCTCTGTCAAGCGGCGAGGGGTGTCGCGGTGACGCAACAGCAGCTGCCTAGTGGTCGCAGTCCAGGCTGGTGATCTCCCACAAGTGTGCCGCGTGCAGCACGGCTTGACCGCTGGGCGTCAGCGCCGTCGCCACGAGCGGGGCGGCCTCCTGGCGCGGTACAAACCCGGAGCGTCTCACCTCAGTGGCGAACAACGATTCCGCCAATGTCCAGACCTGAAGGCGCGTGCACCGGTTGGCGCGCACCGCTACCGCGAGGCCGGAGATCAAACGGGCCAGGGGCAACCGCGGATCGCGGCGGACCGCATACAGGTCGGCCAAGCCCGACGAGTCTGGCCCCCGCACGAGCAACCCGGCGGCTCCGGCTCCGTTCTCCTTGAGCGTGAACCACCAGTCCGCTGCGGCGGGGTAGCCCTCCAGACGCGCAAGATATTGGGCGGCGTTGTGATACGGTCTGAGTCGCGGCGAGTCGCCCGGTGGGCTGGCAAACTCGACTGCCGAGAATTCGCTCGCGGCGCGCGGGACGAGCGTGGCGCCTCCTCGCACCAAGCGAACCCCGGCGTGTACCAGCCCGATCGGGCGGTCGACGATCCAGCGCCGGTGCCCCACGGGAAGCACGTAGCGCTCGAGCGTGCCTACCTGGGCGAAGCCGCACAGGTCCATCACCGCCTTGGCGTGACGATTGGGGTTGGTATAGACGAAGTCCATGCGCCCCCGGGCTCTGGTGTCCTCGGTGGCGCGCTTGATCAGCGCGTGGGCTGGGAAGAACGACCGATACGGCCGCGCCACGAGGGCGTCCCTCATCAAGCCCCCGACGACGTCCCGCTCCCCGAACCGAAAGCGCCGCGGGAAGCAGGCGAGGTGCATCACGATGTGCCCATCGGGGTCGCGCCCGACCCAACTGCCGCCACCGGCCTGCACGCCGGCTGCGTACGCCCGATCGAAGAACGGCACGAATTCGGGCCGTTCATCCGCCACGAACAACTGCTTGATCTCCTCGGCGTGATCGAGCGGATTGACCGCCGTCACTCTGAACTCCAAGAGCCCCCCCAGCCCGCTGGCCCGACCGGTTGATGGCACGCGTGCTGCGACGACCGTGCCACCCTCGGCCGCGACCTGCGGTGAGATACCTGTTGCCCGACCGCCACAACCGGGCGCCTGTCACACGGTTGAGGTGCGTGCAAACCGGTTCTGAAAGGCGAGGACCTCCGCCGCGAACCGCTCCATCTCCTCTAATTGCGGGCTGAACTGCAGCAGCAGCAGGTCCACTCCCGCCTGCTCGAACGCCCGGATGCGCGCGGCGATCTGCTCCGCCGTGCCCACCAGGCCGGCGCGCAGCCCCCGGTTCGAGACGGAGTAGTCTTCGAGGCTCACCTGCTGCTCGAGCTGCGTGTTGGCGACCCAGTCCTGATAGTTGGCGTACCCGGCGGCGCTCTGGCGCACGTCCGTGATGCGGGCGACTTCGCGCTGCGCCGCCGCTTCCGAATCGCGGCAGATCACGTAGCCGGCCACGCCGAATTGCAGCGGTGGCAGGTCATGGCGCGCGCGCCGGGCCCGCATGTCCGCCACCTTGGTCGCGATGCGCTCTGGCGGGTCGCCGTGCATCAGGTACGCATCGCAGGCGCGGGCGATCAGCTCCTTCGCGGCCTCGGACTCGCCCCCCGCGTACACGGTGGGCCGGGGGGTGGCCAGCGGCTTCGGCTCGAGGACGGCATCTTCCACCCGGTAGTACTTGCCCGCGAAGCTGAAGCACGGCTGCGCCCACATGCCGCTCACCACCGCGAGCCATTCCTCGGTGCGGGCGTAGCGCGCGTCGTGCTGATCGAATCCCACGCCGTACTGCTTCGCTTCACCCGCCCACCACGACGACACCACGTTGATGGTCAGGCGGCCGCCGCTGATGCGATCGATGTTGGCGGCCTGCTTGGCGAGCAACGCGGGCAGATGGAAGGTGGGCCGCACGGCCACCATGAGCTCGAGCCGCTCGGTCACCGCCGCCAGCGCCGCCGCCGTGCTCCAGGCGTCGAGCGAGGGCGCGTCAGGACCTTTGATATCGTTGAGATTGAGCTCGGCGATGAGGGTCACGTCGAAGCCGATCGCCTCGCTCCGCTGGGCCAGCCGGCGCACGTACGCCCAGCTCGCTTCCATCCCCTCGTCGGGGACGTTCCGCAGCCAGCCGCCGAATACCGGGAGCCAGTAGCCGTAGCGCATCGTCAGGCGGCCTCCCGTTCCAGGTAATCGACCAGGCGGGCGAAGGGGTCGAACCCCACCACGCGGGGCGCGTCGGCCACGAAGTTCGACAGCGCGTTGATGTCGTAGAAGTACAAGCGACCGTCGCGCGCGTCGATCAGGTACTCCACGCCTCCCACGTCGATGTGCGCCGCTTGCATGATGCACTCCACCTGCGCCACGATCTCGCGGGGCGGCGTGTAGCCCTCGACCCGGAGATTGTTCCGGGGTGCGTCCACGGGGCACGCCCCACGCACCAGCTCGGCGCCGCCCACCGTCTGGCACACGTCGGCCGGGCAGAGGTTGAAGCTCTCGCCCGACGTGTAGATGCGGATCGCGTACAGATAGCGCCCGCCCAGCACCTCCACGCGCACGATGCGCTGGTCGGCTGCCGGGATGTATTCCTGCACCAGCGCCGTGTGATCGATACCCAAGTCGAGCGCTGCCGCCTGCGCCGCCTGCTCCAGCTGCTCCGGCGTTTCGAACCGGCGCACGCCGGCGCCGGAGCCGCCGATGTTGGGCTTCAATACGACAGGAAAGCGGAGCCCGCGCGCCGCCTCGGGCGCCTGGGCGGCGTGGTTGATGACCCGCGCGGCGGGGAACGGCAGCCCCAGCTGCTCGAGCAGCGACAGCTGCAGCGCCTTGGACGTCTCGGTGACCCAGGCGTCGTAGCCGTTGATCACCCGCACGCCGTGGCGCTTGAGATGCGCCAGGTAATGCAGCGTGTAGAAAATCGCGTTGCCCGCGCCTCGCAGGTACGCCGACGGGCTCATCCGGTTGAATACGAGCGCGTACGGGGGTGGCCCGTCACCCGCGTCGAAACGGTGACTGGCGGCGGCGAGGCGCACGTAGGGCAGGCGGCGGCGATCCAGCTCCTCGAACAAGGGACGGAACCAGTCGGGATGCTCGTAATAGATCGCCAGAGGGCGTTGCGGCGTGGCGCTCATGTGACGTCCTGGTCTCCTCAGTGCTGAGCGGCGCCGGCGAGTGCCAGCGCCTCCTCCACTGCGCGGTCCACGGCTTGGAGCAACTCCGGCGCAGTCTTGCCGTCCTGGAACTGGGCGCTCGTGCCGTACACCCCGCTCGCGACCACCGTCGCGCCCAGACTCGCGAACAACGGCCGCAACCCGTGATCCACCGCGAGCGAGTGCCCGCGATCGTGCCCGGTCACGATCGGCACGCCGATCTTGCCGAGCAGGCTGTCCTGCGGCAAGAGATCGAAGAATACTTTCAGCAGGCCGCTGTAGGTGGCGCGGTACACCGGCGTGCCCGCCAGCACGATGCGCGCCCGAGTGGCCGCCGCGAGCGCGGCCGCGACGGCTGGATCCGAGCCGCGGCCCAGCAGCGCATCGCCGGGCAACGCCGCCAGGTCGATGAGCTCGGCTCGAGCCCCGCGCGCCGCGAGGCGCGCCAACCCGTATTCCACCAGCACGCGGGACTTGGAGGTCGCGGCCGGACTGCCCGAGAGCCCCACAACGGCCAGGTTGTTACTTACGTTACTCACCCGGGCAAGATCCTCGGGCGCCGCCGGGCCGGCAAGTCCTTGGCGCCGCAGCGTCGAGCCTGCATCGTTCCCCTGCCGTGACGCCACCCAACCTCACGCCGACACCGTCCGCCGCCGCGGCCGGCCTGCGCCTGTCGCCGAGCGCCCTCGTGCTGGTGGCGGCGAATTTGGTGCCGCTGGCCGGGGTGTTGTTCTTCGGCTGGAGCGTGTTCGCGACCCTGCTGCTCTTCTGGGTCGAAAACGTGATCGTGGGGGGATTCAACGTGCTGCGCATGCTGTGGGCGCAGCCGGACAATCCCCTGATCTGGGTGGCGAAGGCGGGTACGATCCCTTTCTTCATCTTCCACTACGGCATGTTCACCACCGTGCACGGAGTGTTCGTGCTCACGCTGTTCGGCGGGGTCAACCAGCGCGGTTTCCCCGGCCCCAGCACGTTTCTCCACGCGGTGCAAGCCGCGGGAATCTGGCCCGCCGCACTGGCCCTCGCGGCCAGTCATGGCGTGTCGTTTGCGTTCAATTACATCGGAGCCGGTGAATACCGCACGGCCGCGCTGGCCAACCTGATGACCCGGCCGTACGGCCGCGTGATGGTGCTGCACGTCGTGATCCTGGCGGGCGGCTTTCTCGTTCAGGCCCTGGGCGCGCCGGTCGCGGCGATCGCCATGCTCGTGGTCTTGAAGACCGGCTTAGACCTCGCCGGGCACCTGCGGGAGCATCCCGTCCCGATCGGCGTCGTCCGGTCCCCGTGAGTCATGGGGACGCGCACCATTGTGCGGCGCGACGTCGCGCGCACGTGCACCCCGGTAGGGCATGAATGCCGCGCGCTACAGCGCCGCGTCCACGAACGACCGATCCAGTCTGGTGATCCCGGGGCATCCCAACAGCTGCAGCGTCCGCTCCATGTCGGTCCGCAGGATCTCGAGCGCACGGCTGACGCCCGCCTCGCCCGCCGCGGCGAGGCCGTACGCATAGGCGCGGCCGACCAGCACCGCACGGGCGCCGAGGCAGAGCGCCTTCACGATGTCGCTGCCGCGGCGGATGCCACCGTCCATAAGGACCTCGACGCGGTCGCCGACCGCCTTCACGACCTCGGGGAGCGCGCGCAGCGAGGCGGGCACGCCGTCGAGCTGGCGTCCCCCATGATTGGAAACCACGACGGCGGCGGCGCCGGCGTCGACCGCGCGGCGGGCGTCGTCGCCCGTCAGCACCCCTTTGACCACGATCGGGCCGTGCCAGGCGTCCCGCAGCCACCGCAGGTCCTCCCACGTCACGGCGGCGCGGGCCAGGGCCGTGGCGACGTCCACGAGCGGCATGGGCCGCCCACCGGGAAGGACGACATTGGGAAGCGGCGGGACGCCACCACCCAGCAGGAACGACGCGAGCCAACGGGGGTGTGTGAGCAGCTGCGGCAGAAACGGCAGTCTGGCCCGCAGGGTGCCGCCCAGCAATTGCGCGGTGCCGTTGCGGACGTCGCGCTCCCGCAGTCCCGCCACGGCGGTATCGATGGTGACGACGAGCGCCGAAAAGCCCGCTACCCGGGCGCGGTGGATCGCCGCTTCCGCAGCGGCGCGCCCGCCCAGCAGATACAACTGATACCACACGGGACCGGCGCAGGCCGTTTTCACGTCCTCGAGCGCGTGCCCCGACATGGTGGACAGGACGTAGCCCGTGCCGGCCGCGCCGGCGGCGCGGGCGGCGGCGGACTCTCCGGCGACATGCATCACGCGGCTGTACCCCACGGGCGCGAGCAGCACGGGGACCGCGAGCTCCCGGCCGAGCACCGTGGTGCGCAGGTCGACGCCGGGGAGGCTCACGGCGTGTCGCGGCCGGAACGTCACGGCGTCGAAGGCGCGGCGGTTCTCCCGCAGCGTGACTTCACCTTCGGCGCCGCCGTCCAGGTAGTCGAAGACCACCCTGGGGAGGCGACGGCGCGCGAGCCGACGCAGGTCTTCGATGTTGACGACGCTGGGAGACCGGATGGCGCGCGTTAGACCGGCCCGAGCCGTTTCTCGGTGTGTGCCTTCTCGGTGAGCAGCCGCTCGACGGTGACGACCGTCATGGGACCGATTCTACCAGCACACGAAGTGGGGCACAAGACGCCGGATTCCGTCCCGCAAGCGCCGCACGCGGGCTTTGGCCGGGGCGACGATCTCGAGCTCCGCGAAGAGCGCGGCACAGCTCCAGTCGCCCGCGGGCACGCGGGCCACGCGATCGAGCGTCGCGGGGACGTCGTTGATGCCACCCACCTCCATGACAGATGCGAACCCCAGCTCCGCGGCGACACGGCGACTGGCCACATCGTGCAGCCCGAACGGGTAGGCGAGCGACGTGGGTGCCCCGAGGTGCGACGTGAGCGCGCCTTGCGCGCGACCGATTTCGTCGGCCTGCGCCGCCGCGCGGAGCCGCGCCAGGTTGGGATGGCTCGCCGTGTGATTGCCGAACGTCACATCGCCCTGGGCCATCTCGCGGATCTCTTCCCACGTCAAGTACAGCCGCGCGCCGGCGGCGGTCGACCCACCATCGAGACCCGCCCGCGCTCGAATCGCGTCGAGGAGATCGCGCACCGTGGACGGCTCGTAGCGCTCGCACGCCCGCTTCAGCACAGCGGGGATGGCGGTGCGTGGCGCGCAGGCGAACACCTTCTCGGCCAACGGGCGAGCGACCGCCCCATGATTCCGGAGCAGCCAGTTGAGCTCGTTGATCCAGATCAACGCACGATTGTCCACGACGTCCGTCGTGAGGTACACGGTGGCCGGGAGCCCCAGGCGCCGCAGCCGCGGGAACGCGTTCGCGTACACCGAGGCGTACCCGTCGTCGAAGGTGATGACGACGGCGCGATCGCCCGGCGCGCCCCGCTCGAGCGCGTCGAGAGGTACGACCCGGTAGTGGCGAACCAGGAAGTTCAGGTGCGCGTCGAACCGGTCGGGAGGCGTGTTCGACTCGAGGTCGCGGATAAAATCACTCTCGGTCGGCTCGCAGGCGTGGTACAGCAGAATCCGCGTACGGCGGCGAGCAAGCCAGATGACCAGCGGATGCAGGTGCAACCAGTACAGCAGCATCCCGCTCCACCGGAGCACCTGCGCCAACAACCGGTTCAATTAGGGGCCTCCGCAAACCGCCGCAGCAGGCCGCCTCGCAACAGCCGGCGTACCCGGCGCTCGGCGGCGAGCGTGCGGTCGACGAACCGGTACTCGTGTCCCTGCCGCAGATCCTGTGGAGCGTAGTGCCGGGCGTCGGTCGCCACCTCCCGGATCGCCCGTTCGTACAGCTGCGCACCGACGATCACGCACTTGCAGAAGAGCGAGTCCTCGTCGTCGTCCCCAGCGATGACGGGGCGACCCGTGCGCAGGATCGGTCCTGAATCGACGCCCTCGTCCAGCGCATGTATGGTGACGCCGACCGATTGCGGCTCCTGGTTGTGCAGCGCCCAGAAGATCGTATCTGCGCCCCGATAGTGCGGCGACAGCCCCGTGTGCATGTTGAGGATCGCTCTGCGGGCCAGACGAATGACGGGCGCCTTGATCACCGCGGTCCCGTAGACGGCGATGACGTCCGGCGCGAGGTCTTGCAGGAGCGCACGGCACTGGTCGCCGTTGGCGGAGGGAACACGATGCACGAGATCGCCGCGGTCCCACACGAGCCGGCCCCCGGGCGACAGATATCGCGCGTACGTGGCGCGACGGTGGCGCGGACGGCCGAGCAGCAGCGCGTACGCCCGGGCGCAGATCCGCGACGCGAGCTGGCGGCCCGTATATCGACGCAACCAGACCCGGACGTGCCCGAGGAACGAACGCCGCGCCGGCTGCGCGACCACGATCGCGCGCAACTCGTCCGGAAAGGCCCGCGAGAGCACGTTGGCGACGTACCGGTGCTCCAAGCCGTCGGCCGTGAGAATGACCAGGCGCATATAGAGGTTTCGCGCAAGACGCAGGCCAGGCGTAGCTTCAGGTCCTGGCGTGTTCCGTAAGACGGTGTGGCGTCCCAGCAACGGGGTTTCCACGCCGGGACTGGCTGTATCCAGTCCGTCACAAATATGACTCGACCCTGCTGCTCACAACTACGGCCAATTGGGCGTTCGTGGCACCGTAGGCGGCGCCCCCGCCTAGTGCCGTTCCAACTTGATCAGACTCAAGGGACGCCGCGCCGCGAGTTGCAGCGTCGTACGCAAGCGCCTTACTGGACTCGGTGAAGATAGTTGGAACGGCACTAGCAGCTCGTGTCGCTGGTCCAGGTCGCGTAAGCGACCCCGCCCCCCGACAGGGTGCCCGACATGGTCGTCCCGGAAATTGTGCCACTGGCGGTGGCGCCGGGGCTGGCGCTGATCTCGGTGATGCTGACGCTGCTCCCGTTCACGGTACCGAGGAAATAACCGTCCGAGCCGTCGACGTTGTCGTACACGCCCGACAGCGAAGAGCCCCTAACGAGAGTGTTCCAGATGCCGGCGGCGCCGCCCGTGTAGGTACCGCAGTATACCGTGACGGGATTGGTAGTCGTGTGCTGGTACGCCACGACGCTCCCCTGCGTGGTGGAGTGCGTGTAAGTACCGAGCAGCTTCCCAGTGTCGTCGATCGTCCCGGCGATCGTGTACCCTCCGCCGGAGAGCGTGACCGCCTTCGTCGAGGCAACGTAGGTCCCAGTCACGGTGATCGGTGCCGCGCCCACGGGCGTGATCGTGCCCGTCGTGCTCGGGGCCACGGTCAGAGCGAGCGACGCGCTCAAACTGGGAGACGACTCGCCAGCCAATGTCCCCCTGTACTGACCTTCCAGGCTCGTCGGGCCGGTCACACCCGAGTCACTCTTACAGGCAACGCCGGATGCCAACACCACAAGTGCAGTCGCGGAGAGAAGCTGATTGAAGGGTCGCATGTGCACGCCAACTTTCTTTGAGGGTGAGATCGGACCCGCGCGGACACCGGATCGGCGATCTCAGGCTCGGGGGCGTCGAAAGGAGGCGTCGGACGAAGGTGAGAGGGCCAGCGCTAAGGTACGGGCCGGTACACTCCGCCGCAAACGACCCGGGCCGCCGGCACTATCGCCCGCTTGCACTTTCCCGCATGTTGCAGACGAATCGAGATACCAGGGGACGGATATCGAAAGGTAGGCATCATGATTCGCAACGGTGCCGTAGTGTCGATCGTGTTGTGCGCGCTGCTCTATTCACCTGCCCTTCCGGCCCAGGAGTCCACCACCCACTGGTGCTTCCGCGGGCGACCCAAACCGCGATGCGATGTTTTCTGGCTCACCGAGTTCGGCGTGGCCGCCCCTATTTCGACCGACGCCACCGGCGCGAGTCGGGGTGCGTTATTCACCTGGGAGCTCGGTGGGATGGCCAATCGCGGCACACGCCATGCATTCGGGGTCGCGGCGTTCAGTCAAGCCATCCTGGGGGGGAGCGATCAAACTGGCCAGGGCGCGGCCGTCGGCATTCGCCCGAGGCTGCGGTTCTGGATGAGCCACACCACGAGCGTCGACATCGCTCCCGGCATGGTCATCCTGGGTTCGGGGGCCCCGGGCTTCAGCGGGCACGCAGGGGTGAACTTCGCCGACTACGCCGGGCTCACCATGCACGTCGTGGCTCTGCGGCCGGAGCCGTACGACGTCGACCGCAGCACGCGGGTCGCGGTTTTCGCCGGCGGGCGTCTCGCGTCGCTCCCGGGAACCGTCGTGGGCGTGGGCGGTCCCGCGGCGGTGCTTGCCGCTTTTCTCATTGTGTGCGGCTCGGGCGACTGCTTCGGTAACTAGTGTTGGCGAGGCGCCCAGGGGCGTCGCACGGTCAGCAAGTCCGCGCCACTGCACCCAGCGCAAGGGTCGGTCCCTCCCTCACGATAGATTCGGCGTGGGCGACGGCTCGCCCCTTGCGATCCAGCACCGCGATCAACGGGGGGCGCCACCGCTCGCCGGCAAGAATCCCATGCACGCGCATCGCGCGCGTGAGCTGCCCAGGCGCCGAGCGATACAGGGCGACGGGAGGAAACGGGCTGTCCACCCCCTGGAGGAAACGCGGAAGCGCCATGATCCAATGCGTGTCCTCGTCGGTTGAAAACGCCGCTATCGTAGCACCCCGGGATTGGCAACGTCGGAGGAAGGTGACGATCTCCGGGAACCGAGCCCGGGTGCTGTAATTCGAAATGGCATAGAGGAGCACAACCGTTGGTTTACCGAGCGACGAAGCGATGCGCGCCGAGGCCTCAGCGACTGTAAGACGCTCCCCGACGAGCGTGTCGATGACCATTGAAGTGCGGACAGCCGCCCCGCTAACGGGGATTGGACGATTGTCGCCGCCCGCCATGCGGAAGGACGGCCCGATCCTGACGTAGCGGTGTGCGAATGTATTCGTAAAGTCGTCGTCCCGCAGAAGCAGCGTCCAGGTCCAGCTCCCGCCCACGTACTCACGCGTGTCCCGCACCTCGGCAACCACGTCCCACTGCCAGCCGGCAGCGGTCTTCCGGAAGAAGTGCGGGGTCACGAGCGGGTCGCCCGTGAAGTACAGCAACGCAAGCGAGTCGTGCGTTAAGATCGTGTACGTCAGACCGTACTCCAGGAACAAGATGTACTCAGCAAACGCCGGCGTAATGGCGAATTGCGACAAGTACTGCTGCCCCGCTGGTGTAAACAAGGGGAGATCGGTTTCCCCCCGTCCCCGACGCAGCCATTCCAGGTAGAGCCGATACGTTTGCTCAACGGTCGGTTGCGGTCGGAACAGCGCCCGCGCCTCGGGCGTGGCAAGTCGATTCAGAAAGCCGGCGGATCGGGCGGAGTCCCGCATGCCATCAGCGGTCGCACCCCCGCCGTTCGCGAGCCTGCCGCGATCTTCGATGAACTCGGCCGCCCGTGGGTTGTAGTGCTCTCCCAGCGCCGCGCGTCGCAGTCTGGCGTGTAATATGCGGATCGTTAGGCGGAGTCCGAGGGTCGGATTGCCGGCCGCGAAAAAGCTTCGGACGTGCTCCCGCATCAGGTATCCCACGAAGCGGTCGGTAAAGATGTCCTGCAGGGTGGGACCGACCTCGATCCGAAGCTGTTGCGCGCCCACGTCGTAGGCGAACAGAACCCCATGCCGGTCGAGATCCCGTCCGATGCCGAGCGCGCGTGCCTCACGAACCGCGAAGTCATTGAGCGTCCCTTCGCGGACGCTATCCACGAACACGAAGCGGATGTCCACACCCGACTCGGTCCGCACGGCTTCGAGGGAGCTCTCGAAATGCCGGAGCTCGATCGAATCAATCAGCGCCGCGCGGTCATCGATGTGGTGGGTAGGGCGCGCGCTGCGGGAGGGGGCGCACGCCCATGATCCCGAGACGACGAAGGCGAGGACGGCGAGTCTCCGTACCGCGGCCTCGTCGTGTCGGGTCCAGCGCGTAGTTACGGGAATGACGTGAGTCCCTAAACAGGGTGCGGTCTAAACGCAGTTCGGCGCGACGTCTTTTGCGTGACGTCTTGGCGTGACGGTCTTCCCTCGACGCCTTTTTTCTTTCATGGGCCTGGGTAGAGTTGAACTACCGACCTCACGCTTATCAGGCGTGCGCTCTAACCACCTGAGCTACAGGCCCCGCCGCTCCCCAACTTAGTAGACCACCGCTCGGCGCGGTACTCCACACTCGGCGACCCCCAAAATGTCTCGGCAGCGTGACAGAAGGAAGCTACATTGGAGCCCGTGACGTTCCCACTATCGGCCATGAAAGAGGAAGCAGTCACCCATCGCTTCGGGAGTGTCCTATGCGTCAGGCCTTCGTCTTCTTCCTTGTCACTGTGCTGCAGGGAGGCGCGATCAACCTGTCCGATGTCGCTGGCACGTGGAAGGTACGTTCGATGGTCGGGCCCAAAGACAGCGTAGTGGCCACCTCCGTCGTGGTCTCCACGGCCAGCCGCGAGGGCTGGATCATGCGCCTCGAGGCGCGGCCTCCAATTCCGCTCCGCATCGTCGCCGTGGGCGGCGACAGCATCGTCACCGAGTGCGGCCCCTACTCGAGCATTCTCCGGAAGGGTCTGCAGGTCACCGTGCTGCGCAACGTGTCGCATTACAAGGGCGGGACCCTGACGGGCACCTTCGAGGCGCACTACTCGTCGGGGGATGTGTTCCGCGGCAAGACGGCCGGCCAGCGCATGGCTCACTGAAACGCGAAGCGGGAGCACGTGGCGGTGCTCCCGCTCGCACCTCCTCGCTCACTCCCAATCCCGCTTCGGCCCCTTCTTGGGCCGGAACTCCTCGTCCTCGTCGTCGTCGAATTCGTCGTCCAGGTCGTCGTACTCGTCGAGATCGTCCAGCTCCTCCTCGTCAAGCTCGTCCTCGTCCAGCTCGTCGTCGAAGTCCTCGTCCAGGTCCTTGTCCTCTTCGAAGTCTTCGAACTCTTCGTCGCCGAGACTGTCGCTGCGACGCTTGAGCGACCAGTCCGACGTCTCACGGGACAACATTGTCACCCCCAGCTGAGGTTGTGGTGAACGAGCTATCCGACCGCCCTACGACTCCTCGGCCGCCCGCGCGTTGCGCGCCAGCTTGCGGCGCTCCGTAGCCCCCAGAGCCCGCTTGCGCAAGCGGATGGACGACGGCGTCACTTCGATCAACTCGTCGTCCTCAATGTATTCGAGCGCCAGCTCCAGCGTCACCAGCCGCGGCGGCTCCAGCATGATCATCTCGTCCGACGCGGTCGTCCGCATGTTGGTGAGCTTCTTTTCTTTCGACGGGTTCACGTCCATGTCGCCGGTGCGGGCATTCTCGCCCACGATCATCCCCTCGTACACCGCATCGCCCGGCTTCACAAACATCGTCCCCCGCTCCTGCAAATTGAAGAGCGCGAACGCGACGGCCACGCCCTCCCGATCCGCCACCATCACCCCCCGGCTCCGCCCCGACAGCGGGCCCGCCCACCGACCGTACTCGAAGAAGCGATGGTGCATGACGCCCGTGCCGCGGGTGTCCGTCAAGAACTCCGAGCGGTACCCCAGGAGGCCCCGCGCCGGAATCTTGAACCGCATCCGCACCATCCCCACGCCCGGGTTCTTCATGTCCAGGAGCTCCGCCCGGCGCGGCCCCAGCTTCTCCATCACGACCCCGAGATACCCCTCGGGGCAGTCGATCATCAGCTCTTCGTACGGCTCGAGCCGCTCCCCGTTCGGCCCCTCCCGGGGGATGATCCGCGGCCGACTCACCTGGAACTCGTACCCCTCGCGCCGCATCGTCTCCATCAGAATGCCGAGGTGCAGCTCCCCGCGCCCCGACACGGTGAACGTCTGGGGATCGTCCGTCTCCTCCACTCGCAGCGCCACGTTCTTCTCCAGCTCCTTGAACAACCGCTCCCGCAGCTGCCGGCCGGTCACGAACTTGCCCTCGCGCCCCGCGAACGGTGAGTCGTTGACCTTGCAGTCCACGGAGATCGTGGGCTCCTCGACCGCGATCCCCGCCAGCCGCTCCAGATAGTCCGGGGCCGTGACCGACTTGCCGATCTCCACCCCCGCGAGCCCCGCCAACGCCACGATGTCGCCCGCCGAGGCTTCCTGCACCTCGACCCGCTCCAGCCCGTCGAACGAGAAGAGCTTCACGACGCGCGCCTGCTCGTAGGGCCCATCCCCCACAGGACCAGGCACGCCCAGCGGAAGTAACGCCACCGTCTCACCCACCCGCACCCGACCCCGCTCGATCCGCCCGATCGCGATGCGTCCCAGGTACGACGAATAGTCGAGCGTGGAGACGAGCATCTGGAACGGGCCCGCGGGATCGGCCACGGGGGCCGGGATCGTATCCAGGATGGTCTGGAACAACGGCTTGAGATCCGTCCCCGGGGTCCCCAGGTCGGCCGTCGAGGTGCCCGCACGGCTCGATGTATAAAGGAAAGGACAGTTGAACTGTTCCTGCGTGGCCTCCAGGTCGAGGAACAGCTGCAGCACCTCGTCGTGCACCCGCAGCGGCTCCGCGTCCTGCCGGTCGATCTTGTTCACCAAGACGATCGGCTTCAGGCCCAGCGCCAGCGCCTTCCCGGCCACGAAGCGCGTCTGCGGCATCGGCCCCTCGGCGGCATCCACCAGCAGCAGGAACCCGTCCACCATGCGCAGGATGCGCTCTACTTCGCCGCCGAAGTCCGCATGCCCGGGCGTGTCGACGATGTTGATTTTCGTGTCGCCCCAGCGTACGGCCGTGTTCTTCGACAGGATGGTGATGCCCCGCTCGCGCTCCAGCGGGTTCGAGTCCATCACCCGCTCGGTTAGCCGCTCGTTGGCGCGGAACACCCCCGCTTGGCGGAGCATCTGGTCCACCAGCGTGGTCTTCCCATGATCGACGTGGGCGATGATGGCGATGTTGCGGATCTGCAAAGGGCTAGGTTCCTGGTGGTGGCTGGAATCGAGGGGCGCAGTATAGAAGGGTGGTCTGGAAAAGACAAGGCGCGGGATCACACAAGCCTGGGTACGCCGTGCGCCGTGCGCGGTCGCTACCGCTGCGGGGCTCCCCTCCGAGCCGCCAGCAACCGTGTACCGCGCACCGCGCACTCAGTCACACGTCGGATCCCTTTCCATTTGAACCGTGACGTGCGTGATCCCCATGCCGCCCAGGCGCTGCTGCACGGCCTCGAGCACGCGCTGGTTGTCGCCGGGGTTCTGGACCACGAGGTGGCCGCTCATCGCGATCACGCCGCTCGTGACCGTCCAGACATGCAGGTCGTGGACCGAGGCCACCCCGGGAATGGACGCGATGCGGTCGTGCACGTCGGCGAGCGGGATGTGGGCCGGTACGGTCTCCAGCAGAATGTCGGTGCTTTCCTTCACGAGGCGCCAGGCGCTGCCCAGGATCAAGACCGCGATCAATACGGAGATGAGGGGGTCGGCCCTTACCCACCCGGTGGCGAGGATGATCGCGCCGGCCGCGAGCGCGCCCGCCGAGCCGAGCACGTCGCCCACGATATGAAGGTAGGCGCCGCGTTGGTTGAGCGAGTGGTGGTGCCCGCGATGCAGGATGGCGGCTCCCGCCCCGTTGGCCACGAGGCTCACGGCCGCGACGCCGAGCAGCAGGGCGCCGTGCACCTCGGACGGCGCCCGAAACCGGTGGTAGGCCTCGAGGGCGATGCCGAGCGAGATGGCGAGCAGGGCCGCCCCGTTTACCAGGGCGGCCACGATCTCGAGCCGCAGCAGGCCGAACGTCCGCTCCGCGGTGGCCGGTCGCTGGGCGAGATAGGCGACGGCGAGCGACAGGCCGAGGGCGGCGACGTCGGCCAGCATGTGACCGGCGTCGGCGAGCAGGGCGAGCGAGTGGGCGAGCCATCCCCCCACCGCTTCCACCAGCATCACCGCGGCGGTGATGCCGAGCACCAGCGCCAGCCGCCGGCGGCTTTCCTGCCGCAGCGGCGCGCGATGCGTGCATTGCACGTCGATTGGTAGTGTCGCGCTCACCCTAGTCCCTAATCCCTAATCCCTAGTCCCCAAGATAATCACGCTCTATGTTCTCGCCTCTATGCCTGGCCCCGTGTCGGAATCGCTCGGGCTGCGGCTCCTCGCCGTGGTGGCGCTGGTGCTCGCCAATGCGTTCTTCGTCGCGGCCGAGTTCGCCCTCGTGGCCGCGCGGCGCACGCGTATCGAGGCGATGGTACGGCGGGGCGACCGCAAGGCCCGCACGGTCCAGGCGGCCCTCCAGGACCTGTACCGCCAGCTCTCGGCCGCGCAGCTCGGCATCACGGTCGCGTCGATCCTGCTGGGCTACGTGTCGGAGGATACCGTCGCGCACCTGTTCCGCGACTGGTTCGCGGCGCTGCCGCCGCTGCTCGACTTCCTCACGCGCGGCGGCGTGGCGTCCACCGTCGCCGTGGCCGTCGTGTCGTTCCTGCACGTCGTGTTCGGCGAGCAGGCGCCCAAGGCGTGGGCGATCACCCATCCCGAACGCACGAGCCGCTGGGTCGCGGCCCCGCTCATCTTCTTCTCCTGGATCACCCGGCCGTTCACCGATCTCCTCAACTGGAGCGCCGGGCGCGTAGGGCGGCTGCTCGGCTTGAAGGGCACCACCGCCGAGCTCGAGCAGATCCACTCGCCGGAAGAGCTGCGCATGCTCGTCGAGCAGAGCCGCAAACGCGGCAAGCTCGACGCCGACGATGCGCGGCTGCTGCAGGGGGTATTCGAGTTCAGCGAGAAGTCGGCCCGCGAAGTGATGACGCCGCGCACCGAGATGGTCGCGCTGCCGGCGGACCTGACCCTCGAGCAGGCCGCCGACCAGGTCGCCATCGCGGGCCGCTCCCGCTATCCCGTGTACGGCGAGTCGCTCGACGACATTCTCGGCGTGGTGCATGCGAAGGATATCCTGGCGGGTCTCCGCGCGGCCAAGAGCGGGACGCTGCGCGCCGTGCTGCGGCCCGCCATGTTCGTGCCGGGCACGCGTGAAGTGGAAGACGTACTGGCCGACATGAAGCGCCAGAAGATCCACCTCGCGATTGTGCTGGACGAGTTCGGCGGCACGGCCGGACTCGTCACGATGGAGGATTTGCTCGAGGAGATCGTGGGTCCGATTTACGACGAGTACGACCGGCCCAGCGGCGAGCTGCGGGTCGCGCCGCCGGGCGCGGCCCCGGTGATCTCCGGAGCGACGCCACTGCGCGACGTGAACCGGGTGTTCGGGCTCGAGCTCGACGAGCAGGACTACACCACCATCGGCGGGTTCCTGTTCGGCGCGATCGGCCGCCTCCCCAAGGTCGGCGACCAGGTGGCGGTCAAGGGCGCGGTGTTCGAGATCCTGGAGATGGACGGCCGCCGCGTCGGCAAGGTGCGGGTCGTGCGGCGCACCGTCGGCGCCGAAAATCCCCGCGGGGTGAAGGCCGAGAGCTAGCGGCCGACCCGCGCCAGCTGAGCGGCGAGCTCGAGCGCGGCCCGCATCGACCCCGGGTCCGCGATTCCCCGCCCCGCGATGTCGAGCGCCGTCCCGTGGTCCGGCGCTACGCGCGGGAAGGGGAGGCCGAGCGTGACGTTCACGCCCTTCCCGAACCCTGCCACCTTTACCGCCGTCATCCCCACGTCGTGATAGGGAGTGAGCACGGCGTCGAACTCACCCTTGAGAGCGCGCACGAACACCGTGTCCGCGGGGAGCGGACCCGCGGCCCCGAGCGCTTTGGCCGCCGGCGCGAGCACGCGCTCGTCCTCGTCGCCGAACAGGCCCGACTCGCCGGCGTGCGGGTTGAGCGCGCACACCGCGAGCCGCGGCGCGCCGATCCCCCACCACTCGCGCAGCGCTCGCTCGGTGATCCGCCCGCACGCCACCACGCGCGCGGTGGTCACCGCGGCGGGGACGTCCTTGAGGGGAATGTGCGTCGTGACCAGCGTCACGCGCAGCGGACCGGCGGCGAGCATCATGGCGACGTCCACATCGCCCGCGAGATGCGACAGCAGCTCCGTGAGACCGGGATAGCGGAAGCCGGCCAGGTGGAGGGCGTGCTTGTGCACCGGGCCGGTGACGATGGCGTCGACTTTCCCTTGCCGGGCCAGCTGCACGGCCTGCTCTACCGCCTGGCCCGCGAGACGACCGGCCTCTTCGGGGAGCATGGAGCGAGGAGCGGTTCCTTCCCATCCCCGCTCCCCGCTCCCGATCACAACGATGTCAGCGTCAAGCGGACCCAGCGCGAGCGCTTTGGCCACCACCTCCGGCCCGATCCCCCGCGGGTCGCCGGGCGTCACGGCGAGGCGGGGACGGCGGGGGGAGGCCACGCCGCTAGAACCGGACGTCGACGTAGGTCGTGCGGCGCAGCAGGTCGAGGTAGTGTTTGACGGCGAGCTGCTGGCCCAGACCGTCGCGGATGCGGTCCTTCACCTCGTCGAACGACAGCTCGCCCTCGGGGAGCCGCTTGATCAGCTCGAACACGACGAACCGCGGTCGTGGGCTCCCGGCGCCTACTTCGAAGACGGGCTTGAGGCCGGGCACGGTGTCGCTGCCCACCACCTTCTCGTAGTCGGGCGGCAGCTGCGACACGGGCAGCGCATCGGCGAGCTTGGGCTCGTTGGGATCGGCGTAGGCGCGGGCGAGCGAGTCGAACGGGGCGCTGTGGGCCAGCGCGTCGTGCACGGAGTCCGCCTGCCGCCGGGCGATCGCCAGCTGCGCGGCCGAGATCGTCGGCTGGATCAGGATGTGGCGGGCCAGGATCTCCGCAGGTTGCGCCCGCTCCACCTGAATGATGTGGTAGCCGAACTCGGTCGGCACGGCGTCGGAGATCGTCCCGGGGCGCAGCCGGAACGCCACGTCCTCGAACTGCTTCACCATGACGCCACGACGGAACCAGCCCAGCTCGCCCCCCTGCTCGCGTGAGGCGCTGTCGGCGGAATACTTCTTCGCGACCTCACCGAAGTTGGCGCCGGCGCGCAACGCCACGACCAGGGACTCCGCGAGCTGCAGCGCCCGCGCGCTGGCGGCGGAATCGGGCTTCGGCACGATGACGATCTGGCGGAACGAGATGGCCGCGGGGCGCTTGGGCTGCTGCGCCCGGTTCGCCTCCCAGAAATCGTGCATCTCGGCGTCCGAGGGGGGGATCGGCCGCAGCTTGCCCTTCTGTTTCAGCGCCTCGATCAGCCGCTGCTGCAGAATCGAGCGGCGCTGCTGGTCGGCGAGCCAGCGGCGCCACTCCTCCTCCGACACGAACCCCGCCGCGCGCAGCTGCGCCTGAAACTCGGTGATCGAGGTGAACTGTTTACGCACGTTCTGCACCGTCTGCTCGACCGCGTCCTGGACCTCCTGATCGGTCACCTTGATCGTGGTGTCGCGCTCGGCCTGCTGCACCAGCAGCTCCTCATCCACCATCTGCGACAGGATCTGACGCCGCGCCGCGTCCCGGCCGGCCGAGTCCTCGGGGACCTTCGCCCCCTGCGACTGCGCCAGCACGAGCTGCTCCTCCACTTGCGAGGCGAGGATCGGTTTGGTGCCCACCACCGCCACCACGCGGTCCACGGCCCGCGCCGTCGCCGAGCGCCCCTGTGCCGCCACCGCCGCTGCTCCGAGGGCGGCCCACGCCAGTACGATGACCGTCACTCCCGTCGGCCGCATGTCAGCTCGGCGTTCGCTTGGCCGCGCTGTCGCCCCCGATGGGCGGCGGGCCGGGAGCGCGCTTCAGACCCGTGCCCGGCGTCTGTCGGGCGGTCGTATCGGCGGCGCGAATCGCCTGCGCCCGCTCCACCGCGCGCGCGATCCCGGCGTCGTTGAGCGACCACGGCTCGCCGCGGCGGAGCGCCGCGGCCAGGAAGGGCGGCACCGGCAGGAACGGCGCAGTCGCCTGGGTGACCGCCGCATCGAGGTAGCCCTCCATGTGCGCCATCGCCAGCCGCACGCGCGCGTCGGGGGTCGCCGCGGAGTCCTTGAGCAACTGGGGTGAGAGGCGCAGCAGCCCCTCGAGCCGACCGACGCCGGAATCGTGCTCCGCACGCACGTGACGCCAGTCGTCGGCCGTGAGCTGCACGTCGGCGGAGTCGATCTGCTCGAGCAGCATGTCGCGCTGGGCCAGCAGTCTCACGAACTGCGTGAGCTGATCGTCCGAGGCCGTCGCGATGCCGCGCACGTCGTTGGGATCGAGCGCCAGCAGCCAGCGCGCCAGGTCTTTCACCCGGAACGCGCCCCCCCGGAACGTGGCGAGCGTGTGCTCGTCGTCCCGGGCGGTCACGATCTGCGGCACGGCCTGGCGGACCCGTGCCGGGGCGCCGGCCTCGAGCTTGAGCTGACGCGCCTTGGTGAGGCTGTCGAAATACAGCGAATCGAGACGGTTCGCGCGCGAGCTCTCCAAATCCACCCGGAACGAATCCCGCACTTCCGCGAGCGGCGGCCGGCGGATGATGTGAAATCCGAACGGTGAGCGCACGACGCCGCTCAGACCGCCGGGGGCCAGCGCCCACGCCGCGCTGTCGAACGCGGGGACGAACTGCCCCCGCGGCGTCGCCGGGAGATAGCCGTCTCGCGCCTTGGAGCCCGGGTCCTCCGAGTAGCGGCGGGCGAGCTGCCCGAAGCCGGCTCCGCCCCGAGCCGCTACCTGTCGCAACACACCTTCGGCTTTCTTCTTCTGCTGCTCTTCCACCATCGGCACCGCGCTCGGCGGCACCCGGATGAGAATGTGCTGGAACAGGCGGACCGTGCCCGCCCGGTAGGCCGAGTCGGCATCGGCCGCGGTCAGCCGGCCCCGGGCGGCGAGGAGGCGCTGGTGGTAATGCTCCCACTTGAGCTGCACCACGAGCGGCCATTCCGCCGCGAGGGCGAGGGACGAATCGTGCAGGTCACGCCCGCGGCCCAGGGCCGTGGCGAGCACGGCGTAGTCGAGATAGACGTTCGCGACCCCGGTGAGCACGTCGGGCCGGACCGGAATGCGGGGCGCCCGGCCCACCAGGCTCGCCAGGCGCTCCACCCCGAGCGTCTGGCCCGCGGCGGTGCCGGCGACCTCGGTATGTGCCGAGAACGCGTCCCGCAGGGCGCCGCAGCCCGCCAGTAGGAGCACCATCGTCAACAGACTCAGCCGTCGCATGCCAGCTCCCGTCAATCGTGAGCGTCCGCCAGGACCGCGCTGAGCGCGCGGACCAGGCCGGGGCCGATCGCCTCGCCGCCGAGCCGCCGGAGTCGCAGGGAGAGCGGAGCCGCGCGCCGCACCTCGGCCTCGAACTGCACCGCGTCGAGCGCCGCCGTGAGACGGGCGAGGCGCGGGGTCGCGTCCCGCCGGAACGTGAGCCGCGCCTCGTCGCCCTTCACCAGGACCATTTCCAGTCCCGCCCGCGAGCCGAGCGCGCGCAGCTCGGACACGAGGAGCAGGCGCCGCGCGTCGTCCGGGAGCGGCCCGAAACGGTCGCGCAATTCCTCGCGCACCGCCTCAATCTCGCTCGCCGCTCCGGCCCGCGCCAGCCGGCGGTACAGCTCGAGCTTCGCCGCTTCGTCCGGCACGTAGTCGTCGGAGAGATGCGCGGGCTGGTCGAGCACGACTTCGGGCGGTGTGCCCGTCCTCTGTCCCCCGTCCCCGGTCCCCTTGAGCGCGTCGACGGTCTCCTGGAGCCACCGCAGATACGTATCGAAGCCGACGGCCTGCGCGTACCCCGACTGCTCGGCACCAAGCAGATTGCCCGCGCCCCGCAGCTCGAGATCGCGCAGGGCGATGCGATACCCCGAGCCCAGGTCGGTGTGATGCTCGAGCACGCGCAGGCGCTCCTCCGCGTCGGCATCGACCACGTCGGGCACCAGCAGGTAGCAATACGCCCGGCGATGGCTGCGGCCCACGCGGCCCCGCAGCTGGTACAGCTGGGCCAGCCCGAGCTGGTCGGCGCGGCTCACGAGCATCGTGTTGGCATTCGGCACGTCGAGCCCCGATTCGACGATCATGGTCGACACGAGGATATCCACCTCGCCGCGGACGAAGCGCGCCATCACGTCGTCGAGCGTCGCTTCCTTGAGCTTGCCGTGTGCCACCACCACGCGTGCCCGCGGCGGCGCGAGCGCCCGCACCCGCTCCGCGACGGTATCGATCGTCTCGATGCGGTTGTGTACGAAGTACACCTGACCCGCGCGGTCGAGCTCTCGCGCCAGCGCCTCCTCGATCAGCCCGTCGTCCCACGGCTCGATGAACGTCACGACCGGGGAGCGGTCCTTGGGAGGCGTCTCGAGCAACGTCAGGTCGCGCAACCCGGCGAGCGAGAGGTGCAGGGTGCGGGGGATCGGCGTCGCCGTCAGGGTCAGCACGTCGACGGCGAGCTTCAGCGCCTTGAGACGCTCCTTGTGTCGCACGCCGAAGCGGTGCTCCTCGTCCACGATGAGGAGCCCGAGGTCGTGAAACGTGACATCGCGAGACAGCAGGCGATGCGTCCCGATTACGATGTCGACCTCGCCACGCGCCATCCGCCGGGTGACATCCTTCGAGTCCTGGGCGCCGCGAAACCGCGACAACACCTCGACCTTCACGGGATAGTCCGCCAGGCGCTCGCGGAAGGTACGGCCGTGCTGCTCCGCCAGAATCGTGGTGGGGACGAGCACGGCCACCTGCTTGCCCGCCTGCACCGCCTTGAACGCCGCGCGCAGCGCCACCTCCGTCTTGCCGTAGCCCACGTCGCCCACGAGCAGCCGGTCCATGGGCCGCGCCCGCTCCATGTCGCGCTTCACCTCCTCCGAGGCGCGCCGCTGATCGGGTGTGTCTTCATAAAGGAACGCGGACTCGAGCTCACGTTGCCACGGCGTGTCGGGCGGGAACGCATAACCGGGCGCGAGCTGGCGTCGGGCGTACAGGTCGAGCAGCTCCGACGCCATCCGGCGAATCGCCGCGCGCGCCTTGTCGCGTTGTCGCTGCCACGTCGTCGCGCCCAGGCGGTGCAGCCGCGGCGGCGGCGCCTCGCCGTCTCCGGCCGCCCGGTACGGCTCGAGCTGGTCGAGCCGATACAGCGGGACGTTGAGGCGGGCGCCGCCTTCGTACTCGACCACGGCCACCTCGAGACTGCCGCCGTCCGACCCGACGGCGATCGTCTGGATCCCACGGTAGATCCCGATGCCGTGCTCGAGATGGACCACGAAATCGCCGCCCCGCAGGGCCCGGGTGGCCGCGGTCGCGACCGCTTCGCGGTAGCGCCGGGGCCGACGCAGCCGCCGCGCCCGCCGGAAGATCTCGTGATCGGTGAGCACCCGCAGCCCAGGCACGATGAACCCACCGTCCAGCGCGCCCACCACCAGCGTGGCGCGCTCCGTATCCAGCAGCTCCTCGAGCCGCTCGAGCTGCCCCTCGTTGTCGCACAGGATGACCGTGGACGGCTCACCCGCCACGATCTGGCGCAGCCGCCGGATGTCGCGATCCACCGCCTCGGGCGGGGCGACCGGCAGGCGCAGATCACCGTCCGGGGCATTCAGCGCCAGGCGCGGGAAGCGCGCGACCCGGTCGCGCCACGCGGCCGGATCCACGAACAACGCGTCGCGCGGCGGTGGTTCCTCGCCCAGCCGTCGGGCCACGTCGAGATGGTGCGTCGCCTCCGCCCAGGCGCGATCCACCTCCTGCTGCAGCGCGGATTCCTGTTCCAGTACGACGACGCTGTCGCTCGGGAGCAGGTCCAGTAGCGACTGGCGTGGTAGGGGCGCAGCCTGCGGCGCCCCTCCGTCGCCCATCCCCGGTCCCTCGGTGCGCACCGGCAGGATGGTGATCCGCTCGATCGCCGCGCCGGATCGCTGCGAATCCAGATCGAAGGCCCGGAGCGACGCGATGTCGTCCCCCCACCATTCGACCCGCGCCGGCGACGCCATCCCGAAGCCGTACACGTCGAGGATGCCGCCGCGCACGCTGAACTGCGCCACCTCGGTCACGGTCGCCACGCGGGCGTACCCCATCTCCTCGAGACGCCGGACCGCGTCGGCGAAGCGTAGGGGCGCAGCATGCTGCGCCCCTACCGACGTTGGCCCGACGCCGAGTGCCAGCCGATTGTCGCGCAGCGTGGCCGGCACCCCGGTTCGCTCCGCCGCGGCGCGTGCCGTGGTTACGAGCAGATGAATCCGCCCCGAGAGCAGAGCCTCGATGGTTTCGATCCGCTCGCCCGCGATCTCGACGTGCGGCTCTTCGGCGCCGAGCGCCTCGCGCTGCGGGTACAGCGCGGCGGCGTCACCCGCGAGCGCCTGCAGATCGGCCAGCCAGCGCTCGGCATCGGTCGGAGTCGCCGTCACCACGACGAACACCCGCTGCGCGCGCCGCCGGGCGAGCGCGGCCAGGAGCACGGCGGCGCTCGAGCCCGGAAGACCGGCGACGCCCCTGCGGACCCCGGCGCCGGGGAGCGCGTCCGCCAGCGCCGCTGTGGCCGGCAGCGCATCGAAGCGATCGATGAGGAAGGTGAGGGGCATCAGTGGGTGAAGGTCGCCACCGCCAGCTCCGCCGCCGCCACGAGCAGCGCGAGCACCAACAGCGGGCCGCTCGCGTCGCTCTTGCCCGCCCCCGCGAACCGCGCCGCGTCGAGGGCCGCGGCGTCGAGGACCTCCGCACCCAACTGGTCCCGCACCAGGGTGGCGGGCGCGGGCGTGAGATCCGACTCACGCGCGTCGGGGCCCGACACGATCGCGCCAACCGTATCGGCGCCCCGCGTGCGGAACTCGACGCCGGGCGCGCCCTCCACCTCCGATACGGGAGCCTCCCCCCGCGCCAGACGGTTCACGAGCGCGTCCACGAACGGCACGAAGGCGGGTGCCGCGGGCAGCGCCGTCCATGCCGTGTCCAAGCGGCTGCCGACGAGCAGGACGCCGGCGTCCCGCACGAGCCACGGCTCTCCGTTCACCGTCGCCATGACGGTACTGTCCCCACCCGTCCCCCGTCCCCCGTCCCCCGTGGCCTCAACACGATATCGCCGGGTCACCTGGATTCCGTTTATCTCCCGCAACCCCGACGCCGCGACCGGCCCCGGAGTTCCCGTCGCACCGAGCCGCCAGCGGACTCCGCGGGCGGCCAGGGTGCGGTTCAACGGCCCGATGAGCGTCGGATCGGCGGGTGGCACCACCACGCCGACCGCGGCCCCGCCCTCCAGCCGATCCCCGATCACCATGTCGCCGCCACGTCGCACGCGCTGGCCCTGCTCGAGCACGGCCAGCGCCGCCGCCACGAACGGCCCCACCCCGCTCGACGCGGTGACTCGGGCCGGGGGCGCCACCCGCCAAGCGAACACGCGTCGATCGTCCGCTCGCAGCTCGTCGGCGTCGAGGGTGGCCGCGCCCACCCACCACCCGGGGCCCCCCGGCGGCAGCGCGATCGAGACCGTGGAACCGGGTGCGGCGAGTGCCCGCCCAACTTCGCGACCACGCACCTGCAGGGTGACCGCCGCCGGCCGGGCGCCCGGCGTCCCGACGATCGACACCGCCACGGCAGCGTCGGACACCCGCACCGAGCCGACCCCCCGGTTCGCCGGCACTTCGGTGGGAGGGGCGAGCGCGAGCACGCGGACACCCCGCGGCACGTCCGCCCGGCCCGATCCCAGCGCCGTTCGCTGGAGGTCGCTCATCACGTGCACCTCGCGTCCCTCGAGCGGTTCCGCGTCCACGAGGCGCGCCGCGTCGCGCACCGCGGCCGTGAGGTCGAGCCGCCGGGGCGACACGCCGGCGCGGTCTAGCGTCGCGAGCAGCGCTTCGCGCGTCCCGGCCCGCGCCACGCCGTCCGCGAGCACCAACCATAGCCGGTCCGACGCCCCGGCGGCGGCGAGCGAGGCCCGGGCCGCGGCCCGGAGCCGATCGAGCATGGGACGCCCGTCCACCACGACGCCGGACGACACCGAGTTGTCGAGGATCACCACCAAGGCGGTCCGCTGATGCAGCGCCGCGCGGCGGAGGGTGGCGGGAGCGGGAGCCGGGACGAGCGGTCGCGCCGCGGCCAGGACGATCAGCGCGATGAGGGCGGTGCGCAGTAGCAGCAGCAGCACATGCCGCAGCCTGAGACGCCGAGCGCTCTGCCGCTCCGCCTCGCTCAGGTAGCGCAGCGGCGGAAACTCGGCCTCGGGCGGAATGCGCCGCTCGAGCAGATGCAGCAGCGCGGGAATCCCCGCCGCGACGAGCCCCAGCAGCGCGAGCGGGTGCAGGAACGTCACGTGAGCAGGCGGAGCGCCATCCCGAAGGGCAGGTCGGTGAGCACGTGGTGGTACGCGATCCCGTGACGCCGGCAGGTGGTACGCCAGGCCGTGATCTCGCGGCGCACGGTCTCCCGGTACGTCCGCGCCAGCTCCCGCGGACGGACCACCACGCTCACCGCCGATTCGGGATCCCGAAACCGGACTTCCGGCGCGCCCGAGAGCTCGGCCTCCGCGGGATCCATCAGGTGCAGCACGATCACGTGATGGCCGCGGTGACGCAGGTAGCGCAACGCGGTGAGCGCGAGCTCACGGTCGAACAGCAGGTCCGATACGAGCACCACCAGCCCCCGGCGCACGAGCAACGACGTGATCTGACCGAGCGCCGTCTCGGCGGCCGTGCCGCCGCCGTCCGGCGTGCGCTCCAGACCTCGAACCAGCCGAGCCCACTGACCCGCCCGCACCCGCGGCGGTACGACTTCCCGCACCGCTTCGTCGAACGTGATGAGCCCGGTCGCATCCCGCTGCCGCAGCAGAATCAGCGCGAGCGCCGCCGCCAGCCGGTCGGCGTAGGCCCGCTTGGTGAGACGCGCCGGCGCGCCGCGCCACGCCATCGAGCGGCTCGCGTCCACGAGAATCATCGCTCGCAGGTTGGTCTCTTCCTCGAACTGCTTGACGAACAGTCGATCGGCCCGGGCCAGAATCCGCCAATCGAGATAGCGGAGCTCGTCCCCCGGCTGATAGGCGCGGTGCTCGGTGAACTCGACCGAGAAGCCGCGGAACGGGGAGCGGTGAATGCCGGCGAGAAAGCCTTCGACGACGCCCGTGGCCACGATTTCGATCCCGCCCAGCCGCGCCACGTCGGCGGGGTCGAGCAGATCGATGCGCGCGGTGTCAGCCATGGGGTTCGCGGAAGCTAATGAGCGGCCGATTGTCCCGGGTAGAGGACAATCGGGGGCGTGGCGCAGCCTTCGATCCTGTTTGTAACGTCCTCATCGACAATCGGTTGGGAGACGAAACCCGGATTGGCCGCATGGCATGACGCCTGCTCTTCAGGCACTCATGTTGACCACGTTCGGCTTGCTCAGCCTGCTCGTCGGCTCCGCCGTCGTTGCGGACCGCCCGCGCGTCGAGATCTGGACCGACCGGGGCGACGACCCCTACGCGAGCAGCCAGGGCGTGCGCGTGCACTTTCGCACCGAGCAGGACGCGTACGTCACCATCCTGCGGATCGACACCGATGGCCGGGTGCGGGTGCTGTTCCCGCGCGAGCCGTGGGAGGACAACTTCGCGCGCGGCGGCCGCGACTACGAGGTCCCCGGCCGCGACTCCCGCGACGCGTTCTATGTCGACGACTACCCGGGCGTGGGCTACATCTTTGCCGTGGTCGCGGGCGACGCCTTCGTGTACGACGCGCTCGAAAGCCACGACCATTGGGACTATCGCGCCATCGCCGACGGTCGCATACACGGCGACCCGTACGTGGCGGTTACCGATCTGGCGGAGCGCATCTTGCCCCCGGCGTACGGCGACTGGGACTACGATCTCGCACCGTACTACGTCCAGCGGCATTATGACTACCCGCGGTTCCTGTGCTACGACTGCCACTCGCCCGTGAACTATTCCTCCTGGAGCCCGTACGACTACAGTTGCGTGCGTTTTCGGATCGTCGTGTACGACGATCCCTACTATTACCCCTATCGCACCTACGGTGCGACGCGAGTCGTGTTCACGCGGCCGCTCCGGCCCGAGCCGCGCTTCATCTTCAAGGACCGGCAGGCCTCCGACGCGTTCGTCACGCGCGTCCGCGCCCGTCCCGTGGACGACGACCAGCGGCGCGAGATCGGCACGCGCGGTCGCCATGCGGACGGCACGGGCGTCGTTGCCCCGACACACGTGGAGCCGCGGCCGCGGTCCATCACCGGCGGCCAGAGCGACGAGCGTGACCGGGACCGTCCCCGCGAGCGACGCCGCCAGCCCGACGCCCCGACCCAGCCCGCGCAACGCGCTCGGCCCGCGCAGCCGGAGCGTCAGGAGCGCCCCGAGCCACCGCGCGCCGAGCCACGACGGGAGGCTCCGCCCCCCAGGAGCGAGCCGCGGGTGGCGCCGAAGCACGACGTCCCGAAGGACAAGCCACGGGCCGAGCCGGAGCTGAAACGCCGCAAGCCGTGACGATCTGGGTCACGCCGCTCGCGCCCGGCCGTGGTCCGCCACGGTCGGGCGCATTAGCTTTTCGGTCCCCTTCTCGAGGCCACCAGTGATGCGGTACCGTCTGAACCTGCTGCTCGCGGTGCTCACGGTGCCGGTCGCGGCACAACGCCAACCGCCGGATGGCCGCGGGGGGGGCGCGGCGGCGATCACGGCCGAAGACGTGCGACGCCGCATCGGAGTCATCGCCGCCGACTCGATGCTCGGCCGCGCCACGCCGAGCCCGCAGCTCGATCAGGTCGCGGCATACGTGGCGGCCGAGTTCCGTCGCTTCGGTCTCACGCCCGGCGGCGACAGCGGAACCTACCTGCAGCGCTACCCGCTCGAAGTCCAGCGCTTCGACCCGGACAGCGCGAGCATCCGGATCGCGGGCCCAGTGCCCGCCACCTGGCGCACCGGCCAGGACGTACTCCTCGTCGACGGACAGCCGCCCAGCGGAGACAGCGCGGGTGCGGGAGTGGTGATCACCGGGTCGCCGCAGGGAGCGGCGGCGCTCGATTCCGCGGCGGTCACCGGAAGAGTCGTGTTCCTCGCGTACGGACCCAGCGTGAACGCGATCGCCGTGAAGGTCCTGCCGCTGCACCCGCTCGCGCTGCTGCTCGTGGCCGACTTCCCCGACTCGATCTGGGCAAAGCTGCCGGGACATGCCGCCAGCGTGCGCGTGCGCAACCCGAGCGAGGAAGGCGGAGCTGCGATCCCGGCGGTGTTCGCCGTGCGGGCGGCGACGGCCCGGGCGCTGTTCACGCGCGTGGGCGCCCCGGCGGACTCGCTCCGCGTCTGGGGCGACCGGCCGCTCGCCGCCCATCCGCTGGCCGACGTCAGGATGCAACTCGCGGTGCACCAGCAGCTGCTGCAGCGCACGTCCGCCCCCAACGTGGTGGGGATCCTGGAGGGCGGCGACGCCGTCCTCAAGAAGGAATACGTGCTGTTCACAGCACACATGGACCACATCGGCACGCCGGGCGCCGGAGAGGGGTGCACGGCCCGCGGGGCCGACTCGATCTGCAACGGCGCGGATGACGACGGCTCGGGGACCGTGGCCGTGATCGAGCTGGCCCAGGCCTTCACCACGGCGCGCGAGCGCCCCAAGCGCTCCCTGGTGTTCATGACGGTGAGCGGCGAGGAGCGGGGATTGTGGGGCAGCGCGTACTTCGCCGACCACCCGACCGTGCCGCTCGCCAAGGTGGTCGCGGACCTGAACAGCGACATGGTCGGCCGCAACGCGAAGGACACGCTGGCGGTGATCGGCCGGGAGCACTCGAATCTGGGCGGCGTCGTGGACAGCATCGCCCGGACGCATCCCGAGCTCAACATCAAGCCCGTCGGCGACCTGTGGCCCCAGGAAGGGCTCTATTACCGCTCGGACCACTACAACTTCGCGAAGAAGGGTGTGCCGATCCTGTTCTTCACCACCGGGCTCCACCCGGACTACCACCAGGTGAGCGATTCGCCGGACAAGATCGACGCAGAAAAGGAGGCGCGCTTCGCCCGGCTGGTGTTCTACCTGGGCGTGGCGGTGGCGAACACGACCGCGCGACCGCAGTGGAACGCGGAGAGCTACAAGCAGATCGTGGGGTCGCAGTAGGGGCGCAGCGTGCTGCGCCCTTACCTCGTGCCGGCGAGCAGCTCGGCGTTGGTCTTCGTGCGCCGCAGCTGGGCCAGCAGACCCTCCATCGCCTTCTCCGGGGGGAGCCCCACCAGGCCTCGCCGCAGCTGCTGTTTGGCCGCGACCGTGGCCGGATCGGCGAGCAACTCCTCGCGCCGGGTGCCGCTGGCCGCGACGTCGACCGCCGGATAGACGCGCCGATCGGCCAGGGCGCGCGACAGCCGCAGCTCGGCGTTACCGGTCCCCTTGAACTCCTCGAAGATCACGTCGTCCATGCGGCTCTCCGTCTCGACCAGCGCGGTGGCAATGACGGTGAGCGAGCCGCCGTCCGGCACGGCCCGCGCGGCGCCGAACAGTCCTTTGGGCTTGGCGAGGGCGTTGGCGTCCAGGCCCCCCGACATGGTCCGGCCGCTGCCGCGACCGGCCGTGTTGTGCGACCGCGCCAGGCGGGTAAGCGAGTCGAGCACGATCACGACGTCGCGTCCGAGCTCCACCTGTCGGCGCGCGTGCTCGAAGACCATGTCGGCGACCGCGACGTGCCGCTCGTGAGACAGGTCGAAGCTCGACGCGATCACCTCGCCCCGCCCCCAATCGATCATCTCGCTCACTTCTTCCGGGCGCTCGTCTACCAGCAGCACGAGGAGGGTCACCGCCGGATGGTTGAGGGCGACGCCCTCGGCGATGGCCTGCAGCATCATGGTCTTCCCCGCCTTGGGGGGCGACACGATCAACGCCCGCTGACCGAACCCGAACGGACAGATCAGGTCGACGACGCGCTGCGTCTCCGCGGTGCGCGGGCTGGACGCGCGCAGCGACTCGAGCACGAGCGGACGCGCGGGATGCACCGCACCGAGCTTGGCGAACTCGGGGCGCTCAACCAGGCGTGCGGGCGGCGCGCCGTTCACGCTCGCGACCTTGCCGTTTTCGAGCGTGACGAGGTCGCCCCGCCGCAGGCCCGGGAGCCGCACACCGGGATCGCCTTTGGCGGGCAAGTAGCTGTTGGCGGCGAGCCGCACGGCGCCGCCGTTGGAGCTAGGGTCGAACCAGCCGGTGATGGGGGGCATGAAGAAAGAAAGGTGCTAAGGCCTGGGGGCTCGGGGCTAGGGACACACCCCGAACCGCGAGCCCCAAGCCCCGAGTCCCGAGCCCCTAGCCCCTATATTTCTCCCGCACATGCGCCAGGATCACATCCGCAACTTCTGCATCGTGGCCCACATCGACCACGGGAAATCGACGCTGGCCGACCGGCTGATCGAGCTCACGGGCACCCTGGACAAGCGCCTGATGCGGGAGCAGGTGCTCGACACGATGGACCTGGAACGTGAGCGCGGCATCACCATCAAGCTCAACGCCGTCCGCATGAACTACCACTGCCGCGACGGCGGCATCTACGAGCTGAATCTGATCGATACCCCCGGCCATGTGGACTTCACCTACGAGGTGTCCCGGTCGCTGCAGGCGTGCGAGGGGGCGATCCTGGTGGTCGACGCCTCCCAGGGCATCCAGGCGCAGACGATCTCCAACCTGTTTCTCGCGCTCGACGCGGGGCTCGAGATCATCCCGGTGCTCAACAAGATCGACCTGCCGGGAGCCGAGCCCGATCGCCGCGCGCAGGAAATCCATGAGCTGATCGGGGCGAAGCCTGAGGAGATCCTTCGCATCTCGGCCAAAGAGGGCACCAACGTTCCCGAGCTGCTCGAGGCCGTGGTGGGTCGCATCCCCGCGCCCCGGGGCACGGCCGAGGCGCCGCTGCGCGCCCTGATCTTCGACTCGTACTACGATCGCTATCGCGGTGCCATTCCCAGCATCCGCGTGGTGGACGGCACGATCCGGCCCGGCATGAAGATCGCTTTCGGGGCGCATAAGGAAGACATGTACGAGGTGGACGAGGTCGGCTATCTGCAGCTCGGCCACAAGCCCGCGGAGCAGCTCGAGGCGGGGGAGGTCGGGTACTTCGTCGCCAACGTGCGCGGCGTGCGCGAGACGCGTCCGGGCGACAGCGTGCTCGACGCCGAGCACCGGGATGTGGCGCTCTTGCCCGGATACCGCGACATCAAGTCCATGGTGTTCGCCGGGCTGTACCCGACGGAGCCGAATCAGTTCGAGGAGCTGCGCGACGCGCTCGCCAAGCTGCAGCTCAACGACGCGTCGCTGCATTACGAGCCCGAATCGTCCGTGGCGCTGGGCTTCGGGTTCCGCTGCGGCTTCCTCGGTCTCTTGCACATGGAGATCGTGCGCGAGCGGCTCGAGCGGGAGTTCAATCTCGACTTGATCAGCACCGTCCCCAACGTGGAGTACCACGTCCACAAGACCGACGGCACCATGGCCCTGGTCGAGAACCCGAGCCTCCTGCCGCACGGCTCGACCGTGGATCGCATCGAGGAGCCGTACGTGAAGGCGCGGATCGTGGCACCGGCGGAATACATCGGCGCGATCATGAAGCTGGGCCAGGAGCGCCGTGGGGTGTACGGAGGGATGCACTACGTGGACCCGACCCGCGTGGACTTCACCTGGGAGTTCCCGCTCGCCGAAATCATCCTCGATTTCTACGACAAGCTGAAGACGATCTCGCGCGGCTATGCCTCGCTGGACTACGAGTTCCAGGAGTACCGGCCGTCCGAGCTCGTCAAGCTCGACATGCTGCTCAACGGCGACGCCGTGGACGCGTTTTCCGTGATCATCCACCGGGACAAGGCGTACGAGTGGGGCAAGAAGATCGCCGAGAAGCTGCGCGAGCTGATCCCGCGGCAGCTGTTCGAGGTCGTGATCCAGGCCGCGATCGGCACGAAGGTGATCGCACGGGAGACGATCCGCCCGTTGCGCAAGAACGTCACGGCGAAGTGCTATGGCGGCGACGTGACGCGCAAGCGCAAGCTGCTCGAGAAGCAGAAAGAGGGGAAGAAGCGGATGAAGCAGGTGGGCACGGTGGAGATCCCGCAGGAAGCGTTTCTGGCGGTCCTGCAGGTTGACTAGCCTCGTCATCCAGACCGCGTTTCTCGGGGACGTCGTGCTCACGACGCCGCTGCTCGACGCCGTCGCCGCTCGGCACGGGCCGGTGGACGTCGTGACCACCCCTGCCGCGGCACCGCTGATCGAGACGCACCCGGCCGTGCGCCGCGTGATCCCCTACGATAAGAAGGGCCGCGATCGCGGCCTGAAAGGGCTGCTCAGACTCACCCGCACGCTGCGGGCGGAGCGGTATGATTGGGCGTATCTTCCCCATCGCTCCCTGCGGACGGCGCTCCTGGTGCGGCTCGCCCGCATCCCGCGGCGGGTCGGGTTCGACGACGGGTGGCCGCTGTTCTATACCGACGTCCGACCGCGGCCGAAGACAGGGCACGAGGTGGACCGGCTGCTGGCTTTGGCCCTCCCCGCCCTCCCCGCCAGCCCCGCCCTGACGGGCACGGCCATAGCGCCTCCGCGGCCGACGCTCGTGATCAGCACGGAGGATCGGGCGGCAACGGAGACGTTCCTCGGTGCGCACGGCGTGGAGGCGCCGTTCGTGGCGCTCGCGCCGGGGTCGATCTGGGGCACGAAACGGTGGCCCTATTATGGAGAGCTGGCGCAGCGCCTGGCGGCCAGAATCGGGATCGTGCTGGTCGGCGGGCCGGAGGACGCGGGGCTGGCGGAAGAGGTCGTGCGGGCGGTGGAAGGCGGTGGAGGGCGGTGGCGGGCGGTGAACGGCTGCGGCAAGCTCACGCTCCGACAGTCGGCCGAGGCGATCCGGCGGGCGTCCGTGCTCGTGACGAACGACAGCGCCCCGTTGCATTTCGCCCAGGCAGTCGGCACGCCGACCGTGGCGATCTTCGGGTCGACCGTGCCGTCCTTCGGGTTCGGGCCGCGGGGACCGCGCGATCGGGTGGTCGGGGTCGACGGCCTGGCGTGTCGCCCCTGCTCCGCGCACGGGCCGCCCCGCTGCCCGCTGGGCCACCACCGCTGCATGCGGTCGCTGCCCGTGGAAGACGTGCTTCACGCCATCGAGGAGACCGGTGCGCTACGTCGTCGGGATTGACATCGGCGGAACGAACATCGTCGCGGGCACCGTGGCCGAAGACGGCTCGGAGCTCCTGGGTCTCGTCTCGGAGCCGACCTTCTCGGAGCAGGGCGCCGACGCGGTGCTCACCCGCATCGTGAAGCTGACGCGCGCGTCGATGGCGGCGGCGCGCGGCAAGGAGATCGCGGGCGTCGGCATCGGATCGCCCGGTCCGCTGGACACCAAGACCGGCGTCGTGCTGCTCACGCCCAACCTCGGCTGGACCAACTTTCCGCTGCGCGATCGGCTCTCGCAGGCGCTGGGGCTCGCCGCCGCGCTCGACAACGATGCCAACTGCGCCATCTTCGGCGAGTGGTGGCGCGGGGCGGCCCGGGGCGCCAGCCATGTCGTCGGCCTCACGATCGGCACGGGTATCGGCGGGGGCATCGTGCTCGGGGGTGAAGTCTACCGGGGCGCATCCGACATCGCCGGCGAGATCGGACACATGACCATCGACTCGACCGGACGGCTTTGCAAGTGCGGTAACTACGGCTGCCTCGAGGCCTACGCGTCGGGCCCGGCGATCGCGGCGCGGGCGGTCGAAGGGATCAGACCGGGCACCGACACGTCCCTCCCCAAGTACGTGAACGGCGATCTCTCGAAGATCACCGCCCAGCTGGTATACGAGGCGGCGCACGACGGCGACGAGTACGCGCGCGAAGTGGTGAAGGACACGGCCAAGTTCCTGGGCGCGGGCGTCGCCAGCATCATTAATATCTTCAACCCCGAGGTCGTGGTCGTGTGCGGCGGCGTGACACTCGCGGGAGACCGGCTGTTCGAGCCGCTGCGGGCCGAGGTGCGCCGGCGGGCGTTCAAACCGGCCACGGACGTGTGCCGGATCGTCCCCGGCGAGCTGACGGGCACGGCCGGCGTGTACGGCGCGGCCGCGGTGTTCATCAAGCACACGCGGGGGCGTGTGTGAAGCGGCTGGGCGTGATCGGATCGATGGTGTGGGACACGATTTACGGCCGCGACCCGGCGCGCGCCGCGATCGAGGAGTGGGGAGGGATCTCCTACTCCCTCGCCGCGCTCGACGCCACGCTGCACGACGACTGGCAGATCGTGCCGCTCGTGAAGGTGGGCCGCGACCTGGCGGCGCGGGCGAACGAGTTTCTGGGCACCCTGCACCATGTGGCCCCCGGGGCACGCTTCCTCGAAGTGCCGGCGCCCAACAACCGCGTCACGCTGCGCTACTACCAGGCCGAGCGCCGCTGCGAGCAGATGTCGGGGGGCGTGCCGCCGTGGACGTGGCCGGAGCTGGGCCCCCAGGTGCGCGACCTGGACGCGCTGTACGTGAACTTCATCTCCGGCTACGAGCTGGACCTGGAAACGGCGCAGCTCCTGCGGCGCGGCTTTCCGCGATTCGCCTTCGCCGACCTGCACAGCTTGTTCCTCGGGAAAGAGCCCGACGGCACGCGTGTGCCCCAGCCGCTGCCGGACGCGCCGGCTTGGTTCGGCTGCTTCGACGTGGTGCAGCTGAATGAAGAGGAGATGGCGCAGCTCGGCCCCGATCCGCTGCTCGTGGCGGCGGGGGCGCTGGCGCGCGGCTGCCAGACCCTGGTCGTGACGCTCGGGCCGCGGGGCGCGGCCTACTTTGAGCAGGTGACAGACGCCGAGACGCGCAGACGCACAGGACCGGTGCGGAGCGCCCGGATCGCGCCCGATGTGGCGGCCGACCCGGACGGCGATCCCACGGGCTGCGGCGACGTCCTCGGTGCCACCCTCGTGGCCTCGCTCGTCGGGGGTGCCCCACTCGAGGAGGCACTCCGCCTCGGGACGCGAATGGGGGCGCGCAACGTGGCGCACCGCGGCGCCACTGGACTGCGCGACCACCTGCTGGGCCGGCTCTCGCCGGTATGACGCGGCTGGTCGACGTACCGGCCCAGTTCGATGATCGCTCGTTCGAGCAGTTCGCAGGTGCCTACGTCGCGGCGGCCAGGGACGGCGAGCGGCTGCTGTTCGACGCCCACGCGACAGAGTGGGCGTCACCCTACGGGCTGGTCGGCCTGCTGGCGGCCGGTCAGGCGGCTCGCGCCGCCGGCTCCCCCGAGCGGCCGCTGCTCACGGCGCCGACACATGCCGACGTCCTGACCTACTGGACACGCGCCGGTTTTTTTCGCGAAGCCGCCGAGCTGTTCGAGATCCACGGCAAGCTGCCGCGCGTGAAGCCGGCGGAGCAAAGCGACGTCCTGCTGCCCGTGACGCCGGTGCGGGCGGCGGAGGACGTGCATGCCGTGGTGTCGAACATCCAGCAGCGTTCGTCCGCCATTTTGGCGTCGGAGCTGGCGCTCGATCCGAAGGCGACGATGGGTTTCGCTATGGCGCTTTCGGAGGCCTGTCAGAATATTGTAGAACACGCCGGCACGGGCGGCTGGGTGGCGGTGCAGGCGTACCACTGGCGCCGCAAGCTGGCGCGGCGCGTGGTGGTGATCGCGGTGGCGGACGCCGGGGTGGGGTTCCGTCATTCGCTCGAGCCGACGCAGAGCAAGCGCTTCGGGACCCGCTGGGGCGACGCAGCGGCGCTGGAGGCGGCCCTGGTCCAGGGGATCAGCCGGTTTCGCGATCCGGGGCGGGGGCAGGGTCTCGCCGGGATCCGGCGCTACCTCGCCCGCTGGGACGGCAAGATCGCGATCCGCAGCGGCACGGCGCGCATCGCGATCGTGCCCAAATGGGACGACGACGTACCGTTGCAGGACGGCCTCCCGGCGTTTCCGGGTGCCCAGGTGCTCATCATCATCCCGGAGCAGGGATCCACGACGCCGTGATACAACACATCGATGTGCATGCGGTGCTCCAGGAGTCGGTGTCCGGCGTCTACGCGGACCTGGTCACCCGACCCACCGGACGCGTGGTGCGGGAGCGCATCGAGCGGGCCATGGCCACGGCGCAGGATGCCGTCACCGTGGCCCGCATCGACTTCACGGGCGTGGGCTGCATCGACTATTCCTGCGCCGACGAGATCGTGGCGAAGCTGCTGCGCGACCGGCGCGCGGTGGTGGTGCTCTCCGGGATCTCGGATGGGCACCGCGAGGCGATCGAGCCGGTGCTGGCGGGCCACGGGTTGGCGGCGCTGATCGAGCGGCGCGACGGAGGGGGGGCCGGCGAGCTCGAGGCGCTGGGGGCGCCCGAGGCGGCGGCGGCGCTGCTCCAGGACCTGGTGGCGCGGCGGCTCGCCGTGCGCACGTCCGCAGGGACCATCGCGCTCACGCTCGCGTGATCGGGCGAGGCCGGTGAAGCGCCGCCTCGGCTTCTCGACCCACGCGGTGCACGGCGATCCGCAGGCCCGTCCGGACTGGACGCCCGTCGTCACCCCCCTGTATCAGAGCGCGACCTTCACCAATCCCATCGGCTCGACGCAGGAAGTCGTCTACAGCCGGTATGGCAACAATCCCAACCACGTCGCGATCGCCGAGCGGCTGGCGCTGCTCGAGGGCGGCGAGGCGGCGATCTTCGTGGGCAGCGGCATGGGCGCCGTCGCGCTGTCGCACCTGGCCGTGCTGCGGCCGGGCGACCATCTGCTGGCGAGCGAGTGGATTTACGGCGGCGTGCAGCGGCTGTTCGCGCAGGAATTCGGGCGGTTCGGAATCGACGTGTCGCTCGTGAACCCCCTGGAGCAGCGTACCTGGAAGCGCGCCCTCAAGAAGAACACGCGCGCCATCTTCGTGGAGACGCCGACCAACCCGCTCCTGCGGGTGCTCGATCTGGAGCCGATCGCTACGCTGTGCAAGACGGAGGGGCTGGCGCTGCTGGTGGATTCGACGTTCGCGACGCCGCTCAATTACCGGCCGCTCGAGCACGGCGCCGACGTAGTGATTCACAGCGCCACCAAGTACCTGAACGGCCACGACGACGTCCTCGCCGGCGCCGTGGTGGGCAGCGAGTCGGTGATCGAAGAAGTGCGCAAGCTGCTGCACGTGTGGGGCCCGGCCCTGGACCCGATGGCGGCGTGGCTGATCGAGCGGGGGATGAAGACGCTGGGGGTGCGCGTGGCGCGGCAGAACCAGACGGCGCTGGCCGTGGCCGAGTGGTGCGCCAAGCAGTCGCAGTTCGCCGCCGTGCACCACCCCGGGCTCGCCTCGCACCCCGATCACGACGTGGCGAAGCGGATCCTCGACGGGCTGGGCGGCATGGTCGCGGTCGAGCTGAAGGGCGGCGCCCGGGCGGCGGAGCGGTTTCTGCGGGCGCTCACGATCGCCGCCCACGCGCCGAGCCTCGGGGGAGTGGAGACGCTGGTGTCGGAGCCGCGGCTCACGTCGCACGCGATGCTCACGCCCGATGCGCGCGCGCGGGCTGGCATTCCCGATGGGTTCCTGAGATTTTCCATCGGACTGGAGGACGCCGACGACCTCATCGCGGACTTTGCGCAGGCCCTGGCGCAACTGTAAGTGATCAAGTTCACGAATGTCTTCAAGGCCTTCCCCAAGGGGGGCCTCGCCCTGAAGGACGTCTCCTTCCACATCGCCAAGGGCGAGTTCGTGTTTCTCACGGGCCACTCCGGGGCCGGTAAGTCGACGGTCCTGAAGCTCGTGTTCGCCGAAGAGCCCGTGACGAGCGGCGAGGTGCGCGTCTCCGGGTTCAACGTCGCCGAGCTGCGCCGCAAAGACGTGCCGATGCTGCGCCGCCGCCTCGGCATCGTGTTCCAGGACTTCCGCCTGCTGGAGGACCGCACGGCGGAAGAGAACGTCGCCTTCGCGCTCGAGGTCACGGGCGCCCGTCGGTCGACCATTGCGGCGCGCGTGATGCGCGTACTCACCCAGGTCGGGCTCGCCGCCAAAGCACAGGCCTACCCCCGGGAGCTGTCCGGCGGCGAGCAGCAGCGCGTCGCGATCGCGCGCGCCCTGGTCAACGAGCCCACCGTCCTGCTCGCCGACGAGCCCACCGGCAACCTGGACGAGCGGGCGACGCGCGGGGTGTTCCAGCTGCTGCGCGACATCAACGCGAGCGGCACCGCGGTCCTCATGGCCACGCACGATCTGGACCTAGTGCGCCAGGCCCCCTACCGCGTGATCGAGCTGCAGGAAGGGGCGCTCGTGTACGACTCCGTCGCGGACGAGCCGCGCGACCAGGCGGCGTCGCCGTGAACCTCACGATCCGCGAGGCCCTGCTTACGTTCCGCCGGGCGCCCCTCTTGTCCGCGCTCTCGGTGACGACCATCGCGTTCTCGCTGTTCGTGGTCGGGCTGTTCGGGCTGGTGGCGGTGAACCTGCAGGACGCCCTGCGCGGTGTGGCGGAGCGCGTGGAGATCGTCGCCTACCTCCTGCCCGGCACCCCGATCGAGACCATCACGCTCGCGGAAAAGGACATCGAAGCGTTTCCCGAAGTGCAGTCGGCCACATACGTGAGCGAGGACTCGGCGCTGGCACGCGCGCGCGGGGAGCTGGTCGAGTTCCGCGATGTGCTGCAGGAGCTGGAGCGCAATCCCCTGCCCGCATCGATCGAGCTGAAGCTCAAGCCGCGGTTTCGCGACGCCCAGCACGTCAACGACGTGGCCGACCGGCTGCGCGGATTCGGGTTCGTGGACGACGTGCGGTTCGGGCGGGACTGGGTGGAGAAGCTGGATCGGCTGCGCCAGGTGGCCGCGGCGGTCGGCCTGGTGGTGGGCGCGGCGTTCGCCGTGGTGGCGATCATCATCATCGGCACCACGATCCGCATGGCGGTGCTGCAGCGCAGCCGCGAGATCGCGATCATGCGGCTGGTGGGCGCCACCGACGGCTTCATCCGGCGACCCTTCCTGCTGCAGGGCGCGATCAAGGGAATGCTGGGCGGGCTGGTGGCGATGGCGCTCTCCTACGGCGCGTACGTGCTGATCAACCGCTGGCTGATACAGGCCGCGTTCTTCTCGCGGGAGCAGGGGATCGCGATTGTCGGTTTCGGTACTCTCATTGGCTTATTTGGAAGCGCCGCGTCGGTGGGGCGACACTTACGGCGAGTGTGAGACGTCACGGAGAGGCGTCACGGAGAGGCGTCAGGGAGAGACGTAACGGCGCTTACGGTTTCCCGCGACGTCTCTCCTTGACGGTTGTCTGCTACGCTCTTTGCGCGACGTCTCTTGCTTCTCAACGCCCCCAACCCTTCGACCAACAACTCAGAGATAACCAGCAGCGTCTGGAAGGCATCCGCCGCGAGCGCTCCGACGTGGAGCAGGAGCTCGAGCGCCTGCGGACGCAAGCCCATTCCCTCTCCGACGAGCTCGCCAATATCGAGCGCCAGAAGGAGACCACCAACCGGATCGTGAACGAGCTGGACCGCCAGATCGCCGGGCTGTCGGAGCAGATCGACCGGACGACGGTCGACCTGCTGCTCGCGCAGAACGCCCTGGCCGAGAAGCGGGCCGTGCTGGAGCGGCGGCTGGTGGACATCTACAAGCGCGGCGCGCTGTACGCCTATCAGGTGCTACTCGCCGCCGAGAGCTTCGGCGACCTGTTGTCACGCTACAAGTACCTGTACCTCGTGAGCCGGCAGGACCGGCTCCTCGCCAACGATATGTCCAAGCTGCAGCGCCGCATCGGGCGAGAGCGCGAGACGCTGGTGGACGCGCGCGACGCCCTCGCCCGCCGCAAGACCGAGCGCACGCAGGAGCTGGACCGGTACCTGGCGATCGAGCGGGAGCGGCAGGCGTCGCTCTCCGCCACTCGGCGTAGCGCGCGCCACGCGCTCGAGCGACTCTCCGAGCTCGAGCGCGACGAGAAGAGCCTCAACGACCGGATCGCGGCGTTGGAGCGGGCCCGGCTCGAGGCGGAAGCGCGCGGAGCGGCGGCGGCGGCGGCGATCACCACGGCGGACCTGGGTCAGCTCGACTGGCCCGTCGAGGGACGGCTGCTGTACCGGTTCGGCACCGGCACGGGCCCGAACAAGACGCGCATTCCGTGGCACGGCATCGGCATCGCGGCCCCCACGGGAACGCCGGTGCGGGCCGTGGCCGCCGGCACCGTGAGCCTCGCCGGCCCACTCGGCACCTACCTCACGTCGGTGCTGATCGACCATGGGGGCGGCTACTACAGCTTCTACGGGTACCTGAGCGACGCGACCGTGACGAAGGGCGAGCGCGTGATCCGCGGCCAGACCCTCGGGCACGTCGGTGGGGCGTCGAGCGATCAGGGACCGCATCTCCATTTCGAGATTCGCGGCAGGGGAGGGATTGCCCTGGATCCCGTAAACTGGCTGAAATCTCATCGCTAGCCCGAGAGGCGTCACGGAAAGACGTCGCGGAGAATCGTCACGCAAAGACGTCTACAGCGCTACAGTTTTCCGCGACGTTTCTCCGTGACGACCTTCCGCGACGCCCTTTTCTTGACGCTGCTCGCAACGGCGGCGTGTCACAGCGACAAGAGCGTGCTCAAGGTGTCCGGGACCGTCGAGATCCGCGAGGTGCAGCTCGCCTCACTCGCGTCGGGGCGGCTGGCGCGGCTGCTCAAGGACGAGGGCGACAGCACGCGCCCGGGCGATACGGTCGCGGTGCTGGAGCAGCCGGGCCTCGACGCCCTGATCGCACAGCGGCGCGCCCAGGCGCATGCGGCGGCGTTCCGAGTGAACGAGGTGGTGGCGGCGCGGGCGGACAGCGCGCGCGCGGCGAACGACCTCGCCCGCGCCGAGCCGCTGCGGGCCCAGGGCATCGTCTCGCAGCAGCAGTACGACGCGCTACGGACGGCCGCCGCCGCCGCCGCCGCCCGCGTCGCGGCCATGCGCGCCGCGCCGAGCGAATCCGCCGCGGCGGCCGCCGCGCTGGCCGCGGCGCTCGCGATCCGCGACGAGCTGACCGTCGTGGCGCCAGAGAACGGGGTCGTGCTCACTCGCTACGTCAACCCCGGGGAGGCGCTCACGAGCGGCGCCCCGGTCGTCTCGCTCGGCCTGGTACACCGGCCGTGGATCCGCGCGTACGTGGGCGACCGCGCCATCGCTCGGGTGCGGCGGGGCGACGCCGTGACCGTGCGGCTCGACGGGTACGACCGGAGTTTTTCGGGACGGATCGTGGAGGTCGCCTCGCGCGCAGAGTTCACGCCGCGGGCGGCTCTCACCGAGCGCGAGCGCGCTGACTTGGTGTTCGGCATCAAAGTGGAGCTCGACAGCGGTGACGTGGGCGGACGACTCAAGGCCGGCATGCCGGTCACCTTGGACGTCCCGCTGCGGCCGTGAGTCCGCCCGGGGTCGAGACGCGGGGTCTCACGCGCCGCTTCGGCCCGGTCACGGCGGTGCGCGAGCTCACGCTGCGCATCGAGCGGGGCGAAGTGTTCGGGCTGCTGGGGCCGAATGGCTCGGGAAAGACCACCACCATCCGGATGCTGTGCGGCATCCTCGAGCCCTCGGCGGGCTCCGCCACCGTGGCGGGCATCGACGTCGCGGCCGCGCCCGAGCAAGTCCGCCAGCGCATCGGCTACATGTCGCAGCAGTTCGGGCTGTACGAGGATCTCACCGCCGGCGAAAACCTGACCTTCTACGCCGCGATTTACGGGCTGACCGGCGCCGCCCGCCGTGCCCGCGTGGCCGAGGTCGTCGCGTTCCTCGAGATCGGCGCCCGGTTGCGCCAGCTCGCCGGCGAGCTCTCCGGTGGCTGGAAGCAGCGGCTCGCCCTGGGCTGCGCCCTGCTGCACAGCCCGGCGGTGCTGTTCCTCGATGAGCCGACCGCGGGCGTCGATCCCGCGGCCCGGCGCCGGTTTTGGGGCGCGATCCACGATCTCGCGGCGCACGGGACGACGGTGCTCGTAACCACCCACTACATGGACGAAGCGGAGCGCTGCCAGCGGCTGGCGATGCTGAGCGGCGGCCGTCTCATCGCGCTGGGCACCCCCGCCGAGGTGGCGGCCCAGGTCGGCGGCCGCACCCTGGAGGACGCGTTCGTCATTCTGCAGGAGCGTGACGAGCGATGATGCCTCGCTTGCCGGCGATGGTCCGCAAGGAATTCATCCAGATGCGGCGCGACCGTCTCACCCTGGCCATCATGATCGGGCTCCCCGTCGCCCAGTTGCTGCTGTTCGGATTCGCGATCCAGACGGACGTACGGCATCTGCCGACCGTGGTGCTCGATCAGTCCCGCACGCCCCCGAGCCGGGACCTGATCGCGGCATTCGAGAACACGGGGAACTTCCGCATCATCGGCTACGTCGACGACCGGCCCGCGCTCGACCGCGCCATCGATCGCGGCGACGCGCAGGCCGGCATCGTGGTGCCGTACGATTTTCCCCGACGGCTCGTGGGCGGCACCACGGCCCGCGTGCAGGTCATCGTGGACGCGGCGGACCCCCTGTCCTCGCAGGCCGCCATCGCCGCCGCCGCGGGCGTCACCCAGAGCCGCAATCTCGCGATCCTGTCGCGCGCAGCCGGACGAGAGGAGGTGCCGCTCGAGGCACGCGTGCGGCCGCGCTACAATCCCGGGCTCCGCAGCCCGAATTACATCGTGCCGGGCCTGGTGGGCGTGATCCTCACGATCACGATGGTGCTCATTACCGCGATGGCCATCGTGCGCGAGCGCGAACGCGGCACGCTCGAGCAGCTCATCGTCACCCCGGTGACCAAGACCGAGCTGATGCTCGGCAAGATCACTCCCTACGTGGGCGTGGGGCTCGTCCAGATGACCGCCGTGCTGGTGCTCGGCCGGGTGGTGTTCGACGTGCCCCTCAGCGGCAACGTCCTGCTGCTCTACGCGATCGCGCTCCTGTTCGTGATCGCGAGCCTGTCGTTCGGGTTGTTCATTTCGACGCTGGTGCGCACGCAGCAGCAGGCCATGCAGGTGGCGTTCTTCTTCGTACTGCCGAACATCCTGCTTTCGGGCTTCATGTTCCCGCGCCAGGCGATGCCACCGCTGTTCCAGTGGCTGGGCCTGCTCCTGCCGCTCACGCACTTTCTCAAGGTGCTGCGGGGGATTCTGCTGAAGGGCGTCGGGTTGGAGGCGCTCTGGCGGGAGGTGGCCGTGCTGACCGGGTTCGCGGTCGTGATGATCGCCGCGTCGGTGCGGCGCTTCCACAAGACGTTGGACTAGGCCGTGTCCGCGACTCCGATGCGATCCGGCGCGCTCTTCTTCCCCCGATCGAGCGCCGCCTCGACTTGGGTGAACAGGTCCTCGGGCCGCAGCACTTCGGAGTGCGGGAAGGCGACCACGCCGGCCGAGAGCCCGGGCACCTTGCCGGGGCCCAGGTCCGGGAACGTGTGCCGCAGCAGCAGCTGGCGCAGCCGCTCGACGAACTGGCGCCCGCCCTGCGCGTTGGTCTCCGGCAGGATGAGCGCGAACTCGTCGCCGCCGTAGCGCGCCACGAAGTCGGGCGCGCGGACCTCGCGCTGCATCATGGCGCCGAGCTCACCCAACACCCGGTCGCCGGCCTGTTGGCCCAGCCGCTCGTTGATGTCGCGCAACCGATCGATGTCGATCACCACGAGGGCGAACCGCAGCGAATAGCGGCGCGCCCGCTCGAACTCGTCGCGCAGCCGGCGATCGAGCCCGTCGAGGCTCGCGCACCCGGTGAGCACGTCGGTCACGCCCGCCGAGATCTGGCGCCGGTAGATGGCCGCGCGCCGCTCCTCGTTCTCGAGCACCCGCGCGGCGGCCTGGGCGATCGTATTGGCGAACGCCACGTCCTGGGTGCGAAGCCGGCGATCGCCCTGCACCGTGCGCAGGAAGAACACGCCCGCGGCGCGGCCCTGGACGAACACGGGCAGCGCGACCGCGGACTGCACGTTGATCTCGATCTCCTGCTGCTGCCAGCGCTTGCGGATCGTGTCGAACAGCGGGTGATCGTGCACGTCGTGGATGATCACGGGCCGCTCGGTGCGGATCGCCTCCTGAATCTCGGGATAGCGCTCGAGCTCGACGCGGAGGTCGCGGATCGTCGGGTTCTCGTACACGGCCACCACGCGGCCCTTGTCCTCACCCGGGGCCGTCAACACGAACGAGCAGTGCGTGAGGCCGAACGCCTGTCCGACGCGGCGGACCAGGGTCTGGAAGATCTCGTCGGCCCGCAGCGCGGCCGACACTTCCTGGAAGATGTCGAACAACAGGTCCCGGGTGCGCAGCGCGTCGCGGGCGTCGTGCAGGTCGCGGCGCTGGCGGAGGTCCGCATCGATTCGGGCTCGCAGCTCGCCGAAGTGGACGGGCGTCGTCATCGCGTCCTGGGCTCCGGCCTGGAGCGCGTCCGCGACCGCGTCGGCCCCGCCGTCGGCCACGAGCACGATCACGGGCGCGCCAGCGAACCGGGTTGCGGTCGCGAGGTCGCGCACCTGGTCTACCAGACGGGGATCCTTGGCGCCGATCGAGAGCACCACTATGTCCGGAGGCTCGTGCCCCGGCCGGTCGGGGCCGGGGGGGGAGGGGGGGTGGGCCGCTTCGGTAACCTGGAAGCCACCGCGCACCAGGAACCGCTCGAGGCCGTCCGGGCGGGCCCCGGCGTCGCCGACGAGGAGGATGCGTTGTTGGCTCTGTTCCGGCAACGGTCCCGGCCGCGCAGGGGAGGGAGTCAAGCTATAGTTCACCCTATGGGACGGCAACCGCGGAGGAGGGGGGATGGGCGGGCCGGCACCTGAGACGCGGCGCGTCCGCCGCCGCATGGTCGTGCGCCAGCTGGTCAATCGCGGAATCCGCGACGCGCGGGTCCTCGCCGCGATGGCGTGGGTACCGCGCGAATGGTTCCTGCCTCCGCACCTCGCTCGCGACGCCTACGAGGACGCGCCGCTGCCGATCGGCAGCGGCCAGACGATCTCGCAACCCCTCATCGTGGCGCTCATGACCGCAGCGCTCGCGCCGCGCCGCGGCCACCGCGTGCTCGAGATCGGGACCGGCTCCGGTTACCAGACCGCGATCCTGGCGCACCTGGGCGCCCGGGTGTACACGGTCGAACGCCTCCCCGACCTCCTGGTCGAAGCCGAGGAGCGCTTTCGCCGGCTCGACCTCCGCGGCATCGAGACCCGGCTGGGGGACGGGGCGGGCGGTTGGCCAGAGCGCGCCCCGTTCGACCGCATCATCGTGACCGCGGCGGCGCCCGGCATTCCGACGCCGCTCACCGAGCAGCTCGCCCCCGGGGGGGAGGGACGTCTCGTCATTCCGGTCGGTGACCTCTCCGGCCAGGAACTGATCATCCTGCAGCGCGGAGCGGACGGACGCCTCACGGAGCGGCACGCCGGCGGTGTGCGGTTCGTGCCGCTGATCTCGCGCCTCGCGTTCACCGAGGAGCCATGGGCGTGAAGGCCACGGCGCGCGACCTGCTCGGCGCGCACGTCTCGACTCAGGGCGGGGTGGCGCGCGCCCCGGAGCGCGGCGTCGCGATCGGGGCCAGCGCGATCCAGATCTTCACGAAGACGCCCAACCAGTGGCGCGAGCCCGTGCTGCGCGACGACGACGTCGTCGCGTTCCGGGCCGCGCTCGCGGCCAGCGGGATCCGCGCCGTGGTCTCGCACGACAGCTATCTCATCAACCTCGCGTCGCCCGACGAGGCGTTGCGCGAGAAAAGCGTCGCCGCCTTCACCGGAGAGCTGACCCGGTGCCGCGCCCTCGGGATTCCGTGGGTCGTGTCGCACCCGGGCAACTATATCGACGACCCGGCCGCCGGGCTCGAGCGCAACGCCCAAGGCTACGCCCGCTGTCTCGCGGCGGTGCCGGGCGACGTCGGCGTGCTCATCGAGGGGACGGCGGGCGCCGGCACGGCCCTGGGGAAGAGCTTCGAGGAGCTGACGGCGCTACGAGGCGCCCTGCCCGCCTCCCTGCAGGCGCGCGTGGCCTTCTGTCTCGACACGGCGCATCTCCACGCCGCGGGGTATGACGTGGCCGCTGGGCTCGCGGGGGTGTGGGAGACCTTCGACCGCCTGATCGGGCTCGAGCTGCTCAAGTGCTTGCATCTCAACGACTCCAAGAGCGCGGCGGGCTCCGGCGTAGACCGCCACGAGTGGATCGGCGAGGGGACCATCGGGTCCGAGCCGTTCCGGCAGATCATGCGCGACCCGCGCCTCGCGCCCGTGATTAAGATTATCGAGACGCCGAAGGGCGACGATCTGGTGTACCACGATCGCCGCATGCTGCGCCGGCTGCGCGCCTACCAGCGCGTCGCCCGTCGCAACGGCCGACCCACCCGAACCGTAGGCAGGGCGTGATCGCACCGACGACGATGCCGACCCGCTGGACGCGCAGGCTCGCGGCGCTGCTCCTGGTGCTTCAGGGGCTGGCGGGCAGCGCGGTCTCGCTGGCCCACGCGTCGGAGCCGTTCAGCGCACCGATTCACATCGAGGCGCAGCATGCCAGCGCGTGCATCGCGCTGCACGACGAGCTGCGCTGCGCGCTGTGTCACTACGCCGGCTCGCAGCTGCAGGCGCAGCAGCCGCGGATGCAGCTGGCCGCGCCGGTCACGACCGACGGGCCGCTCCCCAGCCGGGGCGCGGCGCCGGCGTGCCGCCCCGACTACCGCACCGCCCCACCCCGAGGTCCTCCCACCTCCCGTTCGTAGTCTGGCGGCCGGCCGTGCCGGCCGACCGATCGCGCGCGTCCGGCATGCCGCTGTACGCTCGCCCGGAACACTGGAAACGGGAGACCCTCAGGATGATTCGAGATCACTATGCCGTCACGGCTGCGCTCGCCTGCCTGCTCGCGCTGCCAGGACGCACGTCCGCCCAGCAGCCGGCCGAGCAGCGCCGGGTAGACTCGCTCGCGGCCGAGGTCCGGGCGCTCAAGGCCCGGCTCGACAGTATGCGGGCCCAGCTCATGCATCACCCGGCGGCCGCCGAGGCGGCGGCCGACACGTCGCTCGCCGCCCTGCGCGCCGCCGCCGCGGTCGCGGCGGGCACGGACACCACGAAGCTAAAGGCCGACACCGCCGGCCCCACGAAATTCGTCGGCCGCGAGCGCAGCCAGCCGCAGCTCAATCCGGAAATCAGCGCCACGGGGGACGTGCGCGCCGGTGCACGCTTGCAGGGCGTCACGCGCGAGAACTTCGACCCGCGCGAGTTCGAGGTCGGGTTTCAGTCGCCGCTCGACCCCTACTCGAGCACCAAGATCTTCTTGAGCTTCGAGAACGGGAATGTGAGCATCGAGGAAGGGTATGCCTATTGGACCGGGCTGCCCGGGCACATTCGGTTCGACATCGGGAAGTTCCGCCAGCAGTTCGGCGAGGTGAATCGCTGGCACCTGCACGCCCTCCCGGAGACCGAATACCCCCTCGCCCTCCGGACCTATCTCGGCGACGACGGGCTGGCCGGTGCCGGCATCTCGCTGTATCGGGCGTTCGGCGGGCTCGGAACCCACGAGGTCACCGCGCAGGTCACGCGCAGCGAGACCGATGCGGAGCTATTCGGGGGCACCGGCCGGCCGACGTACCTCCTGCACCTGCTGAACTTCTGGCAGCTGACGCGCTCCACCTATATGCAGCTCGGTGGCACGGCGCTGTACGGCACCGACCCCGATTCGAGTCTTCGCACCAAGGTGGGCGGGATCGATTTCCGACTCACCTGGCGTCCACCGGCTCAGGGGCTGTACCGCGAGTGGACGCTGCGAGGCGAGCTGTACGCGCTGCGGAAGGAATACGGCGGCTCGGGCACCACGCGACTCGGCTGGTACGCCGGCACCACGTATAAGCTCGGTCAGCGCCTGATCGCGGGAGCTCGATACGATTACGTCGAGGATCCGCTCTCCGGTCTCATCACGCGCCAGGTCATCCCTTCGCTGACGCTGTGGGAGAGCGAGTGGGTGGAGCTCCGCGCCCAGTACACGTGGGCCCAGATCACCGGGCAACCATCCACGAACGATTTCGCCCTCCAGGCCGTCTGGGCGATCGGACCACACAAACACGAGACCTACTGACATGCTGCCAGCCATCGCTCTGCTGCTCGCGCTCCATACTCCCACGCCCGTGCGCCCGCCCCGCAGCGCGGGCAAGGTGAAGGTCGTCACCTCGCTCACGACCTACGCCGCCATCGCACGCGAGATCGTCGGGGACCGGGGCGTCGTGAACTCGATCGCCACGGGCGACGAAAACCCGCACTATGTGCAGCCGAAGCCCAGCTTTATCCCGATGCTTTCCGAAGCGGACGTATTCGTCACGACGGGCCTCGATCTCGAGTTGTGGGTACCGGCGCTGCTCGACAAAGCGAACAACCCCAAAGTGACGGAGGGCGGACCGGGCTACGTGGCTGCGTACGCCGGGATCGATCTGCTCGATGTCCCCACCAGTTTTTCGCGCGCTCAGGGCGACATCCACGTGTACGGCAACCCGCACATCTGGACGGCACCCCTCAACGCCGTTCAAATCGCCCGCAATATTCTGACTGGCTTGAAGCGCGTGTCCCCGGAAAACGCCGACTACTTCGCGCCGCGAGAAAAGGACTTCGAGGACCGCATCTATCGCGCGCTGTTCGGGGAAGAGCTCGTGAAGCTGCTCGGTGGC
>Ga0209474_10000085_pt1 | contig 109731 bp, 88 predicted proteins | sample GraSoiAngelo_145_FD_185902 | JGI IMG/M metagenome (GOLD analysis project Ga0209474, IMG submission 185902) | Grasslands soil microbial communities from the Angelo Coastal Reserve, California, USA - 14_1009_05_20cm (SPAdes) (version 2) | ecosystem: Environmental > Terrestrial > Soil >...
GGATACCGGTACCCGAACGCCCTGGCGATCTACTGGGGCGCTCGACTGGGCCTCATGGCCTCGCTGGGTGTCGCGGGGTTGCTCGTGACGCCGATGCTTGGTGGGGGCGTGGTCGGAGCCATGCTCGTGGCAGTCTGGGGCGCGGTGCTGGGGTGGGTGGCGCCGACACTCTACGTGGGGAAGCGGGCCAGGGCGCGCCAGAAGGAGATCCAGCGGGCGCTGCCGGATGCGCTCGACCTGCTGGTGGTCTGTGTCGAGGCGGGGCTGGCCCTCAACCAGGCGCTGGTGCGCGTTTCCGACGAGATCAAACACCTGAGCAGGCTGACGGGTGAGGAGCTCATGGCCGTTAACCTCGAGATTCGCGCAGGCGTGCCACGGGACGAGGCGCTGCGGGGGTTGGGCGAGCGCACCGGGATCCCGGATGTGCGGTCGCTCGTCGCGATGCTGATTCAGACCGATCGCTTCGGCACGTCCGTCGCCCAGGCACTCCGGGTACACTCCGACACGGTGCGGACCAAGCGACGCCAGCGGGCCGAGGAAGCCGCCGCCAAGACGACCATCAAGCTCATTTTTCCGCTCGTGCTGTTCGTGCTGCCGGCGTTGTTCGTCGTGATCCTGGGGCCCGCCCTGATCACCATCTACCGGACGCTGAACGAGTTTGTCCGATGAGCTATGCGCGGCTTACGAACGTCACGCGCGGGCGCGTCCTGGGGACGCGGATCGCCGTGGCGGACCGTTGGTGGCTACGGCTCCGAGGGCTGCTGGGCCGTCCACCACTCGTCGTCGGGGCCGGTTTGCTGCTGACACCCTGCCGTGCCGTGCACACGTTTGGCCTGTCGTACCCCGTGGACGTCGCGTTCGTGGATGGGGGGGGCGCCGTCGTCGCCCTGTATCAGCGCCTCGCCCCAAGCCGCTATTCCCGCTGGCACAAGGCGGCCGCGTATGCCCTCGAGCTTCCAGTGGGCACGCTCGCCATGACCGGAACGCGCGAAGGGGATACGCTCGCCTGGCACTCTCTCGCCGGGCGGCCGCAGGGCGCGGGCGGGCCGGCAACGGGCGTGGAACGCGCTGCCGCGATGACGCGTCGAGCGAATTCCTCACACCGGGCGTGACTGTTCGAGGCGCCCACCAGGCCGGAGGAGCAATGAGCGATAGCCAGGAAGTACACGAGCCTATCCCTGAGGCCATGCTGCGACGCCTCGAGCGGGTGGAGCGAGCATACGGTCGGCTGCTGAGAACAAACCGACTTCTGCTAATCGGTCTGGCCGTCCTTCTGGGGACCGCGGCCGCGACCGTGGTCACGTTGGCGCTGCGGCTACCGCCGGCGCCGGGAGAAGTGGTGCAGGCCCGCAGCTTCGCGCTCCGAGACGCCAAGGGACGCCTGCGCGGCGTGTTCGGCATGGCGACGAACGGGGCGTCGCAGTTGGTGCTTCAGGACGAGAGCGGCCATGCGCGGCTCCGGCTGATCGTACTGGGGGACGGGTCGCCGGGTCTTACGCTGATCGACCAGAAGGGACGCTCCCGCGCTGCGCTCGGGCTGTTGCCGGACGAGACGATCACGCTGGCATTCGCCGATCGCCAAGGCATAAGCCGGGCCGCGTTGGGCCTCACGGCTCGTCAGGCGGCGAGTCTTGCGCTCGCCGACAGCAACGGTGTCACCCGTGCTGGGATGGGCGTCGCCGCCGACGGGAAGTCAACGGTAACGAATCTCAATGGCCCAGGAGGATCCGAGAGTGTGGTTCCGCAATGAGCGGAGCACCGCCTCGCCATTGAGTGCTCCTTCCTAGGATCAGCCAGCGGCGGAATCGCTCCAACCCGTCGACGGTTTCCCGCGCGGACGCATCTAGCCCTTGCCCTACCTCCTTACGTAGTTTGTCCCCGTGTCTTGCGACTATGACGTGATCGTGGTCGGTGCCGGTCATGCCGGCACCGAGGCCGCAGTCATGGCGGCGCGGCTCGGGGCGCGCACGCTGCTCCTCACCTCCAACCTCGACACGATCGGCCAGCTGAGCTGCAATCCCGCCGTAGGCGGGATCGCAAAGGGCACCGTCGTCCGCGAAATCGACGCCCTCGGCGGTCTCATGGGGCGCGTCACCGATCGCGCGACGATCCAGTTCCGGATGCTCAACCGGTCGAAGGGACCGGCGGTGTGGGCGCCGCGGGCGCAGTGCGATCGCACCCTCTACCGCCGCGCCGCTCGCCAGCTGCTCGAGCGCTTTGCGAACCTTGAGCTGACGCAGGGCACGGTAAGCCGCGTCCTCATTGAAGGAACGCAGGTGGGCGGCGTCGCAACGTCGGACGGACGCCGATTCACGGCGCGCGCCGTGGTCATTACCGCGGGCACGTTCCTGCGCGGGCGAATCCACGTGGGTACGGACACGCAGATTCCGGCCGGTCGCGCGGGCGAAGGGCCTGCGGTCGAGGTTGCCCAACACATTGAGTCACTTGGACTTACGGTAGCGCGCTTCAAGACCGGTACTCCGCCCCGAGTAGACGGGCGGACTGTCGATTGGTCGAGCGTGGAGCGGCAAGACGGCGACGGGACGGAGTACCGCTTCTCTTTCTACGAGCGGGTCGAACTGCCACGCCAGGTGCCGTGCTGGATCACGTGGGCCGGTGAGGAAGTGAAGGATATCATCCGGCGTCACTTGAAGGAGTCGGCGCTGTACGGCGGGGCCATCGCCTCCCGGGGGCCGCGGTATTGCCCGTCAGTCGAGGACAAGATCGTAAAGTTCCCCGACGCCAGGCGGCATCAGGTCTTCCTCGAGCCCGAGGGGCTGGACACGTACGAGTTGTACGTGAACGGGCTCTCCACTTCCCTGCCCGTCCACGTGCAGCTCGAGTTCCTGCACGCCGTGCCCGGGCTCAAGCGGGCGACGATGACACGCCCCGGATACGCGATCGAGTACGATTACTACCCGCCGACTCAGCTCACGCCGTGGCTCGAGACCAAGGCGATCGAGCGCCTCTTTTTCGCGGGCCAAATCAACGGCACGACCGGTTACGAAGAGGCGGCTGGCCAAGGCGTCGTGGCGGGGATCAATGCGGTGCGCCGGCTGCGGGGGGCCGAGCCCGTGCTGTTCGGTCGGGACGAAGCGTACATCGGCGTGCTGGTGGACGACCTGGTCACGCGCGGCGTGGACGAGCCGTATCGGTTGTTTACGTCGCGGTCCGAGTTCCGCCTGCTGCTGCGGCAGGACAACGCGCTGCGACGCCTCGTGCCGCTGGCGGAGCAGTTGGGGCTCCTCACCACGGCGGAGCTGCGTGCGGCCGAGCGGCGCTTGAAAGAGGAAGAGCAGCTCCTCGACACGGCGCGGGCGACGACGATCACGCCCAGCCAAGCCGCATCGGTGCTCGGGCCCACCGGTACTGGGCTCGCGGAGCCGGAGCGCGTGGCGAGCGTAGCGCGACGGCCGGGTGTGCCGCTCAAGGGGCTGCTTGAGGCGGCGGGCGTGACGGTGACATGCGACGACGGCGTCGTGGCCAGTGCGGAGATCGAACTCAAGTACGACGGCTATCTCGCCCGCGAGCGCGACGCGGCGCGCCGGCTCGCTGAGCTTGCCTCGTTCGCGTTGCCGGCCGAGCTTCCCTACCTCGAGCTGCAGAGTCTCGCGACCGAGGCGCGGCAAAAGCTGGATCGCGTCCGTCCCACATCCCTCGCTCAGGCGGCGCGGATCCCAGGGGTCTCGCCGAGCGATCTCCACAACCTGGTGGTCGAGACAGCGCGTTGGCGCCGGCGGGTGGCGTAAGTCCCTAATTTCGTGAGGCAGTCGAGGCAGGGCGGATTGTTTCACGTGAAACTCCGGCGCGAGTTTCACGTGAAACCGACTCTTTACCGACCGTGCACCACGACGTATATTTGACCCCTCATGATCGTCATCTTACATAACTCGTTGTAACGCAATACGTTATGTGATGTCGCGCGTAATCGCCATTGCCAACCAGAAGGGCGGCGTCGGCAAGACCACGACCGCCGTCAACGTCGCCGCGTCGCTCGCCACTGCCGAGCGCAAGACGCTGCTCGTCGACGCCGACCCGCAGGCGAATTCGACTAGCGGCGTCGGCATCGAACGCGACCGCATCCGGCACTCGCTGTACGATGCGCTGCTCGACGGCCGGCCGCTCGCGGAGGCGCGCTTCGCGCATGTGCATTTCCCGTATCTCGACGTCGTGCCGGCCACCCAGGATCTCGTCGGCGCCGAGCTGGAGCTGGTGAACAAACAGGCGCGCGAGACCATGATGCGGCGCGCCCTGCTCGACCTCCGCGACCAGTACCAGTACGTCATCATCGATTGCCCACCGTCGCTTGGCCTGATCACGCTCAACATGCTCACGGCGGCGGACAGTGTGCTGATCCCGATCCAGTGCGAATACTATGCGCTCGAGGGGCTCTCGCAGCTCCTCAACACCGTGAAACTGGTGCAACGAAACTTCAACCCGGCGCTCGCGATCGATGGCGTGTTGCTGACGATGTTCGACGCGCGCCTGAACCTCTGCAAGCAGGTGGCCGAGGAGGCGAAGGAGTACTTCGGCTCGCAGGTGTTCAGCATCACCATTCCCCGCAACGTGCGGCTCGCTGAGGCCCCGAGCTTCGGCAAGCCAATTCTGCTGTACGACGTCCAGTCGGTGGGCGCGAAGAGCTACCTGGCGGTGGCGCAGGAGCTGATCCGCCGGGTCGAGCGCGCCGCTCCCCCCCTCTCCCCTGCCCCACCCGCCGCTGAACCGCTGCCGGAGGTGCCTGCATGACGGAAACCATCGCTGGTCGCCGGCGTCTCGGTCGGGGGCTCGAGGCCCTGCTGGGACCGACGCGCGAGGAAGCGGAGCGCGAAGGGAGTCTCGTCGAATTGGCGATCGCCGACATTCGGCCCAATCCCTACCAGCCGCGCCGGGACGTCGACCCGACAGCGCTGGACGAGCTCAAGGCCTCGATTCTGAAAGCCGGTCTGCTGCAGCCGGTGGTGGTGCGCGCGGCGCCGCGCGACCGGCCAGCCGGCTACGAGCTGATCGCCGGCGAGCGGCGCCTGCGCGCCTGTCAGGCGCTCGGCTGGGAGCGGATCCCGGCCGTGAAGCGCGATGTGGACGACCGCACGGTGCTGACGCTCGCGCTGATCGAAAACCTACAGCGCGACGACCTCTCGCCGGTCGACGAAGCGCGCGGCTACGAACGCCTCATCGCCGAGTTCAGTCTCGCCCAGCAGGACGTGGCCGATGCCGTAGGACGCGATCGCTCCACGGTCGCCAACGCACTCCGGCTCCTCAAGCTGCCGGCGACCGTGCTGGCGCTGCTGCACGAAGGACGGCTCTCGGTCGGGCACGCGCGCGCGCTGCTCGCGCTCGACGACCCGCGCGCCGTGGCCGCGGTCGCCAAGGAAGCCGTCGACCTCGGGCTCTCGGTGCGCGACGTCGAGGATCGGGTGCGGGGCGGCCGGGCCCCGGTCCGCCGGCCGCGCCTCAAGCAGGGGCTCGGTCAGGCACCGGAAGTGCGCCGCATCGAGGACGCGCTGCGCCGGCGGCTGGGTACCGACGTGCGCGTGACCTTGCGGGCGAAAGGGAAGGGGCAGATCCACGTCAACTTCTATTCGAACGAAGACCTCGCGCGTCTGCTCGAGCTGTTCCTCGGAGCGCCGTTCGACGGATGAGGGACAAGAGCGTCACCATCGTCGTCCACACTGACGGCGAGCTCGAGTCCCGCCAATACCGCGTACCGCTGTGGGCCTTCGAAATGGGGAAGTGGGCGGCGGGTGGCATTGCCGTCCTGGTCGTCCTGTTCTTCTTGTTCGCCGGCCCGATCACCCGGAACGCCATTCGCGCGCAGCTGCTCGATCGGGAAGTCGCGCGCCTCAAGGAGGAGAACAGCCGCGTGCAGCAGTTGGCCGCTGCACTGAACCGGGCGGAGGCCAACTACCAGGAGCTGCGGCAGCTGCTGGGCGTGAAGGCGCCGCCCGAAAAGGTCGTCGTGACCGCTGACTTGTTGCGCGCGGGAGCCGTGCAGGCGCGAGCCCCCGGCGCGCCGCCACGGTTCGCGCCAGACTCCGCGACCCCGCTGCACTGGCCGCTCGACATGAGTGGTTTCGTCACGCGTGGACAAGTGCGCCCGGGCGATCCCGCGGAGTCCCACCCCGGGATCGACATCGCTGTGCCGGCGGGAACGCCGGTGCGCGCCGCCGGCGGCGGCGTCGTAGCGCAGGCCGGCACGGACCCCGCGTACGGGCTGTTCGTGCTCTTGCGGCACACCGACGGGTATGAGACCATGTATGGACACGCATCGCGCTTGGTCGCGCGCGAAGGCGACTCGGTCGCAGCGGGGCAGGTAATCGCGCTTTCCGGCAGCTCAGGCCGATCCACCGCGCCGCACCTGCATTTCGAAATCCGCCGCGCGGGGAAGTCGCTCGATCCCCTTACGGTCGTGAGACAGGAGAACTGACATGGCCATCTTCACCGAGAAGGGACACGGCGCCCCGGTAACCGAAACCGGTCTCTCGATCATCGGGACCGGCATGCGGGTCGTCGGCGACATCACCGCTGAGGGGGTGGTGAAGATCGAAGGGACCGTCGTCGGCACGGTGCGCGCCGGGCGCCAGGTGCTGGTGGGCAAGGGCGGGGAAGTGGAGGGCGATGTGATTTCCCGCGAAGCCATCATCGGCGGGGAGGTGCGCGGCAGCATCCGCGCCGACGAGCGCGTCGAGATCCAAGCGTCGTGTGTGGTGCACGGGGACATCGCGGCCAAGCGACTCCTCGTGCAAGAGGGCGGTGAGATCAACGGCGTAGTGCGGATGGGCGAGACCACGCTTGAGCCCGAAACCGTCGAAAAGGCAGGGTCGCAACGCACCTACTGATCCGTTCTAGATATCCACACGCGGGCGTTTCCCGCGTGTGGATTATTTATCTCGCTACTGCATAGCGGCTTACAGCTTTCCCCATGTGGGAATCTCACGTCACTGTCTCTAGGCTGGCGCGCTAATGTCATCATACTGTCACCGTCGCACGGGCTGATGCAGCTTGCCGATTTGGTCACCTACCTCGACGCCTACCTGCGCGTTCGTGACGTGCCCGACGCGCCCCACGCGCTCAATGGGCTGCAAGTCGCGAACTCGGGCGACGTCGCGCGCATCGCGGCGGCCGTCGACCTGTGTGAAGCGACGGTGCGGATGGCGGCTGAGCAGGGGGCTGACCTGCTGCTCGTGCATCACGGGCTGTTTTGGGGCGGGCTCAAGCCGCTCACCGGCCCTGCGTACCGCCGCGTGGCCGGACTCTTGCAAAAGAACATCGCGCTCTACAGTGCGCATCTCCCCCTGGATCTACATCCGGACGTCGGGAACAACGCGGTGCTCGCCCGGCAGCTCGGCGTCACGGTGCGCGGTGGCTTCGGCGAGGAGTACGGCGTGCAGATCGGCGTGTGGGGGGAGCTCGATGCTCCGCGCGGCGCGCTGCAGCAGAAGCTCGCCGCGGCGCTCGGCGCCCCGCCGCGGGTCATGCCGTTCGGCCCCGAGCGGGTGCGGCGGGTGGGCATTGTCACCGGGGGAGCAGGCTCGATGATCGGCCAGGCCCGGGCGGCGGGGCTCGACACCTACATCACCGGCGAAGGAGCGCACCACACCTTCTTTGACGCCGAGGAGTTAGGGGTGAACGTCTTCTACGCCGGCCATTACGCGACGGAGACCGTCGGCGTCAAAGCGCTCGCGGAGCACCTGTGCGTCAAGTTCGGCCTGCCCTGGACGTTCCTCGACCATCCTACCGGTCTGTGACGACGTCGAACGACGCTCCATGACGCTCACGGGCGCCACCGCGCTCGACGCCCATCCTCATCGCTGGCCGATGCTGCTCCTGCTCGCAGCGGCCGAGTTGCTCGGGATGTCCCTGTGGTTCGCCGCCAGTGCCGTTGCACCCGAGCTCCAGCGCCAGTGGGGTCTGACAGCGAGCCAGACGGGCTGGCTGACGGCCGCGGTGCAAGCTGGATTCGTCGCTGGAACCGCGACCGCTGCCGTCCTGAACCTCGCCGACGTGATCCCGTCACGCTGGTATTTCGCGGGGTCGGCGACACTCGGCGCGGTGGTCAACGCCGCCCTACTCGCGGCGCCGACCTATCCGCTCGCCCTCGTCTCTCGCTTCTTCACCGGGTTCTGCCTCGCGGGGGTGTACCCGCCTGCCATGAAGATGATCGCGACGTGGTTCTCTTCGGATCGGGGCCTGGCGATCGGGACCGTGGTCGGGGCGCTCACGGTCGGCAAGGCGGTGCCGTATCTGGCGCACGCGCTCGCCGGCTCGCGCGTCGCCCCGGTCGTGGTCGTCGTATCGGGGGGCGCGCTGGTGGCCGCCCTGCTCGTGGCCGCGGGATACCGCGACGGGCCGTTCGCGTTCGCGAGACGGCCGTTCTCATGGCGTCTCGCCGGGACCGTGCTGGGGGAGCGACGGTGGCGCCTGGCGACGGGTGGTTATCTGGGGCACATGTGGGAGCTGTACAGTTTCTGGACGTGGATCACGGCTTTTGTCGTGGCGAGCGCGGCCGCGCGCGCCCGCGCGGGTGGCGCCGTGCCCTCCGCGGCGGTGCTCGGTCTGCTGGCGTTTGGAGCCATCGCCGTCGGCGGCTTGGGGTGCGTGTGGGGCGGCTGGGTTGCGGATCGGATCGGGCACGAGCGGCTCGTGATCCGGGCCATGGCGGTGAGCGGCAGCTGCGCCGCAGTCATCGGCGGTTTCTTTGCATCGAGCGTCTGGGTCATGGTCGCCGTCGCATGGGTGTGGGGGTTCTTCGTCATCGCCGATTCGGCGCAGTTCAGCACGATGGTCACGAGATCGGTGCCGCCGCACGCGGTGGGGACTGCGCTGACTCTGCAGACGTCGTTGGGATTTCTGCTCACGATGGCGAGCATTCAGCTCGTTCCGCCGCTCGTCGCCCTCGTCGGCTGGCGGTGGGCGTTCGCTGCGCTGGCGATCGGCCCCGGCTTGGGTATCGCCTCGATTCGGCGGCTCCAGGCGGTCAAGGCAGAGGGGGCAGGAGAGCGGCCCTATGGCACTACGAAGATCCCAACGTCGCCGCCGTAGTCATCGGGTGCTCGCGTCGTGCCGGCCGGTACGATCCACGCGCCACCGTCGATACGCACGTCGAGCCGATGCACGCCGCTCGGCACCGGCAGCGTGACCTCCCACGTGTCGGGGCTGGCGCTGCCCAGGGCGACAGGCTGCCAATCGGTGAAGTCTCCGGCGATCTCGACGAGCGCAGCGCTGGCGACCCGCACGACGAGCCGCACCGCCCGATTGCGGTCGGCGTGCACCTCGAGCCGGGCCGCCCGCAGGACGGTTGCTCCATCCGCACCGCGGGCGTGTAGCACCGCGGGATCGCGCGGGAACGCGCGGCGCGGCGCGGCGGTGCGGACGCGCAGCGCGGCGGAGAGATAGCGGCCGGTGATGCTGCCGCTGATCGGATCGGTCGCGTAGCGGCCGCCTGAGATCACGAACGCCGTTCGCCCTCCGACCCAGATGGTGGCGCTTCCTTCCCCGTACACGCCGCGGCCACCGCCGCGGCTCCAGACGCGCGCGCCGAGCTTCGCTTCGAGCGCGACCGGACCACGCCCGGCATGGGCTGAGGATTCGAGATCGGTGTAGGTCGTGTCGCCGACCTGTGCGTGGTTTACTGCGAGTCTCAGCGTGACCTCGGACCGCCGGGCCCAGACCCCGACGTCCGCCGCGATCACGGGGCGAGGCGCGGTGCCGTACGACGTCGTTCCTGCGGTCCCGCCGACCCACAGGCCGCGCTCCGCTCCCAGCCTATGCAGCCGGGCCTCGGCAACGACGTGCCAGAAGCTCGCGAAATCGAGGTAGCGGCTTGCGCCCGCCGACGCAGCGAACTCGCCGCGCCACGCATGCGCGGCGGGAGGCGTCAAGAATGAGCCCGCCAGGAGGCCCTGCAGGCTGCGGTGGCCGCTCTCGAACCGGAGATACGTGCCGCTGGCGGTGAGCATCCCGGCGGGCCGGTCCCAGCGCAGGACGGGGGTGACGGCGGCGGCGCCGGAGGGGAGGAAACCATCGTAGTGGACGGTGGAGACGCCGAGGTCGACGGTCCCGGTCATCTGGGCAACTGCTGTGCGCACGCTCAGGAGCGACCACGCCGCCGTGACGGACGCGGCCCAGGCACGTCGCGTGCTCGTCGCCGGACGCGCGGTGCTAGGGGCGGCCGGGGCGATTCTCGCGGGCCCCCGCATTCAGCTGCGAGATCCTGGCATCCGCGGCCGCCGCAGCGGCCGCGGTGGCGGCCGTGGGCGGTGCGCCGAGCGCGATGTCGCGCTCGACGGCGCGCCGGAACTCGACGAGGTCCGCGTCTCTGGCTCGTGCCGCGAGGGCGAGCACGGCGGCCGCGGCGCTGTCTACGGGGACGCCGCTGGCCACGAGGTCAGTGAGCACAGCGAGCGGAACCGCGATGGTCTGACGGCGCGCCCGGCGCAGCTGCGTCAGCACCGCCGGGCCGGCGCCGGCGCGGAGCGCCGCGGCCCCTGCCTCGAGCTCGGGCGGCGTGGTCCCTGGTCCGAGGGCCTCGCGGGCCCGGCCAAGATCGGCGGCGAGGCGCTGCACCGCGCTCACGATGAGCGGGCCCGGCGCGCCTTTCGTCGCGCCTTCGAGTGCACGCTGCACCAGCGGCTCCGTGGGAAGGCCCGCGGCGCGCGCCGAGTCGATCGCGACCGCGACCAGCGGGCGCGTGCCCGGGTCGAGGCGTCCGAGCCGCGGATCCTGCGCAGCCGCCGCCGTGGCCACGAACGCCGCGGCGAGTGCGGTGGCGACCGCGGCGCGGAGCAGCGATCGCAGCGTCACGAGCCCCCCACGGTCACGACCGAGCTCGGTGTCCCGAACTCGTCATCGCGCGCGCGTGGAGCCGCGGGATCGGCGAGCCAGCGGGAGCCGTCCACGAGGAAGGCGTAACGGTAGCGCCCTGGAGCGAGCGGAACGACCGCGGTCCACAGCGGGCCGCCGCGTTGTGAAGGTCGCATCGGGGTGCGGGCGGCGTCCCAGTCGTTGAAGTCGCCCACGAGCGACACGCTTGCCGCGCGGGGGGCGACGACGACGAACTCAAACTCGCGTGGCGTGTCCTCCGCGGGCGGCGCTGACCCGGGGCGCCGGCCCGATAGCACCAGCGCGAGCGCGGCGACCCCCGTTGCGATCGCCAGCCCGCCGAGCGGCGAGAGCGCAATGTGGCGCGGCCGGGTGACCCAGCCCCAGGCGACTCGGGCCGCGCTGCGTCCCCCCGGCACGGGGAGGCGCGCGATCTCGTCCATCACACGGCCGTCGACCGCCGGATCGATTGGCACGGGCCGCTGCAGCTGACGGACGATGCGCTCGACCGCGTCTTCCGGTTGTTCAAACACGTTCTGCCTCTCGGAAAATGACCTGCAGCTGCTCGCGGGCGCGTTTCACCCGCATCTTCAACGCCGAGATACCGGCGCCGGTGAGCTGCGCCATCTCTTCGTACTCCAACTCCTCCACGTGCTTGAGGAGAAACGCCTCCCGGTATTCGGGCGCGAGCCGCGCGAGCGCCCGCCGGACGGTGTCGTCCCATTCGGCGCGCTCGGCCGGACTCGGGAGGGCAACACCGCTGAGCGCCGCGTCGTTGCGCACGAACAGCCGCGCGCGCCGCGCCGCGCGCCCGCCGGTCGTGCGGCACCGATTCACCAGGATGCCGTAAAGCCACGCACCGAACCGCTCGGGATCGTCGCAGCGCGCCAGCGAGCGGTATGCCCGGACGAACGCGTCTTGTAGCGCCTCCTCCGCATCCTGCCGGTCCCCGAGCATGTGCACGGCGTACCGACCCAGGCGGTCGCGGTACCGCGCGACCAGCGCGGCGTAGGCACCGGTGTCGCCAGCCAGGACTCGGCGCACCAAGTCTCCGTCGCTCGCCCCCACCTTATCTATACCCAAGGGACAACCCCCTGCGTCACAGTACCCCGCATCGGGCGGTGTTGTGACTTCGCAGTGGGAGCTGGGGTATCTCTCGCAGAGCCGTCGCGGTCCCGCATGCCCGGAGAAGGAGCCAACGATGTCGAGACGTGTCATCCTGCCCGCCCTCGCCGCCGCCACCCTGCTAGCCGGGGGCGGGTGCTACCAAGACGAGACTACGACTCCCGCGCCGAGCCGCAAGCCACTCGCTCGGGTGCTGCTAACGGACGCGCCGTTCCCGTACGACTCGGTCGCGAGTGTCAACGTCTACGTGGTCAGCATCGACGCCAGCAGCGGGCTCGACACGAGCGGAGGCGGCGACTGGGTTCGGGTCGCCTCTCCCGAGAAAACGTTCGACTTGCTGACGCTGCAGCACGGGACCACCGCCTTCCTCGGCGAAGGCGAGCTCGACGCCCGACAATACCGGGCGATCCGCATGGTGATCGACGCTGACAAATCTTCGATCGTCTACAACAACGGTGCGCCACCGCCGGTGCACTGGCCGTGGCCGGGGAGCGGAGCCATCACGATGTACGCCCTGGTCGAAGAGCCGCTCGACTTCTCGGCGCCAGCGATTGCGGCGAGCGGGGAGGCAGTGATCGTGATCGACTTCGACGTGGGGCGGAGCTTTCTGTACGACTATTTCGGCACCAAGGAATTCACCGTGCTGCCTTGGCTGCGCGCGGTGAACTCGGCCGCGACCGGGGCGCTCGAGGGCACGGTGACTGCCGACTCCGGCGGACAGAGCCGACCCATCAAGAATGCGAACGTCACGCTGTACTCGGGCGATCCGCGCCAGCCGCCGTCCACGTGGTACGCTGCGGCCACCGGCCGGAGCGACGACACGGGCTATTACAAGGTCGCCTTCGTGAGCGCCGCGACCTACATCGTCCGAATCGAGCAGCCCGACTACCCGTCCCTCGGTGCGGTCGTAACCCCGAACGTGCAGGTCTCGGCGGGCGCCACCACGAGGCTCTCCGTTTCACTCCCAGCGGCGGGCGGTAGCACCGGCGGTGCATACGTGCACGTCTCCGGCCCCTCGTCGGTCGGCGTCGGGGGGACGATCACTCTGTATGCCGCCGTCGGCGACGCGAACGGCAACCTTGTTCCGAATCCGTCCGTCACCTGGACGAGCAGTGCCCCGTCGATCGCCGACGTGACCGGCGTGGGTGACACTGCGTCTGTGGCTGGCCGTCAACCGGGCCTGGCGACCATCACGGCGACGAGCGGTGGCCTGAGCGACACGCTCACGGTGCAAGTGGTCGGCTCGCCGGCGCCCGTAGCGTCCGTCACCGTAGTGCCCGGAAGCGTGACCGCCGCCGTGGGCGATAGCCTCGGCTTCCGGGCGGAGCTGCGCGACAGCGCCGGGACCGTGCTCACCAACCGGCCCGTCTCGTGGTTCAGCACCGACACCGCGGTCTTCGTCATCGAGGGGGCGTTCGGTCCCTACTCGATTGTCCGGTGCCGGAAGGTTGGGAGCGCGTTGCTGCGCGCGACGAGCGAGGGCAAGACCGGCCAAACTTCGATCACGGTGCACTGATCACGGCGGCGGCAATAGGCCAAGCGAGGGGCGCGGTGGCATTATCGCGCTCCCCGCTTTAGGTTTCGCGGCCCGTGACCCCTCCGCATCACCGCCCCGGCGGCGGCTTCCGCAACCCGTGGGCCAACGCGGGCGCCCCCGCCTTCGGCCGCTTCCTCAAGTGGGTGTTGGTGCACCGCACCACTCGGCCGCGGCCCGCGGATCCCCCGCACTCGGCGTTCCTCCGACTCGAGCCGAAGTTTGCCGTTCCCCGCGCGACACCCGATCGGCTGCTCGTGACATGGGTCGGACATTCGAGCTTTCTGCTGCAGGTGGGCGGGCTCAACGTGCTCACTGATCCGATGTGGAGCAGCCGCGCGTCGCCGGTGCGCTTCGCCGGCCCCAGCCGCTGGGTGGCGCCCGGGATCGACTTCGCCACGCTGCCGCCGATCGACCTCGTGCTGCTGTCGCACAACCACTACGACCATCTGGACGACCGCACCGTGCGCCGGCTCGCCGCGCGGGAGCCGCGCGCCACATGGCTGGTGCCGCTCGGCCTCGCGCGCTTCGTGCGGGCGCGCGGGGCAGGGGACGTCCGGGAGCACGACTGGTGGCAGGAGACGCCCCTCGCCGCGGCATCGGTCGCCTGCACGCCGGCCCAGCACTTCAGCTCGCGCGGCCTGCGCGACCGCGGCGCTACGCTGTGGTGCGGCTGGTCGGTGCGGACCGACGCCCACCGTGTGTTCTTCGCGGGCGACACGGGGTACCACCCCGAGTTCGGGCGCATCGCGGCGCGCTACGGGCCGTTCGACGTGGCGCTGCTGCCGATCGGCGGGTACGAGCCCCGTTGGTTCATGCAGCCGGTACACATGAACCCCGAGGAGGCCGTGCGGGCGTTCCGCGACTTGGGGGGCGGAACCCACGGGACGGTCATGATTCCCATGCACTGGGGCACGTTCAAGCTCACCGATGAGGCCATGGACGAGCCGCCCGTCCGGGCCCGCGCGGCGTGGCAGGGGGCGGGCCTCGCGCCGGAGCAGTTCTGGGTGCTGGCGCATGGGGAGACCCGCGCGCTATAGCGGGCCGGGCAGGGGACTCGCCGCGCGCGCCGCGCGCCCCTAGCTTCCGCCGTCCCGAGCCATCTCTTTCCGGAGGCAGCGTTGCGTCGTCACGCGCTGGTGGGGCTGTCCTGTCTTTGCTTCGTGGGCTGCGCCCGGCATCCCCGGCCGTCGCTCATGGGCCCTTCCTCGCAGCCCGTGCTGCTCCCCCCGCAGCTATTCCGCGAAGGCGTGCCCAAGAGCGAAGAGGAGTGGCAGGCGGCGGGGAGAGAAGCGGCGACGCTGCTGTCGCAGTACATCGCCATCAACACCACGAATCCGCCGGGGAACGAGCTCAAGGCAGCAGAATGGGTGAAGCAGGTGCTGGCACGAGAAGGGATCGAGTCACAGGTGTTCGAGCCCGGGCCCGGCAAGGCCAACTTGTACGCGCGCGTACGCGGGGACGGGAGCGGACGGCCGCTGATCTTCCTCAATCACATGGACGTAGTGCTCGCCAGCCCGGAGTATTGGAAGGTGGACCCGTTCGGCGGCGTGGTGAAGGACGGCTACGTCTGGGGGCGTGGCGCGCTCGACATGAAGGGGGAGGCGATCGCCCAGCTGATGACGCTGATCATTCTCAAGCGCGCGCAGGTCCCGCTCCGGCGCGACGTCATCTTTCTTGCGACGTCGGACGAGGAGATCGGTGCAGGGGTGGGGGCGGGGTGGTTCGTGGAGAACCATCCCGACCTGATCCAGGACGCGGAGTTCCTGATCAACGAAGGCGGGACGATCCGCGCCGACGCGCGGGGTCGCATCGAGTACTATGGCGTCGGCACGACGGAGAAGTCCCCGTTCTGGCTCAACGTCTCGGCGAGGGGAACGGCGGGGCATGGATCGCGTCCCACCCCGGACAATCCGGTGCACCGGCTGGTGCGAGCGCTGAACCGGATCGCGAGCTGGCAGACGCCGCTGGTGGTGACGCCGACGGTGGAGCGCTACCTCCACGATCTGTCGACGATCGAGACCGATGCGACACGGCGGGCCTGGCTCGCGGACGTGCGGGCGGCGTTGCGGGATTCCACGGCCATCCGGGCGCTCACGGCGGACCTCACCTACAACGCGCTGCTACGAAACACGATTTCGATCACTGGCTTGAAGGGGAGCGACAAGACGAACGTGATCCCGCCCGTCGCATCGGCGGCGCTCGACGTGCGCCTCTTGCCGGCGCAGGAGCCGGCGGCCTTCCTTGCCGAGCTCGTACGGGTGGTGAACGACAGCGCCGTGACCATCACGCCCCAGGGGCCGAACTGGCCGGCCACGGAGAGCTCGGCCGACACCGAGCTGTTCCGGGCGATCGTGGCGGCGGCGCGCGCGCGCGACCCCGACGCCCTCGTCACGACGCCGCCGCTCACCGGATTCACGGACAGCCACTACTTCCGGCGCTTGGGGATCGTGAGCTACGGGCTGTCACCGTTTCCGCTCAACCAGGTCGAGTCGCGCGGCGTGCACGGTAACGACGAGCGGGTGAGCTTCGATGACCTGACGTTTGGCGTCCACTTCATGTACGACGTCGTGTCGCGCGTCGTCGCGAGGTGATCGGGCCGCTCTTCTATCCCCGGCGACACCCGCCCAGCCGCGACGGGCGCGCGCCCGCATTCGAGCGCGCGGTGAAGGTGCCGATCGGCTGGGTGGTGGAGCACCTGTGCGCGCCGCTGGCGCGCTGGAATGGGCGGCCGCTCCTGACGCCCGAGGTCGGCGTGCCGATCCCTGGTCTTCTGCCGGAGCTCGACGGCTACCGCATCGCGCTCGTCACGGATCTGCACCGCGGCCCGGTGGTGCCGGCCTCCTGGCTCGCGCGTGTGGCGGACCGCGCCGCGGAGCTCGCGCCTGATCTCGTCGCCCTGGGCGGGGATTTCGTGAGCCACGTGAAGCGTGATCTCGATGGGCTCGCGTCCGTGCTCGCTCGGTTCCGCGCGCGCGACGGTGTGGTGGCCGTGCTCGGCAATCACGACCACTGGGTCGGGCCGGACGCGGTCGGCGCCGTGCTCGCGCGCGCCAGCGTTGCGTTACTCACCAACCGCCACGTCCTCGTGCGGCGCGGGGCGGCCACCCTGGCCGTGGCCGGCGTGGACGATTTTAGCCACGGCGCTACCCGTCCCGACGAGGCACTCGCCGGTGTCGCACCCGAGGTCCCCCGCATCCTGCTCTCTCATAACCCCGATCTCATCGAGTACCTCCCCATCGGACTGCGGGTGGACGTGATGCTGTCGGGGCACACGCACAACGGCCAGCTCCACCTGCCGTTGCTGGGCCCGCTTCTGGTGCCGTCGCAGTTCGGGGGGCGCTACATGCACGGCCTCAAGCGGGTCGGGGCGACGTGGCTCTACGTATCGGCGGGAGTCGGCACCGCCGCCATTCCGATGAGATGGGGGAATCCACCTGAGCTGCCGGTCATTCGATTGGAGAGGTCAACGTGAGACCTCAGACATCAGACGTCAGACGTCAGATAGATCTGACCATCTGATGTCTAACGTCTGACTTCTATTTCAGCGACACCACGAATCGCACCGTCACGCACTCCGCCGTCTGTGGCGACACGCTGCAGAAACAGTCGTGTGGGAGCAGCCGCTTGACGCCGAGGACCTCGCCTTCGGCGATCCCCGGCACGTCCCGGTAGGTAATCTCCAGGGTCGTCCCATCGATGATCCGGTAATGCACCGGCCGGCCGAGGAGACGGTGGTGGGGATCGATCTTGGCGAGCCCGTCCGCCAGCCGGCGCTGGATCTCGCTGATCTCCTCGCTCACGGCCCCGTCCCGCCGAGCGTGGCGGCGGCATTGCGCCGCATCCCGCGGCGGCCCGGCCGCTCGAGCGGCGTGTCGCCGTAGCGTTGCGCGAACGTTTCCTCGTCCATTTCCAGGAACTCGTGTGCGTCGGGGGCGGCGAGGTCTGAGCGAGGAGCGAGCGCCGGATCGGCGGTCGCCCGGGCGAACTGTACGTTCCACGGACACACATCCTGGCAGACGTCGCAGCCGAACAGCCAATCACCGACGAGCGCCCGCTCGTCCGCTGTGAAGTCCCCGCGGTGCTCGATCGTGAGGTAGGAAATGCACCGTCGCGCGTCCATCACGTGCGGTGCGACGAAGGCATCCGTGGGGCAGGCGTCGAGGCAGCGGCGGCAGGTGCCGCAGCGATCCGCCTGGAACGGGAGATCGGGCGCGAGGGGAGCGTCGGTGAGAATGACCCCGATGAAGGTGAACGAGCCGAGCTCGGGGTGGATGAGCATCATGTTCTTCGCGATCCAGCCGAGGCCCGCGCGCTGCGCGAGCTCGCGCTCGGGGACCGGTCCGGCGTCCACATACACGCGCGTCTGAGCCCAGGGCGCGATGTCACGAATCGCGGCGGCGAGCTGCTCCAGGCGGTGGCCGAGGACGCGATGGTAGTCGGCGGACTGGGCGTACTGGGCGACCTTGGCAGAACCCCGGGGCAGGGCCCCGGGGTCGGTCGACCCATGGAAATAGTTTGTGAGCGTGACGACCGCGACCTTGGCTCCCGGCATGATACGGGCCGGCTGCTTTCGCTTGGCTGACTGGCGGTGCAGGTAGCTCATCGTGCCGGCGTAGCCTGCGGCGAGCCATGCGTCGAGTTCGCCGGCGTGCGCATTCGGCTCGAGCGGGGCCACTCCCACGGCGTCGAACCCGAGCTCGAGCGCTCGACGTTTCAGCGCGACGATGTTGGGTGACGTCTTCGCGCGACGATTCTGCTCGACGTCTTTAGTCATACATGCATCGTCTCGCGCCGCCAGCGGGCGAAGTTGATGACGTCCTCGACCGGCGGGACGGCGTGCTCGTCGCCGTAGGCGGTGAGCATGCGCCAGCGGGTGTACTCACCCGGCGGCAGCGGTAAGAACGGCGGGCGGCGGTACCAGTCACGCGCCCGGAAGCTCCAGACGAGACGCAACAGGTCGAGGGCCAATCGAGGGTTGACCGCGGCGCGGAGCGCGAGGCGCGCGAACAGGGCCGACCAGCGGGTGGGGGACGGCATGCGACGGAATCTACGTCGGGACGTGTCGACCGTGCTTTTCCTCCTGTATATTGACCGCCTATGACGTTCGCAAGCGGCCTGACGACGGGCCACCAGGCCGGGGCGCACCGGCTCGCCCGGTACCGCAGCGAGTTCCCGATCTTTCGGGACCGCATCTACCTCAATACCTGCTCGCTCGGTGCGCTGGGCGAGCGCGCCCGCAACAAGGTGGTGGAGTTCGTCGACTTGTGGCAGGCGCGCGGGGCGTCCGCGTGGTATGACGTGTGGTGGGCCGCCCTCTCGGAGCTGCGCGGTCGCTACGCCCGCGTGATCGGTGCGGCGCCGGAAGCGATCGCGCTCGCGCCCAGTGTCTCCGTAGCCCTCTCCGTGCTGGCCGAGTCGCTCGACTATGTGCGTCGCCCCAAGGTCGTGGTGACGTCGCTCGACTTCCCGACCGTCGCCTACCAGTGGCTCGCGAAGCGTGGGCGCGGGATCGAGCTCGTGGTCGTGGAGAGCCCCGACCAGATCTCCGTACCGGTCGAGGCGATCGGCCGCGCCGTGGACGAGCGCACCGCGCTGGTCGCGACCTCGCACGTCTACTTCACAAGCGGCGCGATCCAGGATATCCGCGCCGTCGCGGACGCGGCGCACGCCAAAGGCGCCCTGTGCTTGATCGACGCGTATCAGTCGGTGGGACAAGTGCCGTGCGACGCGCCGGCGGCGGGCGTCGACTTCCTCACCGCGGGCGGGCTCAAGTGGCTGCTGGGTGGCCCCGGGATCGTGTTCCTGTACGTGCGAGCCGAGCTGGCCCGGACCCTCGCGCCGGCGATCGCCGGCTGGTTCGGCCACAGGAACCAGTTCGCCTTCGAGCCGCGGTCGCTCGAGTGGCACGAGGATGCCCGGCGTTTCGAGCTGGGCACCCCATCGCTCGCCGCGATCTACGCCCAGCTCGGGGGCCTCGGTTATATCGAGGAGATCGGCGTGCCTGCGATCCGCGACGTGACCGCCGCGCTCACCGAGGACCTGATCGCGCGCGCTCGGGCCATGGGCCTCCGGCCCAAGGTGGCCGCTCGGGGGGAGGACCGCTCGGCGATCGTCATGCTCCCGATGGAGGACCCCGCGGACCGGGTGCGCCACCTTGCGGCGGCGGGGATCATCGCGGATGCGCGGCCCGGTCACGTCCGTCTTTCCCCCTTCTTCTACAACGTGCAGGACGACTATGTCGCAGCACTCGAGCGGCTCGCAGCGCAAAGCCGTCACTGAGGACGAACGACTCCTCACGCAGCTCCCCCGTGAGCGCCGCGCGTTCACGAGGACCGACTCCTGGCGGGTGCTCCGCATCATGGGAGAGTTCGTCGAAGGGTTCGACACGCTCTCGGACGTGTACAACGCGGTAACGATCTTCGGCTCGGCGCGCACGCTCGTCGACGACCCGTACTACGAGAAGGCGGTGGAGACCGCGCGCATGCTCGCCGAGGAGGGCTTCCCCATCATCACGGGGGGTGGCCCGGGCATCATGGAGGCGGCCAATCGCGGCTGCCAGGAGGGGAACGGCCTCTCCATCGGCTGCAACATCGAGCTGCCGTTCGAGCAGGGGCTCAACCCCTACGTGGAGCGGGCCATCAATTTCCGTTATTTCTTCGTGCGCAAGACCATGTTCGTGAAGTACTCGACGGCGTTCATCGTCTTCCCCGGTGGCTTCGGCACCATGGACGAGCTGTTCGAAGCGCTGACCCTGATCCAGACCGGCAAGGTCCGTCACTTTCCCGTGATACTGTTCGGCCGGGCGTACTGGATGGGGATGACGGACTGGCTGCGCGATCGGGTCGCCGGGGAAGGAAAGATCGCGACAACCGACCTGGATCTGTTCCACACGACCGATACCGCGCGTGACGCGGTCGCCATCATCCGGCAGGCCCGGGAGCGCCGCAGCAGAGAGCTCCCGGCCATCGACGGAGACGCCTGACGCCATGACCACACGCAAGGACTTTCTGCGCGGCCAGCGCATCGACCCGAAGCCCATCACCGGCCGGGAGACGGTCCCGGAGCTCGTAGACAACGCGTTTCTCGCCTACAACGCCGGCCGCCTCTCTGAGGCGTGCCGGCTGTTCTCGGAGCGTATGCTCGAGGACGACGTGACTGTGGGGATGAGCCTCACCGGCGCGATGACGCCCGCGGGCCTGGGGATGTCGACTCTCATCCCGTTGATCGAAGCGGGGTTCGTCGACTGGATTGTCTCGACCGGCGCCAATCTCTACCACGACGCCCATTTCGGCCTCGGGCTCGCGATGCACCGCGGCACCCCGTTCGCCGACGACGTGGAGCTGCGCGAGGAAGGCGTCGTCCGCATCTACGACATCTTCTTCGACTATGAGGTGCTGCTCTCGACCGACGCCTACATTCGGGAAGTCTCCGCGGGCCCGGAGTTCCAGCGGCCGATGAGCACCGCCGAGTACCATTACCTGCTGGGCGGCTACATCCTCAAGCGCGAGCAGGCGCTCGGCATCGCACGCAAATCCGTGCTGGGCGTGGCGCACCAGTGCGGCGTCCCGATCTACACATCGTCCCCGGGGGATTCTTCGATCGGCATGAACGTGGCGGAGCAGGCCCTGACGGGCTCGCAGCTCCGGTTCGACGCGAGCGCCGACGTCAACGAGACCTCCGCGATCGTGTTTCACGCGAAGACGCACCGCGGCCGGAGCGGCGTGCTGATCATCGGTGGCGGCAGCCCCAAGAACTTTGTGCTGCAAACCGAGCCGCAGATCCAGGAAGTGCTCGGCATCAGCGAAAAAGGGCACGACTACTACCTCCAGATGACGGACGCCCGGCCGGACACGGGCGGCCTCTCGGGAGCCACGCCCTCGGAGGCGGTGAGTTGGGGCAAGGTGGACCCCGACAAGCTGCCGGACACGGTGGTCTGCTACCTCGATAACACGGTCGGCTTTCCGATCCTCGCCGCGTACGCGCTCGCCCGGCGCAAGCCGCGGCGCCTGAAGCGGCTGTACCACAAGCGACCCGACATGATGCGGGCCTTGACTGAGGCGTACCAGGAGGCGAAGGCGGACCGCGACGCGCGTGCGGAGGCGGCCACTGCTGGGCGCAGGCCTTAGGGACGCGAGGGCGGATCGCGAAGCCAGCGGCGCCGGGGCGTACGCGGCCTATGCCCTCGGCCTGCTCACACTCATCAACCTGCTGAACTACACCGACCGCAACGTCATCTTCGCCCTGTTCGAGCACATCAAGCGCGAGCTCACGCTCTCCGACCAGCAGCTCGGTTGGCTCGGCTCGGCGTACGTCGTCGTGCTGTCGCTCGCGGCGCTGCCGCTCGGCGTGATCGGCGATCTGCGCTCGCGCCGCGCGGTGATCGCGTTCGGCGTGGGGCTGTGGAGCGCCTGCACCGCCCTCGGAGCCGCCGTCCACCGCTTCTGGCAGCTGCTCGTGTGCCGCTCGCTCGTGGGGGTCGGCGAGGCCGGCTACGGGCCGGCCGCGCAAGCGCTGATCGCCGAGTTCTATCAGGGCCGGCGGCGGGCGTTCGCGATCGGCGTCTATTCCGTCGGTATGGCGTTCGGAGGAGTGCTGGGTATCTGGCTGGGCGGCGTGCTCGCCGAGCGCTACGGGTGGCGTGCTGCGTTCGTGGCGATGGGTGTGCCGGGCTTCTTGCTGGCGATCCTCGCCTCGCGGCTGCGCGAGCCGCGGCAGCGCCCGCCCGCGCCGATGGCGACCACCCTCCAGGGCTGGTTCGAGCGCGGGCGGCGACAGGCGATGCAGTACGGCAAGCCGCTGATCGGGCTCGCGCTCGCCGGTGCCGCGCTGAGCGGGCTGCTGGATCTGTTCGAAGGCCTGCCGCCGGGCATCGAGACCGCGGTGTTCGCGGCGTTCGTGAGCGCCGGGATCATCTGGACCGTCGTGCGGCTCGTCCCCGCCGCCGTGCGGCGCACGACCGAGGCGAGCGAGGTCGCCGCGACGGCGTTCGGCGAGTTTCTCCAAGCGGCCGCGACCGTGCTCCGAACCCCGACGTTGATCTGGATGTTCTTGGGCGGCGCGCTCGTGACGTTCGCCGTGAACGGGCTCATCGCCTGGGCGCCGAGCTTCATGCAGCGCGCGCACGGCCTGTCGGTCGCGGTCGTGGGCCGGCAGTTCGGCGTCTGGGGGCTCGCTGGCGGCGCGCTCGGCGGGTTGTTCGGAGGGCGGGTCGGCGACTGGCTGCTGACGCGCTGGAGCGGGGGCCGCGTGGTGGTCTCCGGGGCTGGGTTCGTGCTCGGCGGGCCGGTGTGCGCCGCCCTACTGCTCGTCGACGAGTTGCGGCTGTTCGTGCCGCTCCTGTTCGCGACCTTCTTCCTTTATACCTGGTACAACGGACCCCTCTCGGCCGTGATCCTGGACGTGGTGCCGCCCGCGGTGCGAGCCTCGGTCATCGGCGGCTACTTGTTGTTCTCGCACCTCGCGGGCGACGCCATCGCGCCGCCACTCGTCGGGTATCTCTCCGACCGGTTCGGCCTGAGACCCGCGATGCTGCTGCTTCCGTCCGCGGGGGCAGTCGGCGGGCTCCTGATCCTGATCGCGCTGACGACAGTGGGGCGGGATATGCAGCGGGTTCGAGGGCCGCGATGAAGATCGCCGTCCTCTTCGACACCCTTCACCCCGAATGGGACGACGCCGACTACAAGAAGGCCGTGGAGGCGAAGGTCGAAGAGGCGGAGTACGACGTGGCCCGCGCGCTGCTGACGCAGGGACACGACGTCCTCATGGTCGGGGTGGCCGAACAACTCGAGCCGATGCTCGAGCGGCTCGCCACGTTCCAGCCGAAGCTCGTCTTCAATGGCTGCGAGTCGTTCCGGCGCAACGCGCGGCACGAATACGCCTTGGCGGCGGTGCTGGAGATGCACGGCTACCGCTACACGGGCTCGTCGCCCACGGCCCTGCTCGTCGCGCGCAACAAGTCGCTGACAAAGAAGATCCTCGCTTACCACGGGATCCGCGTGCCGGCGTTCGCCGAGTGCCATCTCGGCGAGAAGCCGATGCGCCCGTCGGAGCTCCGGTTCCCGCTGATCGTGAAGCCACTGCTCGAGGATGCGTCGGTCGGGATCGCGCAGGCATCGGTGGTCGAGAACGACGAGGACTTGGCCGAGCGGGTGAAGTTCATCCACGAGAAATTCCGCCAGGCGGCGATCGTCGAGGAGTTGATCGAGGGCCGGGAGCTGTACGTCGGCCTGGTCGGGAACGAGACGGTCCAGCAGCTGCCGATCATCGAGATGACGTTCGGAGAAGCCGAAAACGGGGAGCACCGCATCGCGACCTACAAGGCGAAGTGGGACGAGGAGTACCGCAAGCGCAAGAAGATCAAGAACGTGTTCGCGAAGGGCCTGTCGGACGAGCTCACGGCGAAGATCGGGGACATCTGCACGACCGCGTTCCACGCGTTGTGGCTCCAGGACTACGGGCGCATCGACCTGCGGCTGACGCACGACGACGAAGTGTACGTGCTCGAGGTCAATCCCAATCCCTTCATCGCGTTCGAGCACGAGATGGCGAACGCCGCGGAGAAAGCGGGGATGAGCTACGCCGAGTTCATCCAGCGGATCGTCGACGAAGCGCTAGAGCGCGACCATGGCTAAGCCCGTGGGGCGGCGTCGCGAGGTGCCGACGCCGGAGCTGCGCTGCCCGACGTGCGGTGCGGAGCTGGAGCGCTTCTGGTCGCACTGCTCCAACTGCGGGCGGCGGCTGGAGTGGCGCGACACGCAGAAGGCGACGGGCGCCGAGTGCTACTACTGCGGCTGGATCGTCTCCGACGCCTTCTCGTTCTGTCCCTGGTGCGGGCGCGACATCACGGACGAGGCGTCGAGCCCCGAGCCGCTCAAGGCTCCGAAAGGGTTCAAGTACGAGCGGCGCTGCCGCTGGGGGTGCGGCGGTGGCGTGATGTACCCGATGGCGTACTGCCCCTGGTGCGGCCGGCCCCAGAAGTGGCGTTACGACGGCTACCAGAACATCTGCCCGCACTGCAGCAAGGGTGTGGACGACTGGATGGACGTCTGTCCGTGGTGCGGCGAGGACGCAACCGGGCGCGACCTCATCCGCCAGGCGCTGCGCCGCGTGCGCCAGCTGCTCGTCGTGTCACGGCTCAAGGACTGGAACTACCGCGTGCTGCTCCGGCCGGGTGTGTCGGGTGTGACGCACCGCTCGCCCAAGGTCATCGAGATCGAGCGGCGCTACGTCACTGGGAAGCGGTGGCGCGACGAGATCTCGTGGAACATGCTCACCGGCCTGATCTTGCACGAGCTCGGCCACTCGTTTCTGTATCACAACTGGTCGTTCACGCGCACGGGACGGTTCCGCCGCGCCTTCGGCGAAGTGCGCAAGGTGTATCGCGTGGCGGACTCGAAGTGGGTGGACTTCGAGCGCCGCGGTGTGACCACGACCCTGCCGAACTACGTCACCGCATACGCCGCGACACACCCACAGGAAGATTTCGCCGAGACGTTCCGCTTCTACGTGGCGCGGCGAGGCCGGCTGCGGGAGCTGTTCGCCGAGTTCGGGCGTAAGCGGAAGGGCGTGCCGGTGTTCGAAAAGTTCCTCGTCCTGGGGGATTTCATCAGGAGCCTGCGGGGGTGGAGATGAAAGCGGTGTCCAATCGGCTCCCTGCAACCTTTCACCCCAGCCACACATCCCACTGTTTGGCGCCCGGTGAGCAACCACGCCCTCTCCCTTTCCGTCGAGGTCCTCCATGCTCCGCTGGCCAGCCGTCCTTCTGCTCGTCGCGACTCGGCTCGCCGCCCAACGAGCGCTCGACGCCCCCATGGACTCAAGCGCAGTCGCCCGTGTCCTCGCGCTTCTCAAGACGTCCGACTCGACCGTTTGCGACCTCGCCGGACAGGCGATCAGTAACTCCTGGGGCTTCCCCGGGGAGCCGAGGCTGTTCCCGACCCCCATGCCGATGCCGATGCCCACCCCGATGCCGATGCCGATGGCGATGCGCATGGGTATCCGGGTGCCCCACGTCCGGGTGCACGTGCGCCACGGCCCCGCCTGGTACGGCGGGGATGCGGTCGTCTCTGGGGCGTTCCGCGCGGTGCTACGCGACGACAACCGCTGTGTGCGGAACATCGCGGCGCGGGTGCTCGGCCGGGCGCGCTCGCCGGCGAGCTATGATGCGTTCCTCGCGCTGCTCGAGGACGCCAGCCCGGGGCCGCGCGAGACAGGGGCGCTCGGTCTCGGCGAGCTGGACGACCGGCGCGCACTCCGCCCGCTGCAGAACGCGCTCCGGGACCGGGACGCAGCTGTTCGGGCGATGGCAGCGCGCGGTCTAGGGGAGATCGCGGACTCGAGCTCAATTGGCGGGTTGGCGAACGCCCTGACGGACGACGCCGTTCCCGTGCGGCGGGCCGCGGCGTGGGCCCTGGGTGAGGTGCAGAGCCCCCAGGCGATTGAGCCCCTGAGCCAGGCGCTGCGGGACCGCTCCTCCGAGGTGCGAGCGGTCGCGGCCTGGGCGCTGGGCGAGATCGAGAGCGCGCGCGCCGTGCCTGTGCTGGGCGAGGCGCTCAGAGATCCGTCGCCCGACGTGCGCCGCGCGGCCGTCTGGGCGCTGGGAGAGATCGAGGACAAGGACGGAGTGGATCTGCTGCTGCCGCTGCTGCGCGATCGGGATCCCCAGGTGCGGCTGGCCGCCACGCACGCTCTGGGGGAGATCGAGAGCCCGCGCGCCGTGCGCGGCCTCGGCGCCCTGGTGCACGACGAGTCGCCCGACGTGAGACGCGCCGCCATCTGGGCGCTCGGTCAGATCGAGGACCGGAGCGCAGTCGACCCGCTGGGCGCCGCGCTCAAAGATCCCGATTCGGAAACCCGCCAGCTCGCTGCGTGGGCGCTGGGTGAGATCGAGGATGCCGCCGCCGTCGATCCCCTGGCGGCCGCGCTCAAAGACCGCGAGCCGGCCGTGCGGAGCGCGGCGGCGTGGGCGCTGGGCCAGCTCGAGAGCTCGCGCGCGATCGAGCCCCTCAAGGCGGCGCTCCAGGACGAGTCCCGCGACGTGCAGGATGCCGCGCGTTGGGCGCTGAGCCAGATCGACGACGAGGACCGGAGCCTGCGGGTGCGCGTTCGGCCGAAGGTGAAGAAGCGGATCTAGGCGACGGGCGTGTCAGGGGTCCGGCGAGCCGGGGGCTCTCCGGACCCCGCTTGTTCTTCACCCGGCGAAGCAGTACGTGCAGCCCTTCTCCTGGGAGCGGTTCACCGCGATCACGCCCGAGGGCACTACCAGAACGCCTGGGAGCAGGTTGGCGACCCAGTCCTTCTTGATGGCCTCGGCCTGCATGCCCATCTCTTTCGCCAACCGCATACTGTTGAAGGTGAGGGCGATGTTGCACACGCCGATGAGGACACCCTTCGCCAGCAACTCGTCGGTGCCCATGCCGGGGAACGGCACGTCGCCGGGTTTGAGATGGATGAGGGGATGCCGGATGGCGGGCCCCTTCGTCGCGGGATCGGTGATCTTAAACGCGTCACCGAACTTGTACTTCGCCCACATCGCACTCTCCATCGCGTAGGGAATCCCCGAATGACGGAGCACGATCACTACGGTGTTGTCCGCATCCGTGGTGCCGTAGGTCTCGTTCGTGGTGTTGAGGAACACGCGGGCCCACGCGAACGCGAAGCCGTCGTTCGGCTCGGGGACGTCGTAGACCATCTTGTGCTTCCCGGTGATCTTGTTCAGCCATGCCTCGAATTCGGGATTCGCCGAGGCCCCGGTCGCGGCGCGCGTGGGCCGGGCCGCTGCATCAAACGGGGCGACGAGCCCACCTAGGCCAAAGGCGGCGGCGCTGGCGGCGATACGCCCCAAAAAGCCGCGACGGTGTGTGGTGGAGCGGCCGAGCTCGAACATGCGACCTCCTCTATCAATGGGTGCATTGTGGACTAGGGTGCGTGCGCCTTCGCGGGCGCGCCCGCCGACTTCCGCTGGGCGGCGAGTGTAGGGTAGGCGACGTCGGGCGGCGCGTCGCCGTTCGGCCAGTCGTGCATCTTTTCGGGGAAGTCCGGCCGCGGGTGCCCGCTGACGTAGGCCGCGACATCGAACGCCTGCTGGTCGGTGAGCGTGCCCGGCAGATCGAACGGCATGTTCTCCTTGATGAACGCCGCCGCCGTGCGGATGCGCGCCATCCCGGCGCCGATGTTGTATGACTGAGGCCCCCACACGGGCGGCGCGACGGCCGTCCCCTGACCCGTCGGGCCGTGACACTTCGTGCAGCTGGCGGCGTACACCGCCGCCCCCGCCGTCGTGTCCGCCGTCAGCTGGGCCCACTGCTGGAGCCGATTGCCCGGCGCGGTGGGCTCGATCGGGACGTCGCGCGACAGAAACCAGAGGTACGCAATGATGTCCCGCATCTCGGCGCCGTCGACGGCGAGCGGCGCGCCGTTCATGCTGCGCCGGAAGCAGTCGTTCACGCGGTACTCAATCGTTTCGACCGTCGCGCTGCGGGGGCGGTACTGCGGGTAGCGCGCGTAGACGCCCACCCACGAGCCCATCGCGTGGCGGCGGCCCGCGTCGAGGTGACAGCTGACGCAACGCAGGTTGTTGCCGACGTGACTCGGCAGGCTGTCGCGGGTGGCAAGGAGGAGGGCGCGACCACGCTGGATCGCGGCGCCGAGCGGGCCGGGGGGGATCAGGGAGTCGGCGGGACCGTGCAGCGCCGGTGCAGCGGCCGCGCTCCGGTCGCGCACCGGAGCGTGCTCGCGCGCACAGCCTCCCAACAGGGAGAGGCCGAACAGGACCACCCGCACGATGCTGGAGCGGCGGCGGAGCACTTGATGCTCGGAACCCATGTGTAGCGGGAGAGATAGTATCGGCGGTCGCGGGGCTTGGCAAGCATCATCCGGACTCCGTGTTCAGTCGCGGCGTGTCCTTGAGGAATGTTCGCGCGCGATCGGCGAGTGCGCCATAGTCGGCTAGCTCCTGGGCCACGCGAGTCGCATCCCAGCCGAGCAGATCGGCCATGCTCGCTGCGACGGCTGGGGCCGCGCCGGCGGCATGGCTGCCCATCTCGTAGAACAGGTGCAGCCGCCGGACCAGCACGTCCGCCAGCCGCAGCGCCATCTCGCGCTCGACGGCGTGGACGACTTCTGCCCAGATCTCCGGACGCCCTCCGACGATCGGCCGGCCCAGCGCGCGGTCGCGGTCCACCCGGTTCAGAACCGCTGCCGACTCACTGCCGTAGCGCTGGACGAGGTGCCGCGCCGTCGACTCCAGCACGCCGCGCGCTTTGGCCGAGTCGACCAGCACTTCGAGGTCGGCGGTTTCGCCGCCCGGGAGCGGGAGCCGATCGGTCCGCGGGGCGGCGGCCCGGGGCCGGCCGTCCAGTTCGTGCAGCCGCGCGGCCACGCGCTCCGCAACGTCCTGCCCCATCACGCGGTATGTTGTGAGTTTGCCACCCGCGATCGTGATCAGCCCGCTCGGGCTCTCGACGATCCGGTGCTCGCGCGAGACGTCCGATGCCGAGACGTCTCGCGGTGGGGCGAGCAGCGGGCGCAGTCCCGCCCAGGTGCCTACGACGTCCGTGGGCGCGAGGCGGGCCTGCGGGAAGAAGGCGTTGGCCGAGCGGAGGAGATAGATCACGTCGTCGGCGGTCGCCCGCACCTCGTCGGGCGAGGCATCTTCGTCGGTGTCGGTCGTCCCGATGTAGGTCTGGTCTCCCCACGGCAAGACGAACATCACGCGCCCGTCTATCGGCGAAGTGAGCGTCACGGCGTGCGCATTGCCGAGGCGCTGCCGGGGTACGACCACGTGCGTGCCCTTGGTGAGCCGCAGCAGCGGCTCCGCCCGGGGATCGTCGAGTCGCCGCACGCGGTCGAGCCACGGACCCGTGGCGTTCACGACGATGAGCGCGCGCGCGGTGCACGTCGCCCCGGTCAGGGCGTCCCGCAGCGTCGCACCGCGGACCCGCCCGTCGGGCTTCAGGAGGCTCGACGCCTCCGTGTAGTTGGCGACCAGCGCCCCCGCCTGCGCAGCGCTCCGTATCGTTGCGATGACGAGCCGCGCGTCGTCCGTCTGCGCGTCATAGTACAGCCCGGCGCCCAGCAGGTCCCGCTCGCGCAAGCCGGCCTCGACGCGCAGCACCGCCTTGCGCCCGAGCCAGCGGTGCGCGCGCACGTTGCGGAACGCCGCGAGCAGGTCGTACAGCCATAGACCCGCGCGGAGCTGCCACGCCGGCACGCGCGCGCCACGATAGGCAGGGAAGAGAAACGCGAGCGGCCGGACGAGATGCGGCGCGATCGTGAGCAGCACGCGCCGCTCGCGGCTCGCCTCGAACACGAGGCGGAAGGCGCGCTGCTCGAGGTAGCGCAGCCCCCCGTGAATTAAGCGTGAGGAGTGCGAAGACGTCCCGCCGCCGAAGTCGCCCTTGTCCACCAGCGCCGTGCGGATGCCGCGTAACGCTGCGTCGCGGGCGACGCCGGCGCCCGTGATGCCGCCGCCGATCACGAGCAGGTCTACGGGCTCCGCAGCCATCGCACGAAGTGCGGCGGCGCGAGTGCGGTGCGAGAACTCCGGTTCGGTCGTCACGACGTGTCTTGGCCGGTCCGCGGGCCCTGTGGTAGGTTTCGTCCCGGGCTCGGGCATCGTGCGTCCTACAGGACGCGCCCGGGCCGAGCGCGCCCTCTCAGGGCGCGTACTCGTGCGGAGGGGAATGTAATGTCTGAAAGAAACGGACGGCGGGTCGCGATCATCGCCGGGTGTCGCACGCCGTTTTGCAAGTCGGGCACCGCGCTCAAGGACGCGCGCGCCGTGGACCTGGCCCGCTACGTGGCCCGTGAGCTGCTCGAGCGAACCAACCTGGAAGGCACGGAGGTGGATGAGGTGGTCTTCGGGCAAGTCGTCCCATCGGCGCTCGTCCCGAACGTCGCCCGCGAAGTGAGCCTCCTCCCCCAGTTCCCGAAAGAGATCCCAGCGTACTCCCTCAATCGCGCCTGCGCTTCCGCCGGTCAGGCGGTCTCCAACGCCCACGATCAGATCGCGCTCGGCCATGCGAACGTGGTGATCGCGGGAGGCGTGGAATCGCTCTCCGACATCCCGATCCTCGCCTCGCGCCGCCTCGCCGACCTCCTGGTCGAGGCGAGCCGGGCGAAGACACTGCCCGCCAGGCTCAAGACGTTCAGTCGCATCCGTCCTCGCGATCTCGTGCCGATCTCCCCCGCGATCGCCGAGCCTTCGACGGGGGAAACGATGGGGCAGTCAGCCGAGAAGATGGCGAAGCAGAACGGCATCGCTCGCGCCGCGCAGGACGAGTGGGCGCTGCGGAGCCACCAGCGCGCCGCCCAGGGCACGGACGACGGTCGCCTCACCGCCGAGATCGTGCCGTGGCTCCCGGCCCGGACCGGGGAGCCCGTGGTTTCCCAGGACAACGGCATCCGGCGGGACACCTCGCTCGAGCAGATGGCGAAGCTCAAGCCGGTGTTCGACCGTCGTTACGGCAGCGTGACGGCCGCGAACTCCTCGCCGCTCACCGACGGCGCCGCGGCGGTGCTGCTCACCAGCGACGCCGCGGCGCGTGCGCTCGGGTACACGCCGCTCGCGTACATCCGGTCGTACGCGGTCGCCGCCGTCGACCCCGGCTGGCAGCTGTTGCAGGCCCCGATCTTCGCGGTTCCCAAGGCGCTCGAGCGCGCCGGGATCGAGTGGCGGGATCTGGGCCTGGTGGAAGTACACGAGGCGTTCGCGGCGCAGGTGCTCTCGAACCTGCAGGGATGGCGGGCGTTAGGTTGGGAGATCGACCCCGAGATCATCAACGTGATGGGGGGCTCGATCGCGATCGGGCATCCCTTCGGTGCTACCGGTGCACGCATCGTCACGACGCTCGCCAACGAGATGGCGCGCCGCGACGTGCAGTTCGGGTTGCTCTCGATCTGCGCGCAGGGCGGCATGGGCTTCGCGATGGTGCTGGAGCGCCGCTGATGCCCGGATCCGCCCTCACGTGGGAAGTCGCGGACGGGATCGCGGTCGTCACACTCGACTTGAAGGGCGAGCCGGTCAACAAGATCTCGCGCGCCGTAAAGGCGGACTTCCTCGCCACCTTCGAGTCGCTGGAGCGCGACCAGGCCGTGCAGGCGGTCGCGTTTTTCTCGGGGAAGCCTGACCACTTCATCGCCGGCGCGGACATCGAAGAATTTGTCGCGCTCACGACGGCTGCCGAAGCGGAGCGGCTGTCCGCCGAGGGTCAGGCATTGCTCGAGCGCGTGGCGCGCTTTCCCAAGCCGATCGCCGTCGGGATCCACGGCGCGTGCCTGGGCGGCGGGCTCGAGTTCGCTCTGGCCTGCCATTACCGCGTCGCTTCCGACCACCCCAAGACGCAGCTCGGTCTGCCCGAGGTGCAACTGGGCGTGCTGCCGGCCGCGGGCGGCTGCCAGCGGCTGCCGCGCCTGATCGGTGCGCGCGCGGCGCTCGACATGATCCTCGCGGGAAAAGTGGAGCGGGCGCAAAAGGCCTTTCGGCTCGGGCTCGTCGACGAGCTCGTGCACCCCGCCATCGTGCCGGATATCACCCTCGCCGCCGCCAAACGGATGGCGGGCGGCTGGCGCCCGAGGCGGAAGCGCCCCGGCGGCTTCGTGGGGTGGCTGCTCGACGGCAATCCGCTCGGCCGGCGGTTGGTGTTTCGGGGTGCGCGCAAACAGGTCCTCAAGCAGACGAAGGGCAACTACCCGGCGCCGCTCGCCGCGCTCGAGGCCGTCGAATATGGCTTCGGGCACGGCCTGGCCCGAGGCCTGAAGCGTGAAGCCCAGCTGTTCGGGCAGCTCGCCGTCAGCGACGTCTCCCGCAAGCTCGTCCAGATTTTTTTCGCCACGACTCAGCTCAAGAAGGACTTCGGCATCGCCAACGCCCCGTCGCCCACCGAGGTGCGGCGGCTCGGCATCGTCGGCTCCGGGTTCATGGGGTCGGGAATCGCGGGGACCGCAGTCGCGCAGGCCGGCGTGGACGTGCGCATGAAGGACGCCGATCTGCCGCGGGTCGCGAAGGGACTCGTAGCGGCCCGGGAGATCTTGGACGACCGTCTGAAGCGCCGCCGCATCACGAAGTACGAGCACGCCCGACTCCTCGCCCTGCTCTCGGGCGCGGACACGTATGCGGGCTTCGGGCGCGCGGATCTGGTTATCGAGGCGGTGTTTGAAGACCTCGCCGTCAAGCAGCAGGTGCTGCGGGAGGTGGAGATGGCGACGGCCGACCGGGCGGTCTTCGCGTCCAACACCTCGACCATCCCGATCGGACGCATCGCCGATGCGGCACGGCGGCCCGAGCAGGTGATCGGGATGCATTTCTTCTCGCCGGTCGCCCGCATGCCACTGCTCGAGGTGATCCCGTCCGCGCGCACGGCGCCGGGAGTCGTCAGCACGGCGGTGGCGTTCGGGCGTCGCATGGGTAAGACCGCGATCGTCGTCAAGGACAGCCCGGGGTTCTGGGTGAACCGGATTCTCACTCCCTACATGAACGAGGCCGGCCACCTGCTGGCGGAAGGAACGGCGATCGAGGACCTCGACGACCTGATGGTGCAGTTCGGCTTCCCGGTGGGGCCGATCACGCTGTTGGACGAGGTCGGTTTGGATGTTGCGGAGAAGGTCGCGGGCGTGATGTACGAAGCGTTCGGTGACCGCTTCGCTCCGTCGCCCGCGTTCGCCGGGCTGGCGAAAGCCGGTCGGCTCGGCCGCAAGGCGGGAAAGGGGTTTTATGCGTATGCTCGGGGGAAGAAGGGAGGCGTCGACGCCACCGTGTACCGGCTCATCGGCACGCAGCCGAACGGCGGCCCGCGACCGGCGGAGGCCATCCAGCGGCTCATCCTGGCGATGCTCAACGAAGCGGCCTGCGCGGTGGGGGAGGGTATCGTCTCGAGCCCGCGCGACGGCGACATCGCCGCCGTGTTCGGCTTCGGCTTTCCGCCGTTCCGCGGCGGCCCGCTCCGTCACGCCGACGACCTCGGCGCGAGCCGTCTCGTCGGGGAGCTGCAGCGTCTCGCCGAGCGGCTGGGCCCGCGCTTCGCGCCGTGCGACGTCCTACAGGAGCAGGCGCGTCGAAACGCGAAGTTCTATCGCTGACGCTCCACACCTGATGATCCGCGCCGGCCTCCTGTGGCTCAGCGAGCAATCCCGCATCTTTGGCTTCATTCGAGGCAACGGGCTTGCCCGCCGTCTCGCCGCGCGCTTCGTCGCGGGTGAAACGGTCGAGGCCGCGGTTGCTGCGCTCCAAGGGCTCAACGCCAGTGGCATGGCCGCGAGCCTCGATCTGCTGGGCGAGTCCGTGACGAGCCTCTCCGAAGCCCGCGCCGCGCGCGACACCTATCTGGAAACCCTCGACCGCATCCGCACCGTGGGCGCGGACGCGAACGTCTCGGTAAAGCTTACCCAGATGGGGCTCGAGGTCGACGAGCGGGTGTGCGTCGAGAACCTCCGGGCGATCATGGCCAGAGCGCGAAGCTACGGGACCTTCGTCCGGATCGACATGGAGCAGTCGGCCTATACCGAGAACACGCTGCAGCTGTTCAAGCGGACGTTCCATCCCGAGTTCGGGAACGTCGTCGGCGTCGTGCTCCAGTCGTATCTGCGACGCACCGAGCGCGACGTGGAGGAGATGATCGCACTGGGCGGCCGCGTGCGGCTGTGCAAGGGCGCATATCAGGAGCCGGCGACGGTCGCGTTTCCGGACAAGCGCGACGTGGACGCGAACTACGTCCGCTGCATGGAGCGGCTGCTCGAGCGCGGGGACTATCCCGGAATCGCCACGCATGACGCCCGGATCATCGCGCACGCGAAAGCCTTCGCCCGCCGGACCGGCATCGCGCCCCAGCGCTTCGAGTTCCAGATGCTGTACGGCGTGCGCCGCGACCTCCAGCTGAGCCTGCGCCGCGAGGGCTACAACGTGCGGGTCTACGTCCCGTTTGGGGGCCACTGGTACCCCTATCTCATGCGGCGGCTCGCCGAGCGCCCGGCGAACATCGCCTTTCTGCTCGGCAACATCGTGCGGGAGTCGCTACGGCGGAGCTGAATGACGCCACGCTGGGCGGCTACCAGCGCGTGCACGAGCGGGCGCCCGCGTTTGGCGGCGCGGACGGCCGGGCGTACTCCGTCGCCACGTTCGTGGACGACGCGCCGAACGCGACGGGGCTGTATGGGGCGGCGCTGCTGTTCGTGCGCTGGTCCGAGGGAGGCGACCGGCCCGTGGGGCACCTGGAAACTGAATACCTCGCCTGGGGGAAGACGCCGGCCGAGGCGCTCGCACCGGTGCTCGCCCTGACGCTCCAGGACGTGAAACAGCATCTCGACGGCTGTATCGCGGCGGCGAGCAGGGAAGGTGGTGACGCGCGATGGCCATGAACACCGGCGTGGTGCTGGTGCGCACCGGCGCCACCTACCGCGTGTACACCGATTGGGGCGAGGTGACGGCGGTGCTGCGCGGCAAGCTGCGGCGGCGCGAGGACGACCGCGTGGTCGCCGGGGACGTCGTGGAGCTCGAGCTGCAGCGGGATGGGCTCGCGACGATCTCGTGCGTGCGTCCGCGGCGCTCGGTGCTGGCGCGGCGCGCCGCCGGCGCGCGTAGCCCCCGCGTCCAGCCACTCGCGGCGAACGTGGACCAGGTCGTGGTCGTCGCGTCGGCGCGCGACCCCGAGCCCAACTTGCGGATGCTCGACCGCTTCCTCGTCATCGCCGAGGCGAACCGGCTCCCCGCGGTCATCGTGCTCAACAAGATCGAGCTGGAGCGGCGCGCTGCGGACGTGTTCCAGCGGCGGTTCGGGCCGGCTGGCTATCAGATCCTGTTGACATCGGTGCAGGCGGCGGAAGGGCTGCCCGCGCTGCGCGACCTGCTGCGCGGCCGGGCCTCGGTGCTCACCGGCCCATCGGGGGTAGGGAAGTCGAGTCTCATGAACGCGCTCCACCCCGGGTTGAACCTCCGGATCGGCGAGATCAGCTCGTACTGGGGGAAGGGGAAGCACACGACGCGCGCCGCCCTGCTCGTGCCGCTCGCGGGGCGCGGTTTCGTCGTGGACACGCCGGGGCTGCGGGAAGTCGCGACCTGGGGCGTGGACCCGGATGCCCTCGGCGGCTGCTTCCCCGAGTTCCGCCTATTGCTCGACGGGTGCCGCTTCGACAACTGCCGCCACCTCATGGAACCGGACTGCGCCGTGCGGCGGGCAGCGGAGGAAGATCGCTTCGACCCCGATCGGCTGGTCTCCTACCAGCGGATCTACGAAGAAGTCAGCGTGCCCTCCTGGTCCAGCGCCCGCCGTCGCGCGAGGTGACTACTCCGTCTTCTCGGTCCAGCGGTGGGCGTCGCGCACCGTCACCTTCTGCATCATCGCCGCGAACGCCTGATCGAGGTCGATTCCCTGTGAGTTGGCGATGCAGACGACGACGAACAGGATATCGGCGAGCTCCATTGCTACCGAGCCCTCCGCCTCGTCCTGCTTCTTGGTCTTCTCGCCAAACCGGTGGTTGATCTCGCGCGCCAGCTCGCCCACCTCTTCCATCAAGCGGACGACGTTCGTGAGCGGCGAGAAGTATCCTTCCTTATATTGGCCGATCCAGCGATCGACTGTCTGCTGGGTTTCGCGCAGGGACAAGGGAGGCTCCAGGCAAGCGTGAGTGCCGATCTGCCACCGCTCGTGGTCCCGTTCCGCGGCGAGCGCTACGCGGCGCAGGACCGGCTGAGCGCGCTGATCGCGCCGCCGTACGACGTCATCGCGCCCGCCGAGCGGGCGGGCTACGCGGCGCGGGACCCCCACAATATCGTCCACCTCATCCTGCCGGAAGCGCCGGGGGATGCGGATCGATACGCCGGCGCCGCCGAACGCCTGGCGGGATGGCGGAACGCCGGTGTGCTCCAGGCGGACCCGGGAGACGCGGTGTACGTCGTCGCGCAGGACTACGGGCTTCCGTCGGGCGAGCGCCGTGCCCGAATCGGGATGTTCGCCGCCGTGCGGGCGGAGCCGTTCGCGACGCGGCGGGTGCGGCCGCACGAGCAGACCCACCCGGCCCCCAAGGCGGACCGGCTCGCGCTGCTCCGGGCGACGCGGACCAGCCTCGAATCGATCTTCCTGCTCGCGCCCGACGCCGACCGCGCGCTCGCCCAGGCCCTCGCGCGGGCGGCGCGGCGCGCGCCGGCGGCGCACGCCGAGCTGGACGGCGTAGGCATCCGCATGTGGCGAGTGACCGGAGCAGGCGCAAGCGAGCTCGCGGCGCTGGCGGGCCGGGCGCAGCTGTACATCGCGGATGGCCATCACCGCTACGAGACCGCGATCGCCTTCGCAGTGGAGGATCCCCATGCCGACCGGGTGCTCTCGTTCATCGTTTCGGCCGCGGATCCCGGGCTCACGCTCCTCGCGACGTACCGCATCGTATTCGGTGCCGACCGCGATGCCGCGAACCTGATCGAGGGGTGGCGCGAGTGGTTCGACGTGGGCCGCGTGGCGCCCTGCATGGACCGGATCGAACGCCTCGCCGAGCTGGGTCGCGACCGCACGGCGTGCATCGTCGCGTTCCCCGGCGCCTACGACGTGACCCTGGTGTTGAAGAGAGACGCGCGGCTCGACCACATCCCGGGGCTGGGCAGGACGCCCGCGGTCCGCGCACTCGACGTGGCGCGCGTCGAGGCGCTCGTCGTGCAGTACATCCTGGGCGCGGGGACAACCACGCCGACGCTCGCCTACACCCCGGACCCGAGGGCGGCCTTCGATGCGGTGCGCAACGGGAAGGCGGCGGCCGCAGTATTGCTCAACCCCCCCAAGGTGGAGCAGGTGTTCGCGGTGGCGGATGCGGGAGACGTGATGCCGCCCAAGTCCACCTACTTCGTGCCGAAGGTGCCGAGCGGCCTAGTCCTGCGGTCCCTGGCGTAGGGCCGCGATCAGGGCGCGGCAGAAGTGCGGCAGGTCGGCGGGCGTGCGCGAGGAGATCAGGTTGCCGTCCACCACCACCGGGGCGTCTTGCCAGATCACGCCGGCGTTCTCCATGTCGTCCTTGATCGCCCGCACGCTCGTCGCGCGCTTCCCGTCCAGGATCTTCGCCGAAATCGGCACCCACCCGGCGTGACAGATGAACGCGAGCGGTTTCCCGGCCTGGAAAATCGCTCGGGTGATCGCGAGGACCTTCTCGTAGCGGCGCAGCTGGTCGGGCGCGAACCCGCCGGGGATCACCAGACCGTTGAAGTCCGCCGCGTCGACTTGATCGACGTTGGTGTCCACGGTGACGGGATAGCCGCGTTTCCCCTGGTAGGTGCGTTCTCCCAATCCCGCAACCACCGTCGCCGCGCCTTCCTCCTCGAGGCGGATCTTTGGATACCACAGCTCGAGGTCCTCGTACAGAGGACCCGCGAAGAAGAGCACGTTCTTGCCTTTGAGGCTCATGTCGCCAAGCTATATCTTTCCCCGCCATGAGTCCACGGCCCCGTGAGCGGATCCTCGGCAATCTCGAATCGATCTACCGCGAAGCCTACGATCGCGCCAAGGCCGCCGGCGACCAGACGCGGATGGCCGATGTCGACGCTGCCTACCAGCGCGAGCAACTCTTGCTCGAGGTGCTGCTCGACATCCGCGACGCCCTCGCCGTCCCGCCCGCCGTCGCTGAAGGAAGCGCTGGGAAGAGCGCCGGCGCCGACCCCGTCGCTGCGTTGGAGACGATCCGCCGCATCACCAAACTCCGCTGAGAGAACCGCATGAGCCGACACGTTCAGGTGGGACTGTTGTGCGTTTCGCTCGCCGCGTGCGGCCGGCCGGCGGAAATCGTCATCCGCGGCGGTATGGTATGGACCGGCCTCTCCTCTGGCGCTGCGCAGCCGGGCGTCGTGGCGATCGCGGCGGGCAAGATCCTCGCGGTCGGCGACTCGGCCGCGATCGCCCGCTACGTCGGCTCGCGCACCCAGGTGATTCACGCGCACGGCAGGCTGGTGATCCCCGGTCTCGCAGACGGCCACACGCACTTCATTGGCGGCGGGTTCCAGCTCGCGTCGGTCGATCTGCGAAACGCCGCGACGCCCCAGGAATTCATCCGGCGTCTCCGGGAGTACGCGCGAACCGTCAAGCCCGGGGAATGGATCACCGGTGGTGATTGGGACCACACGCTTTGGCCGGGCCAGCCGCTGCCGCGGCACGAATGGATCGATTCGGTGACGCCCAGCAACCCCGTCTTCGTCAGTCGGCTGGACGGCCACGAGGCGCTCGCGAACGCCGCTGCCATGAAAGTAGCCGGCATCACCAAGGACACCCCCACGCCAGCGGGCGGTGAGATCCTGCGCGACCCGAAGACCGGCGAGCCCATCGGGATCTTCAAGGATCAGGCGCTCGATCTCATCGGTCGGGTCGAGCCTGACCCGTCTCCCGAGCAGCAGGACTCGGCGCTGGCGCGCGCCCTCGCTCACGCCGCGTCACTCGGCGTTACTGCCACTGCGCATATGGCGGCGTCCTGGGCGGACGTGGCGGCCTACCGGCGCCTGGAAAAGGCGGGCCGCCTGACCATGCGCGTGGCCCTGTACTTGCCTCTCGAGCAGTGGCGCGCCGTCGCGGACACGGTCCGGCGCGCGGGCCCGGGGGACGACTGGGTCCGCATCGCCGGGCTGAAGGGCTTCGCGGACGGCTCCGCGGGCGCGCGCACCGCCGCCTTCTTCCAGCCGTACGCCGACTCGACGGGCTATGCCGGCTTGCTACAGCACCCGCCGCAGGACCTCGCCACGTGGATCGGCAACGCCGACTCGGCGGGGTTGCAAGTGGCGGTGCACGCCATCGGCGACCGCGCCAATGCGCTCATCTTGTCGATCTACGACAGCGTGACCAAGGCACACGGCCCCCGGGACCGCCGGTTTCGCGTGGAGCACGCCCAGCACCTGCGGCCGCAGGACATTCCGTTGTTCGGCACCCTGGGTGTGATTCCCTCGATGCAGCCTTATCACGCCATCGACGACGGCCGTTGGGTCGAGCAGCGCATCGGCCCGCTGCGCATCAAGACGACCTATGCGTTCCGCACGTTGCTCGATACCGGGGCGAAGCTCGCGTTCGGGTCCGACTGGACCGTCGCGCCGCTCGACCCGATCTCGGGGATCTACGCCGCGGTCACGCGCCGCACCCTCGACGGCAAGAATCCGAACGGGTGGGTGCCTGAGCAGAGGATCACGGTGGGCGAGGCCCTGCGCGCCTATACCGCGGGGAATGCCTATGCGACGTTCGCCGACAAGAGGCGGGGCACGCTCGCTCCCGGCTACGACGCGGACGTGGTGGTGATCGACCGCAATCTGTTCACGCTGCCGCCGGAGTCGATCAGCACGGCCCGGGTCGCGGTCACGATCGTGGGTGGGAAAGTGGTATACGAGAGGAGATAGGGACTGGCGCGCAGCGCGCCGCATCTAGCCCGAATACTTGAACCCGGCTTCTTGCAGGGTCAGCGCCTGGCCGCCGTCGTGCTCCACGCCTGCCTCGACGACTTCGCCAAGCACCAGCGTATGATCGCCGGCCGGGAGCGTGGCGACGACGCGGCACTCGACCCAGCCCAGCGCCTCGGCGAGGACCGGTGCGCCCGAGACCGGGGCCGGCTTCGTCTTGATCCCCTTGAGCTTCTGGGGGGCCGTGGCGGAGGCGCGCCCCAGCTTTCCAGCGAGCTCGCGCTGCCCTTGCAGAAACACATTGACCGCGAAGTGGTGGGCGTCGCGGATCATACCGATCGTCTTCGACGTGTTCTCGACGGCCACGACCACCATCGGGGGCTCGAAGGATGCCTGGGTGATCCAGTTGGCCGTCATACCGTGCTCGTCGCCCCCGTGCTTGACCGTGAGCGCGTAGAGCCCATAGGGGAAGTGCCGGAGGACGGTTTTCTTCGCGGCTTCGTCCATGGGTGAAATATTGACCCGGGCCAACGGCGCGCCAAGTTTGACGTCATGGCCCGTCTTCCCCTTTGGGCGCTGGCGCTCGTTCCCGCTCGCCTCTTCGGCCAGAATGCGGCGTCCGATGTGCATTCCCCGGCGGCGACCTACCTGGAGCGATACCAAGAGATCAGCAACCTCGCGCCGCTGCCTGGGCGCGTGGCTGAGGTCAATCACCTCGTGCTCAGCCGTGACGTCGGCCGGCTCATCCTGGAGCGCGGGACGCTGTATCTGCTCACGCCTGTCGGCGGCCGGACGGTAGCTGCGCTGTTTCGGGGCGAGGGCCGGTTCGGGTTCGCGCCCGATACTCCCGCCGAGCGAGCCGAGCTGCAGCGGTTCGCCGGATCTCCCGTGCTCGAGGATACCCTCACTGAAGCGATTCTCATCTTCTCGGACTCGACCGCCGAACAACTCGGCGCGCTGGCATTCCGGCGGGCCGAAATTCCGGGAGAGGTCGGCGACCACGTGCACGACCTGATCGGCACCCTCAAGGGGAGCAACGATGGGGCCTTCAGCAGCGATGTGATCGGCCCGCTCCTCAGCGGCGAGCCGAGCGGGTTCTTTCTGGCGCGCGTGGAGCGCGCTCAGGGTGGGGCGGTTCTCTTCCAGATCAACCCGGAGGAGAGTGAGGCGGTGCGCCTGTACCGTCCGGTAAGCCGCCTCCGCTGGGGGAGCAGTTGGGCTGTCGTCACGCAGTCCCCTCTGCAGCGGCCCTTAAGCGGCACGGGCGGGTCCTGGAGGTATCGCGAGCAGCTCGGCGTGCCGAGCTATCGCATGGATGTTCAGCTCACCCCAACGGCGGGTGCGAACCTCGATTTCGCCGCGAGCGCCACGCTCTCGCTGACGGCCGTCGAGCCCGTCGGACCGTGGCTCCTGTTCGGGCTTCACCCGAAGCTCCTCGTGGACTCGGCGCGCTGGAGCACCGGCGAGACTGCCACGGTGTTCAAGGCTAAGGACAGCGACGACCTGTGGGTACGGGCGGGCCGCCGGCTGCAGGCGGGCGACTCCGCGGCGCTGAGGCTGTTCTATCACAGCGCTGCCGGCGGCCTGATCGATCGGCACGGCGACTGGTTCTTCATCGACCCCGGCGCGTGGTGGTATCCCGTGAACCGGCAGGGCGAGAACCTCGCGACGTTCGACCTCACGTATCACAGCCCCCCCTGGTATCCGCTCGTCAGCGTGGGCGAGCGCACCGACTCCACCGTGGCCGACAAGGTGCTGACCACGCACTGGGTCACGCGGCTCCCGACACCCTTCGCCACGTTCAACCTCGGCGTGTTCCAGAGCTACCACGTGGCGCAACCGGACGCGCCCGCCCTGGATGTGCTCCTCTCCGAGGACGCCCATCGCCAACTCGCGCGCGAGCTCCTGGCGCGGGGCTACATGATCCCGCAGCAGAAGCGCATGCGAGAGAACGTGGCGGCGGATGTCTCGAACAGCCTGAAGCTGTTCACGAATCTCTTTGGCGAGTGTCCCTACCGTCACTTCTATGTCACGGAGATCCCGTACGATGAGGGCGTATCCTTTCCGGGAATGATCGATTTGTCCTGGTCGACCTTTCAGAACACCTCGCTCGACGGCTTCGACGAGTTCTTCCGAGCGCACGAGGTCGCCCATCAGTGGTGGGGCAACGGCGTCCACCCCGGCTCGTATCGCGACGCCTGGCTGAGCGAGGGGCTGGCCTCGTTCTCCGCTCTCTGGTATCTCCAGAGCGAGCGCAAGCGCAACGACGAGTACTTCAAGTTTCTCGACCAATACAAGGCCGACATCAAGGACGAAAAGGACGATGCGGGCCCGATCTGGATCGGCTACCGCACCGCCACGCCGAGCGTGCGACGCGGGTACGACGTGGTGATCTACGAGAAGGGCGCCTGGGTCTTTCACATGCTGCGCATCTTGATGCTCGACCTCAGCACGATGAAGCAGGATCGTTTCCTCGAGACCATGCGCGACTTCTATCAGTCGTACCGGGGGAAGCCGGCGACCACCGACGACTTTCGCGGTGTCGTCGAGCGTCACGCCGGCGTTCCGATGGACTGGTTCTTCGACGAGTGGGTAAAGGGCACGGCCATTCCCACCTATCACGTGGCGTGGACCAGCCAGCCCGCCGGGGGCGGGAAGTACACGATCCGCCTTCGGGTGACGCAGGAGCACGTGCCGAGCGACTTCCAGATGTTCGTTCTCGTGTCGGCGGACCTGGGGAACAACCGCTTTGCACACTTCCGCATCGGGGTCCGGGGAGATCGGACGGAGTACCAGAGTCCGCTCCTTCCAGCGGAGCCGAAAGAGGTCCTGTTCAACGACCTGCACGGGGTTCTGGCGGACGTGAAGACGGAGCGGTGGTGAGTCGTGCGGATGCCATGGCGGCGCTATCTTTCACCCCATGGCGACCCGGACCCACCCCAGAGCCAAGGCCGCTAAGGTCCTCTCGAAAGCGGATCTCCTCGATATCTACCGGGTGATGCTGCTGTCTCGCCGGCTCGACGACAAGGAGATCCAGCTCAAGCGGCAGAACAAGATCTTCTTCCAGATCTCGGGCGCGGGCCACGAAGCCGTGCTCGCGGCAGCGGGGAGAGTGCTCCGTCCCGCCTACGACTGGTTCTATCCGTACTATCGCGATCGCGCGCTCTGCCTCACGCTCGGCATGACCCCGACGGAGATGCTGCTCTCGGCGGTGGGAGCGGCGGAGGATCCTAACTCGGGTGGTCGACAGATGCCGTCCCATTGGGGCCACAAGGCGCTCAACATCGTCAGCCAGTCGAGCCCGACGGGCACGCAGCTCCTGCAGGCGGTGGGCTGCGCCGAGGCGTGGCTGCGCTACGCCCGCATCGCCGACATCACCGACAAGCCGATCCAGGGCGACGAGCTGGTCTACGTCTCGGTCGGCGACGGCACGACGAGCGAGGGCGAATTCTGGGAGGCGCTCAACACCGCGTCCAATCTCAAGCTGCCGGTGCTGTTCCTCGTCGAGGACAACAAATACGCGATCTCGGTGCCGGTCGAGGTGCAAACGGCGGGCGGCTCGGTGTCGAAGCTCGTCCGCAATTTCCCCGATCTGCTCGTCGAGGAAGTGGACGGCTGTGACCCGGTCGCCTCCTATGAAGTGCTCGTGCGGGCGGCCGAATACTGCCGCCAGCGCACGGGGCCTGCGCTCGTCCATGCGCACGTCATCCGGCCCTACTCGCACTCGCTCTCGGACGACGAGGTCCTGTACAAGCCGCCGAAGGAGCGCGAGGAAGAAGCGAAACGCGACTGCACGCTCACCTTCCCCAAGCGCCTGATCGTCGAAGGCGTAGCCACCGAGGCGGAGATCGAGCAGATCCGGCGGCAGGTGGACGAGGAAGTCAGCGTCGCGGCCGACATGGCGCTCGCCTCTCCCCAGCCGCGACCGGAATCGGCGCTGCGCTACGTGTACTCTCCGGACGTCGACCCGACCTCCGAACAGTTCGACACCGAGGACGACCCCCAGTTCGCAGGCGATCCCACCACGATGGTGGATCTGCTCAATGCATGCCTCAAGGACGAGATGGCGCGCGAGCCGCGCATCGTCGTCTTCGGCGAAGACGTGGCCGACGCCAGCCGCGAGCAAAACCTCAAGGAAGTGAAGGGGAAGGGCGGGGTCTTCAAGGTCACCTGGGGCCTGCAGCGCCAGTTCGGGAGCGAGCGCGTCTACAACTCGCCACTCGCCGAAGCCAACATCGTGGGCCGGGCGATCGGGCTCGCGACCCGCGGGCTCAAACCGATCGTCGAGATCCAGTTCTTCGACTATATCTGGCCCGCCTACCACCAGCTCCGCAACGAGCTCGCCACGCTGCGGTGGCGCTCGAGCAACGCGTTCAGCGCCCCGGCCGTCGTGCGAGTGACGTACGGCGGCTACCTGAAGGGCGGCGCCCTGTACCATTCGCAGACGGGGGCCGTTGTCTTCACCGCCATCCCGGGGCTGCGGGTCGTGTGTCCCAGCACGGCGCTGGACGCGAACGGCCTGCTCCGCACCGCCATCCGCTGCGACGACCCCGTCCTCTTCCTCGAGCACAAGCACCTCTACCGCCAGACCTACAACAAGGCGCCGAACCCCGGTCCGAACTTCATGATCCCATTCGGCAAGGCGAAGGTCGTCAAGGAGGGGAAGGACCTGACCGTGGTGACCTACGGCGCCGTGGTGCAGCGCGCCCTCGTCGCGGCCAAGGAGCTCGAGGAGAAGGACGGTGTGAGCAGCGAGGTGATCGATCTGCGCAGCCTCTCGCCAGTGGACTTCGCTACGATCGCCGCGTCGCTGCAGAAGACGAGCCGGGTGCTCGTGGCCTACGAGGATGCTCTGTCCTGGGGCTATGGCGCCGAGATCGCCGCGAAGATCGCGGACGAGTGCTTCGCATGGCTCGACGCCCCGGTGAAGCGGGTGGCGTCGACCGACACTTTCGTCGGCTACGCTCCTGCGCTCGAGGATTTCATCCTGCCACAGGTGGAGGATCTCGCGCAGGCGATGCGCGAGCTGCATGCGTTCTAGCGCGGCGCGCGCTTACAGTCTCCTGTTTCTGCTGTCAGGCGCCACCGGGCTCGTCTACGAGCTCCTCTGGGTGCGCCTCCTATATCAGGCGTTTGGCTCCACGGTGCAGTCGGTGACGACGGTTGTCGCCGCCTACATGGGCGGGCTCGGCCTCGGTGCGTGGCTGTTGGGCCGCTGGGCCGACCGCCACGCGCGCCCCGCCGCGCTGTACGGCGGACTCGAGATCGCCATCGGGGTCTTCGGCCTCGTTTCGCCCCTCGTCCTGTCGCTCGCGCACCGGGTGTACGTCGCCGCGGCGGGCGCCTGGCAGCTCAGCGGCGCCGCCAGCGTCGCGCTGCGCTTCGGGCTCGCGGCGCTAGTGCTGCTCGTCCCCACGACCCTGATGGGCGGCACACTGCCGGTGCTCACGCGGGCGTTCATGGGCGCGGACCGCGCCGCGTTGCAACCGTCGCTAGGCCGCCTGTACGGTCTCAATACCCTCGGCGCTGTCCTCGGCACGGCGCTCGCCGGGTTCTTCCTCATCGAGTACGTCGGCATCCGAGCGAGCCTCTGGGGCACAGCGCTGGTAAACCTGAGCATCGGGGTCGTGGCGCTCCGGCTTCCCGATCCCCGGGGTGAGGCGCGGGGTGAATCGGCTGACCGCGGGCGAGAGCCCGGGGAGGCGCCGGCGCACGCGCTGCAACGTGTCGCGCTCCTGCTGCTCGCCCTTACCGCATTCGCCTCGCTGCTCGACGAGATCGCCTGGACGCGGGTGCTCGTCATGATCGTCGGCGGCTCGACCTACGCCTTTACCTTGGTGCTGCTCGTCTTTCTGCTCGGGATCGGCGTCGGCAGCGCCGTCGTGGCGCGGCGCAGTGCGCCGGCGCCCGAGGCCGCGGCCGATGTCGCGTTGGCGCAGGGGGTGACTGCCGCCGGGGCTGCGGCGCTGTTCGTCGTGTTCGGGCTGCTGCCGCGCTACATCATCGCGGTGTTCCAGGCCCAGTCGCTGGGGGCCACGGAGCGGCTCCTCGCCATGGGATTCGGTGTCGGCGCGGTAGTGCTGATTCCGGCGCTCGGCATGGGTATGACGTTTCCTCTCCTCACGGATCTCGTGGCCCTCCGCGATGTGGCGCGTGGGTCCGACGTCGGGCGCGCCTACGCGCTCAACACCCTGGGCAGCATCGCGGGAGCCGTGCTCACGGGATTCGTGCTGGTGGCGACGCTCGGCACCGATCGCACGCTCCGCATCGGCGTGGCGATCAACGCCTGGGCGGCCCTGACGCTCGCGGTTCTGGTGGCGCGTCGCGTCGCGGAGGGCTCCGAACAGCGCCACCGCCTCCGCCTGCGGGTGATCGGCGCGGGCGGCCTCGCGAGCGTGGGGCTCGCCGTCGCCCTCGCCGCACCGCGCTGGAGCACGCGGCTCATCGATCTGGGCCCGAGCATCTACGCCCGACAGCCGATGACTGCCGGGGCGCGCCAGGACTTCATCGAGCACCGCGGCGTGCGGCAGCTGGCGTACCGCGAGGGCTGGAACGCGACCGTGTCGGTGTGGGAGAGCGGAACCGGCCGCACGCTCAAGGTCAACGGCAAGGCCGACGCCTCGGACCACGGCGACATGGACACGGAAATCCTGCTCGGCCTCGCTCCTGTGGCCGCGCGGCCCGGCGCCACCGCGGCCCTGGTGATCGGCTATGGCAGCGGCGTCACCACGCACGTGCTCGCCGCCGTCCCCGGGATGGAGCGGGTGCGCGTAGTGGAGATCGAGCCCGCCGTGCTGGATATGAGCCGGTTCTTCCTGCACGTGAACGACACCGTGCTCACCCGGCCTACCGTCTCCGTCGTCGTAGACGACGCGCGGAGCGCGCTCCAGATCGACCGGGCGCGCTACGACGTGATCGTCTCCGAGCCCTCGAACCCGTGGCTCGCGGGCGTCGCGACCCTCTATACGCCGGAGTTCTTCCAGATCGTGCGGGCGCGACTCACGGAGGGCGGCGTCTTCTCCCAGTGGGTGCAGCTGTACCAGCTGCCGGCGGCCGTCGTGACGGGCATCGTGCGGAATCTCGCCGCCGTGTTCCCGCACGTGGAGATCTGGTTCAGCTCGCCGGGCGACGTGATGGTGCTCGGCTCGGCGCGGCCGCTCACGTACGACCGCGCTTGGCTCGGCCGGCTGGTGGGCGCCCGTGGCTCGCTCGGCGAGCTGGGCCGCGAGTATCTCGGCGTGGACCAACCCGCCGACTACTTCGGCCACCTGCTCCTCGGGCCGGCGGGCGTCGGCGAGCTGCTCAAGCGGCCCGGCGTGGCACATCGCGACGACCTGCCCCGGCTCGAGTTCGTCGCGGCGCGTCGCTTCCTCGACAGCCGGGGCACCGAGGGGGTGTTCGATTCGCTGGTCGCGATTCGCGCGGCGACTCAGGAAGCGGACGGCGCGTCCCCCTTTCTGTTCGCCAGAGCGCTCACCGTGCGGCGTGGTGATCCCGCTGCCCTGCGCTACATCGACGCCGCCCGCCGGGCGCGCCCTGACCAACCTCTCTGGACCGTCAACGCCGCCGCGATCTTGCTGGGGCTCGGCGACTCGACGCTCGCCGACACGGCACTGGGCCGACTCGTGAGGACGGGGCGCGACCCCGGCGCGTGGCTGCTCTCCGGGCTCGTCGCGACGCGGCGCGGACAGAGCGCCCGGGCTTTCGCCCTGTTGACTGGAGCGCTCGCAGCGGGTGCGGACACCGCGGAAGCGCGCGCCGGCCTCGCGGTGGTGGCGGCACGAGCCAAGGACTGGGCCCGCGCCGCGGCCGACGCGCGGGCGGCGTTGGTCGCTGCGCGCGGCACGTTGCGGCACCCCTATCCCCGGGAATGGCTTGGGGACGCGCTCACGCGCTTCGCGCTGGAGGGACCGCCCCGCATCGCCGACAGCCTGATACGGGCGGCCGTGACGGGTCGCGACGGCTGGTCGAAGCTCCACGAGTTTCTCGCGGTCGCGGCGCTGCGAGCGGGCCGCTGCGAGGAGGCCGCGCAACAGTTCATCCTGCTGCTCGAGTTCGGGATCGAGCGTGACGACGGCCCCCCGCTCGTGGCGCGGTGCCGGCGCGGCGAGGCGCTCTAAGCCCCGGGCTGCTCTCCCAGCGCTGCCCGGATCTCGCCGGCCGCAGCGATGGCGTGGTCGACGTCGCGCGACAGGGCGCGCGCCTGCTGCGTGGCGTGGGTGAGATCGTCGAGCACGGCGGCCACGCCCGCCGATCTGAGTCGCAGCAGATCGAACCGCACGTTCTGCATCGCGAGCACGCACGACTCGATCTGGTCTTCGACCAGTTGGCGGCGCGTCAGCAGGTCTGTGAGCGTCTGTCGCTGCCGCTGCAGCAGGTTGAGCTGGCGCTCGCGCTCCGGGCTGTCGGGCTCCCGCTTCGTCACCTCGATCTTGTCCTCGAGTCGGGAGAGCGCTGCGCGATCGACGTCGCCGCTCATCGCGTGCGCCGTCCGCGCCAGGTCTTCGGCCCGCTTGAGCAATCCGTCCACTGTGACGATAACGTCCGGGAGCAGCTTCTTTTCGGACTTGGGCACCCGCTCCATGATCTTGAGAATGGCCTTGCGGTCGTTCCGCGCCTGCTGCACCGCCGTCGCCAGGCGCCCGAATTCGTCCCCGGTGGCGGCCGGGAGATCGAGCGGCCGTGACCCCGCCGCCGCGAGCTGCGCCTCCGCCGACTCGGGCGCCGCCGGCCGGCGCAGCACGTCGCGCCAGGAGTAGCCCGCACTCCAGAGCCGCATGTAGAGCGGCAGCAAGCCGAACGCGCCCCATGGGACAGCCACGAACAAGGACCACCCATGCCACCCGGTCGCCGCGTCGAACAACAAGCACCCGCCGGCGACCGAGGCCCAGGACACAAAGCTCGAGCGCATCTTACGGACAATGTCCGCTTCGCCGGCAGGCGCCAGCGCAGCCGCCTCGCGGTGGCGCATCGGGCGACGTCCCACATCGGGGCTGCGGGGGATGGGGAGGGCGGGTGGGGGCGGGAACCGCAGTGCCCGCGGCGCCGGCCCCCCGGAGGGCCGCCGCGACCGGGACATGGTCGCGCTGCGGGCCTCGAGCGCCCGCCGTAGCGCGTCCGCCGTGGGCCAGCGGTCATCTGGGTCCTTCTCAAGGGAGCGCATCACGCAGGCCGCCAGATCTTCCGGGCAATCGCGGCACTTATCTGTGACGAGCGGTGCCCGTTCGGTGATGTGCTTCATGAGGATGCCCGGCACCGTCGGTGCGTGGAACGGCAGCTCCCCCGTTAACATCTGGTAGCTCACGACGCCCAGGCTATAGATGTCGGAGCGCCCGTCGATCTCGCGGTCTCCCGCGGCCTGCTCCGGGCTCATGTAGTGCGGCGTCCCGATCGCCACACCCGTGGCGGTCAGCGTCGCCGAGCCCGTGGTTGATGAGAGCGCTTTCGCAATCCCAAAGTCCGTCACGACCACGCGACCGCGGCTTCCTTCGAGGAGGATGTTGTCCGGCTTCACGTCCCGGTGGATGATGCCGAGCGCGTGCGCCGCTCCGAGCGCGTCCGCCGTCTCCAGCATGATGCGGCGCGCTTCCTCCGAGGGCAGTTGGCCGCGCCGCTTCAGCTTCGCCGCGACTGACTCGCCGTCCACGTACGCCATCACGAAGTACACGAGGCCGTCCGGACCTTCGCCGACCGAGTGGATCGGGACGATGTGCGGGTGTGACAACCGCGCCGCCGTCTCTGCTTCGCGCAAGAAACGGATCCTGATCTCCTCCCGAAAGGCGAGCTCGGGAGGTAACACCTTGATTGCCACCTGGCGCTTCAAGCGCTCGTCACGGGCTTTGTACACGACGCCCATCCCGCCGCGACCGAGCTCCCCCTCGACGGTGTAGGAGCTTCCCAACGCCTGGATCAGGCGCGCGGCGAGCGACTTGTCTGCGTCCGTCATCGGCGTCCGAGCGGTGTGGCCGCATAGATTTAGCCGTGTCGGCCCGACCGTGCAACCATCCAAACGGTTTGCACTTACGGTCGGCGCTGTCGGTGAGGTGGCGCCAAGCTGACGGCGGATGTCCTGATCACCGGTGGCTAAACGGCAGTTTCTGCCGTATTGACCGCTCGCGCTCGGAACGCGCGTGCGGGGCGGCGCGTTTTTCTTGTGGCACGGACGATGCTAACACGCTGGGGGGCATGAGGGCGTTGTTATCTCTCAACTGGACGAATCTATGTCTGAGCGCTTGACGCTCCCGGTGCTACCGCTCCGGGACATCGTGTTGTTTCCGGGCGTCTCCACGCCGATCGGCGCGGGCCGCCCGACCACTTTGCGGGCCATTGAAGCGGCGCTGAAGGGGGAGTCCCGCGTGATCTTCGCCGTCTCGCAGCGCGAGAACGTCGATCGCGTGACCCCGAGCGTGCTGTACACGACGGGGACGATCGCCAAGATCAGCCAGATCCAGCGTGGCCTGGGCGGCGTGCAGCTGCTGCTGCACGGGGAGAAGCGTGGCGCCGCGCTCCACTATCTCGACACGCAGGGGCATCTCGAAGCCGTCGTACGGGAGGTAGAGGACTTGCCGCCGCTGCGTCCCGACGACCCCGCCTTCGTTGCGCTGCACCGCGAGGCACGCGAGCGGGCTGGGGAGCTGGGACAGAAGTCCGGGCTGCCGGAGGAGGTCGTACGGCAGGTGCTCGAGGGCGTGACCGATCCGGGAAAGCTCGCCGACCTCGTCGCGGGTTACCTCGAGATCGACGCCGCGGAGCGCCAGGCGCTGCTCGAGACCCTCTCGGTCGAGGAGCGGTTACGCCGCGTGCTGGTGCACGTCCAGCGTCAGATCGGCGTGCTCGACGCCCAGGAGCAGATCAAGTCGCAGGTGCAGGAGGAGCTGGGTGAGCGGCAGCGGGAGCTGTTCCTGCGCGAGCAGATGAAGGCGATTCGCAAGGAGCTGGGCGAGGAAGACGAAGCGACGGAAGTCGAGGAGCTGCGGAAGCGCTTCGCGGCGCTGGAGCTCCCCGAAGCCGCGCGCAAGGAAGTGGATCGCGAGCTGGCGCGGCTCGAGCGGGCCTCCCGGGACTCGATGGAAGCCCAGGTGATCCGCACCTATCTCGAGACCATGGCGGAACTGCCATGGAACAAGCGGGCCGAAGAGTCACTCGACCTGAAGCGGGCGGGTGCGATCCTCGACGAGGACCACTACGGCCTGCAGGATGTCAAGGACGAAGTCCTCGAGTTCCTCTCGGTGCGCCAGCTGCGGCAGCGCACGCCGGAAGGCGACGCGCGCGGCAACGAAGACGACAAGCAGTCGAAGGGCTCGATCTTGCTGTTCGTCGGGCCGCCGGGCGTCGGCAAGACGTCGATCGCCAAGTCGATCGCCCGGGCGATGGGCCGGCCGTACGTGCGCATCTCGCTGGGGGGCGCTCGCGACGAGGCCGACATCCGCGGCCATCGCCGCACCTACGTGGGTGCCATGCCGGGGCGCATCATCCAGGGGATGAAGCAGGCCGGCGCCAAGAACCCGGTGTTCCTGCTCGACGAAGTGGACAAGCTGGGCGTCTCGTTCCAAGGCGACCCCGCGGCCGCGCTGCTGGAGGTGCTCGATCCGGCACAGAACGACTCGTTCACCGACCACTACCTCGGTGTGCCGTTCGACCTGTCGGAGGTGCTGTTCATCGCGACGGCGAACTTCCTCCAGTACATCCCGGCACCCCTGCTCGACCGGCTCGAGACGGTGAACTTCGCCGGCTATACGGAGCGCGAAAAACTCGAAATCGCGAAGCGCTACCTCCTGCCGCGGCAGCTGCACGAGAACGGGCTGGCTCCGGGGCAGCTCACGGTCACGGACGAAGCCCTGAGCGAGATCATCACCAGCTACACGCGCGAGGCGGGCGTGCGCCAGCTGGAGCGCGAGATCGGCAAGCTCGGGCGCAAGATCGCGCGCAGGATCGCTGGGGGGGAGGTCGAGCGCGTCACCGTGGAGGCGAAGGATGTCGACGACCTCATCGGACGCCCCAAGGTGCACCCCGAGCGCATGGCGCGGGAGGACGACATCGGGGTCGCGACCGGGATGTACTACACGCCGGTCGGAGGCGACATCATGTTTGTCGAGGCGAGCGTGATGCGCGGCAAGGGCGAGCTGGTGCTCACCGGCCAGCTGGGTGACGTGATGAAGGAATCGGCGCGCGCGGCACTCACTTACGCCAAGAGCCACGCCGACCAGCTCGGTATTCCGGAAGCAGCCCTCACCGGAAGCGACGTGCACATCCACGTGCCGGCCGGCGCCATCCCGAAGGATGGCCCGTCCGCCGGTGTGACGATGGCGACCGCGCTGGTGTCCGCGCTGTCGCGGCGGCCCGCACGCTACGACCTTGCGATGACCGGTGAAGTCACGCTGCGCGGCCGGGTGTTGCCGATTGGAGGCGTCAAGGAGAAGGTGCTCGGCGCCGTCCGCGCCGGCATTCGCACGATTGTGCTTCCCAAGGAGAACGCGCCGGACTTGGAAGACCTTCCCGAAGAGGTCCGGACGTCGCTCGAGGTGCACCTCGTCGAGGACTTGGGCGAGCTGCTGAGCCTGGCGCTGCGTGGCGCCCGGTTCGAGGCGGGCCACCTCGTGTTCGAGGGCGACGTACCGCACGAGCCGAGCCTGGTGGCGAAGCAGAACTAAGCCGGCGCAACTTGGGCGCAGCAGGCCCCCAGCGGGTTGCTCCCCGGGGGCCCGTGCGTTTATGCAACCTTTTCCGCCCTCGACGCGTCTAAGTGCCCGGTACCCCCAAAGGTCCAGTATGCCAGCCGCCGTGCCGATGCTCGCGGTCATGGTCGTCGTCCAAGCGTACGGCAGCCCCACCGCCCCAACCGGCAAGCCGGCGGAGCCCAGCGCCACCACGGTCGTCGCCCGGCGGGCCCTCCGCGGCGTGGTCATCGATGGCAAGGACGACGATGAGGTGTGGCGCGAGGCTCCCGCCATCACGGCGTTCCGCGAGTTCTCGCCGCGGGAGGACGGCGACCCACGCTTCCCCACGGAAGCCAAGGTCGCCTACGACGATCGCAACTTCTACGCCTTCATCCGCGCCTTCGATCCCCATCCCGACAGCATCCTGAGAATCCTGGCGCGTCGCGACGTGCGCGCGCCGACCGATCAGCTCAAGATCGTGATTGACTCCTACCACGACCGGCGCACCGGGTACGAGTTCGCTGTAAACCCGGCCGGGGTGAAGCGCGATTACGCGATCTACAACGACAACCACGAGGACGATGCCTGGGACGGGGTGTGGGAGGTGGCAGCGACCGTAGACTCGCTCGGCTGGACGGCGGAGTTCCGGATACCGTTATCGCAGCTCCGCTACGCGCATGCGGACACGAACACGTTTGGGTTCGCCGTGTGGCGCGACATCCAACGCTATTCGGAGCGGGTCGCCTGGCCGGTGTACCGGCAGTCGAAGGCGGGCTTCGCCTCCCAGCTCGGGGACGTCACCGGTTTGGTGGGACTCGCCGCACCGCGCCGGCTGGAGGTCGCTCCGTACGCGGTGACGAAGAACGTGTCGGTCCCAGCCGGTAATGGCTTCGATCGATCCCAGAGGCTCACCGGAGGGGCGGATCTGAAGTACGGGCTCACGTCCAACCTGACGCTCGACGCAACCGTGAACCCCGACTTCGGGCAAGTGGAGGCGGATCCTGCCGTTCTCAACCTCACGGCCTTCGAGACCTTCTTCCAGGAGCGCCGTCCCTTCTTCGTCGCGGGTACAGGGATCTTCCGCTTCGATGTGAACTGCAGCCAGGTGAACTGCAACGGTGAGCGCCTGTTCTACTCGCGCCGCATCGGGCGGGCCCCGCAACTCGGCCGCGGCGATCCCGAGTCGCCTATCGCCACCACGATCTCCAGCGCGGCGAAGCTGACCGGCCGGTTGCCCGGGGGGCAGACGGTCGGTGTGCTCGACGCCGTTACGCAGCGCGCCGCGGGCAACGCGGACCGCACCACCGAGCCTGCCACCAACTACGCGGCGATCCGCGCGCAGCAGGACTTCCGCAGCGGCGGGAGCGGCGTCGGCGTCATGGCCACAGCGGTGAACCGCAGCCTCGACCCGTTGACAGACGCCTCGCTCCGCCGCAGCGCGTACGTGGGTGCGCTCGACTTTCGGCACCGCTTCTTGGGGAGCCGCTATCAGCTCTCCGGTTCCGTGGACGTGAGTCGCGTGAGGGGAACGCCGTCGGCGATCGCGGCGACCCAGCGGGACCCGGTGCACTACTACCAGCGCCCCGACGCCGGCCTCCCATTCGACTCGACCCGGACGTCGCTCGCGGGCGACGCGGAGGAGCTGCTCTTCGGTAAGGTGGGTGGGGGGATCACCAGGTTCGAGACGAGTTATCAGCGGCGGTCCCCGGGGTTCGAGGTGAACGACCTCGGCTTCCTGCTGCGCGCCGACCAGCAGAGCTGGAACAACTGGTTCGGGGTGCAGTCGCTGCATCCGAGCTCGCTGTATCAGACGGCGTTTTGGAACTTCAACTGGTGGCAATTTTGGAGCGGAGCCGGGCTGCCACTCGAGCGCGCCGCCAACACCAACGTTCACGTACAGCTCAACAACCGCTGGTGGCTGCACGCCGGCACGACACTAGGCCACCTCGGCCCGACCTTCGACGACCGCCGTGCTCGCGGGGGCCCGGCCGTGCGGGTGGATCCGGTTGTCTCCTCTTGGGCGGAGTGGGACGGAGACAGCCGGCCGGTGGTGGTGCCCGCTCTGTGGACGAACTATTGGCGTGGGGACGGCGGCCGGTCCGAGTCGGTCAACGTAGGCTCGCAGGTATCGGTGCGTATCGCGTCGCAGTTCAACACCACGATCGGCATCAGCGTCACGCACAATATCGACAACACCCAGCCCTTCGACGCCATCACGGACTCCACCGGCGCCACACACTACCCCGTGGCCCACCTGAACCAGAAGACCCTGTCGCTGACGGGGCGGGTGGACTACACGATAACGCCCGACCTCACGCTCCAGGTCTACGCACAACCCTTCGTGAGCAAGGGGACATACACGAACCCGCGCGAGCTCGCCCAGCCGCGCGCTGCGGCGTACGACGACCGGTTCAAGCCGTACCTCGGCACCGTCGCCAGTGGGTTCAACTTCAAGCAGTTCAATTCCAACGTCGTGCTGCGGTGGGAGTATCGGCCTGGCTCGACGCTGTTCGTCGTCTGGACACAAGGGCGAGGCGACTTCCTTGGCGGGACGGGGACGCGCTCGCTAGCCGGTGACTTCCGCGACCTGTTTGGCCTTCACCCCGAAAACACCTTCCTCGTGAAGGCATCGTACTGGCTGAATTGGTGACGGGGCCTTGAGGTCTCTGTCTAGGCCCTCACTCCCTCCAGCACCAGCTTCACCGCGGCTTCCTTCCAGCGCTCGCGCAACGCCGGCTCGTCGGCGCCGAGTGGTGGCGCACTCGCGGCAATGAGCGATTCGAGGCCGAGATAGGCGACCATGAGCACCAGGGCCTGCGCCGCCGCTACGTGCGGGTCGACGTCGTCGCGCACCTGGCCCAGCCCTTGTCCCTCAGCGATCAGAATGACCAACCGCTTGATGGCCGGCGCAAACGGCCGGGCATCGGATCGGCCGGCTTGCGTGAGCAGCGTCACAAGGTCGGGGTGGGCGGCGAGAAAGTCGAACTGTGCCGCCAGCGCCGCGGCCAAGCGATCGAGCGGCCCATCGCCGCCGATGGCGAGCGAGGCGAGCGCCTGCTCCAGCTCGGCGGCGCCGCGCGTGAGCACGGTGTTGAACAAGCCGCGCTTGGAGTGGAAGTAGTAGAACAGCAGCTGCTTGTTGACACCGGCGCGCCGAGCGATCTGGTCCACGCGGGCGCCATCGAAGCCGCGCCTGGCGAACTCGTCCCGGGCGGCAGTGATGATCCGCAATGCTCTGGGGTTGCTTAGCTTAGGCTTCAACGCCCTGCTGTGTCAACCATTCGGTTGATGAAATCTATACTTTCGCCATGGCCGCGCCAGTCCGCGACCGATGCGAGGTTCTCGGGTACTCGCGGCAGACCCTGCTTGAGGAACTTGATCAAGAGTCGGTTCACCTCCCCGGGCGCTTCCTCTTGCACCGAGTGTCCGGCGTGCGGCACGGAGAGGAACGCCGAGCGCTCGAGCTGCGCGGCTAGCGCGCGGCCCAAGGTGATCGGCACCCAGCTGTCCGCTTCGCCCCACAGCACCAGCGTCGGTGCCTGAATCGCGCCGAGCCGCCCTGCCAGGCCGTCCAACCGGAACTCCCGCAGCACTCCCCGCAGCGCCCGACCGTAGTCCGGCTCGGCGACCGGGGCATAGTACTGATCGACATCTGCCTCGCCCACCTTGCTGGGGTCGGCATACGTGGACTTGAGCAGGCGCGCGACGAATCCCCGGCCCCGGAATGCGAGGATCGCGGGCCCGAGCACGGGCCACCGGGCGATTCGGAACAGCAGCGGCTGGCGCGTACCGAGTCCCACTGCCCCGATCAGGGCCAGTGCGCGCACACGGTGCGGAAAGGCGATCGCCACCTCGCCGGCGACCTCGCCCCCCATCGAGTGGCCCACGAGCACGGCATCGGGGAGGTGCAGGGAGTCCATCAATGCGGCCACGAGGCGTGCATAGGCGGCGTTCGTGTACCCGTGCGCCGGTTTGTCGGAGGAGCCGAAGCCCCGATTGTCGAATGCCACCACTCGGAATCCCGCCGCCATCACGGGGGCGAGGTTTTTCCGCCAGGCGTACAGAGACGCCCCCAGCCCGTGGATGAAGATCACCGCGGTCCCCTCCCCCGCATCCACGTAACGGACCTTGGTGTCGCCGAGCTGAAGGAAGCGCGCCGTGAATTGCGTGCCTGCCGGGAACCGCTCGCCGTCCGGAATCGGCGCCGCACGGCACGCGGCGGCGAGCGTCGCACACAGCGCGAGCGTCTGCCGGCGCATCAGGTGAGGGTGCGCAGCGCGGCGCGGGCCAGCGTCGCGATGAGCGGATGGGTGCTCCACAACGCCGTAATCTGCTCGCCCGTCCCCGCGACGGTCAGCACGCGGGAGTCGTCGATCAGCAGCAGCGTGGGCGTGCCTGCGGGGACCGCGCTCTTGGTGATGCCCTCGGTGTCGGAGCTCTCGCCCGCCAGACGGACGTCGAGCACCGCCCGGGTGGCGGCGCGCCGCCACGCGGGCAGCGTCGGCCGCCACAGCTCCGCGGCCAGGATCCCCTGGACCGCCTGGTCGGCCCGCGCGACCAGCTGCTGAATCAGATTGGCCACGGCGCGGGCGCCCGCCACGACGCGCGTTTCGGGCTCCGCTGGCTGGCTCGCGTTCTCCAGGGCGCGACTCAGCCGGTCGAGTGCCTCTCCCTGCTGGGCGGCGAGGTGAGCGAGCAGCGCTTGGGGATCGGTGGGCCGATACTGCACGGGGCGGCCGGCGGTGCGGTACGCCGCCCCGCGGTCGACGAGCCCGGCGAGCGCGGCGTAGGCGTTGGCGCGGGCGAGCCGCGTGGCGCGGCTCACTCCGTATCCCGTGGCTGGGCCGAGCCGCAGCAAAGCCGAATAGACGACGGACTCCGTGGGGGTGAATCCGAACGGAGTGAGGTCAACGGTCGCCATAACGTAGTAGTAATTACTACTACGTTATCCACACGCTTACCGCAAGGTTGTACTCACCCTGCGCCCCGTCCCCCCGCGCCGCTCACGCCACCTCGACCGGGATCCCCATGAGCCGTGCGATCAGCGCCAGCCGAAACGTCACATCGGTCTGTCGCTGGGCGGGGCTCTTCCCGGGCCCTTCGAGGGGGAAGTAGTGGGCCGTGACAGGATTCGTGGCCTTGGGCATGGCCCGCAGGCCGTTCGGGCTCCAGATCCCCTGGTCGTCGCACTCACTGTAGAGGCGGGCGAGCACGCGGTTGGCGCTCGGGATCTGGCGCGCCAGGCCGAGCCGGGCCAGGAGCTCGAGCCAGTACACGGCGAACGGAATGTCGCTGACGTGGCCTTGCGCGTCCGAGCGCAGGGGATCGCCCAGCAGCTCGAACAGCGGCTTGAACAGCTTCTTGCCGGCCAGGATGAAAAATGCGCGACGCGGCGCCGGCGACGAGAAATACTGGCCTAACCGCTCGATGAACCCCGCGCGCTCCCGCTGCACCGGAGGGAGGAAGGCGAGCATCTCGACCGCGAACACCGTGGGCGGGTAGGCAGCGGGCTCGAGCACGGTCTTGCCGTGCGCCTTCCTGAACGGCTTCGCCGCGAGCTCGCTGCGCAGGAACTGGGATATGTTGCTAGCGATCGTATGCGCGGTCCCGCGCACTCGCGGGTCGTCGATGTGGCCGGCGCGCGCGAGCGCGCACCCCGACGCCTCGCGGCCGAGCCGCCGTGCCCAGCGGCCCAGCCCGGGGTCCGTCCGGGAGGGCTTTTGGTACTCTGCCAGCAGCTCCTGAGCCCGCTGCGCGACCGCCCGGTCCGGGTCGTCCGGCTCGATGCGCGACAGCAGCTGGAACAGCAGCCGGTCCGCGAGCCTGAACGGCCGCTCGGTCGGCGGCCAGCCCAGCTCGAGCAAGCGGCGGTACTGAAACACGGTTCCGGGCTCACTCCAACCGTATGCCTTCGAGGCGACGGGCCCAAGCAGGTTGCCGCCCCACAGCCCCGTCGACTTCTGCTTGCGGGCGATCGCCTGAGCGACCTTGTGCCCCAGCACGGCCTGGCGCAGCGCGGCGAGGCGTTCCGGATCGCGATCGCTTTCCCGGACAACTTCGGCGTAGGCGCGGTATTGGAGCGGTGGGCTCGCCGCCTCGAGCAGCCAGGACAGCGGCAACCGGTGGGACGTCGGGAGTTCCAGGTGCTCGCTCCGCGGTGACGAGTGCGGGAGACGGGACTGTCAAAAAGCGGGCGCAAACTTATTCGGCGGCCTCCGAATCGGCCAGAGGCGCCGGAGAGCTGACCGAGGCGAGACCCGTAACTGATTTCTGCTCGGCACATTAGGCGCAATGCAACGGATTGCACTCAGGGCGTCGGCTGGCGGGTTTGACGCTGGAACTCTGAGGTCGGCAACCAGCGCGGCAACTCCGGCGCATTCGCCACTGCGAGAGCCACCCACATCGTGACGCGGACCTCCTGCGCCATCCCTTCGTAGGTGAACGTCGGGCGGTATTCGTCGCTCGGCCGGTGGTAGCGCTCGCGGTTGTACAGCTCATCCTGCTCTTTGCCCCATCCGGCAGGCCGCCCGATGAAATCTCTTCCCGCCTCAATCGAGAGCGCCGGCACCCCGGCTCGTGCAAAGGGGAAGTGGTCCGACCGGTAGAACGAGCCACGCACGTCCGGCTCGTGGACGACCGCGAGCGACTCGGCCCGCGCCGCGGCTGCGAACACTGGCCCGAGCGTGGAGCGGTCGATCCCGAGGGCGTCGATGTCCCGCGTGGCGCCGCGCACGTTCGTGACATCGAGGTTGAGCACCGCTGCCGTGCGCTCGAGCGGCGTGAGCGGGCCTTCCACGTACGCCTGGCTGCCGAGCAGGCCGCTCTCCTCGGCCGTGGTCGCGACGAACAGCAGGGTGCGCCGCGGCGGCGGCGTGGCGTGGCTGAGCGCCTGGGCCGCCGCGAGCATCGCGGCGACGCCGGACGCGTTGTCCTCCGCGCCGTTGTAGATCGAGTCACCGTTGACCGCGGGCCCGATCCCCTTGTGGTCCCAATGAGCGGTGAACAGCACGACCTGGCTCGCGAGTCTGGGGTCGCTGCCCGGCAGCGTCGCCACCACGTTCTCGGACCGGACGCGACGGAGCGCGCTGATGATGTCCACCGCCACGTGCAAGCCGGTCGGGACGGGCCGGAAGTCCCGCCGCGCGGCGGCGCGTGTCAGGGAGTCGAGGTTGAAGCCGGCGCGGGCGAGCGCAGCCCGGGCGGCGTCGGCGGTGACCCACCCGGCGAACGCGATGCTCTGCGGCGCCGCACGGTCCAGCTTGAACTGCTCCACCGACCACGACCCGCGCACCACCTCCCACGGGTACGTCGCGCTCGCGGTGGTGTGAATGAGGAGAACGCCGAGCACGCCGTGCCGGGCGGCCTCCTCGAGCTTGTAAGTCCAGCGGCCGTAGTAGGTGAGCGCGCGGCCGTTGAAAACCGTCGAATCCTGGAGCCCCGGGTCGTTCACCAGCAGCAGCAGGACCTTGCCGCGCACGCTCACATCCTTGTAGTCGTCCCAGTGCCACTCGGGCGCCTGAATGCCGTAGCCCAGGAAAACGACGTCGCCGTCAGCCGTGATCTCGGGCTCCGGGCGCTCGGCCCATGCAACGAAGTCGTCGAGCGGCTTGAGTGGTTGCGGCGCGCCGGACGTGCCCCACACGAGCGACGGATGCGGCGTCAAGCCGACGAGCGCGACCGGCTGGAAGTAGGAGCCGTCGGGCCCGGCAGGCGCGAGACCGAGCGCCTGGAACTGCGCCGCGATGTACTGAGCCGCGAGGCGGCCGCCGCGCGTCCCGGGGGCACGCCCCTCAAGCAGGTCGTCGGACAGATAGCGAAGGTGGGCGTCCATCGCCGCGGTGCTCACGGGCGGCAACGCGGGTGCCCGTTGCTGGCCGCCGAGCGCTGCGAGCGGCGTGGCGAGCAGCATCGTGACAGCGAATCGACAGCACGGAGACATCCTCGAGCTCCAGCGTCCGGTCAGGTGCCCGGAAGCAAATCGTCTTGCTCGGCTCGGAGCAAGGGGTTCATCTTTCGCGTATGCTGCAAGCGTTGCAGGCCCGCGCCGTCGCGCGGCTCCCCGATCTGGTGCGGCTCGAGGGCCGTATCCTGTTTCTGGCCCAGGACCCCGCGCTGGTGCGCAGCCAGCTTGCGGGGCAGGACCTGGACTGGACCCCTGCCATCGCGCTGCGCGACGACATTTCGACCGACGAGATCACGCCTGCCTACATCTGCTACTACTACGACGAAACGCTGGGCGACTTCCCGTACCTGGGCTTGAAATGCGGCGAGGAGTTCCCGATCACGCGGGGAGCGGTGAAGGGCGGTGGCTTCGTGGCGTCGGTCAGCGGCAAGCGGCGCGGCAAGGGCTCGTCGCGGGAGCAGTCGCCGTACGCCGAGATGTGCGCCGGCATCAAGCTGGTCATCGCCGAGAACATCGAGCGGATCTACCGGGAGAATTGCCAGAATCTGGGAATACTCACCACTACCGACTTCTCGATCATCGACCGAGTGCGGCGCGGCGAGGCGATTCCGCTCGCAGCCTTCACCCAAGGCGAGGGCGAGATCACGCGCGGCATCATCGAGTACGGCGGGCTGTTCAACTTCAACGTCGCCCGGCTCCAAGGGAAAGTCGTCCTCGCGCCGCCCGACACTCCGCGCCGGCCCATGACGCTCGGCGAGAAGATCATCGCCCGCCGTTGGGTGGTGGACCCAGCGCGGGGAAGGATCGGCGTTCCCGCCGTCAAGCCGGGAGACGAGGGGTTTGTGGTCACCGACATCCGGTTCAGCCACGAGTACGTGACGCCGATGGCGGCGATCTTTTTCGAGCAGCTCGTGGGAGAGAACGAGCAGGTCTACGATCCCGGCTCGATCCTCATGTTCCGCGACCACCTCACGTTCCTCCCCGAAGCGATGACGCCCGAGCGCGTCAGGGAGGGGCTCCTCGACGTCGCGCTCCAGCTCGAGAAGAAGCAGCGCACGTTCGCGCAGCGGCAGGGGATCAAGCTGTACGGCGAGCTGCGGCTCGGTCGCCACGGCGCCGAGGCGATCTGCCATTCGAAGATGCTCGAGGGGCACGCCGAGCCAGGGATGGTGATCATCGGCTCGGACTCCCACACCCCGCACGCGGGCGCGATCGGATGCGTGGCGTTCGGCGTGGGGACGACGGCGATCTTCAATTCCTGGATCACGAAGGACGTGCGGCTCACGGTCCCCGAAACCGTCAAGGTCGTCGTCCGCGGGCACAAGCCGGAAAACGTGACCGCCAAGGATTTCATGCTCGAGATCTTGCGCCATCCCTATGTGAAGAACGGCCACGCGATCGGCAAACTGGTCGAATACTGTGGGGATGCTGTCGAGTCCTTGTCCGTCGACGAGCGGGCCACCATGACCAACATGACGGCCGAGGTCGGCGGGTTCACCGGCTACGTCGCCCCGGACGCCAAGACGGTCGAGTACTTGAGGGAGTACCGCGGCTTGGCGCGGGGCGACGCCGAGCGGCTGTGCGCCGGCGTGACGAGCGACCCGGGCGCTGAGTACTGCGAGGTGATCGAGATCGACGCTGGCGCGATCCGGCCGATGATGGCGCTGCCCGGCGACCCGGGAAACGGTCAGTATATCGACCCGGCGGCTCGGCGGATCCGCGTGGATATCGCGTACGCGGGCTCGTGCACCGCGGGGAAGAAGGAAGACATGGACATGTACGCACGGGTGCTCGCGGAAGCGGTGGAGCGGGGCGCCCGCGTCGCGCCGTGGGTGCGGTTTTACATCCAGTGCGGGTCTCAGGATGTGAAACGCTACTGCGAGGAGCGGGGCTACCTCGAGCTGTTCCACAAGGTGGGCGCGATGTTTCTCGAGCCCTCGTGCGGCGCCTGCATCAACGCCGGGCCCGGTGTGTCGAAGACCCGGGATGAAGTGACGATCAGCGCGATCAACCGCAACTTTCCGGGCCGCTCGGGTCCGGGGCAGCTCTACCTCGCCAACCCATATACTGTGGCGGCATCGGCCATCACGGGCTACATCACGGAATGGCACCCCGGGATGGCGCTCGCTCCTGTCGAATGATCTCGCGGCGCCCGGGCCTGACGAGCGCCGGGCTGACGGCCGCCCCGGCCTAACGGTCGCCCCGGCCTAACGGCCGCCCCGGCCTAACGGCCGGGGCTAGCGGCCGCCGGTCGTGCCGGAGAGTTCGCGCCCTGGGGGATGGGGAGCGCTCTTCTTGGGCCGCAGTGATTCCCGCTGGTACACGCTGCGTGGGTTCCACAACACCCACGACGTGATGCCGAGGTCTTCGACCGCGCGGATCTGCTCGCGGATCTCGGAAGGCGTGTAGCGGGGAAGCCGCCGGCCCAGCGTGAACGCCTGCAGGAACGGGCGGATCTCGGCGGCGGCGGGGTGCGGCCGGGAGCGCTGCAGCGCGTCGCTCAACGCGGCGCGCACGACGCGATACGGCTGCCCGTTCGGCCACGCCAGCCCGAACGCCCCGCGGTAGTAGTGGCTGGGGTAGACCATCGGCAGCACCACGTCCGCCACGTTGATGAAGTCCTCCCACACCTGCCCGATGCCGAGATCGCCCGTCGTGGCTGAAGCGGTGAGGCCGAAGATGTCGAAAGTGACGGGGACGCCCAGCGGCTTCAGGCGATTCCGTAGCAGGGTGATGTGGTTGCGCACCGCCTCCCGCTGCGTTTCCCCACTGCGGTGGGCCGGGAAGATCGCGGTGGCCATGCGCTCGCGCGGTTCGTCGGGGAAGCGGACATAATCGAACTGCACCTCGTTGAACCCCAACCGCACCGCTTCCGCGGCCAGCTGCGCCGCGTAGATCCACACCGAGTCGTTGTAGGCGTCCACCCAGGCGATGTTGATTCGGTCGCGCCACAGCCCGCCCGTGTTGCGGTCCTTCACCGACCAGCCTGGCTTCCGCTCCGCCAGCAGTGGGTCCTTCGCGACGACGAAGCGCGCGATGGTGTAGATCCCGTGCGCCCTGAGCGTGTCGAGCCGGGACTTCACATCCTTGGCGCGAACGCACTTGTTCGCCCCGATCTGTTCCGCCGTCGGCACTGCCGACGGATACAGGAGGCACCCGGTGTCGTCCTTCACGTCGACGACGAAGGCGTTGATCTCCGTCTCGTCGGCCAGCCGCACGAGCTGCCACAGCTTGTGCGACCCGAAGGCCCACGCGTTCACGTACAGCCCCTTGATCGATGACGTCTGGGGCACGAGCAGAGTCTCCTGCTGCACGTAGCGGAGCTCGGTGGGCCGGAGCGTGACGTGGGCCTGATCGGCGGGAGCGGTCGGCAGCACGGCCGGCACGTCGGGCGGTCCGGGGGCGGCGGGCGCCGCTGGAAGGCTATCTTGCGCAAAAAGGCCGCGACTCATGAAGAGCGCGGCCAGCAAGAGGGCACCTGCCTGCCGGACCACAGCCATAGGGGGCTACACGATAGGAATCCCGCTCCCAACGGACAAGAGACGGGGATCACGCTACCGGGCCGACACCTGTAAGCTGTTGAATAGCAAGGGGTACGTCGCGATGCTCTGACCCCGGTACTGGGGGCGGAAGCCGAACAAGACGACCCGGCCGGCCCCCCGTTTCACCTCGACCAGGGCGGCCCGGCCCGCCACCCGCTCCGGATGGAGCACCCACCCCGAGAGCAGCACCTTGTCGGCATCGGCGGGATAGCGACCGATCACCCGCGCCGCGCTCGAGTCGAGCACTTCGAATGCCGGGCCGCCCTCGTACCAGGCGATGCTCTGCGCCGGCATGCCGCGCGCGACTGGGTGGCCGGTGTCGAGCTCGAGCCGGAAGATCGATCCCGGCGCATAGAATTCGTCGTCGGCCACGCCTTCGAGCACGTTGCGCACTGGGAGCAGCAGTTGCGTCGCTGCGAACCGGCTGGCGTCGTTGAGGGCGACGAGCGTGCCGCCGTCTTGCACGAACTGGCGCAGCGCCTTGACGCCGTCGTCCCCCAGGCCGCCTGGGTACGGCGCGGGGTATGCGCGCGGCAGGCCGGTGAGCAGCTCGTCCGGCGATTGATCGGGGAGCACGACCACGTCGAACCGCTCCGCCAGCTTGCCGGCTCGCACCTCGGAATCCACCACCGAGACGTACGGCACGCGCCACGTATCGAACACCCACCGCGTCCACCCTTCGTCGATCGCGGCGTCGTAGGAGCGGTACAGCCCGACACGCGGCCCATCCGCGCCGGCGACGCCGGCGGAGCCGGGGGTCGCCGCCGGCGGCTCGATCGGCGTCGAGAGGCCGATCCGCAGGGAGTCGCGCGCCGGGACGGCCGCGACGCCCATGAGGAGCGGCAGCGTGTGGGCTGTCACGTCGTACGGCGGCAGGGGCGGTCCGCCGGGGTAGAGACGCAGGTCGGGATAATGCTGCGGTTCGAGCAGCGTCTTGGCGAAGGCAGCGTACGGCTGCCGCAGCACGACGACGTAGCTCCCGGCCGCGTACCGCTGTCCGCCAAGCGTGATGGGGTGCAGGGCGGTGCGGATCTCCACTTGCCCGCGGCGCAGGATGCCGAGCAGCGTGGTGAGCCCGACGGTGTCGCGCGGCTGGCGAGGGATCACGTACGCGTACGGCCAACCGCGCCAGCCACGGACCGCGCGGCTCTCGACCGTGAGGAAATTCGCGAGCCACACGTCACGGTAGCGCGCCGCGTTCTCGAGCAGGGCGTACGCGGCGTCGGTTTGGTAGCCGACGATGTCCCTGAGGGTCCAGCGGCCGCCGGGCCACGGATTCGTGAAGTTCCAAGAGCGCTCGCGCGGGTTGAACCCCCGCGCCCGGGTCGCGAGGTGGTCGAACGGGACTTCGATCGGGGACGCCAGGTTGGCGCTCGCCGCCTCGGAGAGGATGCGAACGCCGCCGTGGTAGTGCTGGTAGGCGCGGGCCGGCGTCCAGGCGTCGTAGATCGCGTTGATCGCGATCCCCGGCTTCCCCTCCCCGGCGAGCTGCCACGCGACGCTGGCCCCCAGGGCGTTCACGCCGTCCACCAGCAGCGGGTCTACGTTCGGCTCCACCGGGTCGAGGTACGGCGGCAGGAAGAGTCGCGAGCCGTCGCTGTCCTGCTGATGAATGTCGTGCACGATCTCGGGATGCCACACGTTGTGCAGCGAGTCGACCACGAGCTGTGTCTCGACCTGGGTGAAGGCGTACCAGTCGCGGTTGTTGTCGTGCCCCGTGTAGTGGTGGTACAGCTCGGGCGGGTCGGTGCCTTCGGCGGGCGTGCCGAGCGTGCGGTTGTACCAGCGGGTGACGATCGAGACGCCGTCGGGGTTGAGCGAGGGGACGAGCAACAGGATCACGTTGTCGAGGATCGTCCGGGTGGCGGCGGTGGTGTCGCTCGCGAGGCGGTAGGCGAGGATCGCGGGCGTCAGGTGCCCGCCTACTTCGTTCGAGTGGATGCCCGACGTGATGAGCACGATGGCGCGGCCGTCGCGCAACGCCTCCTGCGCCTCGCGGTTGTTGCGGATGGTCCGCGGATCGGCGAGCCGCGCGTTGAGCTGTCGATAGCGATCGAGGCTCTTGAGGTTCTGCGGGCTCGAGATGAGGAGCGCGACGAAGGGCGCGCCCAGCGTGCTCTTCCCGAGCTCGCGGTACCGCACGCGGTCGCTCGTCTTCGCCAGGGCCTGGTAATAGCGCAGCAGCGCCGGCCAGTCGGCGAGCCGGCGGTCCTCGCCCGGCTCGAAGCCCAGGACCGACTTGGGAGTCGGGACGCGCGCCACGCTGGCCGGCGCGCGTCGCGGCCGCGGGGCCGGGGTCTGCCGGGTGTCGCGGCGCTGCTGCGCAGCGAGCGACAGGGGGGCGGCGAGCAGCCCCACCGCCAGCAGCGCCACGGGGGCGCGAGGCATCACGGTCTAGCGCAGCGTGCCGGCGGCGGGCGGCGTCTCGCCGCTGCCGAGCCAGTGCGCAAACCAGGTGCGGATCCGCTCCAGCCGGTCCACGAGCAGCCACGGCGGGCCGGTGCGGGACAGGCCGTGGTAGGATCGCGGGTAACGCACGAACTCCGCCGGCACGCCGCGCTTGCGCAGCATCACGAACAGCTGCTCGCCGTCCGTGATCGGCGTGCGGCGGTCGTCCTCCGAGTGGACGATGAGCAGGGGCGTGCGAATGCTCTTGGCGTAGGTCATCGGTGAGAGCACGCGGTACAGCGAGTCCGCGTCCCACGGCGGCCCCGAGAACTCGTAGTCGGTGAGGCCTTGCGCATCCGAGGAGCCGTACCAGGAATACCAGTCGTAGATGGAGCGATCGGTCTCCGCCGCGGCGAAGCGGCGCGTGTGCCCCACCACCCAGTTGGTCATGAAACCGCCGTAGGAGCCGCCCGCGACTCCCAGGCGCGTCGTGTCCACACCGCCCCGGGCGATCGCCACGTCCACCGCCTTCATCAGGTCTTGGTAGTCCTCCATCCCCCAGCGCCCCCGCGTAGCGAACGTGAACGCGTGGCCGTAACCGCTCGAGCCGCGTGGGTTGGTGAACAGCACCCAGTACCCCTGCCCGGCGAGCATCTGAAACTCCGGGAAGAAGACGTTGCCATAGTTCGAGTGAGGCCCCCCGTGGATGTAGAGGATCAGGGGGTGGCTCCTCCCCCCGCGGTAGCCATGAGGACGCATGAGGAACGCTTCGATGCGCAGTCCCCCCACGCTCGTGAACCAGAACGTGTCCGCCGCGATCGTGGCGACCTGGGTGAGCAGCGAGTCGTTGAACGACGTGAGTCGCTTGTCGGCACCCGCGCCGGCGCTCCCGACGGGCGCCACGAACAGCTCGGTCGGGTGGGTCACGTCGCTCGCCGTGTACGCGAGCCACTTCCCGTCGCGCGTCAGCGCTGGGCCGCCGAGCTGCCGCTCGCCGGTCGTGATCTGGCGGACATTCCCGCCCGCCGCCGGCGCGCTAAACAGGTGGATGTTGCCGCGCGTTTCGGCCCTGAAATAGACCGTCTTCGAGTCCGCAGACCAGAACGGGCTGGCTGGATCCAAGTCCCAGGCGCCCGTCAGATTCCGGATTGCCCCGCCCCCGCCCCCGCCCCCGCCCCCGCTGGCCGCGGGCACGACGCATACGTCGTTCTCCGCGCCGCGGCCCTTCGAGCAGATGAAGGCGATGGAGTTACCGTCGGGCGACCAGGCGGGTTCGACGTTTTCGACGTACGGCGTTGCGAGCCGGCGCACTGCGCCGTCCGCCACCGTGAGCACGTAGAGTTGCGGCCGGACCTGGTCGCGCACCTCGCTCGTGTCGGTCGAGTCCTGTAGGAACACAATCGCCCGACCGTCGGGTGACCAGTCTGGGGCCCGCTGGCTCAAGTCGCCGCTGGTGAGCTGCTTCGGCTCGCCGCCGCCCCTGGGCACGAGGTACAGATGACTCGGCCGTCGGGTCTCGCGCGGCGGCACGAGGCCGCGCTCGTCCTCCAGAAATGGCAGGGACGTGTACACCCGGCCGTCGAACCGCTTCGGATCCGGCCCGCGCGTGATCGCGCTCGGAGAGACCCGCGTCCGCCACGAATCCTTCTTCAGGCTGTCGGGCTCCGGGCCGCGCCAGCTGTAGAGCAGCCACTTGCCGTCGCCCGAGAAGAGCGGCGTGGCGTGAACGCCGGGCACCTGGAAGGCTTCACCGCCCGGGGCCGTGGTCCGCAGGAACCACACGTCGTCGTCGAAGCCCTCGCGCTTGCTCGTGAACGCAAGCAACGAGCCGTCCGGTGACCACACCGGATTCGACGCTTCAGTGGCCGGGCTCGTGTAGCGGAACGCGGGCGCCGAACCGTCCGTCGGCACTGTCCAAATCTCCGAGTGTCGTCGGTCCTTGTCCTCGACAACCGTCGACACGACAAAGGCGATGCGTCGCCCGTCAGGCGAGACGCGCGGGTCGCTGAGAGTGGTGAGGCGGTAGTAGTCCGTCGCTTGGAAGGGATGGGGGGGAGACTGGGCGGACAGGCAGATCGGCTGACCGGCGCTCAGAAGGCCGATCGCGACTGGAGGCAGCCAGCGCGCGTTCATGATGTTCAAGCGGTTGCGGGACGGAGAAAACTACGTGCTGGGAGCCAGCGACGCGACGGGCGGTCAGCGAGGCCGACCGCCCGACCGCCCGTGCGCCTGACCGCGCCTGTTACGGAAGCTTATGCAGCTCCACCCGCCGGTTCTGCGCCCGGCCCGCCGCGGTCGTGTTGGGCGCGATGAAGCCACTCGCTCCGTAGCCCTTTGCGACCATCCGCCCGGGCGACACGCCCTTGCGCGCCAGGTAGGCGCGCACCGACGCGGCCCGGGCCTCAGAGAGCCGCACGTTGAGAGGCGCCGACCCCGTGTTGTCCGTGTAGCCTGCGATCTCGATCCGGATGTCCGGGTTGGCGAGCAGGGACCCCGCCACCTGGTCGAGCACCGCGTAAGAATCGCGCGTGAGGGCGGACCGGCCCCACTCGAAGTTCACCCCGCGCAGGATCAACGTGGGCCGCGCCGGCGCGGCGCCCGGTGCGCCCGGCACGATTTCCGGTTGGAACAGGATGATGCAGCCGTTCGCGTCCACTTTCGAGCCGGCCGGCGTATTCGGGCACTTGTCGCGGTCGTCGGGTACGCCGTCCCCGTCGGAGTCCCGGATCACCTGGCGCGGCAGCGGGCAGCCGGTCGTGTCGACCGGCGTCCCGGCGGGCGTGTTGGGACACTTGTCGAGGCCATCCGGCACGCCGTCCAGGTCCGAGTCCATCGGGCAACCCTTCGCATCGACGAGCGCGCCAATCGGCGTATTGGGGCACTGATCGATGCCGTCCGGCACGCCGTCCTTGTCGGCATCCGCCGGGCATCCCACCGCGTCCACCGTGGCGCCGGCGGGGGTGTTGGGGCACTGATCGACGCCGTCGGGCACGCCGTCGCCGTCCGAGTCGACGGGGCAGCCCTTCGGGTCGACCTGCACCCCGGCCGGCGTGTTGGGGCACTGATCGATGCCGTCCGGCACGCCGTCTGAGTCCGAGTCGGTGGGACAGCCGCTCGCGTCCACGGTGGCGCCGGCCGGCGTGTTGGGGCACTTGTCAAGCCCGTCGTACACGCCGTCCTTGTCCGAGTCCGTCGGGCAGCCGCGCGCGTCGACCGTGGCCCCGAGCGGCGTGTTGGGGCAAGCGTCCTTCTTATCGGGGATGCCGTCCTTGTCCGAGTCCTGCGGCGGCCCGCCCAGGTGGAAGACGGAAAGGCCGGCCGTCGCGACGAAATGCGTGGCCGTCGTCGGCCCGAAGGCGGACCTGGTGCTAGGCACATAGACGCCGCGCCCTTCGAGCCGCAGCGCGACCCGCTGGGTGAGGAAGATCCGCACGCCGGCGCCACCGTGCATGGCGTTGTCGGTGAAGCGATACGGGGCCCGCGTCCCGAAGTCGAGCAGCGAGTAGCCGCCGAGCAGGTAGACCATCAGGCGGCTGCCGTGCACAGCGTTGAAGACCAAGCTGGCACTGCCGATCAGCGGCTGGAGAGTGGTGGGCGTCCCGCCGCTCGACACGGTGTACTGGGGCTGGAACAGCACTTCGGCCTCGAGGCCGACTGCGTCACCGAAGAAGTAGCCGAGGCGTCCGCCGCCCCCCAACTTGTCGGCAAGACCGAAGGCGGCGTCGTAGCGCGTGTACGAGCCGAACGCACCGGCCTCGAACTGCCCGGCGTGTTGCGCCGCGAGGCGTCCTGTCGGGAGCGTGAGCAATGCCGCCAGCACCGCGAACCGTCTCATGTCGGCTCCTCTAGGGTAACTGGTGCAGCTCCACCCGCCGGTTCTGCGCTCGACCCTCGGGAGTGGTGTTTACGGCGATCGGATTGCTCGCGCCGTACCCCCGTGCGATCATGCGGGTGGGCGAGACACCGCGACTCACCAGGTAGGCGCGCACCACCTCCGCGCGGGCCTGCGAGAGCCGCAGGTTCGTCGCCGCAGAGCCCGTCCCGTCGGTATATCCCGCGATCTCGAGCCGAATGGCCGGATTCGCCACCAGCGACTGGGCGACGATGTTGAGCACGGTGAAGGACTCGAGCTGCAGGACCGCCCTGCCGGTCTCGAACGTCACCCCCCGCAGGATGACTGGCGTCCGCTCCGGCGTGAAGAGGATCACGCAGCCGAAGGCGTCCACCCGCGAGCCGGGCGGGGTACCGGGACACTTGTCCTTGGTGTCGTCGACTCCATCGCCGTCGGAGTCCTTGAAGCGCTGGCACCCGGTGCTGTCCACTTCCGTGCCCGGCGGCGTGTTCGGGCACTTGTCTATCCCGTCCGGCACGCCGTCCTTGTCCGCGTCGAGCGGGCAGCCGGCGGGGTCCACGGTCGCGCCTGTCGGGGTGTTGGGGCACTGGTCGATCCCGTCGGGCACGCCGTCGCCGTCGGCGTCAGCGGGGCAGCCCTTGGCGTCTACGTGCGCGCCGGCAGGCGTGTTGGAGCACTGATCGAGCCCGTCGTACACGCCGTCGTGGTCCGAGTCGATCGGACAGCCCTTCGCATCCACCCGAGCCCCCGCGGGCGTGCCGGAGCACTGATCGAGTCCGTCGTATACGCCGTCCTGATCGGCGTCGGTCGGGCAGCCGTGCACGTCGACGGTTGCGCCGAGCGGGGTGTTCGAGCAGGTGTCGCGCTTGTCGGGGACGCCATCGTGGTCCTCGTCCGGGAGCACTCCCCCGCCGGTGAAGACGGAGAGGCCGAGCGAAGCGACCACGTGGCCGGCCCAGGAGGCGCGCGCGAATCCGGTGTTGGGCGCGTAGATGGCGCGCACCTCGAGCCGCAGCGCGGCTCGGTCGCTGAGGAACACCCGATCGCCGATCGCGCCGTGGACGGCGTTGTCCGTGAAGCGATACGGAGCGGTCTTCTCAAAGTCCAGGCGCGAGTAGCCGCCGAGGAAGTAGAACAACTGGCGTGGGCTCCCGACATTGAGGATCAGGCTCGCGCCGCCGAGTGCGAGCGTGGGTGATGCGCTGCCCGTCCTGGGGCTCAAGTCCTGGTAGCCGACGTCGAGCTCCGCGCCGACGATGTCGGTGAAGAAGTAGCCGAGACGCGCGCCGCCGCCGCCGCGGTCCTGGAGGCCGAACGCCCTGTCGTAGCGCGTGAACGAGCCGAACGCGCCGAGCTCGAACTGATGCGCCCGCTGTGCGCCGAGATGGCCGACGCTGCAGGTGAGCGCCATTCCCAGAATCGCCAATGTGCGCACGACTCGGTCCCCGGTCGCCAGTGTGGCCCTACGCTAATAACTCGGCCTCCGGTTAGAAACCCCAGACGCCCGATTTCCGCAGGCCCGTGTTCAAGTCGATCCCCCCGATCACAAGCGCATGCCGCGACCCATCCGACTCGCGCCAGGTGACGCCCGCCGGCCCCACGAGCGTGCCGCCGCCCTGCGCCGCAATCGTGCTGGAGCCGACGGGCCCCGTGAACGGGCCGAGCGAGTCGCCGATCACCACGGCCGCGAGCGTTTCCGCATCGTTCGTGGCGGCGCCGCCGTACATACCGCCTACGAGCAGGACGACGTCGCCCAAGTCCAGCGTCGCGAACTGCGATCGGGGGGCGGGGAACAGCGTGATCCCCGACGCCCAAGGGCCGGCCAAGAAACCCGAAACGAGGCTCACCGGCGCCGTATCGCTCGAGCCGAGCCGCGTCGTTGCCGCGTCGAGTCCGCCACCCGGCGGCACGCTATCAGCCACTCCGCCGAACGCGACCGCGCGATCGTCGAGGACCACGCCGCCACCGTAGGCCCGTGGCGTGGGGAGCAAGGGCTGCCGGTACCAGCCGTCGATGTGCCCGGCGGCGGCGATGCGCCCGACGAACACGGAGCGTTGCGGGCGCCCGAGCGAGTCCGTGCCGCCGATGACGTAGATCCGGCCGCGCCGCACCACCGCGGTCGCGCCCACCACCGGCGCGGGAAGCGGCTCGATCGGCGCGAAGCGCCCGACGACGCTGTCTGGAGTGACATCGGCCGCGAGCACCGATGGCTGCGCCCGGCCGGCCGAGTCGATGCCCCCGATCACATACAGCGCGCTCCCCGCGAAGTGGGAGTTGTAGCGCGTGGCCACGGCCACGGCGGCGAACCCGCGCGGCGCGGGAAGGACACGGCTTTTGAGCGGGTCCGCGTTGTCGGGCTGACGCACCCAGGCGCCGACCGCCCCCCCCGCGAGCGCCCGGGCGACGTAGACCCCGGCATCCGGGACGAGACGCCCGCCGACCAGCTCGGCACCGCCCGCGGCGTACAGGGCGGTCGAAACGACGGTGCCGGCAGGAATCGCCGCCGCCGTGACCGCGACGCCCACGGGGGCGCTCGGGAAAGCAGTCCGCTGCCTCCAGGACAGCGTGTCCGGGCCGAACCGGAGGCGAGGAATCACGTGCACCGTGGTGGTGAGCCGCAGCCCGGCCGCTGTGGTCACGGTGAGCGTTCCCGAAACCGCGCTGTCCGGCACGATGATGCGGATGGCGAGGTCGCTCCAATCGCTCGACCCGGCCACCGGGGCGGCGACGCTGGCTCCGGCAGCGGCGAGCGTGACGCCCCCGGTGGCCGGCGCGGCACCAAACCCGAAGCCCTCGATCACCGCGGCCTGGCCGCGCACCAGGATGGGCTCGATCGCGCCGTCGACGTAGTCGACGCGGGGCCCGGCGGGCGTGGGCGGTCCGATCGTGTCGCCGCACGCGGCGAGCAGGACGGCCCAGGCTGGCGCGAGCCTACCGGTGACCGTTCTCCCCCCGAACGAAGCGCACCGCTTTCGCAAGGTTGTCCGCGAGCTGCGCCAGCTCGGTGGCGCCGTGGGTGAGGGCTTCAATGGCCTTGCGCTGCTCCGCCGCAGCGGCCGCCACCGCCTCCGCCTCCGTGGTCGACGACTGGGCGCCGGCCTTCGCCTGTTCGAGCGCCGCGCCGATGCGGCCCGACAGCGCCGCGATGCCGCGCGCGAGCTCCGCGACGCGCTTCCCCGCCCGCGCGGTGCTGGAAGCCGCCGCGGAGATGTGACTCAGATCCGCCACCCACTCGGACGAGCCCTGGACGACTTCGGTCAGGTCCTCGCGGAGCCCCTCGAGCAGCTGGGCGGCGCGGTCGAGGGCTCCGCGTGTGTCCTGCGCCGACCTGCCGACGGCCCGGGCCTCGCGCCCGCTTGCTTCCGCGAGCTTATGCACCTCGTCGGCCACGACGGCGAAACCGCGGCCGTGTACGCCGGCGCGCGCCGCCTCGATCGTTGCGTTGAGAGCGAGCAGATTGGTCTGGTTCGCGATGAACCCGATCGTCTCGGAAAATTTCTCGACCTGCTCGGCGACGTCGCGCAGCCGCCGCACTTCGGAGGCGCTCTGCTCGGTGGTCACCCCAAGGTCGGTGAGCCGGCGAACGGCGGTCTCGGTCGCGAGGCGGACCCTGTCGGTTGTCTTTTCCATCTCGGAGCCCGAGTCGCGCGTCTGGTCACCGGCCGCTGCCACCTCGCCGGCGTGCTGCTTGAGCTGATCCGCCTCACCCGCCACGGCGCTCACGAGACTCGCCGCCTGCTTGGCGCCGTGGCTGGCGCGCTGGGCCGCCGCGGCCACCTCCTGGCTCGACGCATGGATCTGCTGCGTCGTTGCGGTGAGGGTCCCGATGTACGTGGTCGTTCGCTCGGAGGCGCCGACCACCGGCTGTACCGACGCCTCGATCGCGAGCATGAGCGCGAGCTGCGGGGCGAGCAGCGCCAGCACCTCGCCGTCGGTCTCGCGGTACATCAGGGGATCGGAGTGGCGCACGCTCCACAGCCCCACAAGCTGGCCGGCGTGATAGAGCGGGACGAGCACCTCCGCCCCGGGTCGCTCCTGGCCCGGGGCGACGACTTGGTCCGGCCGCAGCGCGTGCGCCACGACGGGTCGGCGGAGCCGGACCGCCTCGCCGGTCAGCCCGGCGTTCGCGTCGAAGCGAAAGCTGGTCCGGCCGCCGGCCGCGGTGTCGGCGACGAGCTCCATCTGGTTGGTGCGGGAGTCGTAGCGGGCGAAGCCCATCTGCTCCCACGGCACCAGGCGCCGTGTGAGCTCCTGAATGCGCGCGAAGCTCTTGGCGAGCGAGATGTCTCGCGCGATGACCTGCGAGAGCCCTTGGATCAAGGCGAGCTCGTCGGCGCGCACCCCGAGCCGGATGACGTACACACTGGTCGCGGTCGCCGTGGCGAGGACCGCGCCCGCGACGAACGTCTCGACCGGGCCAAGCCCGGCGTGGGCGAGGCGCAGCCAGGCGAGGGCGAGCCCGGCGGAGCAGGCGTACACTATCGTCTCCCACCGCGCGGTGAGCCACGCGTCTACCCACGCCAGCGAGCGACCGAGCGCGAGCTCGAGGTAGAACGTGGCGTTGACGACGACGGGTAGGAGCGCGAGCAGCGCGGCGAGTGGCGCGAGATTCGTCGCGTCGAGCGCGTCGGCGCCCAGGAGGCCGCCGAGGCGCTCGTACATGAGGCCGACGACCGCCGTGCCGGCGGTGAGATGGGCGGCGTTGCCCAGCGCCGTGCGGGCCGGCAGCCGCCGCGACAGCAGGTCGCCCGCGACCATGGCCGTCGGGGCGACAAGGGCCGCGCACGCCCAGCCGCGGTCGAGCACGGCGAACGCCGTGACGCCCACGATGTAAGACGAAAAGCCATTGCCGGGGAGCGCCACCCCATAGCGCCGCGACAGCGCACCGATCGCCACCAGCATGACGAACTCGGAGCCGAGACCGGCACCGAGCACCGCCTGCCCGCTGGCGTAGGCGGCGACGGCCGCGACAACGGCGAGCACGGCTCCGAGCGACACGAGCGTCCGCACGAGCACGCCGGGCGAGGCCTTGAGGCGGGGAACGATGCTCATGCCGGCCGGTCTGAATCCTCAGGGGTGGATGCCGCGCAAACTCGGGACTGTGGCGTGGCGTGTCAAGCGCGACTATCCTTACACGCAACCCAGCCAGCTCTCCCACACCCCGTATGCGCGTCACCATCGAGTACTGTGTCGTCTGAAACTACGAGCCTCGGGCCGCCGGTCTGGCGGCCGAAATCCGCAAGGCCCACCCGCACGCGGACGTCAAGCTGATCCAGTCCTCGGGCGGCGTGTTCGAAGTCGAGGTCGACGGGCGTCGCCTGTTCTCCAAAAAGGCCCTCGGGCGGCACGCTGAACCCGGGGAAGTGCTGCGCCTGATTCAGCAGACGGCGCCGCCGGCGCGTTGAGAATCGCGATCTCCACCGGCGGCGGCGACGCCCCGGGGCTGAACGCCGTGATCCGCGGCGCCGTGCTCGCTGCGATCCACCGCGGCTGGGAGTGCGTCGGTATCCGGCGCGGCTATGACGGACTGCTGGACGAGGACCGCGTCGTGACGCTCGATGTCAACGCGGTCCGCGGCATCACGCACCTCGGCGGCACCATCCTTGGGTCGACCACCCGCGGCGATCCGTTCCGGTGGCGAGAGCGGCTCCCCGACGGCAGTTGGATCGAGCGGGACCGTACCGACGAGCTTATCGCCGCGTTCCGGACCAAAGGCATCGACGCCCTCATCGCGATTGGCGGAGACGGCTCGTTGCGCATCGCGCACCGGTTGTTCGAGAAAGGGATCCCGGTGGTCGGCGTGCCCAAGACGATCGACAACGACGTCGGTGGCACCGTCTCTACGTTCGGCTTCGATACCGCGGTCCAGACCGCCACCGACGCGATCGACAAGCTCCACTCCACGGCCGAGAGTCACGAACGCGTCATGGTCGTGGAGGTGATGGGGCGCCACGCCGGGTGGATCGCCCTCCACTCCGGGATCTCCGGTTCTGCCGACGTGATCCTGATCCCCGAGATCCCCTTCGATATCAGGAAGGTGTGCGAAAAAATCCAGCGGCGCGAAAGTGAGGGCCGGCACTTCAGCATCGTCGTGGTTGCGGAGGGAGCGGCACCGAAGGGCGGCACCGTGTCGCTGATCGATCCCGAGCACGAGCGCCTCGGCGGAATCGGCGACAAGGTCGCCAACTCGATCCAGGAAATGACGGGCAAGGAGACGCGCACGCTCGTGCTGGGGCACCTCCAGCGTGGTGGCAGCCCCACGACGTTCGACCGCCTGTTGGGCCTGCGGTTCGGTGCGGCGGCCGTGCGCGTGATCGCAGAGGGGAAGTTCGGAACGATGGTGGCGCTACGACCCCCCGCCATCGCCCCCATCCCCATCGCCGAGGCGCTCGCCATGCCGAAGGTCGTCCCGCTCGACTCCGATACCATCGCGACGGCGCGCGACCTGGGGATCAGCCTGGGAGATTGAGGCACCCGAACGCGCGACACGGTGACCGCTCGGGGTGACAACCCCGCGCCACCCGACGCTCCGCGGCCAACGCCCCTAAGTGGGCTCAACGGCGAATGTTATCCGATGCTGTCCCGCTGTGGCACGACCCTTCCGACGGGCGGGGCGCGGAGGTGACCTATGAAACGCACAGCTTGGGCATTCGGACTGGTATGCGCGCTCGCTGCCGCGCCCGCCGCGGCGCAGACGCGGGTCAGCGTGGCGGTGGGGTTCGGTGTTCCGCGGCCCGACGTGGCGGGCGTCGTGGTCGTAGGGCGGCCGTACTTATACCGCCCGTACTTCTATCGACCGCCGCTCGTCGTCGTCGTGCGCCGGCCCTATCCCGTGCGTCCGGTGTTCGTCGATCGCGTGTTCGTGAGCCGGCCGAGGATCTACCGGCATCATCACCGCCATGTCCACCACTACGACTACGATGACGAGTGAGCGGTCGCGGCCGGGGTTCGCGGGGGTGGCCCTGCCGCTGGCGCTCCTCGTCACTGCGTGCTGGCATCGACCGCTCGCCTGGGCGCCTCCGGGAGCAATGGTCAGCCCGCCGCGACCCCCGCGCCACTCGCCCCCGTCTCCATCGATCAAGGATCTGGTGGACGAGTGGCTCTGGGGCTGCGAGGCGGTGCAGTGCCAAGTGGGAGCCGAGCACGGCCGGTGGGAGTGCACGTGCACCACCACGGCACGGCGGATGCCGCAATCGGACTAACACGGGCCGTACCAAATCGGTTGCGGCGTGCCGGGATCGCCGATGCGGTCACATGACGCCCTAGACAGTGCCGCAGGTACGGTCCAGCGGGAGGCGTTGCACGCACGCCTCCGCTTTCTTGTTTCGGCGACTACGGTGCGGCCGCGTCAGCCGGCTTGCGGCGGAACAGCTTGCGGAAGAACGCGGCGCCCGCGGCGAGCGCTACGACGAGCAGCTTCTTCAGCCCGATCAAGGCGGCGAGCAACACCTTGAAGAGCCCTGCCTTCGCGGCGACGCCGCCGGCGATCAACGCGGCGATCCCGTATTCGGCGACCTTGTCGGTACCCGGGACGAAGTCGGCGTAGCGGTGCCCCTCGTTGAACTCGACGAAGCCCATCACCTGGCCCATCGCCCGCTTGATCGACTCGAGCTGGTCCATCGCGGCGACCGCGTTGAGTACCAGGACGCCGCGCCGCCCGAGCACGCGGATGTTGTAGTTGAGCGTGCGCCCGCTGTCGCCGCCGAATCGCAGGTCCTTCGCCCAGTACAGCTTGTGACTGGCGCTGTCGTAGTGCGGTGGCTCGGCCCATCCGTTGAGCTCGACCGTGGGGTAACCGGCGCGCTGGCGCTCGGCGTTTCCATCACGGATCGCCCGCTGCATCTTCTTCAGGAGGTCGTCGTAGTCGATCTTGGCCGCTTCGTCGTCCTTGACGTAGCCGTCTTCGTCGTAGGTGATCACGACGGCCCACGCCTCGCGGGCGAACACGCTGACCTCCGACGGGAGCAGCAAGCCGAGCGTGCGGCTGCCGGGTGGATTCCCCCAAGCCTGGAGCACCGTGGCCGCCTGACGCGAGTCGAGGTAGCGGAATTTCGCCGGGAGCTCGAGCGTCGCGAGTCCATTGCGGATGGACACGCGACCGGTCTGGTAGCGGAGCTGGGCTTCCAACTGCTCGGGCGTGAGCGGCTGCTTTTCCAGTTTCTGCGCGGAGGCGGCGCCCCAGGGGAGCAGCACGACGCAAGCGAGCCAGCGAGCGGACATTCCCGCCTCCTCCTCAGTCGAGGGCTTGGGTTCGGTGAGCGGGCGCCGCGACTAATCTATATTGCGGGTGTGCGAGTCTCGCGCGACCACTTTCTTCCTCCCGATCCGCAGGCCTTCCTCGCCGCTGAGCCCCCCACGGGGCGGGTCGTGGTCATCGCCCCGACTCGGGCGGCGTGCGAAACGATCGAGCTCGCCCTCGGCCTAGACATCGACACCCTGCTCGAGCGCGAGCACGGTGACGACATCCGGCGCCTCGCGGGCTCGGGGCGCGGGTTCGGGATCGTGGCGGGCACCGGGACGGGGAAGACGCTCGCCATCCGGTCGATCGCCGAGACTATTTTGCAGGCGCCTCTCAAGGTGGGAGTCGTGAACCGGGAGCGCGAAGCGACCCCCGAAACCCCCACCTGGAACGTGGTGATCGTCACGACCGGGATCGCGCGCCGCTGGTTCGAGGACGGCCTGATCACTAGCCGCGACACGCTCGTCGTCGACGAGATCCACCAGACGTCGGCCGAGCTCGAGCTCTGCCTCGCGCTCGGCAAGCGAGCGCGCTGTCGCTTCATCTGGCTGTCGGCGACCGTGGATCCGGCCTTCTACGCCCGCTACCTCGGCTCGGTGGAGGTGCTCGAGACCCGGGCGTTCGACCCGGCGAAGGCGGCCCAGGTGCGCGTGCTCCCCCAGCAACCGCTCGAGTTCCTGAACGAGCGCTTCGTCAGGCAGGTGATGCGGCAGCGTCGCGGCGTGGCCGTGTTCGTGCCGACTCGCGCCGAAGTCGAGCAAATCGCACGCGAGCTGGGTGCTCGCTGGCAAACTCTGCCCACGGCGTTTTACCACGGCGGCGAGCCGATCCGGGTCATCCGGCCGTTCCTCGACGGGGAGGTGCGGCGCCCGTTCCTGCTCGCCATGACGGCAGCGGGGCAGTCCGCGCTCAACATCCGCGGACTCGACACAGTGGTGATCTACGACGCGCGCTACACCAACGTCGTGCAACGGGGCCGCAACGTGCTCACCCGGCTGTACCTCGGGGCGAACGAGATCCTCCAGATGGCGGGCCGGGTGCACGGGCGGGTCGAAGGGGGCGAGGTCTACATCTTGAGCGACCGCGACCTCGATTTCGAGCAGCTGGTGCCGACGCCGCCGGAGTTTCAGCTCGCCGGCGACGCAGAGCGCGTCGCGATCACCTGTGCGGCGCTGGGCGTCGACGCGCGTGACCTCGACCTGCCCGTCCCGCTCGACCGCAAGGCGTATCGCGATGCCCTCCAGCTCCTGACCGACCGGGGTCTCATCGAAAAGGGCCGGCTCACGCGCTACGGACGCGAGGTCGAGGCGATGCCGGTGGAGCGGCCGTGGGGCGAGCTCCTCTATCACGCGGAGGACGAGTTAATCCCAGTGGTCGCCGTCGCTGCCAACATCGAATCGCTCCACCGCATGACTCGGGAGGAGCGGGAGCTGAAGGGACTGATCGTGCCGGGCAGCGATCACCTCACCGCCTACAACGTCTATGCCGAGGCGGTCAACAAGCACGGCTACCTGGGGGAGGTGTACGGACTCCCGCGCCACCTGTTCCACGAGCGCATCGATGCCTGGGCCGAGGGCCGCGGCGTGCTCGTCAAGGCGATCGAGGACGTCGCCCTCGGCACGGCGTCGGTGTACCGCCAGCTCGAGCTCGCGCTGCCGGACAAGCTGCCCTACGCCGGCGAGAAGACGCTCGCGGGGTTCGCCGATCTGGTCGCGAAGATCATGCCGTTCGACCTGGTGATCGACGAGGAGACGGCGGACAGGCGGGAGGCGCGGGTGAGCCGGGGCTCCGTGTGCGGCAGCTGGGGGGCAGTCGCGGGGACGCTGCGCTACTTCGCGGACCGGTTCGGCGTGCCGCGGGCGAGCATCGAAGGGACCCAGCTTCCCGAGCGCGCGCTGCGTCGCTACGCGCGACGCGGGACGCCGACCGTGGTGTTCGAGCGGCACCGGCGGCGGGAGGGGCTCATGGTGGTGCGCACCGTCGAGTACTTCGGTTTCGTGCTCGAGCGCGACGTGGAGCCCCTGCGAAGCCCGTTCCCGGCCGAGCTCGCCGCCGCCGCGCGGGCGGCGCTAGTAGAGGCACTGCTGGCGGGGGAAACGCCCCATCCCGACCAGGGGCGGATCCGTAAGGCGCTCGAGCGCTTCGACTTCTATTGGCGACGTTCCGGGGGACGGGTTGCCGAGGCGGGGAGCGAGCGACTGACCGCCCGGCTCGCCGCTCAACTCGAGGGCGTCAGCTCGTGGGACGAGTTCATCCATACGCGCATCGCGCTCGACGTCGATGCGGCGGTCCCCCCGGACCTGCGCCACCAGCTCGAAGCGCTGCCATCTTCGATCCACCTCTACGGCGACCGCGTCCCGTTGGACTACGAAGTGGAGCAGGCCGCGGGCGTGATCCGCCTGCGGCTCAAGGAGGGGCAGGCGCGCCGGCTGCAGCTCCGCGACCTCCCACCGCTGGACCGCCCCGTGCGTTTCATAGTGCTGCGCGGCAAGCGGGACGCGGTGCGCGCCGATACGGTGGAGGATCTGCGCCGGCAGCTGAGCGGGCTGTCGCGCGCGGAGCGCGTCCGCCTGGTCCGGGGCGGGCGCCGCCGCTAGCGGACAGGTGAGGTGTGACCTCGGGCGGATCCGGGGGTCCTCTCTATGGCGGCGGTGCTGCCTGAAACTCTGACCCCGCATCCGAGTATGCAATTACGTATGGCTCAACGAGACAAGACTACCAGCGTCCCGCCTCCGCTCTCCTTCGCGCCGCTCGGTCAAGCGGTTCTGGAGTCGTTTGGGGAGGGTGTCGTGGTGTTCGACGCCTACGGCCGAATGATCTACGCCAACCAGCGCGCGCGCAGAGTCGTGGACAGCCTGGGCGAGGCCACGTTTCTGCGCGGCGGCGCCTTGCGGGAGCGGCTGGTCGCGCTGGGCGGTCGAGCACGCTCGCTGAAGCAAGGCTCGGCGGAGCTCGGTGAGGCGATCTTCCTGGCCGACGGCGATCACGCGAAGACGCTCGCGGAGCGCGAACGGCTGGCGATCCTGGACACGCTGGAGCAGACGCACGGCAAGTTGGCCGAGACGGCGCGCCGGCTCGGGATCAGTCGCACCACGCTGTGGCGGAGGCTTCGCGCCTACGGCCTCCGGCCCGACGCGCGCGGCAGCCACGGGCCCACGGCGCGCGTGTAGGCTGCTGGCGTCGTAGTTTCCGGCCGTCTAGCTTCCCGCTCAGGCCACGCCCGGGAAGCCATGCCCGCCACGCCGTACGTCATCGAAGACTATGTCCGCTGGTCCGACGTGGATTTCGCGGGCATAATCTTCTACGGCTCCTACGTTCGCTTCTTCGAGATCGCGGAAACCGAGCTGTTCCGCGCCTGCGGCCTCGCCTACGCCCAGGTCTTCGATCGCTACGACATCTTCCTGCCCCGGAAGGCCGTGCACAGCGAGTTCTACTCGCCGGCGCGCCTCGACGACCGGCTGCGCGTCGCTACCTATGTCGGGCGGATCGGCACCACGTCGCTGACGCTGAACTTCGACGTGTTCCGTGGCCCGGGCCGCTCTCTCACCGCGGCGGGGTGGATGGTCCTCGTCTGCGTGAATCGGACACACTTGAAGCCGCAACCACTCCCGGCCGGGCTGGTCGAGGCGCTGGCGCCCCACACGCTGCCGTTGGAAGCGGCGCGCGCACAGCTCGGCGCTCCCCCGCCGTCCCCCTGAACACACGCGGGCTGGGGCTGCTCGCGCTCGGCGCCGCAGCGGCGTGCGGCAGCCGCGGGCCGCCGGCGGCCCAGCTGCGCGCCCGCATCACCCGGCCGCCGCGCGACACGCTGCGCTTCGTCACGCCGGCGATCGCGGAGCGCTGCGGGCGCACCGGCCGGCGCGGCCTGTTGCTGCAAGGCAGCGAGCGGGGCAACGGCGTGCTCATCCACCTGCGCTCGAATGACTCGGTCGCAAGCGGTGAGTTGCCGCTGCTGGCGCGCGGCGACAGCACGACGGAGCGCGGTGCGGTCGTGGCGGCGCGCTTCATGGTGGGCGACGTGGCGCACGGCGTCACCCTCGACAGCGGGACGGTGTCGGTGATCCGGGCGGGCGACACGCTCGCGGCGAGGGCGCGGGGCTCGGGCAGCGAGGTCGCCGGGACCGCTCGCGTCACGCTCGACGCGTCGTTCGAGTCGGTGCGGATCGGAGCGGACACGCTGCCGTGCGCGGTGCAGCCATGACGGTCCGAGTCGGTGTCATCGGCACGGGGTTCGCGCGACGGGTGCAGCTGCCGGGGCTGCGGCTGGTGCCAGGGGCGGTGGTGACGGCGGTGGCGAGCCGGGATCGCACGCGGGCGGCCGCCGTGGCCCGGGAGTTCGATATTGCGCACGCGTTCGGGAGCGGCGAGGAGCTGGCCCGCTGCCGCGACGTCGACCTCGTCTTCGTGTCGTCGACCCCGGACGCCCACGCGCGCCACGCCATCGCGGCCCTCGAGGCCGGCAAGCACGTGTTGTGCGAGAAGCCGATGGCGCTCACCGCGCGTGAGGCGGAGCGCATGGTCCAGGTGGCCGAGCGGAGCCCGGGCTGCGCCCGCATCGACCACGAGCTGCGCTATGAGCCGAACCGGCGCCGGGCGCGAGAACTGATCCGCGCCGGCGCGATCGGCCCGGTGCTGCATCTCGAGCTCGCGGTGTCCTACCTGCGCGGCGACGGGCGACCTCAGGCCTTCGAGGCGCCCTGGAGTTGGTGGCACGACGCGGCGCGGGGCGGCGGGATCCTGGGAGCCGTGGGGTCGCATCTCATCGATCTGTGCCGGTTCTGGACGGGAGGCGACGTCGTCGCAGTGAGCGGCCAGGTCGCCACCTTCGTCCCCGAGCGCCGCGACGAGCATGGCGTGGCGCGGGCCGTCACGGCCGACGATTACGTCAGCTTCGTGATGCGCCTCGCCAGCGGCGCGGTCGCGACGGTCACGCTGACTACGTTCGCGTCCCACGGGCCCGGCCACTTCGTGCGGGTGACGGGACCCGACGGCTCGCTCGTCCTGACGGGTGAAACGAAGCTCGAAGTCGGTCGTCCGGGAGTTGCGCTCGAGGACGTCAGCGTTCCCGATGAGTTGTCCGGGCAAACGGTTCCCGACAACATGTGGGCGCGCTCGTGCGTGCGGTTGATGCGGGATTTGGTCGGCGTCCTGGAGGGGCGGCCCGCGACAGGCGAGCCCGCCACCTTCCACGACGGTGTCGCGGTCCAGCGGGTCATGGACGCCGTGCGCGCCGGCCCAGGGGTCCGTTTAGATTAACCGCGTGGAGCAGACCTACTTCCGGAGAGGGTTCGGGCTGAAGGGGCGCATCGAGGGCGCCCTGGCGGCGGACTACCACAGCCACGTCGTAGACCGGATCCGCCAGCACGGGTACGTGCTTGCGCTGGGCGACCTGACCTTCAAGCTCGCGGGCGAATTCGGGTTCTGCTACGGCGTCGACCGCGCGGTCGAGTACGCGTACGAGACGCGCACCAAGTTCCCCGACAAGCGTCTCTTCCTCGTGGGCGAGATCATCCACAACCCGCACGTGAACTCGAAGCTGCGCGCCATGGGCGTGGAGCTCCTCGGCCGGCCGGAAGGGGGCGAGTTCGAGCTGAGCGCGGTGCGGCCGGACGACGTCGTCATCCTCCCCGCCTTCGGCGTGACGGTGCAGGACTTCGAGCGGCTCCGGGCCATCGGCTGCGTGCTGGTCGATACGACCTGCGGCTCCGTGCTGAACGTGTGGAAGCGGGTCGAGTCGTACGCGAAGGACGGTTTCACTGCGATCATCCATGGCAAGTACTATCATGAAGAAACGAAGGCCACGTCGAGCCAGGTGACGAAGTATCCCGGCGGCCGCTACCTCGTGGTGCGCGACATGGCCGAAGCGCGTGAGGTCTGCAGCTACATCGAAGGCGCGGCGAGCAAGCAGCAGCTGCTCGCGCGCTTCGTCGGGAAGCTGTCACCCGGATTCGAGCCCGAGCGCGACCTCGTACGGGTCGGCGTGGCGAACCAGACGACGATGCTGTCGGGCGAGTCGCTCGCCATCGCCGCGGAGCTGCGAACCAGCGTGGCGGCGCGCTACGGGGAGGCGGCGGTACCGCAGCACTTCCGCACCTTCGATACGATCTGCTCGGCGACCCAGGACCGGCAGGACGCGGTGGTCAAGCTCATCGCCGAGCCGCTCGATCTCATGGTCGTGATCGGGGGATACAACTCGAGCAACACCACGCACCTCGCCGCGATCTGCCAGCAGAAGGTGCCGACCTATCACGTCGAGGACGCGGCGTGCATCGACCCGCACGCCGGCACGATCCGGTTCCGCTCCGTGGGAGCGCCGGACGAGCAGTGCCGGGAGGCGTGGCTGCCCGCCGGGCGGGTGACGATCGGGATCACCGCGGGCGCCTCGACACCCAACAACAAGATCGGCGAGACGATCGAGCGGATCGCCGCGGCGCGGGGCTTGACGCTGGAGGGAGTCCTGGGCGGCTGACCCCGGGGCGGCGCCCCGGCGTTAGCCTAGCGATATTTCCTCCATGCCGCTCTCCGGCTTCCACCCCGTCATCGAGCGCTGGTTCGGCGCCCGATTCTCGGAGCCCACCGAGCCGCAGCGGGGCGCCTGGCCCGTCATTCACGCGGGCCGGAACGCGCTGATCGCCGCCCCCACGGGCTCGGGGAAGACGTTCGCCGCCTTCCTGGCGGCGATCGACTCCCTCCTCCGCCAAGGGCTCGACGGGGCGCTGCGCGACGAGACGCAGGTGGTCTACGTCTCGCCCTTGAAGGCGCTCTCCAACGACGTCCAGAAGAACCTGGCGGAGCCGCTCGCCGAGATCCGCCGCACGCTCGAGGCGATGTGTCTCCCGGACGTGGAGATCCGCACGCTCGTCCGCACCGGGGACACGCCGGCGGCTGACCGGCAGGCGATGGTGAAACGGCCGCCGCACATCCTCGTGACGACGCCCGAGTCGCTATACCTGATCCTCACATCCGAGCACGCGCGCGACATGCTCCGCACCGTGCGCACGGTCATCGTGGACGAGATCCACGCAGTGGCGCGCGACAAGCGCGGCAGCCACTTGGCCCTGTCGCTGGAGCGGCTGGAGCACCTCGCCGGGCGGCGACTGCAGCGCGTCGGGCTCTCGGCGACACAAAAGCCCATCGAAGACATCGCTCAGTTCCTGGCACCTGAGTCCCGAGCCCCCACCATCATCGACTCGGGGCACGCGCGGGCGCTCGACCTCGCCATCGAGATCCCCTCTTCGCCGCTCGAGGCGGTGATGGCGGGTGAGGTGTGGGACGAGCTGTACGACCGGCTGGCGCAGCTGATCGGCGCGCACCGCACCACGCTCGTGTTCGTGAACACGCGGCGGCTCGCGGAGCGACTCACCTTGCACCTCTCCGAGCGCATCGGGGCGGAGCACGTGACGTCGCACCACGGCAGCTTGTCAAAGGAGAAGCGGCTCGACGCCGAGACGCGGCTCAAGGAGGGCAAGCTCAAGGCGCTGGTGGCGACGGCGTCGCTCGAGCTCGGGATCGACATCGGCACGGTGGACCTGGTGTGCCAGATTGGCTCGACTCGCTCGATCGCGACGCTGCTGCAGCGCGTGGGGCGGGCGGGACATCACCTGCAGGCGGTCCCGAAGGGACGGCTGTTCCCGCTGTCGCGCGACGAGCTGATCGAGTGCGCCGCCCTCGTACGGGCGACCGCGGAGCGCCGGCTCGACCGGCTGGTCATCCCCCGCCACCCGCTCGACATCCTCGCCCAGCAAATCGTGGCGGCTGTGGCAGCCGACGACTGGGACGAGGCGGCGCTGTACGAGCTGGTGCGCGGCGCCTACCCCTACCGCGACCTCACCCGCAAGGATTTCGACGACGTCGTACAGATGCTCGCGGAGGGGTTCACCACGCGCCGGGGCCGGCGCGGCGCGTACATCCACTACGACGGGGTGAACCACCGGCTGCGCGGCCGGCGCGGCGCCCGACTCGCGGCGCTCACCTCCGGCGGTGCGATCCCCGACATCGGGGACTATCGCGTGATCCTCGACCCGACCGAGACCTTCGTCGGCACCTTGAACGAGGACTTCGCGATCGAGAGCATGCCGGGCGACATCTTCCAGCTCGGCAACACCTCCTATCTCATCAGCAAGGTCGAGTCCGGCCAGGTGCGGGTGGTGGACGCGCACGGCCAGCCGCCCAGCATTCCGTTCTGGCTGGGCGAGGCGCCGGCGCGCACGCCGGAGCTGTCGGAGGAGGTGTCTCGCCTGCGGCAGGACGTCGCGGACCGCCTCGACGATCCGCTCACCGCGATCGCCTGGCTCGCGGGCGCGGTGCCGGGGCTCCCGGAGGCAGCGGCGCGCCAGATGGTCGAGTACCTGGGCGCGGCCAAGCAAGTCCTCGGTGTCATCCCGACCCAGCAGACCCTCGTGCTCGAGCGGTTCTTCGACGAAGCGGGAGGGATGCAGCTCGTGCTGCACGCGCCATTCGGGAGCCGGATCAACCGGGCGTGGGGCCTCGCACTCCGGAAGCGGTTTTGCCGCAGCTTCAACTTCGAGCTCCAGGCTGCGGCTACCGAGGACGCGATCGTCCTGTCGCTCGGGCCGCAGCACAGCTTCCCACTGGACGACGTGTTCCACTACCTGAAGCCGGAGACCGCCGAGCACCTGCTGGTGCAGGCGATGCTGGACGCGCCGATGTTCGGCTCCCGGTGGCGTTGGAACGCGACGCGCGCGCTCGCGGTGCTGCGGGCGCGTGGTGGCAAGAAGGTCCCGACGCCGCTGCAACGGATGGAGGCGGAAGACCTCGTGGCGGCGGTGTTCCCAGACCAGCTCGCATGCCCGGAGAATCTGGTGGGAGACCGCGAGATCCCCGACCATCCGCTGGTAAAGCAGACCATCGAAGACTGCCTGCTCGAGGCGATGGACTTCCCGGGGTTGAAGCGTGTGCTCGAAGCGCTGGAAGCGGGGCGCTTCACGCTCATCGCGCGGGACACGGCCGAGCCGTCACCACTGTCGCACGAGGTGCTGAACGCAAAGCCGTACGCGTTCCTGGACGACGCCCCGCTCGAAGAGCGCCGCACCCAGGCGGTGATCACCCGCCGCGGGCTCGACGTGAAGCACGCCGACGAGCTCGGCAAACTCGACCAGGACGCGATCGATCGGGTGCGGGACGAAGCGTGGCCTGACGTCAGTTCCGGCGACGAACTGCACGACGCGCTGTTGGTGATCGGCGGGGTGACGGCGGCGGAAGGGGGAAGGGGGAAGGGGGAAGCGTCGTGGCTGCCCTATTTCGAGGAGCTGGTGCGCGCCGGACGTGCCGGCACGCTGCTCAGCGAACCGCGCCTTTGGATCGCCGCGGAGCGAGTGCCAATGCTGGCGGCGGTGTTCCCCGGAGCTGCGTGCGAGCCGCCGCTCGTCCCGCCCGAGCGGGAAAGCGGCAAGACGTGGATCCGGGAGGATGCGCTGCGCGAGCTGGTGCGCGGGCGACTGGAGGCCGTCGGCCCGACGACGGCGGCGGACTTGGGGCGCTTGCTCGGCGTCCCAGCGCCGGACGTCGACTTCGCCCTCGGTGCGCTCGAGCACGAGGGGTTCGTGCTGCGTGGCCGGTTCACCCCTGGCGTGGCCGAGCTCGAGTGGTGCGAACGGCGGCTGCTGGCGCGCATCCATCGCTACACGCTCGATCGCCTGCGCAAGGAGATCGAGCCGGTAACGGCCGCCGACTTCATGCGCTTCCTGTTCCGCTGGCAGCGCGTCGCCCCGGACGCGCGGGCGGAGGGGCCGGAGGGGCTCGCGGCCGTGCTGGAGCTGCTCGACGGCTTCGAGCTGCCGGCCGCAGCCTGGGAGACGGACGTCCTCCCTGCGCGGCTCGGGGAGTACGATCCGCTGTGGCTCGACGGGCTCTGCCTCTCGGGCGAAATCGCTTGGGGCCGGCTCACCGCAACGCGGAACGCGGAAGGCGGAACGCGGAACAGGAAGTCGGGCCCGATTCGGACGACGCCGGTGGCCCTGTTCCGCCGGGAGCGGGGGGCAGTCTGGCGGTCCCTGACGCCGGAACCGGACCCTAAGGAGCTGCCGCTGTCGCACGCGGGGCGCGCGGTGCTGGAGCTGCTCGACGGGCGCGGCGCATCGTTCTTCGGCGACCTCGTGAACGCGACAGGGCTGCTGCGCACCGAGGTCGAGAAGGGACTGGGCGAGCTGGTAGCGTGGGGGCTGGTCACGTCGGACAGCTTCGCCGGGTTACGCGCCCTGCTGGTGCCATCCGACCGCCGACGGCCCATCGGGGCGGGGACCTTCCGGCGGCGCGGCCGGCTAGCGCCCTTCGGCGTCGAGACAGCGGGCCGCTGGTCGCGCGTGCAGCGAGGGGGTCAAGCAGGGGCCTCCGGGGTCCCCGAGGACCAGCTCGCCGAGGCGGTCGCGTGGCAGCTGCTGCGGCGCTACGGGGTGGTGTTCCGCCGCGTCGTGACGCGCGAAACGCTGCTCGCACCGTGGCGTGATCTACTGCGCGTGTACCGCCGCCTCGAGGCGCGCGGCGAGGTGCGTGGCGGCCGCTTCGTGGGCGGGTTCTCGGGCGAACAGTATGCGCTTCCAGAGGCCGTCGGGCTGCTGCGCTCCGTCCGCCGGCAGGAGACGAGCGGTGCGCTCGTCACGCTGAGCGGCGCCGACCCGCTGAATTTGGTCGGCATCATCACGCCGGGAGACCCCTTGCCCGCGCTCGCGACGAACCGGGTTCTGTACCGCGACGGCATTCCGGTAGCGGTGAAGGAGGGAGAGGGGAGGGGGGAGCGCTTCCTCACAGACGTGACGGCCGAGGAGGCGGAGGCACTGCGGACAGCCCTGGTGCGGGGCCGGGTCGCACCGCTGGTGCGGACCTACCTCGGGAAGACGCGAGCGGGGCGGTAGCGGCGCTACGGCCGGGTCAGGTCCACGGTCACGACGGGGACGTCCCAGTGCCCCGCGAGGATCTCGAAGCGGCGCTGCTCCTCGTGCTTGAAGGTCTCCTGGTCGGGAAACAGGCGCCGCAGCTCCGCCTCGGCGAAAGCTTCGTGCGGTGCGGCGGCGGTCTTCCACACGACGGTGACGCGATAGTCCCAGCGACCCTCCTCCGTCGCGTGGAACCTGGGTGCTGCCGCCGTGATCTCCTGGATGCGTCCCAGTTCCATCTGACGCTTCAAGACCGGGTAGTGGTTCTTCTTGAAGAGTCGGATGAACTCGTCGGCGTAGCCCCACCGGGCCTTGTAGTAGTACTCCACTACGAACGGCTCGCTCGGTCCGGATGGCGGCGCCTGCGCCGCGCCCGAGACCGGCGCCGCGAGGAGCACCGCGAGCATCGACCAGCGCGTCATGGCTCCCTCCTCAAGGGTCGCAGCTCCTTAAGCTGCGGGCCCCGGCGCCCCGCCGCAAACGCTCGTGCCGTGCCTTCTCAGGCCGTGGTCGCCCCGTGGACCGGGTACGTGTTGCCACACTCTTCGCAGCGCGCTTCCTGCGCCACCTCACGCAGGTGGTAGCGGGAGTGACAGCCCGGACAGACGAGGTAGACGCGGACCCCCTCGGTGTCGGGATGTCCGTGCGCTCGCGCCTCGGCGGTCGCCTCCTCCGGCGAGAGCTGCACCACGGTCCAGCCGCTCGGTGGCGCGGCGCGAAACCGCAGCCGCTCACGCGTGAACCGCACCTCGATGTCGTTCACGTCGAGCACTACAAACCGGTCCGAAGTCTCGAGCACGGGATACCAGGCGCCGCGGCGCAACCCACGCTCGGCTCCTTTGCCCTCTGCGCTGCTGGCCCAGGCTAGATGTGACATTGCTGCCTCCGTCAAAGGGGACTCAACCTCGCCCCCCAGGTACGGCGCCTCGGTCAAGTAGCGATAAAGCACCGGGCGAGCTCAGCCCACCGGCTGCTTCAGCTTGTCGAGGTAGAGCTTGCGGACCTTGGCCACCTTGGGCGCGATCACGGCGCGACAATAGCCCTGATTCGGATTGCGGCGGTAGTAGTCGCGGTGGTACTCCTCCGCCGGATAGAACACCTCGAGTGGGACGACCGCGGTGACGATCGGGTCATCCCATACCTGCTCGGCCTGCAGCTCGCGGATCACCTGCTCCACGACTGCCTTCTGCTCCGGCGTGTGGTAGAAGACGGCCGAGCGGTACTGGGTTCCGACGTCCGGTCCCTGACCGTTCAGCGTGGTGGGATCGTGGATGGTGAAGAAGACGTGCAACAGGTCGCGGAACGATACGACGGCTGGGTCGAACGTGATCTGTACCACCTCGGCGTGGCCGGTCGTTCCGGTGCACACGACTTCGTAGGTTGGGTTGGACGCGTGGCCGCCCGCGTATCCGGACTGCACCTGCTCGACGCCCTTCAGATCCTGGAATGCGGCTTCGAGGCACCAGAAGCAGCCTCCGGCGAGGGTGGCGGTTTCGTGTGGAGCCATAGGCGTCTCCTGGACGTGGTTGGTGGGAAGCTAACCACGGGGGAACGGCAGTCGCACGGTGCGGGAGTCGAGTGCCGGATTCCCGTGCCGGATCACGACGCGGGCGTTTTGGCACAGCGGGTAGTCGGCGAACACGGATTGTAACTTGTCGAACATGGCATCTGCGCTCGGACCGTAGAGATAGAGCGACGTCTCACGCGGACCGCTCCAGGATCCGCGGATCTTTTCCGATCCGCCGAGCGCGGCGTCGACCCGCTCGACGAGCTCGTTGATGTTGCAGCGGGTGTATACGTCGTCCGGCAGCCCCGTGCCGTCGAGATAGATCGCGAGCGCCTCGCTCGTCCCGAACGGCACGACCATTGCTTGCCCCTCACGCTCGAAGCGGAGCTCCGAGCCGCGCGGCGCACCGGCCTGCTCCAGCACCTGCTTGGCGACGTCGAGCGCTGCGCCGAGGTTCGCGACGGAGAGGTCGAGCTGGACGTACGCGATCTCGCCCTCGCGAGTCAGGGCCGACCCCCCGCCGGTGACGCCACCGAGCGCCCGGGCGCCGAGCGCGGCCTGCAGCGGGTCCTCGTAGCGTGTGCCGCGGTCGATCGGCTGGATCGGCTCGTACAGCCGGGCGATCACGAGGTGGGGGTACTGTCCCGCCGGGCTCCCGGGCGCTGCGGTCCACCACTCGGGATGCGCCAGGATCGAATCGAGCAGCGGTTGACCGCGCTCGTCGAAGTCCGGCCCCAGCTTGGCTCGCAGCATCGGCTCGAACAGAGCGAGCCCCCGTGCGGCGCGGAATTCCGACTGCATCTTCTCCTCGGTCGCGAGGGCGGCGAGTTCCGCCACGCCCTGGTGCGTCCGGGGAGCGGCGTCGGCGGCGTCGACCCGCTCGCGGTGGCGGCGCACCTGCTGTCCGGTCGACGCGCCCTCGTCCAACCGCTCCACGAGGTACGCCGGCGGCGTCGGGAGGTCGGTCTTGCTGCCGCCGCGTAGGGTGAGGAGGACCCGGCCGTCTCCGAGGAGTGACCGCAACCCGAGGACCCGTGCCGGCCGTGGAGCCGCCGGAGCGGAGAACCACATCGCGTACGCGGTCCGGTCGCCGCTCAGCGCCATCCGGACGAAGTTCTTGTTCTGGCGTCCTCGGTTGAACGCCGCGTCCTCGAAGTCGCCGAGCGTCTGCCAGCCTTCGGCTGCGAGCTCGCGCGCGGTGCCGTCGAGAAACTCGGCGTCGCGGCCGGGGAATTCCGCGGCGTTCACGGTGCGATACTCGACGCGGTGGTCCACCATGGTGCGGACGCTCTGGACGATGCGCCGGGCGGACTCGTCGAACGGCGATCGAGTCATGGGGATCCTCCGAGAAAGGCCAAAGTGCCACCCGCCTGCAGGTCGATGCCGAACTCTGCGGCCACGATGTCCGTCGGAGCGTGCTCGACCATGCCATGGGCCCGCTCGTAGAACGCGCGATCGAATACCTCCGCTTCGGCGATCCGCATCTCCCGACCGCATTCGTAACCGGGGCAGTCGCGTGGCTTGCTCTCGAGCGTCCCGACGATCGTCCCATCCTGGAGCCAGTCCGTGACCCTCACCCACACGAACTCGCGGCGGCCCGCCGTCGTCGCGAGCCCCACCTTGATGGCGAGCGCCTGATCTGGGGGAAGCCCGCTGCGGAAGCGCTCGCGCCACTCGGCCAGCGTCTCTCGGGCCTTCCGGCTGGCGACCTGCATCTGTGTCTCGAGCTCGTCGAGCCGCCGGGGTGGGGGTGCATCGTGGCCGAGGCGACGGCAGGACTCGCGGAGCCATGCGTCGTTCGTACCGGCGTGATCGCGTGGCGGGGTAACATGGAGCAGCTCGGGATCGGAGCGAAAGGCCGTGAGCAGGCCGGAGAGCATGCCTCGCTTCCGGTCGCTCCCTCGCGTGAAGCCCTCGAGGACCAGGCGCACTCGCACCGGACCCTGTTCGTCGGTCTCCGGATAGCCTCCGGGCATTACGAACCTCCCGCGCGGTGAAACGTCGGCGCGGCTGAGCGGGAACTCGACGTCGGAGATCCGTCGCTCCAGGGGTTCGTCGCTCGGGGCGAGCTGGGCGACGTGCGCCAGGAGCTTGCGGGCGACGGTGTCCATCAAGAACCGAGCCGCGCGGCAATGGTTCGCGGCCACGCGCTTCATCTGCAGCTCGGGCAGGCCGTGCAGCGTCAGCCCGAACGTCGTGAGGTGCGCCCGGTCGCCGTCGCGCTCGCGCGAGCGCAGGAACATACCAATGGGCGACCCATCGGGCCGCGTGTCGGGCCCGCCGCCGGACGGCGCCGGCCGCTCCCCGGTCCACCACTCGGGGTGTCGCCGGATTGCGTCCAGTAGGGGCCGGCCGCGCTTCTCGAACTTGTCACCCAGCATCTTACGCAACATCGGCTCGAACAGCTCGAGGCCCTGCGCGCTGCGGAACTCGGCGATCATTGCTTCCTCGGCCGTGCGCGCGGCCAGCAGTTCGTCGCCACCGGCGAGCGAGCGGGGCGCGCCCGCCGCGGCCGCGACGCGCTCGCGGTGCGAGCGTACGGCATCCGCAGTACGGGTTTCGGCCGCGAGTCGCCGGGTGTGAAGCCAGGGCGGCGGCGGGATGTGCGATTCCGATCCTCCGCGCATCGTCACGAACACGCGCCCGTCCCCGCACCAGGAGTGGAGTACGAGACAGCGTATCGGCTGTGGGGCCGGGTAGACGAACCAGCTCGCCGCCACCGTACCGTCGTCGCTCAAGCCGAGTCGATAGAAGCTTCGCTTGTTGGGCGAGCGGCGGTTGAACGCCGCGTCCTCGTAGTCACCCAGTACCCGCACGCCGGCCGCGGCGAGCTCGCGCTCCGTGCGGGCGTAGAAGTCGAGGTCGAGGCCCGTGAAGTCGGCGGCCCGCACGGGCGCGAACTCCGCACGGTGGTCCGTTCTCGTACGGACGCTCTGGACGAGGCGGCGCGCGTTGTCCTCGATGGACCTCGTAGTGTCCTGGAGCTGGTGCGCTGCATCGCGCAGCTCGGCCAGGGCCTTCAGCAGATCCTTGGCGGAGTCGCCGGGTTTGGAGGGAGGCATCCGGACCTCTGCAATGGGGCTTGCTACACGTTTGCGATTCCCGGTGTATTGCGCCACTCTCACCCCCAGTCTTTCGACTCCGGCGCCACGCGGCGCATGGACTTGAGAAAAGCGAACGCGGAACGCGGAAGTCGGAACGCGGAACCGTCGTCCCCGCCTTCTGTTCCGCGTTCCGCGTTCCGCGTTCCGACTTTGAGACCGCGCGCCTCCTCCGCGATCACGTTCACCGTCCCGTCGTCCTTGGCGAGCTTGCCACGCACCCACAGGAGCGGCTCGCCGCGGATCGCTGTGCGGTGCTCCTGGTACACGTCGGGCCGCACGATCACGTTCACCATGCCCGCTTCGTCCTCGAGCAGCACAAAGATGAATCCTTTCGCGGTCTCGGGGCGCTGGCGCGCGACAACCAGTCCCGCGACCTCCACCCACGCCCCGTGCTCGAGCCGGGGGAGCGCGTCGCTCTGCACCACTCCGGGCGGCAGCACGTCGCGCAGCAGTTCGAGCGGGTGGCCGCTCGCCGCGAACCCCAGCACCGCGTATTCGGCGAGCAGCCGCTCGTCCGCCGCGAGGCCGCCGAAGCGCAAGCGCTCGTACGGGTGGTCGAGCGCCAGCTCGAGCTGGCGCCGGCCGCGCGCATCGCCGCCGCGCTCCGCCTCGGGCGGGAGCCACAGCCCCACCTGCCACAGCAGCTCGCGGCGCGTGAGCCCGAAGCCGTCGCACCCGCCCACCCACACCAGGTGCTCGATGGCGGTGCGCTTGAGCTTGGGAGGCGCGCGCCGCACCATGTCGCCGACGCTCCGGAACGGGCCGCGGCGCGTGCGCTCCGTCACGACGGCGGTGGCCGTGTCCTCGCTCCAATCGCGGATGAACCCGAGCCCCACCCGCACGCCACCCGCTTCTTGTCCCCCTTCCCCGGCCTTCCACCGGCCTCTTCCCCGGCCTTCAACCGTACACCACACGTCACTCACGTTCACGTCCGGCAGCCGGATCTCGATCCCGTTCCGCTTGGCGTCCCGCCCCAGGGCGTCGAGCGAGTAGAATCCCATCGGTTGGTTGTTGAAAAGCGCGCAGTAATACTCGGCGGGGTGGTAATGCCTGAGCCACGCCGATTGATACGCGAGCAACCCGAACGCCGCCGCGTGCGACTTGGGAAAGCCGAACTCGGAGAATGCGATCACCTGGGTGAAGACGCGCTGCGCCAGTGCCTCCGAGACGCCGCGGCCCGCCGCGCCGACCCGGAACTCGTCCCAGAACTCCGCCATCAGCTCGCGGCTCCGCCGGCGGCTCATCGCGCGCCGCAATGCTTCCGCCTGCCCCGGCGTGAACCCCGCGAGCGCCTGGCACACCTGCAGCACCTGGTCCTGGTAGAGGATCACCCCCAAAGTCTCCGCGAGGACTTCCTGCAGGAGCGGGTGGTCCATCGGCGGCCGGTAGCGACGTCCCCTGGCTGCGGCGCGGCGCTGCTCCTCGCGCCGCCGCACGTACGGGTTCACCGCGCCGCCTACGATCGGCCCGGGTCGCACGATCGCGACTTCGACCGCGAGATCCTCGAGATTGCGCGGCCGGGTGCGGCGCAGCATCTGGATTTGCGCCCGGCTCTCGATCTGGAACAGCCCCACGGTGTCGCCGCGGCAGATGCGGTCGTAGACCGCGGCGTCGGCGAAGTCGATGCGGGAGAGGTCGGGCGTCTTCCCTGCGCGCGCCGCGATCAGCTCGACGCACTCCTCGACGAGCGACAGCATACCGAGCGCCAGGAAGTCGATCTTGACGAAGCGCGCGTCGTCGCAGGAGTCCTTGTCCCACTGGCACACCACCCGGTCCTCCATCGCGGCGCGCTCGAGCGGCACGACCTCGACGAGCGGCCGGCTGGAGATGATCATCCCGCCGACGTGCTGCGACACGTGGCGCGGGAGCCCTGCGATCTCCTCGGCCAGCTCGCACAGCTCCTTCCACAGCGGAGCGTGCTTCCGTCCCTTGAAGCCCGGAAGCTGGTCCAACTCGTCCGCCAGACCGCCCGACCGCCGGTCCGCCAGTTTGGCGACCTGCTCGATCTCGCCCTGCGGCAGATCCAGCGCCTTGCCGATCTCGCGCACGGCGGAGCGGAGCCGGTAGGTGGGGAACGAGCAGACGAGCCCGACGTGCTCGTCGCCGTACCGTTTGTAGACCCGGCGGATCAGCTCCTCGCGGATCTCACGCGGGAAATCGAGGTCGATGTCGGGCACCGAGGCGAGGCTCTCGTTCAGGAACCGGCCCAGGAAGAGCCGGTTGGCGATCGGATCGATGTGCGACAGGCCGAGCAGGTAGCACACGATGGACGACACCGACGAGCCGCGCCCGCGACCGGGGAGCAGGTTCCCTTGGGCCCGCCGGCTGCCCCGGCGCACGTCCGCCGCCACCTCGCGAGCCAAGTCGAACAGGTCATGATAGACCAAGAAAAACCCACTGAGTCGATGGTGTTCGATTAGTGTCAGCTCTTCCGCGAGCCGTCGCTCGGCCTCGGCTCGGTACTCGGAGCCCTCCGGATAGCGCTCGACGAGCCGGGCGCGGCACAGCTCGGCGAGCGCCAGCGGGGCGGGCGCGCGAGCGGCCCCGCGGAAGTCCGGGAACCCGTAGCCCAGATCCCGCGTGAGGTCGAACGCCCGGCAGCGCTCGGCGATGGCAAGCGTATTCGCGACAGCATCCGGACAGTCACCAAACAGCGCGGCGACGTCCTCGGGTGGCCGCAGGGAGAACTCGCTGTTGGGACGCCGCACGTTGTGCGAGCCGTCGAGCGTGGTGCGGTGGCGGATCGCCGTGAGCACGTCGTGCAATCGGTGACGGGCGCGGGCGTGGTAATGCACGTTGCCCGTCGCTACGACGCTAAGTTGTACGTCGCGTGCTATGTCGATCAGGGCTCGGGTGAGTGCACGATCGCCCCGCACGTAGTTCCGTTGTAGCTCAACGAAGAAGTTCTCCCTCCCGAACACCGCGAGGCACCGCTCGACGAACGCCCGAGCCGCCGTGGGTCCCTCGTGCTGCAGCACGCTAGGTAGCAGGCCGCTGCGGCAGCCGGAGAGGACGATCAGCCCTTCGTGCCGCGCCTCGAGCGAGGCGAAGTCGAGCCGCGGATCGCGCCGGTCGGCGCGGCCCAGATGCGCTGCGGTAGTCAACCGGCACAGGTTCGCGTACCCCTCGGGCGTCTCGGCGAGCAGCGTCACGTGAGCACCGTCGAGCAGCGTCACCTCGGCGCCGGTGATCGCCTGGAGGCCGAGCTGCTTCGCTTCGTGCGCGAACGCCATCGAGCCGTAGAGGCCGTTGTGGTCGGTGAGCGCTACCCCGGTGTAACCGAGCTGCGACGCCGTGAGCGCGAGCTGCTCGGGCAGAGAAGCTCCGTCGAGAAACGAGAAGGCGGAGTGGCAGTGGAGCTCGGTGTACATAGAAAGTCGGAACGCGGAAGTCCGAACGCGGAACAGCAAGACGGTCCGCCATTCCTCGTGCTTAGGGTTTCTGCATCCACCACTCCCCGGTGATCAGATTTTCGAACAGCACAGCTCTTCCACCACCTTCAAAAACCACTTCGACGCATCTACGCGAGATCGGCTGTCGCCACCATTCATCGTCGATGCGCCAGACTTCGCCGACGGCCTCAACGGCCCGACGCATCTCGCATCCCGCATCCCGCATCCCGACAGGCTGTCCGTTTGCGTCGAGCTCTACTGTCACTCGATGAGGCGCATTCAGGGCCCGAAGTCTGTCCGCTCTGTTCCGCGTTCCGCCTTCCGCGTTCCGTGTTTGATCACGGTTCATAATCGATCAACGCATACCGCCGCTCTGGGAGCCGCGACCATGGCTGCACCTCGATGACGTGATAGAGCAGCGAGCGTTTGAGCCGGAGCTTGATCTCCTGGACCGCGCTGCGGAGCGCGCGACGCCGGCCGGCACGCGCGGCGGCGCTCGCGTCGCGTGCGAAGAGCTGCAGATCGGCGGCGCCCGGCGCGAACGCGGTGAATTCGACGGCGAGCCGCTCCACCGCCCCCGTGGGTGGCGCCTGCTCGAGCCGGGTCCGGAGCGGCGCAGCGATGCGATCCCGGTCGGCAGACGGATCTTTGAGAGTCGCTTCGACCAACCACGACGCGCCGTGATCGAGCTCGGCCCGCACGCGCGCCACCTGCACCCGCCAGCCGATGCGACGCGGATGCTTGAGCGCGCGCTCGAGCAGCTGGTTCAGCGCGCGCGCGAGCAGCTCGCGCTCGGCGACCGGAGTGAAGAACGTGATCGCGGCGACGATCGGCTCGGGCGTCTCACGGCCCACGACCTGCTCGACTGCCACCCCCGCTGCGAGCTGCCACAGCCTGCGGCCGGCACCGCCGAACTGCGAGACGACCGCTTCCTCCGGCAACGCGGCGAGCCGGCCGAGAGTCTTGAGCCCGAGCTGGCGCAGCCGGCGGTGCGTGTCGGGATCGAGCGGGAGGACGGCGAGTGGTTGGGCGGAGAGAAACGGCGCCTCCTCCCCCGGGCGGACGATCACGGCTTCCCCCGGTCGCGCGCGCGTAGCGGCGACCCAGGAGACGAACTTGCCCTTCCCCCACCCCACCCGGAACGCGGAACGCGGAAGTGGGAACGCGGAACAGGCGAGCGATCTTCCAGCCTCTGTTCCGCGTTCCGCGTTCCGCGTTCCGCGTTTGATCACCTCGACGATCCCTTCCGGCGCACCGTACAGCCCTTCCAATCCGTCGGTCCCCACGTAGGCCAGCCCCAGCTCCGCCGGCTCGACCACCGGGCTCACCTCGCTCAGCGCGGCAAGCAGCCGCGCGAACTGCTCGTCGTAATAGACTGGGTCGGGCTCGCACAACCGCAGCGACGGACAGAGACCGATCGCCTGGCTCACCGTCATCCCCGGCTTCACTCCGGCGCGACGGGCGAGCGGTGAGACCTGCCACAACAGGCGGGCAGTATCGGGCGCGAGCAACGCGCCGGGTTGGGAGGCGAGCTCGGGCCGCCGTGCCTCCTCGCAGCGCAGGGCAAAGAGCGGGATCCAGCAGCAGGCAGCGGTAGTGCTCGTCAGGTGGGCCATCTGGAGATTGCAATGATCTGTCAGGGGCCCCGAATATATCCCGAAGATCGACCAGGCCGCAAGGAGGGTTCCCAGTGATATAACTCATTGATATATTTTGACTTCTATGACAAGTCGCCGGCAACCGAGCCTGTTTGACGACGTCGCCACTCTACCGGAGCCCGTTGCGGAGCTCATCGAGCTCGGCCGTCGTGTTCCTCCCAACATCAAGTTCGGCACTTCGACCTGGACCTACGACGGCTGGGCGGGCGACGTGTACCATCGGACCTATCGCGGCGCGCAGCCGGCGCGCCGGCTCGAGGAGTACGCCCGCTATCCGCTGTTCCGGACGGTGGGGATCGACAGCGCGTACTATGAGCCGCCGGAGGAGCCGGTGCTCGCCGCGTACGCGAAGGCCTTACCGCCGGGTTTCCCCTGCGTCAGCAAGGTGTGGGACAGAATCACCGCGAAGCGGCTCGATCAGCGAGTGAATCCTGATTTCCTGAACGCGGACCTCTTTAAGGACGCGGTGCTGGGTCCGTACGAGCGCGCGTTTCGCGACCATGCAGGCTGCTTCGTGTTTGAGTTCCAGGCGATGCGCGGCAAGGATCTCCCGGATCCTGCGCGCTGGGCCGACAACCTCGACGGCTTCCTGCGGCAGCTGCCGCGCGACTTCCGCTACGCGGTCGAATTACGGAACCGCGAGCTGCTCGCCGACGCACACGGCGCGGTGCTGGCGCGCCACGGCGCCGCTCACGTCTTCAACTCGTGGACCGAGATGCCTACGCTCGGCGAGCAGCTCGAGCTGCCGTGGACGTTCCCGGCGAGCTTCACGCTGGCGCGGGCGCTGCTGCGGCCCGGACGCAAGTACGCCGACGCGGTGCAGCTGTTCGAGCCCTATGACCGGATCCGAGATCCCCAGCCCGAGCTGCGCCAGGACCTGCTGCGGCTGGTCGCCGAGGCGATGCGGCGGCGGATCGAGGCGCTGATCCTCGTCAACAACCGGCTCGAGGGCAACGCGCCGGAGACGATCCGGGCGCTCGTCGCGGCGCTGACGGGGGAGGGGCAGTGACCGGCCCCGTCTCGCACCCACTGCCCCTGCCGCCGCCGCGCCCGGAGCTCGTCGCGCTCGCGGCGGCGCTGCCGCCGGGCATCAAGTTCGGGACGGCGAGCTGGACGGAGGACGGCTGGGCCGGCGAGGTGTACCAGCGGAGCTATCGGGGAGCCCAGCCGGCGGCGCGGCTCGAGGAGTATGTGCGATATCCGCTGTTCCGCACCGTCGGCATCAACAGCGCTTTCTACGAGTCCCCCTCTGAGCGCATTCTCGACGCGTACGCTCGCGCGCTGCCGGACGGCTATTCCTGCGTCGTCAAGGTGTGGGACCGGATCACGGCGCGCCGCTTCATCCGAGACCGGCGCTGGGGCGACCTGGCTGGGCAGCTCAATCCCGATTTCCTCAATGCGCGCTTGTTTCTCGACAGCGTGCTGGCGCGCTACCAGCGGGTGTTCCGCCGGCAGTCGCTCTGCTTCGTTTTCCAGTTCCAGGCGATGCGGGGCGCGGACCTGCTGGGCGACGTGGAGTGGGCCGAGCGGCTCGATCGTTTCTTCGCGCAGCTGCCGAAGGAATTCCGGTACGCGGTCGAGCTGCGGAACGCCGAGCTCCTGACCGACCGGCACGGCGCGGTGCTCGCGCGGCACGGCGTGGCGCACGTGTTCAATTCCTGGACCGAGATGCCGCCGATCGGCACGCAGCTCCATCTCCCCTGGACCCTCGCGGCGGGGTTCACCGTCGCCCGCGCCCTGATGAAGCCGGGGCGCAAATACGCCGAAGCGGTCCGGGCGTTCGAGCCCTACGATCGCGTGCGCGAGGTGCTGCCCGAGCTGCGCCGTGACCTGTTGTGCCTCACCGGCGAAGCCCGGCGCCGCGGCATCGAGGCCGTGATCCACGTGAACAACCGCGCCGAAGGGAACGCGCCTGGGACGATCCGCGCGCTGGCCGAGATGTGCGGGGGGGGGAGCGCGCAGGCCTAGTTGCGGCCTGTCCCGACTGATGCTAGGTATCGTGGTGTAATCTGCGGAAAACCGCACAAAGTGCACGCCAGGGGGGCGTCGCTTGAGCGCTAGTCGTCGCAGCGTGCCCACGCTGCCCGTGCCGCTGCTGCGTGACGCGGTCGCGCGCGAGACGGCGCGGATGTCGTTGCGAGGCGCGGCCGAGGCCATCTCCATCAGCCCGAACGGGCTGCGCAACTTCCTCAATGGCGCCGCGCCCCGCAGCGCTACGCGCTTGAAGCTCGAGCGCTGGCTCGCCGGCCAGGGGCGCGTCTCCCGACCCCCGAGTGTCGGTCAGCTGGTCCGCCTGCTGAACGAGCTTTCGGGGGACCTCTCTCCCAAGCAGACCGCGCAGCTGGGGCGCGACATCGCCGAGCTGCTCGCCGAGGCGTACGAAACGCGCCGGCTCGAGCCGCCCCACTGGGTACAGGCACTGCTGCGCCATTTCCGTCCGCGGGGCAAAGCCGCCAGCGAAGTCGCCTGACGCGGGCCTCTGAGCGGGGCTTGCCATCATGTCGCCACGGTGCTACCTAGTAGTTGGTGGATCGTGCAGTTTGTGCAGTTGTCTCGCCCTTACGCGGTAGCCACATGGCAGGAGCCGGGTGAAGCGCACCGGGACGCACGCCACCAGTCGGACGAGCGCCTCACGCCCACTGGCGACCAAGCACGCCTCGCATCCGAAGGTTATGGAAATCGTGCGCCTCGTTGAGGCGTTGAGTGACAGCCTCGGCTCGCACGACGGCGTGCTGATCGGCCGGGGCATCGCGCGCTTGTTGGTAGACGCGTATGGAGAGCGGCCGCAGCCAATGCCGCGCTGGGTCAGGGAACTCGTCGCGCATTACGCTCCGGCGAAGCGGAAGTCGTAACGTGGGAGGCCGGCCTCGGGGCGGCGCATGACCGCCGGCCGCCACACGGTTCCCACGTTGCCGATCGCGCTGTTGCGCGACGCGGTGGCCCGGGAAGCGGGCCAGGTCTCCTTGCGACGCGTCGCCAAGGAGATCTCCATGAGCCCGAACGGGGTGCGCGACTTCCTGCATGGCGCGACTCCCCGCAGCGCCACGCGCACCAAGCTCGAGCGCTGGCTCTCCAGCAAGGGACGGGTCACCCGGCCTCCCAACGTCGGCCAGTTCATCCGCCTGTTGAACGAAGTGTCGGGAGACCTCTCCCCCCAGCAGACGGAGCAAATGGGACGCCACCTCGCCGCGTTGCTCGTCGAGTCGTACGAGGTGCGCCGGCTCGCGCCGCCCCGCTGGGTACGGGAGCTGGTCAGGCACTACGAGCCCCGGGCCAGCACAGGAGCGAGCGGCGTCGCCTGAAGCTCTCGGCCTCGGGGCCTTGCGGGCCCCCGCGTGGGCCCGGTATATCGGGTGTGCAGTTTGTGCAGTTTCCTGGCTTCCGGTGCGGCGGAGCGACATGCCTCAGCCACTTTCGATCCTGCTCGTCGAGGAAAACTCGTTCGACGGCCCGGTGCAAACGGAGCGCTTCCTCTCGAAGCCGCTCGATCTGAGTGCGCTCTGGGCGGAGATCGTCGCGGTGGGCGATCACCGCGGGAGCCGGCCGTCATAACCCGAGGTCTCCCTGCGGCGGCGCGAGCCGCCGCGTGTAGCGATCCTGCATGCCGTCGTTCATCCGGAAGCCGTACTTTCGCTGCAGCCGCTTGACGCGCCGGGCGAGCGCCGCGGCGTAGTCCCGCGGCGCGCCGCTCGTCCGCGCATAGGCGCGCCGATAGCGCTCCTGCAACTCGGGGAAATGCTCTCCCAATAGCGGGAGGAAGCGGTGCCGCACCGCGGCGTAGAGGCGCAGCGGTCCCGCGTGCACGAAGCGAGCACCCGCTTCGCGCGCCGCCTCGAACAGCGCTTCCAGGTGGGGAACGTCGTCGGTGATGCCCGGGAGCACCGGCGCCACGATGAGCCCGGCGTTGACCCCTGCATCGGTGAGCCGCCTGAGCGCGCGCAGCCGGACCGCGGGCAAGGGGGAGCGAGTCTCGATCTTGCGGATCAGTGCGGCGTCGACCGAGATCAATGACACGTACACCTCGAGGTCGTTGCGGTCCTGGAGCCGGCGCAGCACGTCCACGTCGCGAGCCACGAGCGGGCTCTTCGTGATGACGCCGATGTTCAGCCCCTCGCAGCGTGCCAGCCGCTCCAGGATGTGCCGCGTGAGCCGGAACCGGCGCTCGGCCGGCTGGTAGGGGTCGGTCGCGGTGCCGATCACAATCGGGACGGACTCGCGGACCGACGCACCGATGGACCGATAATAGCGGCGCAGATCGGCTTCCAGGGCGCCGAGGAGTTGGTCCTTGACGAAGATCCTGCGCTCGAACGCCTCCCAGCCGTGCGGTCCCCGGAAATCCTGAAACTCGCCGTCGGAGAGCTTCCCTGCGTCGTGCGCGCGCTCGACGACATAGCGATGGGCGTAGCGGGCGTAGCAGTAGCTGCACCCGAACTCGCAGCCCACGTACGGGTTCAGGGACCAAAAATCCACGCCGGTCTGCTGCGGAGAGTTGAGGATCGATTTCGGCGTGAGCGACACGAACTTCGTGCCGCGGAGGCGCTCATCGAGGACGGACAGTCGGACGGTCGGACTGTCGGACGGTAAGAGTTGCAGCTGGTCCGGGGTCGCGGAGTGCGTGATCATGCTCTCACCGTCCGACTGTCCGACCGTCCAACCGTCCGACGCCTCACCCGCATCGCGCCCAGCCGCACTGTACGCACACGAGGCAGCCCGATTGCCGCACGAGCCCGGCGCCGCAGTCCGGGCAGGGCGAGGATTGGGACGGTGGCTGGGAGATGGGAGCAGTGGGTATGGGACTGGGCAACTCGAGAGGCGCCTGCATGCGCATCCTCTGGCGTTCGGTTTTCGTTCGGTACGCTATCACCGAATTTATTCCGAAGCAACCTATCGGCAAGGGCGGTGGCGCATTAGCGTAAACAGATGACGATCAAGAGGATAGCCTTTCAAGGCGAGCCGGGCGCCTACAGTGAAGAGGCGCTGTTTCTGCTGGCCCCGGATGCCCAGTCGCAGCCGTACCGCGAGTTCCGCGATGTCGCGCAGGCCGTGCTCGAGCACCGTGCCGAGCTCGGGCTGTTGCCGATCGAGAACTCCCTGGTGGGCTCGATCGCGACCAACTTCGACCTGATTGCCGAGTCGGCGCTCGCGATCGTGGGCGAGGTCGTGAGCGCGGTGCATCACTGTTTGCTGGGCGTGCCCGGGGCGCAGCGCGCAGCGTTGCGCCGGGTGCTCTCGCACCCGGTGGCGCTGGCGCAATGCGAGCGGTTTCTGCGCGAGCTGTCAGGGGTCGAGGTCGTCGCGTTCTACGATACCGCGGGCGCGGCGGCGGAGGTCGCCCGGCGCAAGGACACGTCGCTCGGCGCCGTGGCGGGAGTGCTCGCGGCGCGCCGCTACGGTCTGGAGGTGCTCGCGGAACGGATCGAGGACGAGCCGCACAACCAGACCCGGTTTCTGCTGGTGGCGCGCGACGCGACGCCACCGCCCGCGGACGTCCCGGCTAAGACCACGCTCCGCCTCAAGCTGCCGCACCGTCCCGGGACGCTGGCGCGCGCGCTCGCCCCGTTCGCCGACGCCGGGCTCAACCTCACGAAGCTCGAGAGCCGTCCCGACCGCTCGACGCCGTGGGAGTACCTCTTCTATCTGGACGTGGAAGGGCGGGCCGCCGAGCCCGCGATGCGCTCCGCGCTCGCGGCGCTGGCGACGCAGGGCGCGGTGATCACCCTGCTGGGCGAGTACGCCCGCTTCACGCCGCGAGGGTGACGGCGCGGTCCTACAGCGCGGGCGCGCTTCCCACGAGCCGCCGCCACGCGAAATACACCGGCACGCCCAGCGCCACGATGATCAATCCCAGGCCCGCGTAGCGGGTTTGCTGGAACAGCAGGTTCACGCACAACACGCCCGTGCCAAGGACGTAGAGGGCCGGCAGCCAGGGATAGCCGACGGCTCGCACTGGGCGCTCCGCGTCGGGACGCCGGGCCCGCAGGAAGAACAAGCCGACGGCGGTCAACATGTAGAACAGCAGGGCCGCGAAGATGACGTAGTTCAGCAGCTCGCTGTAGGTGCCCGAGAGGCACAGCAGGCTGGTCCACACCGCCTGGACGACGAGCGCGACGGCGGGCGTCTTGTGCCCGGGGTGGAGCACGCCGATGGAGCGGAAGAACAGGTTGTCCTGCGCCATCGCGTAGTAGACCCGGGCGCCGGACAGGATCAGCCCGTTGTTGCAGCCGAACGTCGAGATCATGATCGCGCCGGCCATCAGGTACAATCCCGCGTTGCCGAACATCGCTTGCAGGGCGGCCGTACCGACTCGGTCCTGCGGGGCGTGGGCGATCGCCTCCGCCGGCAGCACGTTCAGGTAGCTGACGTTCGCGAGCAGGTACAGCACGGTCACGATCAGCGTGCCGGCCGCCATGGCGATCGGCAGGTCGCGCTTCGCGTCCTTCAGCTCCGAGCCGGCGAAGCCGACGTTGTTCCAAGCGTCCATGGAAAACAGCGATCCCACCATCGCTGCACCGATCACGGGCCACAGTCCCGCCGCGAGCCCGCCGGCCGGCCAGAACGCGGGCCCGAAGTTTGCGTCGATCGCCGCGGCGTTGCGACCGATCGTGACGCCGAGCAGAATGAGCGCGGCGAGCGCCGTCGTCTTGATGACCGTGAGCGAAGTCTGGATGACTGCTGCGGTCTTCACGCCACGCACGTTGATCCACGTCAACACGATCACCGAGAGGATGGCGAGGATCCGCTGGGGGGAGAGCCCTACCTGGATGGGGCCGCTGCCGAGGTTGACCGTGGTGCCGAGGAAGACATCGGGCGACAAGCCGGGAAAGAAGACCGCTGTGAAGCGGGCGAACGCCACCGCCACGGCGGCGATGGTCCCGGTCTGGATCACCAAGAACAGGGTCCAGCCGTACAGGTAGCCGAACAGGGGGGAGATCCCCTCCCGCAGGTACACGTACTGGCCGCCCGCCCGGGGGAACATGGCGGCGAGCTCGCCGTAGGCGAGGGCGCCCATCAGGGTTACGACCCCGGAGAGGGCCCAGACCAGGAGCATGACCCCCGGGGCGTGCACCTGGCGCAGGATGTCGGCCGAGACGATGAAGATGCCCGAGCCGATCATCGAGCCGACCACGAGGGCCGTGGCATCGAGCCGGGAGATCGCCTTGACGAAGTCGGTCCGCGGCTGTTGCGTGGTCGCCATCGGGCTCTCGCTCCTTGTGGGTTGGCGGGCCGTGGTTAACCTAGTGGCTCCCGCCGGAGGCCGCCATATTCTCCGGCGCCGCTCTCTTCAGCGCAGAGGATCGCCGTGCGTTTATTGCCGCGGGAAGAGGAATTCTTCGCCTTGTTCGTCGAGGTCGCCAACCGCAACAAAGAAGCGGCGCGTCACCTCCGCGAGCTGTTCGCCGCGCCGCCGGAGCGGCGCACGCCGTATGTCGAGGCGCTCAAGCGGCTCGAGCACGAAGCCGATCAGGTCACCCACGAGATCGTGAACCGGCTCGACCGCACCTTCATCACGCCGCTCGACCGGGAGGACATCCATCAGCTCGCCTCGGATCTCGACGACGTGATGGACGCGATGGACGGCACGGCGCGGCGCTCGCAGATCTTTCGGCTCGGCCTGGCCCCGCAGGGGGTGAAGCAGCTCACCGAGGTCATCGAGCGGATGGTGACGGTGCTCGGCGAAGGGGTCGGACGCCTCAAGAAGGGCGACGACGTAATGCGCTACTGCATCGAGGCGAAGCAGTTGGAGGAAGAAGGGGACGCGATCTACCACGAGTCGCTCGGCCAGCTGTTCGAGAAGGAGCGCGACGCCCTCGAAGTCATCAAGTGGAAGGAGATCTACGACACCCTGGAAATGACCCTCGACCAGGGCGAGGACGTCGCCAACGTGCTGGAGTCCATCACGCTCAAGCACGCCTGATGACGCACGACGCGTCGTTCGTGCTCGCGATCGTCGTGGTCGCGCTCGCCTTCGATTTCATCAACGGATTCCACGATGCGGCGAACTCCATCGCCACGGTCGTCTCAACCCGTGTGCTGTCGCCCTCAGCCGCCGTGGTCTGGGCAGCGGCGTTCAACTTCCTCGCTGTCTTTCTGTTCGGGACGGCGGTCGCGAAGACTATGGGCAAGGGGTTGGTGGACCTCGCAGCCGTTGATGCCAACGTCATCCTCGCCGGACTCGTCGGGGCGATCGTGTGGGACGTCATCACGTGGTGGCTAGCGCTGCCGACGTCGTCGTCCCACGCGATCATCGGCGGCTACGGGGGGGCGGCCGTGGCGAAGGCGGGCTTCACCGCGCTGTTGTTCCCCGGCAAGTGGATCTCCACCCTTGTCTTCATCGTCATCGCGCCGGTGATGGGCCTGACGATCGCGCTGGTGCTCACCGTCGCGCTGTCTTGGATGCTGCGGCGCTCGCTGCCACGTCGGGTGGACCGCGTGTTTCGTGTGCTGCAGCTCGGGTCGGCCGCCGCGTATTCTCTGGGGCACGGGTCCAACGACGCGCAGAAGACGATGGGCATCATCGTCGGCTTGTTGGTCGCCGAGCAGCAGTTGTTCGCGGGCTCGCCGATCGGCGCACTCCATTTGACGGACGCAGCATCGGTGCCGGCGTGGGTCGTCGTCGCTTGCGGCGCGGCGATGGGGCTCGGCACCATGTCGGGCGGCTGGCGCATCGTTAAGACAATGGGCCAGCGCCTCACCAAGCTCCAGCCGTTCGGCGGCTTCTGCGCCGAGACGAGCGGCGCCATCACGCTGTTCGTCGCATCGCACTTCGGCATCCCGGTTAGCACGACACACACCATCACCGGTGCGATATCGGGCGTCGGCGCAGCGCACCGGCTGTCGGCGGTGCGCTGGGGGGTCGCGGGACGGATCGTCTGGGCGTGGCTGCTCACGATCCCCGCGGCGGCGGGCATCGCGGGCGTGGTGTACCTCGTCCTGCGAGCCCTAATCCACTGACGGCGGACGGCGCTGCAGCTGCGACGCGTCGATCATCCCCACCCGCCGGTAGCGCATTACAGTCCCAGCACTTCCACGACGGCCTGCGCGATGGCGGCGTCCTGCACGCCGACGCCGGTCAGATCCGCCACGGTAATCTCGCTCGCTCGTTCCCGCCCCACGATCCGACCGGCCGCCAGGTCCGCGAGCTCGCCGTAGACCTTGTCCCTGGTGACGACGCCGGCGGCGAGGGCGTGATGCAGGTTCCCGTATCGCTCGGTCTGAGAGACGCGATCGGCTATCAGCTTGTCGGCCTTTAGCAAGACTGCGGGTTCCAGCTCCACCTTCTCCGGGCTGCCGGTGCCGACGGAGGTGATGTGCATGCCCGGGGTCACCCATGCGGCCTTGATCAGCGGCGTGATGCTCGCCGTCGCGGTCACGATCACCTGGTGGTCGCGCACGGCGTGCTCGAGCGCGGGCGCGACGCGCGTGGCGACGACGGGCGCGAGCTCCTTGGCGAGGGCGCCCGCCCGCTCCGGCGTGCGGTTCCACAGGGTGATTCGCTGGAGCGTCAGCTCGGCGACCATCGCCCGCGCGGTGAGCCGCGCGAGCGCGCCCGCGCCCACCAGCAGCGCGTCGTGCACGTCCTTTGGCGCGAGGTACCTGAGGGTGAGGCCCACGGCCGCCGCGGTGCGGAAATCGGTGAGGTAGCCATGCTCTTCGAGCAGCAGGTCGGGCGCCCCCGTCTCGGCGTCGAGCAGCAGAAACATGCCGTCGCCTGAGGGCACGCCGCGCGCCCGGTTCCGGTAGAAGCCCGTCGCCACCTTGAGCACGATGTGGCGCGCGCCGCGCAAGTGCGCACCCTTCACGTGCACTTCGGCCTGCTGCTCGGCGAGCTCGACGACCATCGGATCGGGGAGCGTGGCCTCGCCGAGGCCAAGGGCGCGGAAGCCCCGCTCCACTGCGTTCACGCCGACGGCGAAGGGGATCCGATCCCGGAACGCCTCGAGTGGGATGACCCGCATCTCTAGTCGGCGAACACGCGCGTCAAGCCGCGCTCCGTCTCCGCCAGCGCCTCCTGGAAGTGGTGCAGCTCCTCGCCGTAACCGAAGCGGATGTGATTGGGCAGGCCGAAATGCTCGCCGGGCACGAGCAGCACGCTGTGCTCGGCGCGCATCCGCTCGACCACGTCGAGCGCGCTCAGCGCCTGGCGGTACTTCACAAGACAGATGGCGCCGGCCTGCGGCGGGTGCCAGCTGAACGTGTCCCCGAAGCGCTTGAGCCAGCCCTCGAGCACAGGGTAGTTGGCGTTGAGGATGCGGCGGGTGCGCTCGAGCAGCCGGTCGCGCACGCGCGGCTCGAGTGCCACGGCAGCGAGGTGGTCGCTCGCCCCCGCTGGGCCGATGGTGGTGTAGTCGTGCCGCGCCCACGCTTCGGCCGAGAGCGCTGGCGGCGCGATGATCCAGCCGATGCGCAGCCCTGGCAGCCCGTACGCCTTGGACAGCCCGTTGACCACGATGACGCGCTCGTGCCCGCCCCAGAAGGACGGCGTCGTCCCGCCGTCGCGCTCCGCTCCCTGGTACACCTCGTCCGCGAGCAGCCAAGCGCCGACCTCCGCGGTGCGCTCGAGGACGACGCGCCGCATCTCGGCCGACAGCACGTGGCCGGTGGGGTTGTGGGGGTTCGTGACCACCACGAGTTTCGTGCCCGGCGCAATGGCCGCGCGGATCTCTTCGGCCGTCGGCTCCCACTCGAGCTCCGGGCGCAGTGGGAAACCGCGCACTTGAGCCCCGAAGTTCTGTGCCAGTCCCCAGGTCTGCAGGTAGTTCGGGAGCATGACCGCGACCG